>FWPV01000231.1_pt1 | contig 190044 bp, 161 predicted proteins | sample 2228371 | NCBI WGS metagenome assembly FWPV01 (sample SAMEA103939776, study PRJEB20133) | metagenome | reverse complement strand
TGATTTCCATTGGTGAAAAATCCATTAATGTAAGAAAACTTCTGCCTTTAAGATTAACTGCCATAATTAATTCTCTCCTTTTATTTATATTTCCTGATTGTTTTATGACAGACGGACACAATCGCCCGCCTCTATGAGATGTAATAACTTACATAGCAAAGATCGTACCAAGTGTATACCATATTAATTCAATATAGCTTTTATAAACATTGGCTCCGATTTTGCATGTAATTTAATTGTATTGACTTATTGGACAAATTAACCATACAATTAAAATAAATTATTATTACTCCCGAATTATTACTATCCGTAAGTTTGTTGCAATATCAGTACTAATTAATTGTCAACTTTATTCCCAACCGTCCTGTTAATATTCATACTTATTTATTAAATTAGGGAGGATGCTTATATGGATACAGATCTTCTATTTAATAAAGTCACTAGTTTAGCTAGAGAAGGTATACATATTATTGATAAACACGGCAATACATTAGTCTACAGCAGAAAAATGGCAATTTTCGAGAACATGGACATTAGTACGATGCTAAGTACCAACTTAAAGGAGATACAAAAGTCTGTAGGTAGGGAATATCTGATACTCCAAGTATGCGAAACCGGAAAACCAATTTTGGATAAAGTACAGAACTATGTGAATATATATGGGGTAAACATTACAACGCTAAATTCAATATGGCCTATACTAGAGAAAAATGAAATAGTAGGTGCCATACAAATAGCATTGGATATAACAGAGGCAAGAAAACTGTCTCAGAAAGCAGCTGATTATTTAAAGGAGTTGAACAATAATTCTAAGATAAACTCAAAGATCAAAAGACCCAAATATGTATTTGAAAATATAATAGGTGAGTCGCCTGAAATGCTGCTTGCTAAAAATATTGGTAGGATGGCAAGCAAAACATCCTCTAATGTTCTGATTATCGGACAGTCAGGTACAGGAAAAGAATTATTTGCGCAGAGCATACATAATGCAAGTGACCGCTGTAATAAAACCTTTATAGCAGAGAACTGCGCCGCTTTACCCGAGAACTTGCTCGAAAGCACACTGTTTGGCACCTCCAAGGGGGGATTCACCGGAGCGATAGACAAACTCGGCCTTTTTCAGCTGGCTAACGAAGGCACTCTATTGTTGGATGAAATAAATGCTCTTCCCTTGGGATTGCAAGCAAAGCTGCTTAGAGTGCTTCAGGAGGGCTCTTTTAGAACTGTAGGCGGCAGCAAGGAAATTGAAGTTGACGTCAGAATAATTTCAATAACTAATGAAGATCCAATTGAGCTTATAAGATCACGAAGAATGAGAGAAGACCTTTTTTACAGGCTTAGCGTTGTAAATCTTCATATCCCGCCATTAAGGGACAGGGGTAAGGATTTGGATTTGCTGACTGAGTATTTTATAAATAAAGCTTCGGCAAAGATGAATAAAAATATAGCAGGTATTGATAATAATGTAAAAAACCTCCTCATGAATTATAATTGGCCTGGTAACGTAAGAGAATTGTCAAATGTAATTGAGGGTGCCATAAATCTGGTTGAAGACGGCGGAACAATTGGTATGATCCATATGCCCTACTACTTGAAAAACCGCATAGATAAGCTGAGCAACAGTTCATCGGCAGTGCATAAAAATGATTTTGATATTGAGAAACTGCAAAGTACCTCAAAGAATTTGAGCGAATATTTTTTGGAGATGGAAGAGCAACTCATAAACCAAGCCCTCGCAAAGACAAAGGGAAATATATCGCAGGCAGCTTCAATGCTTGGAATTACAAGGCAGGCGCTGCAATATAAGCTTAAGAGAAATTATTTAAAAGAATATTTTTAGTCCTAATAGAAGCCTTACTATCCAGTGGGGCTTTTAACTTTATCATTGCATAGCGCAAGTATACTTGCAGCAAAAGTGCAAATACACTTGCACCTTTACCATTGATTATTCATAATATTATATGCATAATTATTCATATGATAACAGTTCCTGAACCATACTGAGTAATTTTTCCTACATAAACCTTCTTAAATTTAGAAACTTACTTTCAAAGATTTCTGAAAATATCTTATTTCCAGGATGCATACTTCTTCTTAACCTTAATACTGGTAATTATTTTAGTAAGTTTTTAAAATGTGGCTTGATTTATGCATATAAGAAAATTATCAAAAGGTAAAGGGAGTGGTATTATGCAATTTGTAAATGACAGGATGAAAGAAATTCCTGTGTCAGGTGGTCTTTATGAAATATTTCAACAGGCTTTGGCACTTGAAAAAAGCGGCAAAACCATTATTCATATGGAAATTGGAAGACCGGATTTTGATACGCCGGAAGTTGCAAAGCAAGCTGCAATCAAGGCATTGGGTGATGGATTCGTACACTATACTGAAATGGCCGGTATCGACGAACTAAGATATGCCATTGCGGAAAAGGAAAAGCGCTGCAGCGGTATAGACATCAACCCCGATACCGAGATCATTGTCACAGCAGGGGCTTGCGAGGCACTTTTCTCAATAATGATTGCATTGCTTAACCCTGGAGATGAAATAATTATCCCAAGTCCCTATTTTTCCGCATACAAGGATATGGCTATCATATCAGGAATAAAAATTGTAGAAGTACCTCTAAAAATAGAAAATGATTTCAGATTGAAAGTAGCAGATGTAGAAGAAAAAATCACACCAAAAACCAAAGCTGTTCTAGTAAATACCCCTCACAACCCCACAGGTGCCATACTTGAATATGAGGATCTTAAAGCTATAGCTGAGTTAGTGAAGAAACATGATCTCTTGATGATTTCTGACGAAACCTATGATCAGTTCCTTTTCGAAGGTAGGCATATCAGTATTTCTACATTTGAGGGAATGAAAGAAAGAACTATAATAATTAACTCTGCATCAAAATCCTATTCCATGACTGGCTGGAGAATAGGCTATGCCATCGGACCAAGAGAAATCATAACCTCCTTGAACAGGGCTCACCAAAACATGTCGACCTGCGCAACCTCTTTCGCCCAGGTTGGAGCTGCCCATGCATACAGAAGCGGTACTGAATGCATAAAGCCAATGGTAAACGAATTTAAAAGAAGGCGTGACCTAATAGTCCATTACCTGAGTCAGATTAAAGAAATCGAATATGTAGTACCAAAAGGCGCATTTTATATATTTCCAAAGCTTAGAAACCTTAATATATCATCGGCAGATTTCTGCAAATATATTCTCGAAGAGGCCGGTATTGCAATAGTGCCCGGTGAGTGCTTCGGGGAGTATGGCACAGGCTTTTTCAGAATGGCATATGCTTGTTCATATGAAAATGTCGAGCTGGCTATGAAAAGATTCAAAGCAGCAGTAGAAAAGCTGGCCTCAAATGCGGACTTAAAGTAATGACATAAATAAAAATAATTATTGGGAGGAAGAAAAATGAAAAAAACACTATCACTATTGTTGACACTAGTACTTGCAACCACATTGCTCTTAAGTGGCTGTGTCCAAAAACCAACAACAAACGCTCCGGCAACAAATGCTCCAGCTGCAGAAGCAAAAACTTATACATTAAGGGTTGCCCACGTATTGCCTACTAGCCACGCTACTCATATCACTCTTGAACAAGTATTCAAAAAAGAGGTTGAAGAGAAATCAAATGGAAGAATAAAAGTAGAAATCTATCCAAATGCCCAATTAGGCGGCGACAGGCAGACAGTAGAGGCTCTCAACCTTGGCACTCTTGAAATGTGTGTACCAGCGGGCTCTGTACTTGCAGGCTTTGATGAAAAGTTCATGGTTCTTGACCTTCCATTCTTATTCAAGACAAAAGAAGCAGCATTCAAAGCATTCGACGGAGAATTCGGAACAATGCTTAGTGAAGGTTTGAAATCTAAGAACATAATCAATCTTGGCTATGGTGAAAACGGTTATAGAAATATTACCAACAACAAAGCACCAATAACAAAACCAGAAGACTTAAAGGGCTTAAAGATAAGGACAATGGAAAACCCGGTACATATTTCTACTTTCAAAGCTTTCGGAGCAAATCCTACGCCTATGGCCTTTGGAGAGCTTTTCACAGCACTTCAGCAAAAAACAGTTGATGCTCAAGAAAACCCAACAGCTATAATCTACACATCAAAGTTCTATGAAGTTCAGAAGTATCTATCACTGACTGGACATGTTTATGCAAACTGTCCTTATCTGATAAGCAAGACTTTCTACGAAAGCCTTCCAACTGATTTGCAAAAGGTTGTAAGTGATGCAGCAAACCTGACAGTAGATGAACAGAGAAAGATGACTGGCCAGCAGGAAAAAGAATTTTTCATTACTTTAAAAGAAAACGGCATGCAAATCAATGAGCTTACATCAGAGCAAAAAGAGCTTTTCATAAAAGCGGCAGAAACAGTATATCAAGAATTTGAAAAGAAATACGGCAGCGACCTGGTTAATGCAGCGAAGGCATCCAATAACTAGCAAATCCCCATCCTAAACTGTTTTAGACCCCTATGCGGAGCATGTGCTATGTGCGAAGCATGGGGTCTAGAACCAAAATCCAACTTAACTATGCTGGAGGTGATTTAGATGCAATTCATAAAAGTATTAGATGATAAATTAGAAGAATACTTCTTAGTCACAACAATAATGTTTTCAGTTATACTAGTGTTTTTGCAAGTAGTAATGCGATACGTTTTTTCCGCCTCACTTTCATGGAGCGAAGAACTGGCAAGGTATTTATTCCTATGGCAGATATGGGTGGGTGCAAGCTTTGCAGCGAAGCATTCCAGACACCTTAAAGTTGAAATGCTGAAAAATTTATTCCCCAAAAAAGGTCAATTAGTCCTAGATGTTATTGCCGCATTGTTTTGGATAGGTTTTTGTGTGTTCTTGACAACAAAATCCGGCATTATCACAAACACTCTTTTTCAAATCGGCCAGCTTTCACCTGCTATGAGGATGCCTATGGGTTATGCTTATGCCTCTGTTCCTGTTGGCTGTGGACTTATGACCTTCAGACTTTTGCAAAATCTCTACAGAGAAATCAAGTCCTATTCCATAAAGGAGGCTAAGTAATGCAGATACTTTTACTTTTTGGCTTGCTGATCGTTTTCATTACCTTGAGCATTCCAATAGGTGTTGCTTTAGGTTTATCAACAGCACTAACTTTGGTGTTGACTAGCAAAATCTCTACCATGATAATTGCTCAAAACGCTTTTGCCGGATTAGACTCCTTCCCGCTTATGGCAATCCCTTTCTTTATACTTGCAGGGAGTCTTATGGAGTATGGCGGCATATCAAAAAGGCTGCTTGCCTTCACGGGTAGCCTTATAGGCTTCATAACCGGCGGACTGGCAATGGTAACTACAATGGCCTGTATGTTCTTCGCAGCCATATCTGGCTCAGGACCTGCTACGGTATCTGCTATAGGTTCCTTTATGATACCTGCTATGAAAAGCAAGGGCTATGATTCCGGTTATGCCTCTGCAATAACAGCAGCAGCGGGCTCTATAGGGGTTATTATACCTCCCAGCATACCCTTCGTTATATATGCGGTAGCTACCGGCTCTTCAATCGGAGCATTATTCTTGGGCGGTATTATTCCTGGTATTTTGATAGGTGTCGCTCTGATGGTTGCCAACTACTTCATTTCAAAGAAAAACGGCTGGGTAGGAAGCGGTGAAAAGCCAAGCTTCAAAAACGTTATGAAAACCTTTAGGGAAGCCTTCTGGGCATTATTGGTACCGGTAATAATATTGGGAGGCATATACGGCGGTATATTTACTCCTACAGAGGCCGCTGTAGTGGGAGTTGTCTATGCTCTTTTAGTTGGTGTCCTGATTTACAAAGAGCTGGGACGCAAGGAAATATATAAGGCATTGGTTGATACAGCCCTGATAAATGGAGCTACCACCTTCATGATAGGACTTTCATTGAGCTTTGCGAACTTTCTTACAATGGAACAGGTCCCTGCAAAAGTTGGAAACTTCTTGTTCGGAATTTCAGACAACTATTTGGTAGTTATGCTGTTTATAAATGTATTCCTGCTTATAGTCGGATGCTTTATTGATAATATATCCTCCTGCATAATACTTGCACCGATACTTTTACCTGTGGTCACCAAGCTAGGGATGGATCCTGTACACTTCGGCATAGTAATGACTATGAACCTTGCTATAGGCTTTGTAACCCCTCCGTATGGTGCTAATCTTTTTGTGGCATCAGCAGTTGGACAGGTTCCTGTAGAACGAATATCGAAGTTTGTTCTCCCCCTTATTGGCGCTATGATCGCAGTTCTTCTTCTAGTTACTTACATACCTTCAATAGCTATGTTCCTGCCCAATATGTTTATGAAATAACAAGGTAAATATTCTCTATAAGGAGGACAAAATGAATATTGTAGTATTGATAAAACAAGTTCCTGATATGGAACAGGTGAGATTTGACAGTGAAAAGGGTGTAGTGGATAGGAAGTCTGCCGGGGTGGAAATCAACCCTTTTGACCTCAATGCTTTGGAAGCAGCTATCCAAATCAGTGAAAAAACCGGAGCAAAGGTTACAGCCATCACGATGGGTCCTCCTAAAGGTGAGGAGGCCTTAAGAGAAGCGATTGCAAGAGGCGTCCACGAAGGTATTCTTCTCTCCGATAAAGCCTTCGGAGGTGCAGATACAAAAGCCACCTCCCTTACCCTAGCAGCTGCTATAAAACAGCTTGGTCAGTACGACCTGGTAATCGCCGGGGAAAAAACCGTAGACGGAGATACTGGTCAAGTCGGAGCCGAAACAGCGGAATATCTTGACATACCGCATGTCTCCTATGTAAATAAAGTTCTGGACGTCAATGACGACTATATCTGTTTAGTATCGGAAATATGGGGATCACATTATGTGAAAAAGGTTCAATACCCTGCTCTATTTACTGTTACTAAGGACATTAACGTACCAAGGCTGCCGTCTATCAAAAGTAAAATGGCAGCTAGAAAAGCCGAGATAACAACGTGGACCATAGATAATCTTTCAAATTATATAAATGCTGATGTGGTGGGAGGAAAAGGTTCTCCTACAAAAGTGAAAAAAATTGAAGTTCCTCCGGAAGTAAAAAGAGAATGTAAAATATACAGGGAGAACATCACAGAATTTATTGATGATATGACAACAATCTTGAAAAGAAAGAAATTCCTGGAGGTATAATTATGACTGTTAGCGAATATAAAGGAGTGCTGGTGTTTGCCGAGCAAAAGAATAAAGCAATACACAAGGTAAGCTATGAGCTGCTTGGCAAGGCTATTGAAATAGCTGAACAAATGGACGCCCCTGTATATAGTGTAGTATTAGGTCCTGAAGGTATAGACATACAAGAGCTGATTTATAGGGGAGCCAGCAAAATTTATTATTTTAAAGATATTGCTTTCAATAAACCAGAAGAGCTATTATATAAAGTAAATCTGGTAAATTTTATAAACGATCTCAAGCCTGAGGTTTTTTTAATAGGTGCTACCACCTTTGGCCGTTCTTTGGCTCCAAGGGTTGCAGCCGCTCTCGGCACAGGTCTTACCGCTGATTGTACCGAGCTTAAGGTTTCTGAGGAAGGCAAGCTCATACAGATAAGACCAGCCTTTAGTGATAATATTTTGGCCCACATAAAGACAGAAACTTTTCCACAGATGGCTACTATAAGATATAAGGAATTTTCAGAGGCTACAAGAGACACCTCCCGCAAAGGTGAAATCATAGAAGTTAAACCTATTATCCCAGAGAAAACTCTGGTTGAAATAATTGATGAAATCACAAGTAACGAAGTGGATATAACAGAAGCAGACATAGTTATTGCAGGAGGAAAAGGCTTAAAGTGTCAGGAAGACTTCAGCATGCTATATGAACTTGCAGACCTTTTAGGAGGTATGGTAGGGGCAAGCAGAAGCGTAGTTGACGAAGGCTATATAACAAAGGAACATCAGGTTGGCTATAGCGGCAATAGGGTTAAGCCAAAAATCTATATTGCTTGTGGAATCTCAGGTGCTCCGCAGCATATTGCAGGAATGAAGGAATCAAGTACAATAATAGCTATAAATTCCGACCCTTCCGCTCCAATATTTAATATAGCCGACTACGGTATCGTTGGAGATTTATATAAGATAGTACCTATGCTTATCAACAAGCTTAAAGCCATAAAAGCTATAGCTTGATAGAGAGGAGAATCTGAATTGAGACAGAAAATCTTGAATAAACTTCAGGAAGTCGTGGGCTGCGACTGGGTAACAAATGAAAAGGAACAAATTCAAGGCTACCTTTATGATGAGACAGAACATAATATTCGTCCCAGAGCAAATGAAGATTGCGTTGTTGTAAAACCAAGAACTCCTGAAGAAATATCCCAAATACTCAAATATGCAAACGAAGAACATTTAATAGTTGTTCCCAGAGGGGGCGGTACCGGACTTTGCGGTGCTGCGATACCTACCCATCCAAGCATTATACTTTCTATGGAAAGATTTAAGGATATTATAGAACTAGACCAGGAAAATCTTATGATAACCATAGAAGCCGGTGTAACATTGGGAGAGATGACAGAATACCTAAAGAAAATTAATAAGCTGTATTTCCCTTGCCATCCTGGCGATGAGAGTGCTCAAATGGGCGGACTTGTTGTAGAAAATGCCGGTGGTGCGAGAGCTGTGCGCCACGGTGTAATGAGGAATCATATAAAAGGCATAGAAATGGTACTTCCCACTGGTGAAACAATCACTTTTGGGGGAAAGCTTATAAAAAATAATGCGGGTTACGATATCATGCAGCTCATAATAGGCAGCGAAGGCACACTAGGCATAGTTACAAAGGTAACTTTAAGACTCTATCCTGAGCAAAGCTATTCCGGCACCCTGCTTATATCCTTTGACTCTTATGATGACGCTGTTGCTACAGTTCCTCAAATTCTACAAGCCGGTATTACTCCACTAGCCATCGAATATGTGGATAGGGAGATAGCTTTACTGGCCGCAGAACATATTGGCGAGAAATGGCCTGCTACAAAAGGAAGCGTCGATTTAATATTTATACTATCAGAATCTAAAGAAGATGACCTATACAATAGTAGCATGCTAATAGAGGAGATATGCAATAAAATGGGTGCTGTTGATAGTTTAATATCTGATGGTCAGAAGGAGCAGGCGAAAATACTATCAATTAGAAGCAATACCTATACAGCAACCAAGAGCACTTTAGTTGACTCTCTTGATATCGCAGTACCTCCGGCTTATGTTCCGAGACTCATGAAGGATTTAAACGTTATAGCCCAAAAGTATAATACAAGGATCAACACAGTAGGCCATATAGGAGATGGCAACGTTCACAACAATATACTCCTTGTAGATGGCAAAATGCCTTCATACTATGAAGAAATGAAAGAGGATATGTACAAAGCTGCTATGAAATATGGAGGAACCATTACCGGTGAACACGGAGCCGGAAAAACAAGACTAAAAAACCTTCCATTGCAGTTCGACGATGTGCAGATTAATTTGATGAGAGGAATCAAGAAGCTTTTTGATCCGAATAATATCTTGAATCCTGGCACAGCAATTTATTAGTCAGTTATTTAAAGACCCCTCATTGCGGAACAAATCTGCAATGAGGGGTTTGTGTCTCTTCCTTTGTAATCTATTGATCATAGTAAAGCTCAGCTGTATTATAAAGAGAGGTCTTGTATGTCTCTATCGGCGTGTTTTTATAACGTTATTACCGTACCTGCATTGCCCTCCAGAGCTTCTACAGCCTTGTACAGTGAGGTGATTATCGCCCTTTTGCCCGGATTTGCCTTTGCAAACATCATAGCTGCCTGCACTTTAGGAAGCATGCTGCCCGGTGCAAAATGCCCTTCCTTGATGTATTGCTCCGCTTCTGCAACAGTCATGGTAGATAGATTCTTCTGCTCGGGTTTCTTGAAGTTTATCGAAACCTTCTCCACCTCTGTCAGTATCATCAATATATCTGCGCCGATATCCTCAGCAAGCCTTTCAGCTGCAAGGTCCTTATCAATAACTGCAGGTACTCCCTCCAAGGAGCCATCTTCCTTTTCTATTACAGGGATTCCGCCGCCGCCGGCTGTAATTACAATAGTTGTATCCCAAAGCTCTTTAACAGCAGAAAGCTCAACTATCCTTCTTGGTATTGGGGATGCGACAACCCTTCTCCAACCTCTTCCGGCATCTTCCTTCATCACATATCCCTTTTCCTCTTGAAGCTTCTTGGCTTCCTCTTCTGTATAGAAAGCACCTATGGGCTTTGTGGGATTTTTGAAGCCCTGATCATCCTTGTCTACTACCACCTGTGTAACTAATGTAACGACAGGTATGTTTCTACCTCTATGACTGAGCGCTTGCCTCAAACCCTGCTGTATATGATATCCAATATAGCCTTGGCTCATTGCACCGCATACGTCGAATGGCATTGCAGGGGTTACATTTGCAGCAGTCTCTGAGGCCAGGAGTATTCTTCCAACCTGAGGTCCATTGCCATGTACCACTGCCATTTCATACCCTCTAATACTCATTTCTGCAAGATACTCAGCAGTCTTATTCACTACCTGCAGCTGCGCTTCAGCAGTCGCAGGAGTACCTGCTTCCTGAAGAGCATTTCCGCCTAATGCTACAACAACCTTTATTACTGACATAATCCTTCTCCTTCACTTTAAAAAATGTTATAGTGTTGCTACCATTATTGCTTTTATTGTATGCATTCTATTTTCAGCTTCATCAAACGCTACTGAGTGTCTGCTTCTGAATACTTCATCAGTTACTTCTCTGATGTCGAAGCCCTTTTCCTTCATTTCCTTTGCAAGCTTGGTTTCGAAGTCATGGAAGGCTGGCAGGCAGTGCATGAATATTACGTCAGGATTGCCTGTCTTTCCGAGCATTTCCATAGTAACCTTATATGGGGTAAGAAGTCTTACTCTTTCAGGTATCTGGTCTTCTTCTCCCATTGATGCCCAAACGTCTGTATATATTACATCTGCACCTTTTACAGCTTCAATATCGTGAGCTACTTCTATTACTGCGCCTGTTTCCTTTGCAACTTCATTCACTTTATTTATTATATCCTGACTAGGGCTCAATTCCTTTGGCCCCAATGCTACAAAGTGCATTCCCATCTTTGCACAGCCATACATCCATGCATATGCCATGTTGTTTCTTGTATCTCCGGCAAATACAACCTTAACCTTGTTAAGCGGTTTTGAAACATGCTCTTCGATTGTAAGCATATCTGCCAGGATCTGTGTTGGGTGGTCAACATCCGTAAGACCGTTCCATACTGGAACTCCTGAATACTTCGCAAGGTCTTCAACTACTGACTGCTTATACCCTCTGTATTCTATGCCGTCATAGTATCTTCCAAGTACTTTAGCTGTGTCTTCCAGGGATTCCTTCTTGCCCATCTGTGAGCTTGCCTGGTCAAGATAAGTAACATGTGCCCCTTCTTCAAGCGCACCAACCTCGAAAGCACATCTTGTTCTTGTAGAGGTCTTTTCAAAAAGCATTACTATGTTCTTGCCCTTTAGCAGATAGTTGGATATGCCTGCTCTTTTCTTGGACTTCAAGTCGTGGGACAGGTCAAGCATGTATCTGATTTCCATTGGTGAAAAATCCATTAATGTAAGAAAACTTCTGCCTTTAAGATTAACTGCCATAATTAATTCTCTCCTTTTCAATCTTTAATAAATTATTTCTTTATCTATATTTTGAGTTTTACCTTATTATGTGATATACAGAATTTTTGCCTCGTGCTTCGTGCCACGTGGCTCGTGCTTTGAGTATTGCTGCGAAGTCTGACCGAAACCCATATCTCGCGTCTATATATCTTCTCTCACAAGAGGCATACTCATACACCTTGGGCCGCCTCTGCCTCTTACCAGCTCTGAACCGTCTATTTCAAGCACTTCAATACCATTTTCCCTGAGCACCTCATTGGAAGCTTCATTTCTTGAATAAGTCACTACCACCCCAGGGGCTATGGCCAATGTATTTGTGCTGTCGTTCCACTGTTCTCTCGCAGCTGTAATTACATCCCCTCCCCCGCTTTGTATAAGGTTGACTGCCGGAAGTCTGAGACTCTTCTTAAGAGCTTCAACAAGATCATTCTCAACAGTAACCTTTATTCCATTATTGCTGCTGCGGGTAAGCTTATAAACTGCAACCCTGTCCAATATTCCAGGATAAACGGTGAACTTATCCCTATCAACCATTGTAAATACCGTATCAAGATGCATAAACGCCCTGAGAGGTGGTATCTGTACTGCCAGGACCTCTCTCAGATCCTCATTCCCTGCGAAAAGATTTCTTGCAAGTATTTCAATCCCGTTGGCAGAGGTTCTTTCGCTGCAGCCAACAGCCACTACCTCTTTGCTAAGCACAAGAATATCTCCGCCCTCTATGCTGTGCGGTATAGTGTAATTATACCATATTTGAGAGTAATCCTTCTTAAATAGCGGATTGAAGTCATATATGTATTTGATTATCATTGGCTCTCTTCTTCTTGCATCTGTATGCATTGAGTTGATGGATATTCCGCTGCCGATTACAGCCAATGGGTCTCTCATGAAATATAAATTAGGTATGGGATTTATGTATAAAGGATAGTCCTTCCTTACATAATCAGAGAGACTATACTCCCTCTCCATATCAGGTATATCCTTCTTATTCAGGCCTGCTATGGCAATTTCCGCTACTTCTGCAGGACTTTTCTCAAATAAGTAGGAAAATATCAATTCGCGGAGCTCAGGATTTTCTATCTGACAGTGAAGCAGTATATCATTTATAAGGTTCCGTTTGACGTCTACATTCTCCAAAACCTCAGCCAGCAAATCCTCAACATAATAAACCCTTGCCCCCCTCTGCCTAAGAACTCCTGCAAATTCATCATGCTCATCCCTCATCTTCCTGAGCCATGGGATGTCATCGAACAAAAGCTCTTTCAAATAATCCGGTGTGAGCCTTTCCAACTCTTTACCAGGCTTATGCAGCAGGACAGCTTTCAATTTGCCTATTTCAGATGTAACGTTCAAAAAAGGTCTTCTGTCTGCATCAAACATTTGTTATCCTCCCTCATAAATGTAGTCTTACCCTCTTAATATCCTCGTCACTTTTAAATATAGTTCCCTTACACCTTATAATATCTTAAAGGGCGTTTCCTATTAGTTTTAAACAACTTTAGTATATACAAATACCAATTATTGCACAAGTGCTTGGAATGCAGTATGCAAGATGCTTTTTACACTTTATCCCATGTGTCTGCATATTAATTCACTCATGCAGTGTATTAATATAAGCTGACGGAACAGAATTGACACATTTTTCATTCCAACCACTTCACACTTGATAAATAGACTCTGCTGTATTTATGCAATGTATGCATAATAATTTAACAGCAGGAATAAAAAATTATTATTCAAAAAAAGCAAAAAAAATTAAGAACCCTATACGGGTCTCAATTTTTTGCCTCACAAGGTTGTATTCATAGTATATAACTTCGCCCCACAGGCGATAACTGCTGCTTATGCTTCAACATACAATACTGCGAAAAAGCTTTGATGTTTAGTTGATACGAGACTACTACATGCAGCCTATCTTTACATTATCTTTACATGCGAATAATTCGATAGACTTCGTCAGTATATCTGAATAGCTGAATGAAACAGTTCTCCCGAAATCTTCAGGCACTTCGCCCTCAATCCGTACTAAAAATATACTGGGGTACGTCTTCTCAATTACACCTTGCTTTATGCTTATTTTTTTTCTGCCCTTATTGGCCCTAAGCACGACTCTTTCCCCAACATAGTTGTCTATATTGCTTTTGATGAGGGTTAGGGTATTTTTTGAAGCCATAAAAAAATCACCTTCCTTCCCAACATCTTAAATTCTATCATAACATATAGTATATGTCAATTAAAACAAAATATTATATCAACTTATACTTTATTAGTCAAATTTTTTTTTATTAATTTACAACTACTATACATTAAAATAGAGCTTCTATTCACCGGAATCCGTGCTTTCTTCCAATATTTCAAAAAACAAACTGCACCTCATTATGTGTAAGGCAATAAGTCTTTAGCATCAATAAACGCATACTAGATTGGCGTATGCGTTTTCATCGAAAGGGCACTAATACGTTTTGCGAGATATTCAGGTGCAGCTATTTTCAAGCATATCGAAGTATGCCTTGATCGCTCTGAATATTGCTGCTGATGCAGCTTCCCTGAAGTTCTGATCACATAAAAGCTTTTCGTCTTGGGGATTGCTTATATAAAGCAGTTGAACCATTACAGCAGATGCTTTGACCTCTCGGAGCAGATAGAATTCAGCGGTTCTCGCCCCTCTGTTCTTAAGTCCAAGGGTTTCGCTCAGCTCTTTGATTATTAGCCTTGACAACTTTTCCCCGTGACTGTCGCCCCTGTAGTAATATATTTCTGTACCCGAAGCAGTGGAATTGGGAAAGCTATTTTGCCCGACCGATAAAAAAAAATCCGGCCTTTTCATATTTGATAGTGCGGCTCTATCAGAAAGCACCATGCCAACATCACGGTCTCTTGTCAGGTATACTTCAGCCCCTTGGTATTCAAGCAGCTCCTTTAGCTTCAGTACAATTTCAAGATTGACATCCTTCTCTCTTATACCGGTGGAACCCTTATTGTCATCACAGTCATCTCCTCCATGAGCTGCATCCAATACAAATCTAACACCCTTAAAAGGCTTGCTGGGGTCGGGAATCTCCATTTGTCCAAAGCTTACTCCGGTATAATAGTATTTCAGTATCTCCTGATAGCTTTTCCCTGACCTTGCCATTTCATTTGCTCCGCACTGGCATAGACCAAGTCCATGCCCCGTTCCGATACACTTAACCAGGAATTTCACAGGTATATAATCAAATCTGGTTGAATTTAGCTTTAACAATTCCCTCACTTCAGTCCCTTTGAAAGTCTTGGTGCCAATCTTTATTTTATTTATTTTGCCTTGATCATCAACCTCAATATCCTCAAACATCCCCTGAATGTTATAGTAAATCCCCTCAGGCTTATTGATTTTGGTTTTTAACAATTCCTCCAGCTCGTGTAATGTAAAGTACATGTCGCTTCTGCTGTCACAACTTTCTTTGCAAAAGGAACAGAGCACCCTTCTAAGATAGGTTATTCTGTTTCCCAAAACGTTTTCTGAGTTCTCTGTTGCTCCTCCGCATCTGTAATGGAAAAACGGTTTTATCGGCCGCCCTTCAAAAAGCATTATTTCCCTGTCTGTCGCAGCGACAGCGTCATAAACTGCCTGTGATACCTCTACATCTGCTAAACCGTATTCCAAGCAATGCCCGGGATCTGTGCAAATATCACAGCCCTTATGGTTTTCACAGCCCTTTCCGCTGTATATGAAGGTTTTCCTCGCCAGCTCAGTCCTTGCCATAACAGCGAAAGCCTTTAGCAGCTCCTGTTCATGCTCTCCTACAGTATTGTAACTTGTGATTTTGGCTGTAAGCTCGTTTACTTCCATACTCAGGCTAATATTCTTTTCACAATCATACACATTAAACAACATTTTATTTCCTCCCCTGTTATTGAGTATAGGGAGATCTAGGCATCCCCGCCCTTAACTTTCCTCTTGTCTGTACACCGCCGATACCCTTTACCCCAGTCATAGTACCGCTTAGCACTTCCTCTATCGGTGATATTCTGTCAATAGGGGTAAATGCAATCTGTTTGCACAGCATTCCGGGATCCAAGGCATGTATCAGTATTCTGGCAGGTGAGCTGGCAAAGTTCGCTCCGGCAGATAATATGCCTTCATAATATGACTGGCACGCCCCTGCAATAATCACTAGTTCATCCAATGACTTCTGATACTTCCTCGCTTCTTTAACTGCCTCGATGTAGTATTTTGAATTCCTGTATTTGTCTATTGAATCTGTACCTCTGCCTTCCTGCTTCTGCATACTGTCATGTCCTGTGATTATAACTATATCCGGGTTATTTCCTTCCAGCAGTGCCCTTATAAGCTTGGGCTGATCTGCTTCCGGAACAAGCTTCCCTACTGCATTGATACCCTGCTCTTTATAATACTTCATACTCATACTCAAATAATCGTTATCACCATCAATATGAAGTACCTTCCCGGGCACCTCATATCTGCTGTATTCCTCTCTGGTCGGTATTAGCTTTCCTGCAATAGCCTTAGCCCTGAATCTGCCGGTTTTTGCTAACTTGCCCAGCCTTTTTTCGAACATATGCATTTCTTCATTAATTTTATTCATAGGCATTTTTACAATGTCAGACTCAGGTGCGTCAGCTAAGAGTCTATAGTTCAACCCTTTAAGGCATATGATTCTGCTTCCATCGTTGCTGACTACTATATCATGAACTTTGAAGAGTATGTCATAGCCATAGGACTTTCTTGCGACAATATCTCCCACCTTTACATCCATATACTGCAACCCCCTAATGTATACAACTTACGGACCCTGTAATGACAGCCCGTATAATACATAGTATGTTGTTCATGCTGACAAGGTGAGTACTTGTAAACAAAAAAACAGTACAGAGTACTGTTTTTGGGCAATGGGTCTATGTAAAGCTTCGGAGACCTTTCTCAAAGCACGAGCCACGAGGCACGTAGCACGAGGCAATGCATTATATATATCTTCTAAAGTCCTCTACAAAGTCCAGGGCAAATTCCTTCATGATGACTATATCATTGTATTTACTCAAGAAAGTCTTTTCATTCCAGGCAGTTTTTTCTCTGTAATACCTCTCTGTTATTCTCCAGAACTTCTGAGGGAATTCGAAAAGTGAAAGCATAAGCTCAAAGTCGTCCTTACTAAGGTTTGCTATGCTGCAGTAATCCTCTGTCAGCTTCAATGCCATATCGACATCATAGCTGTAGCGCCTCAGTATTCTCTGTATAAGCGAGGCAAGATCATATATCGGAAGCTCATGGCAGCTGTAGTCAAAATCTATTACATTGACTTCTCCCACCGGTCCAATAATCAGGTTATGATAGGTATAATCGTGATGGCATATGACATTGTCCTTCTTGGCTTCTTGACATATCTCGTCGTATTTGGAATTTTTCAAGGTGTCAAAGCCTCTCCAGCACAGCTCTATGTAAAAGTCCACATCTTCAAGGAACATACTGTCAAGCTGGCTTTTCTTCCTTTTTTTCCTGGCAAGCTCCTTGAATTCCAATAAATCCTCAATTTTATTCCTATAAGACCTTCCCCATTTGCCAATGCTGTTTCTGCTGGCAGCTCCGGTAGGAGGCATATAGCCCTTGCCCAAATTATGCAGCTGTGCAAGCGCCTTTACTATTGCCTCCCTGTCATATGGGTTGGTGAAGCTGCATTCCCTTCCTCCAATATATTCTTCCATAACAAAAACCCTGTTATCATATATTGCAAAGGGCAGCTGGTATTTTGAGAGCATATATCTGTCGAGCTTTGTAAAGCCCTTTTCATAGAGATACTCCTTTAAGCCATGTATGTAAAGTATCTTGTCCGGATCCCTGTTGGTCTCCTTAATTATCACCATTCCCTTGTCTGTCTGAGCCAGGCTGACAGCTCTCAAGGGCTTGCTGTATATTATTCTGCATCCGAACTCCTTAGCAATAAAATCTATATTCATCGGCAACACCTCAAAGCATACATAATATTCCCCTGGTGGGACTCTAATAGAATATATGAGAGGCTCGAGTCACTTATACCGTGGAAATGATATTATGCTTTTTGGTTCGAGGTGCGGGGAGAACAGAAAGACAACGGACGCCCAATGGGCGCCCCTACAGTACTCTCTTCTCATATTCCTCTATAAATTTTCTACGCATCAGTGTGTATTCAGATTTTGTGTTCATCTTATCCACATAATCCTCCTCATCCCAATCCTTTCTTTCGATATAGTACTGTCTGGAAATCATCCAGAAATCCTGGGGAAAAAGAAAGAAGGGAGCGAGCACCTTTAGCTCCTTATCGCTTACCGGGCTTCTGTGGTCGTAGCTTTCCAATATACTCATGGCTTTATCCACATCCCAGTTTGACTTCTTCATATTCCTTAATATCAAACTGCCTATATCATGCATCCTGATATCCATAATGCAATAGTCAAAATCCACTACATACGTTCTCCCATCAAAGGTATGTAATATGTTATGATGGGCAAAGTCATGGTGAATAAAGCTTCCTTTTCGCTCTGCATCCAGAGAAAGCCCTCTATAATCAGTTTTATTCAGAAGCTGAAGCGCTTCCTTCCCGTCATTTATACACATATCCACATAATCAAGATATATTTTGTCAATATCGCTTTTATACGGTTTTTCCAACACCTGCTCTTTCATCAGCTTCATCTCATCAATTCTTCTGCTGAAGTTTTCCGGCCATTTTCCGTAGCAGCACCTGTCAGGGGGGCAAACAGCGGGCGCATAGCCCTCTGACGCCCTATGCAGGCTTGCAAGCACCTCTATTGCAGCATCCAGGTCCATTGGATTCAGGAAGTCACATTCCCTTCCGTCTATCCATTCTGTAAGAAAGTACTTTTCGCCTTTAAAGTCTATAAAGCTGCCCCCATTCTTCTGCTTAACTACATTGAAGATGTTCCTGAAGCCCTTTCCCCTCAGGTGATCCACCGCATTAAATATGAAATCCATATCCTCTATGGGGAACCTTAGCTTCTTAAGGCAGAAGAACCCCTTGTCAGTAACTATCCTGTATACGCTTCTTACCGGTATTATCTGCTTAACCTTAAAGCCCATTGCCTCAAAAAGGTTGACATCCAGATTATAATCACCGAGAAACTCTCTTTCCAACTGTCTGTTTTCATCCATAAAAAGCTCCATCCTCACTGATTAATCACCGCCCTGATTCGGAACGGTTATGAACCGTTCCCTACGATTTCAGTATATAAAGACTGCGTCTTTATGGGCACGAGGCAATAGGCTATAGGCAATAGGATTTTCTTATGAAAGGCTTCGTGAGCCCTGCACAAGCAACCCATTGCCTATCGCCCATTGCCCATTGCCCTATAATTTGTCATAGGGAATCCAGAAGCTTAACCAGCTCTTCTTTTCTTTTTTCTCTTCTTATACTTCTCTCAAGCTTTAGCTCCAGTTCGGCTTCGTTGTAGTTCTTCCTTTTTCCGTAGGCGCTTTCAACTACCTTGTAAAACCTCTTGGGGCATAAGAGGAATGCTGTTATTATTTTTATTGAATACCTATCCAAGGGCTTTATACTGGAATATGCCTCTGCTGCTGCGTTTACAAGCTCAACCTTGTTCTTCCCCGAAAAGCTCTCTAAAAGAGTCGCTATATCAAATTCGCATATGTCATAGCTGCATTCTTCAAGGTTGGTTATGAACACGTCTCCTTCCTCTTCCTCCAGTATTGCATGCTTTTTGAATTCATTATGGGTAATCTGGTTACGTGCCATGGCCTGCCTGACCTTGTCAAGATATCCGTTCTCCTTCAGCAGTGTATATGAGCAGTACATACTGTCGAGAAATTCATCAACATGCTCGGCAAAGAGCTTATCAAACCTATTGCTCTTTTCCTTCAGGCATACAATTTCCTTGAACTTTTTAAGGCTGATGGAATTGGCCTTGAACTTCTCCATCCATTTTCCCCATTCAACTCGAGCGCGGCTTCCCGGAGCCGGAACAAAATATTCTCCCGCTTTATGGAGCTCTGCCAAAGCTTTTCCCACCACTGCTGCAGCTGGTCTGCTCTCTATCTCATATACCTTGCCCTTGTTAAAATCCTGAAGTATATAATTGTTCTTGTCATACTTCATTTGGTAGCTGCCGTTTAAGTTCCTATTTATACAGCTTATTTGGCTGAAGCCGTTATTGTAAATATGCTCATATGCAGATGCCGCAAATAGTATCTTCGCTTCATCGCTCTTGGTTTCTTTCAGTCTTTTTATTCCTCTGTCCGTATAGACAAGTATGCCCCTGTCACCTTCCTGCATGTTCCTTACTTCCAAGTCATACAGATTTTCAATCAAAAGCTTCAAATCATGCCTTTTCAACTTTCCATATCCGCTGGACATAACATCATCCTTTCTTATGGCGGGATAGTTTAATGGTGTCTATGATGTTTCTTAAGCTTCTTGCTTATTATCTTTTTCTTCTCTCTCTCGAGCTTTTCTATCTTCTCCTTGTGCTTACCGATTTTTTTCAGCTGCTTTAGTTCATCCTTCATATCCTTTATGAAGCTTTCCAGCTTACTTACCTGTTCTTCAGGGCATACAACCTTTTCTACGCTGAATATTTCATTTTCTTCATGCTTCCTGTCACTCATAAACACATCTCCTTATAAACTTTGTTGTTACGAGTTACGAGTATTCAAGCAAGGCTTCGAGGGCTTCTCTCAAATCACGAAACGCGAAACGCGAAACGCGCAACCAATATTTGATAAATGCTTAAAAATTGCTTAGCTTCATAATTTTAAAAATTCCTTTAAAAAGCTATCTCTGATTCCCCTGTCATCTATGATTCTGTTGAGTCTCATAATGAAGTATTCCATGGTCCAAGGCTGCTTCTCCACATAGTACTGCAAACCTACCTGCCAGAAATCCTGCGGGAAGGTCATAAATGCCTTTATTACCTCCAGCTCCTTTTGTTCTACGGAATATATCCTGTCATATTCATTGAGAACAAAGTATGCCTTGTTAATATCCCAGACCCCATATCTCATATTTCTTATTACAAGGCTGCAAAGATCGTGAAGTCTGGTATCCATGATGCAGTAGTCGAAATCAATCAGGTGCACCATGCCATCATCTGATATCAGGAAGTTATGGTTGGCCAGATCGTGATGGCAGAATTCACCTCGTTTCTCACTTGCCTCGGATATTTCCCAGTAAGGGCTCTCATTTATCATGCTTATGCTTTCCTTGGCCTGCTGCCAGTAATACGGGAGGTGCTTGGAGAATATCTCATCAAAATCATCTATATATTCCTTATCTTCTATGGTCTTGCTGAATTCCAGCAATTCCACACTTTTCTTATTACATTTCTCCACCCATTTGTTGTAGAATACCCTAGGCTTCGCACCTTTCGGAGGTACATATCCGACAGATGCCTTGTGAAGCTCTGCCGCTGCCCTTATGGCCTTTTTCAGCTCTTCTTCTCTCTTAAACCTACATTCCCTGGCTTCAATCCAATCCACCACATAGTAGATGTATTTATCGTCAGGTATACATATGCTTCCATCAATGGCAGTACTGTACGGAATTACCCCTTCATACCCTTTTTCCTTCAGGTAATTTACAGCAGTGTATATAAAGAGGAAAAACGACGGACTCATGTGTGCCCTCTTGAAGCATTTCACGCCGCAGTCTGTTTCTATCCTGCAGATATTCTTTATGCTTTTCATGTCTTTGATTTTAAAGCCGTAAGATTCTTCTATAAGCTTTATATCCATAGAAATTCCTCTCATTTTTACAGCATTTATAATTATTATATGATGCCAGGGAAATTGTGTTACAGGTACAAGTACTGTTAAATATACTGATAACTATAGGGGATTCCTATGGGGAATTGGTTGCGAGTTACGAGTTGCGAGTTGCGAGTGTTGGGGAAAGGCTTCGAAGAACTAGCTGAACCGCGTAACCCGAAACGCGAAACGCGAAACGGATATAAATAGGAGTGAATTACATGCATATATGCATAGATACAAGGGGAGCCAAACTTTATGCCGGAACCGGCATTGGTACGTATACCGCAAGACTAATGGACAATATCATGGACATTGACAATAAAAACAACTACAGTTTTTTCTGGCCAAATAACGGCTATGACTTTTTATTGGGCAGAAGCAATATCAACCTTACTTTGTTCGGGGAAAAGAACAAACGGTTCTGGGATGAGATATTTCTCCCTGCCCAGGTGAAAAAGAAATGCTGTGATATCTTCCATCTGCCGCAGAACGGGCTGGGTCTCCCAAAGTCAAAATATTGCTCCTATGTTGCCACTGTGCATGATCTAATACCTTATGTAATGCCGGAAACCTGTGGAAAAAGCTATGTGGATAAATTTCTGGAAGAGATGCCCTACATACTGGAAAAGTGTGATAAGGTAATCACCGTCTCCAACTATTCCAAGCAGGATATCATCAAATACTTCAACCTGCCTGAGGATAAGATTCGGGTGGCATACCTGGCGGCAGACAGCAGGTTCAGGGTTATTGACAAGGAAAAGGCCTGGGAGTTCCTTAGGAGGGAGTACAGCTATTCAAACGATTTCATACTATATCTGGGTGGTTTTAGTCCTCGAAAAAATGTAGATGGTTTGCTGGAGTCATATAAGAGGTTGTACAAGGAGCTGCCGGGGTATTACGATTTGATGCTCCTCGGAGCCTCAAAGGATAATCATTATGAGCTTAAAAAGAAGGTCGAGGAGATGGGCCTGACGGATAGAGTGGTTTTCGCCGGTTATGTCCCTTATGAGCATCTGCCCTATTTTTATAATTGTGCATCCTTATTCGTGTATCCTTCACTGTACGAGGGGTTCGGCCTTCCTCCCCTTGAAGCTATGACCTGCGGGACTCCAACCATTACCACAAATGTGACCTCAATCCCGGAGGTGGTTGGGGAGGGGTCTTTATTGGTAGACCCTTACGATACAGAGGAGCTTACAAATAAAATCTATAAAACGATATCAGACGCTGAGTTCAGGGAAAAGCTATCAAACAGAGCTTTAAGAAGAGCCTACAACTTCTCCTGGAAAAAGACAGTAATTGAGACAATAAAGGTATACGAAGAAGTGTATAATAACAAATAGGTACGGGGTTCGAGGTACGAGGTGCGGGGTACGGGGTTCGAGGTACGAGGTGCGGGGTACGGGGTTCGAGGTGCGGGGTACGGGGGAATTTTTCAGGGTATTCCTATGGGGTCCGGTTGCGCGTTTCGCGTTTCGCGTTTCGCGTGTTTGTTGATGTGAGTCAGGTAGGGGCGACTAGTGGTCGTCCGCTTGGATACAAGGGGATGTGCGAGGTACGCATGCTTATGCTATACTATAGATGCAATTTTCTTTGGAGGAATACGGATGAAAAGAAACTATTTGTTTTTAATTATATTTATCTTTGCTTTTTCGGTGATGCTCACTGGCTGTGCCAACGACCAGGAGGCTAAGAAGAGCTTTGATATTCCTGAGGTAGAAAAAATACAAAAAGTACTGGATGACATCTCTGCAGCTATAATGGAAAATAATACAGACCGAATTGGCAGCAGCTTTTCAGAAGTCTGCCCCCGACGTCAGCTGGAATTGGACAGCCTAAAGAAGCTTTTGGACAGCACAGAATTTAAGAGTTACTCACAGGCTGTAATTGCTGCAAAGAGACTCAAGGATGGGGTTGTATGTACAGTCAGCGTAAGCTGCGAAGGTACTGCCGACAACAAAAACATAAGCAGTCAGTCAATCAGGAATATCTATTTTATATTTGAAAAGGCCGCTTGGAGGATTGGAGATTACAATTACTATCCTTACATGAATCCCACTGTAATAGTGGGGAGCGAAAGCGTATTATATGATACTGCCTATCTTATGAGTGAAGCGCTGTCTTCACAGCTGCGCACCGATACTGAGCACCTGCAGTCTTACGGGGATATCATATTGGTCGGCACCCCTTATGATAATGCATCAATACTTGACCTTGAAGAAAAGGGGCTCACCTCTATAAAGGTAACTGATGATTATCCAGGCAATGACGTTGGAATTGTCCAGGTGTTGTCCAACACAGAGAGCTACCGGCATGTAGTGATAATCCAAGGCAGCAGTTTAAAGACGGCGGAAAGCTCCATACGCTTCATGACAGAGTACATGAAGGGCAGCCCCTACCTTAACCCCGGAGTATACTTCATCCAGGAGGATAGGTTGAGAAAAGCCGCCCCTCTGGAGATGACCACCTTGGTTACTCTCGATATAGATAAGACTTCCCAGCGTTTGAGAGAGGTTCAAAAGCATATGGAGGCGAACCTGGCAGTTATGGAGGAAGAGCTTCAGGCTGAGAGGGAACAGCTTCTAAGAGAGCAAACATATCTTGATAACAGATATAGGGAGGATTATTCCAAAGCCTTTTCGAGATATGAGTTCTACCCTGAGCAATCCTTATATGACAGCATGGTGCTTATAAATGCCAATTATACTGACAGTCAGCTTTGCACATCAGCTTTTGAGCTCCCATATGGAAACAAAAGCGGAACAGCATATGCTTATGCTGACTACACCAATCGCAATATAAGTGTCACCGATAAAGTACCTGATGACAATGGGTTCTTATTGGGAGGCAGTGGGGTTCATACTCTCACAGCCCCCGAAATAAACAGTTCGGGAAACGAGCTGGAAATCTCAAGCTTAGGCACTGCGGTCATGAGACTCGCAGGCTTTTCGTCAGCTGAAGTATACAACATAACAGCAGCTAAAGGAAATGCCATCTTCTTCAATATCGATGCTGGCTATGCAGCGAGTCCCGGAAGTCCCGTTGTGCATACTCCTGAACTGCAGCTTACACTCGGTGAGCTGCAAGCCTTTTATAATGAGATTGCATTCCTAAGCTATGAAAACAACGATACAAATCTTGATGCCCAGGAGACGACGGTTATAAATGATAAAGCAAGTGCACTATTTATGCTGCCCGGGCGGCCCCCCAGGGAAATACCGGCAAAGGTGCCCTTCAGAAAGTCAGAGCTTACGGAAAAGCTTGATATGCCTCATGACTCAGAGGATATATACAGCCTGCTGAGAAATACCTTTATAATTGACGATGCCCCCTGCAGCTTCTCTACCCTTGATGAAGCCCGGGATAAGCTCAGGTCTGCAATGGGCAGCCTGCTTGCAATGAAATCCACAAGATATATTGTCAATACAGCCGCAAGGTATCCGGCCAGTCAATTTGATTATGCACGCTATGCTGCCGGCTTAATAAATGTTGAGCATCCAAATGCATATGCGGAGGCTTCTCTGAATTCCAGACTGTTGAAAGACTTAAGCGGTGGGATTCCCAACCTGTTATCCGATGAAACGGCAAAAGCTCAGAAAATTATTGATATATTAAGGGATATCGCCGACGATGAGAGGAACCCGGAAATGTTCTTCTTTCCGGATTATTGCTTAGACAATAAGACCGGAAGCCATTGGGATAAAGCCTTGCTGGCCTTCGGACTATACAGCCAGCTTACAGGGAGCCCCGAGAATACCTACATAGCCTTGGGAGAGAACAGCTCCTATGTGATTTTCAACGAAGAAGACCAATGGAAATATCTTGACTGCAAATATAATATCGTCAAGGATTTCATTGCTGATGATATTTATGCCGTATTCAACCAGGATTTTGTGTACAACAAAAAGCTTGGTATAGGAGATTTACCGGAATACGCAAAATGAGCCACTGTAATATAAATAATGCAACGAAGGGAACGGGGGAACGTGTAACACGGATTTCCTGCGGAAAAACACGGAAGTCCACTGAATACACGGATGGAAAAATATTCTGAAGTATAAATAGTAATCGATAATGAAGCAAGTATCAAAATTCACTAATGCAGCTATATAGTATATAACAGTTAACCGTGTAATTCCGTAGGAATTCCGTAGGAATTCCGTGGATTTCCGTGTGTTCCGTGTTACCCGTACCCCGTCCCCCCCGCACCTCGAACCTCGCACCTCGCACCTAACTCAGCTTACACATATTTATCATTTTCTTTATCCTTCAACAGCTCCTTAATAAGAAGCTTAATGTCCTGATCCCTTTCCTTTTTGCAGACCAGGATCACATCTTCCGTTTCAACAATTATAAGATCCTCAACTCCAAGTGCGGCGATAAGCCTCTTTTCACCATATAGTATGCAGTTATGGGTATCCAGCACCTGATACTCGCCTTTAGCAGAGTTGCCATTTTCATCCCTATCCATATACCTTTCAAGAGCGGTCCAATTGCCTATATCATCCCAGGAGAAGCTGCACTCCATCACGTATACATCCCATGTCTTCTCCAGTATTCCATAGTCGATTGATATACCGTCAATCTTGTTATATTCTTCTTCAACTACCCTGACTTCCTCAGGGGTGCCTATATAGTCACTCATTCTCCTCAAGCATTGATACATTTCAGGCAGGAACTTTTTATACTGTTTAAGCAGCACGGCCGCTTTCCATATGAACATCCCGCTGTTCCAGAGATAGGTACCTTTATCAATGAACTCCTGTGCCTTTTCCCTATTGGGTTTTTCTGTGAACCTCTTTATTTTATAAGTCGGTATTTCCAAAATACCTTCCATACTTTTCCCCGTCTCAATATAGCCGTAAGCTGTTTCCGGTCTGGTAGGCCTTATTCCCATAGTTACAAGGCAATTGTCTCTGCATGCTATGTCCAGCCCCTGCTTCAGGGTTTCCATAAACTTCGCTTCATCCTGTATATAGTGGTCAGAAGGAAGTACAATCATCACCGCTTCCGGGTCATTTTTTAGAAGCTTAACGGCTGAATAACCTATGCAAGCAGCTGTTTCTTTTATCATAGGCTCGATTATGAGGTTCTCCTCAAATATCTCCGGTACTTGTTCCCTTATTGTGCTTACGTAGGTTTTGTTTGTCACCATATATATATTCTCCAGTGGGATGAACTTGCTGATCCTATCCACTGTAAGCTGGATCATCGTCCGTTCCCCTACTGTTTTCAAGAACTGCTTGGGGTACATTTTTCTGCTCTTAGGCCAGAATCTGCTGCCTGAACCTCCGCACATTATTACCACATAGTTCATAGTCACACCTTCCTCCGTAATAATTATAATATGCGGTGTGATGCTATACGTTACTCTTGCAGGCGGCATGGAAATTCACCCCTTACAGCGGAACGCATACAATGCGTTCCCTACTTGGATCTGTTCAGAAGCTCACCGGCAATATCCTCAGGATATACATCCATACATTTCATTAATACAGTCAAATGGTAAAGCAAATCAGAAATTTCATAGACCACTTCTCTTTTATTATCATTTTTGGCCGCTATAATAACCTCTGCACTCTCCTCCCCCACTTTCTTCAATATCTTATCAATGCCTTTTTCAAAAAGATAGCAGGTATATGAGTCAGGTATCGGATTTTCTTTTCTTTCTCCCACCTTTTTATACAGTTTTTCAATAACCTCTCCAATATTTGCAGCTTTTACACTGCTGTCATCCTCCCATAAGCTTCTGTAAAAACAGCTTCTGTTTCCTGTATGACAGGCTGCGCCACTCTGTTTTACCTTTAAAAGCAGGCTATCTCCATCACAATCAAGTAATACTTCCTTTACTTCCTGTATGTTTTCCGAGGTAGCCCCTTTTTCCCAAAGCTCCTCCCTGCTTCTGCTGTAAAACCATGAGCGTCCTGTCGCCATCGTCTTTTTCAGGCTTTCCTCATTCATATATGCCTGCATCAGCACTTCCCCTGTTTTGTAGTCCTGTACTATTGTCGGTATCAAGCCCTTTTCATTGAATTTAATCTCATGAATCAACATATGAACTCTCCCCTCTGTATATTTTGAAGATTGCACAGCAATCTTCTGGGCAATAGGCAATAGGCAATAGGATTTCAGGGAAAGGCTTCGGAGCCCGGCTTGAACCCATAGCCCGTTGCCCATTGCTCATTGCCTGAAGAATGCTTCGCATTCTTTATATTCTTATGCTTATTCCCTTCTGTGTCAGAAAAGCTTTTAGATCTCCCATATTCAGGTCACCATAGTGAAATAGTGAGGCTGCCAGTGCCGCATCAGCTTTTCCCTTTGTAAGAACCTGATGGAAGTCCTCCTTTTTACCCGCTCCCCCAGAAGCTATGACCGGTATGTTAACCACTTCGGCAACCCTGGAGGTCAGGTCAATATCATAGCCTTCCTTTGAACCGTCGGCATCTATACTGGTAAGAAGTATTTCTCCGGCTCCCAGTTGATAAACAGTCTTGCACCATTCCAGCACATCCATACCCATATTGGTTCTGCCTCCATGAATATATACCTCCCAACCGGCTGCTCCAGCCCTGCGCTTTGCATCGACTGCAACTACGATACATTGGCTTCCATAGCGCTTTGCGGATTCTTCAATCAGCTTCGGATGTTTGACTGCAGCACTGTTAAGAGATATCTTGTCTGCGCCGGCCTGCAGCAGCGCTTCAATGTCCCCAAGACTTCCTATACCGCCTCCCACCGTGAGAGGTATAAATACATCCTTTGCAGTTGCCTTTACCACATCCGCCATAGTACTTCTACTCTCAATAGAGGCAGTGATATCCAGGAATACTATCTCATCAGCTCCTGCAGCATTATACATCCTGGCTGCTTCGACAGGGTCCCCCGCATCCTTCAGGTTATTGAACCCAATCCCTTTGACTACTCTTCCGTTTTTTACATCAAGGCAGGGTATGATCCTTTTTGCCAGCATATTATCCCTCCACAGCCTTAAGGGCATCTTCCAGCTTTATAGCTCCTGCATACAAGGCTTTGCCAATTATTACTCCCTCTGATCCTGTAGCTTTTATAGCCAAAAGGTCTTCTATGCTCTTTACACCTCCGGATGCTATCACCTTTGCCCCTTCGACATTACACATTTTTTCTATACCGTCAAGGTTAGGTCCGCTCAACATTCCATCCCTGGAGATATCGGTATATATAATGTTTTTGCAGCCCTTACCGACAATTTTGCTTGCAAAGTTATAAGCACTGAATTCGCTCACATTTACCCAGCCTTTTATGGCAACAAAACCATCTATTGCATCAATGCTTACTGCAATTCTATCCATATACTTTTTAAGGCCTGCTTCCAGAAGCTCTTCATCCAATACTGCCCCGGTACCGATAATGACCTTTGCCGCTCCTGTATTCAAAGCATCTGTAATATCTGAAATGGTCCTCAATCCACCCCCGATTTGCACCGGTACTTTTACAGAATTTATTATTTCCTCAACTGCAGACCTGTTTCCCATTTTCCCATTGAAAGCTCCGTTCAAATCAATGATGTGCAACGCTTTAGCACCCTTTTGCTCCCACATTTTCGCAGCATCCAGCGGGTTTTCATAGAATATCTCCTTCTTTTCGAGACTTCCCTTTTTGAGCCTGACACATTTCCCATCATAAATATCTATTGCCGGATAAATTTTCATATCAACATCTCCTTAATACTATTTAATATTGTTAATCCAGTCTCACCACTTTTTTCGGGGTGAAACTGCATCCCTATAATATTGTCCTTTTTCACAACTGCAGGTATATCAGCTCCATAGCTGCTGACGGCGCATATATCAGTGCTGTTCTCTACTCTTGCATAATAGGAGTGGACATAATATACATAAGCTCCATTCTCGATTCCCTCAAGCACCTTGCATTCATTTTTCTTTTCCAAGGTATTCCAGCCCATATGCGGAACCTTCACACTGTCAGGAATTCTGTCCACCCAGCCTTTAATCAGCCCCAGTCCTTTGATCACTCCACCTTCTGTGCTGTAATCAAACAGCAGCTGCATTCCAAGGCATATTCCAAGGATAAGCTTTCCTTTGGCGGCCTGGGCTTCTATCACTTTGTCCAGCCCTCCCTCCGAAATATTCGAAGCGGCATCACAGAAGGCACCTACTCCCGGGAGAACGATTCCCGAACAACCATCCAGCACTCTGGCATCCTTGGAAACCACAGCATCTACACCAATATACTCAAAGGCCTTTTTCAGGCTGAATATATTCCCTACCCCATAATCAACAATTCCCAGCTTCATAGTCTATATACACCCCTTTGTTGAAGGCAAGCCCTGAGTTTCATCCAGCAGTAAAGCTTGCTTCAATGCTCTTGCAACAGCTTTGAATATGCATTCCGCATTGTGGTGTGCATTTTCCCCATACTGCAGATTGATATGCAGGGTAACAGCGGAGTTGCTTACAAAAGCCTTAAAGAATTCTTTGATATTCTCTGTGCCGAAACCCCCTATACTCCCTTTCAGGGGGCTGCAATTGTATACCAGATTTGCCCTCCCGCAGAAATCTACAGCTGTCATGCAAAGAGAGTCATCCATGGGAAGCATTATACTCCCATACCTTGATATACCAGTTTTATCCATGGTACATTGAGACAATACCTTTCCCAGAACTATTCCTACATCCTCCACAGTATGATGCAAATCTACCTGTATATCCCCCTTTGCCTTTACAACAAGGTCAAAGCCGCTATGCCTGCTCAGCTGCTCCAGCATGTGGTCGAAGAAGGGAGCACCTGTATCTATATCGTAGGTTCCGCTTCCGTCAAGATTAATACTTACATATACATCAGTCTCATTTGTCTTTCTGGATAGTTCCGCAATTCTGGTTTTATCTGCCTTCTTCATACAATACCTCCTTTACAATTTCATAGAATCTGTCATTTTCCACAGAACTGCCTATTGTAACTCTGAGACAATCCTTAAGCATTGGATTTGAAAAGCTTTTGATATAAACACCTGCTTCATGCAATCTCTTATATATTTCCGCTGCATATGGGGAGCGTACCAGTATGAAATTGCTCCAGGACTCAAAGCACTGAAGGCTTTCAAGCTTTGAAAGCATTGCAGTAAGTCTTTCCCTCTCACTTTTTATTATTTCGATTCTTTCTGTCACAGTATCGATGTTTTCCAGAAGCTCTGCTGCAGCAGCTTGTGCAAATGCATTTACATTGAAGGGGGAGCGGACTCTGTCAATATAATTTATTACTGACGGGCAGGCAAGCATATATCCCACCCTTAGACCTGCCAACCCAAAAGCTTTTGAGAAGGTCCTAAGTATTATGAGATTGTCATAGCTTGAAAGAAGCCCTACAGCAGTCAATCCTGAAAACTCAAAGTATGCCTCATCAACAATTACTATACCCTGGACCTTTTTTAATATCTGCTCTATATCCGATAATTCAAGCCTGCTGCCGGTAGGATTGTTGGGATTGCATAAAAAGACAAGCTTCGGCCTTTCTGTTTGAAGGCAACTGATAAACTCCTCAAGCTTCATTCCAAAATTGCTGTCCAGGTTATACTCCCATATTCTGGCGCCACAGATGGTCCCATATATCTTATACATTGAGAAGCTCGGATTATGAACAGCTATGGTGTCCCCTGGATTTATAAAAGTCTGCAGTACCACGCTTATAAGCTCATCAGAACCGTTGCCTATTGCTATTGAACCGGTATCAATGCCTGTATACTTGGAAATGGCTGCTTTAAGCTCTGTGCAGTTACTATCCGGGTATCGGTTAAGCTCCATATTCTTAATCCTTCTAATAAGGGCTTCCATTACTTTGTCACTCAAATTCCAGGGTATTTCGTTTTTGTCAAGAGCTATGCCCTGTGCATTGGGTTCTACCTTATAGCTTTCAATCTCACGTACTCTTTTTGAAACTAATTTATTTATCATGTTGAAGCCTCACTTTCAACGCGTTTGCATGGGCCTCCAAGCCTTCTGCTTCAGCGATTTTTATTGCAGCAGGTCCAAAAGCTGCCATATCTTCTTTGCTATAACATATCAAGCTTGATCTTTTCTGAAAATCTCTTGTAGAAAGAGGAGAAAAGAAAGCTGCGGTGCCGTAGGTGGGTAGTACATGATTCGGACCTGCAATGTAATCACCTATAGGCTCAGTGGAATATTCTCCTATGAAAATAGCTCCTGCATTTCTGATGTTCTTTAGTATGCTGAAGGGATTTTCCGTTATTATCTCCAAATGCTCAGGGGCAATTTTGTTTATTATATCCGCGGACTTCTCTATTGCATCAACCACAATGGCTACCGAATTATTTTCCAATGCCTTGCTTATTATATTCTTCCTTTTCATACCGGCAAGCTGTCTTTCTATTTCAGTATTAACCCGGATTGCAAATGCCTCAGAATCAGTAACCAGAAAACATCTGGCCATTTCATCATGCTCTGCCTGGGATAGTAAATCAGCTGCAACCCAGCATGCCTTTGCGCCGCTGTCTGCAATTACCGCAATTTCACTGGGTCCTGCTATCATATCAATATCCACGAACCCGTATACTTCTCTCTTGGCTGCTGCCACATATGCATTTCCAGGCCCTACGATTTTGTCCACCTTTGGTATTGTCCCGGTCCCAAAGGCAGCCGCTGCCACCGCCTGCGCCCCACCTATCCTGAATACCTTTTCAATCCCCAGAAGCATCGCTGCAGCTGCTATATATGGATTTATGCCGCCATCCTCAGCGGGAGGAGTCAATATTATTATTTCTCTGACTCCCGCAATTATTGCAGGCACCGCACACATTACAACGGTAGAGGGGTAGGAAGCTTTTCCACCGGGTACATATATTGCTACCTTGTCTATGGCGGTAACCCTGCTGCCCAATACACTGCCATTATCCGTCAATATGTTGAAGTCCCTGTCAGCCATCTCTTTGTGGAACCTTTTAACATTGTCTATACTCTTGCTGATAGCCTCTACGAAGCCCGCATCTACTTCCTTGGCGGCGGCCTCCAATGCATCAGTACTGACCTGAAAGTCTTCGATAGCCTTTACATTATCAAATTTTCTGCTATATTCGAGTACTGCGCTGTCCCCCCTGTCTCTGACATCCCGAACTATTTTTTTTACTGTGGCAATTACTTCTTCTGGTATGAAGCTATAGTTCTTTTGTCCAAAAAAGCTCTCTTCGCTGCTTTTACCCTCCCATGACAATATTCTGAGCATTAGTCTCACCTCCATCAATGGTCGCACTTATAGCTGCAACAAAGGTGTTTATGCTTTTGTTCTTCAGCTTGTAGCTAACTCTGTTCACTATCACCCTTGTAGTAATATCGCAAATCTCCTCATATACCGCCAGCCCGTTCTCTTTCAATGTCCTTCCGCTTTCCACAATATCAACTATTGCGTCGGACAGCCCTACAATAGGGGCAAGCTCTATTGAGCCATCAAGCTTTATTATCTCTACAGACTCTGACTTTCTGTTAAAATATTCTGATGCTATTTTAGGATATTTAGTTGCTATTTTTCTGACTATAGGTCTCACCTGATTCTTCCCTGAAGGACCTGCCAGAACTATCCTGCAGCTGCAGATCTTCAAGTCCAGTATTTCATATACCTGCTTTTGGGTCTCCATAAGCACATCCTTGCCTACTATACCTACATCTGCTGCTCCACTCAACACATATACAGGAACATCAGAAGGCTTTACCAGAAAAAACTCTACTTCCTTGTCCTTATCAATAAAAACCAGCTTTCTGGATTTCGAGTTAATTATGTTTCTGTATTCAATTGTATTAAGCAGAAGCTCACTGACCTTCTCAGCCACTCTGCCTTTTGCTATAGCTATCTTTAACATTTTCATCGCTCCAAATTTTAATTTATTAAAATATACATTAATCAGTCCAATCAGTGAAGCTGTGCTTCAATGCTGACAGGCTATGCCTGGAAGGGACATCACTCAAAATTCAATACTTCATCGTAGCCATATTGTCTGCAGTATTGCTCAGGATTGGATATATCGCTGCAGTTTATAAGATTTACTGTTACTCTGTCCTGTCTGCAGTCTTCAGAGTATTTCAGAGCTTCAATAAACCTGTTTTCGCTGAAAATGACCAATACCTTACGCTCACTCTGCTGCTCGATATTCTCCTTTTCTGCCGCTTCAATCATACTGTCAACATATATTGCAAACCCTGCTGCAGTTGTATTTACACCCAATTCACCAAGCAAGTCGTCATATCTGCCTCCGGAAATCACCACCTCGCTGGTTCCCTGGGCATATGACTTGAAGATCAATCCGGTATAATATTTCATATTCCCGGTCATTCCCACATCTATTATAAGCTTGGAACCCAAACCCATTGCTTTGCATTTCTCGCATACTTCGAAAAGATAGTCAGCTGATTCCTTTACTGTTTCATTAATTATGATTTCATTAATATTTTTAAAAACCTCTTCCGGCTTTCCAAAAAAGAGCGGCAGCTTACAGATTATGTCTTTGTACCTGCTGTCAATGGTCAGTGTGGCTACCTCAGCTTCAAGCTCTACCAGGTTCTTTTTGCTTATAAGGTCAATAATATAAGCTTCCTTCTCTTCTGATAGAGCTAACTCTTCGAAAATACCTCTGATTATTCCTACATGTCCTATATCTATTTTGTAGTCCGAAACTCCGGCTAACCTAAAGCATTCCTTTGTCATACCTATAATCTCCAAGTCGAGCCACTTGCCTGAGCTTCCGTATATCTCCGCTCCAACCTGGGAAAACTCCCTTCCCGCCCCTCTATTCTTCTTATCTGATCTGTACACATTCCCCGCATAATACAGCTTTAAAGGCTTTTGCTGTCCCTTTAGCTTTGTGGCAACAACTCTTACTGTTGGAATTGTCATGTCAGGCCTTAGAACTACTACTCTTCCATCTCTGTCTATTGTTTTTATGATGCTTTCATCATCAACCGGTGATATGTCCCCTGAAAACAGCTCATAATACTCAAACAGCGGTGTCTCTATACGGCAGAATCCGCAGGATTGCATATAATGCATCAGTCTTTCCTGCAGTATAGTTCTTTTACGGCTTTCATCAATAAGAATATCCCTCATACCCTGAGGAGTTCCAAAGCTTTGCATAGTTGATCCTCTCCTTGCTCCCATTTATAAATTTTTGAAAAAATAAAACCCCGTAGGTTAATTAACCTACGGGGTTTTTAATATCGCATCCCATAGGCACAAGCGCAAACAGCACTCATGCCCATGGAAAATTTCCAAAAAGGCTTAAGCGCTCTGCCTATGATGATGCATTCTATTTGTCATGCAATTAATGATATTCATAAAATCAGCTCCATTATTTTTATGTAAAGTTTATTTTCATTTACTATAATACAGGATATGCCTTGTTGTCAATACTTATTATTAAGTATAATAATACTATTTATTAATTTTTTCCAAATTACCTCAAAATTTGTCATAGTAATACCGAAATATATGAATAGGGATAAAAAACCCAAAAGCTTTACAGGAGGTGTGTCGTTTTGGTTTTTAGATTTGGAAGTAAACGGAAATTTCTATATTCAGGTACGATAAACATGGAAGATAAGGCCAAAGACAAGGCCCATTATGACACGCTGACACTTCTGCCGAACCGTAAGCTTTTCTATGACCGGCTTAATAAAGCTCTTGAGGATGCCTCAGTGGGAAGTCTCCCTGCAGCAGTTTTATTCCTTGATTTAGATATGTTTAAAAACATAAATGATACACTCGGACACAATATCGGTGATAAGCTCCTGCAAAGCGCAGCAGGCAGGCTTGCAAAAGCAGTGTCCGAGGCCTCCTTTTTAGCCAGAATGGGTGGTGACGAGTTTGCTGTGCTGCTTAGTGGAATATGCAGTACCCACGATGCCGTGCTCTGCGCTGTGAACATATTGGATGCATTTGGCGAGGTGTTCAAAATACAAGGTCATGAGCTGTTCATCTCACCCAGCATAGGAATAGCAGCTTATCCCGACCATGGTGCCGAAACCCATGTAATACTTCGAAATGCAGCTTCGGCAATGTATAGTGTAAAAGAAAATGGCAGGAACAATTATCAGGTATACTCTAATGACATAAACCAAAATACCCTTGAAAAGTACAACCTGTTAAAAGATCTGCGCCATGCTATAGATAATGGTGATTTGGTGCTTCACTATCAGCCTAAGGTAGATGGCAAGACCGGAGAGCTTGTGGGTATGGAAGCCCTGGTCAGGTGGCAGCACCCGGAAAAAGGACTTCTTTATCCTGCTGATTTCATACCTATAGCTGAGGAAACAGGTCTTATCAAGTATGTGGACGAATGGGTGCTTAATAGTGCCTGTACACAGCTTAAGAATTGGCGTGAGCTTGGATTTACCAACCTTCGCCTTGCTGTCAACCTATCTGCTTGGCAGTTCAAAGAACAGCACCTTCCCGAGATTATAATGAATGTGCTTAGTGCGAAGGGACTTGATGCATCCTGCCTTGAGCTTGAGATAACAGAAACAGCTGCAATGGAAAACCTGAAGTTTACTGTGAGTACTCTAGGCAAGCTTATCAATATGGGTGTCAATATATCGATTGATGATTTTGGGACAGGCTATTCATCCCTTAACTACCTGAAGCATTTCCCCATTAACTTTTTGAAAATTGATCAGAGCTTCATAGCTGATATACTTGATGATAAAAATACCTTTGCCATCGTAAAAGCAATAATAGATGTGGCTCATACCTTGAATCTTAAAGTAATAGCCGAAGGGGTCGAAACCAGAGAGCAGCTTATGCTGCTGCAGCAGTTGGATTGTGATGAGCTTCAGGGCTTTTATATAAGTAAACCTCTTCCTGTGGAAGAGGCTGAGAAGCATATAAATACTTCGATGCTATAAAATAAATGCCTTGCGCGAGCAAGGCATTTATTTTATAGCTTATATATTTCCTTATATTTATTCTCCAGATAATCTGTCAGGTACTTGGGGTTGATTTCCTCACCGGTGACTTCTTTCAATATTTCTGACGGCTCTAAAAGTTTGCCATGTTTGTGTATCTTTTCTGACAGCCACTCTTTTATCTTTATAAGCTCACCCTTCTCCACAAGCGCATCAAAATCCTTGATTTCCCTCCTTGCTGTATTATACAGCTGTGCTGAATATATGTTGCCTAAAGTATAGGAGGGGAAATATCCGAAGCTTCCGCCGGCCCAATGCACATCCTGCAGCACGCCTTTGGCATTATTAGGCGGCACTACCCCCAGGTACTCCTCCATCTTCTCATTCCATATCCTCGGCAGGTCTGACACCTTTATTTCCTTGTTCATCAGGGCTTTCTCAATTTCATACCTTATCATTATGTGGAGGTTATATGTGACCTCATCAGCTTCAACTCTGATAAGGGAAGGCTCAACCTTGTTTATAGCCCTATAGAACTTATCAGGGGTTACATGCTTAAGTTGTTCCGGGAATACCTTCTGAAGCTCCTTGTAGTACTTTTTCCAAAAGCTGCGGCTTCTTCCGATTATGTTTTCCCAGAACCTTGACTGTGACTCATGTATTCCCATGGAGGTCCCGGTGCAAAGCGGTGTACCGTTCAACTCATCAGAAACGTTTTGCTCGTACAGAGCGTGCCCCCCTTCATGCAAGGAACTCATAAGGGCGCTGATGAAATCGTTGGGATAGTAGTGAGTAGTTATTCTCACATCTCCAGGGTTAATCCCAATGGTGAAGGGATGTTCACTCTCATCAAGCCTTCCCGCTTCAAAGTCATAACTCATCTTTTCCAGTATGTACAGACTGAACTCCTCCTGCTTTGCAGTGTCGAAATACTGCTTCAGCATTTCATCCTCAGGCTGGTTAGGAGACTCCTTTAACCTTGCTGCCAAAGGTACTATCTTGCTTCGCAGCTCGTCAAATATCAGGTCCAGCTTGTCAACTGTCATTCCCGGCTCATAGAAATCCAAAAGCGTATTGTACTTATTATCCTTATAACCCCATAATTCAATGAACTCAAGGTTGAAATCGACTATTCTCTCAAGGTAAGGCCTGAATAGCTCAAAATCATTGCTGTTCTTCGCTTGCTCCCATATAGACTCTGCCTCTGATGTCAATATCACATATTCCTTATATTTATCTGCAGGTATCTTCTTATATTTATCAAATTCCTTCCTGCATTCCTTAACTACTGCTTTCATAATGCGGTCTAGTCTACTGTTGCTGCCGGACTCGTCAAAGTATGCCAGGTATTCCTCCATCTGCGCAGAGGTAGAAAGCTTGAAGGCCTCTGCTGACAGCATGCCAATGACTTCAGCCCTTTGAGGCACACCTTTTCTGGGGGCTCCTGTTCTTAAATCCCAATAAAGCACTGCCAATGCGTCATTATAGTATTTAATCCTCTTTACCAGCTCCAAAAAACTGTTTTTCATTTCATTCAGATCTCTAGACAAATCCATCGCCCCCTGTATTAATATGAAATTTATACCATAATTCTATAATACTTATTCCTTCAAGTCAAAATATATTCGATATTTGTACAATTTTATCATTGTGCAATATATACTCTAAGACAATAAAAAAACGGTACCAAAAGAGCACCGTTTTTTGTCCCTTATTTTGCAAATAGTATAGATGCCGCATCTTCCCAATTCTTGCTCAAATATTGTTCATACTGCTTCTCGAAGTACTCCTTGTGCTGTCCCTCCCATACCGAAAGCTCAGTCAAAATCTTCTTGGCAGCTTCATCCTCTACAATTTTGACCGCATTCTTGTAGAATTCTTCGAATTCCTTCTCGATGAGATATGCCATCCTTATAACCATAAGGTCGGAAATCCCATTCTCGTTTTCCCCGAGTATGTTCGAGGTATCTGCAAGTATATGGGGGTCTTTCATTGCAAGGTCGCTGGCTATATTCCAGGACAGCTCCAAGGGAGGCTCCTTTTGCATAAGCCCCTCATACCTTTTGGTTAAAAACTCATGGTGCAGCTCTTCAATGCTCGCCATCTTGCTGAATATTTCTCCCAGCTCATGGGATTTCACCTTATCCCCATAGTAGTTATAGAAATCCCGTGCATCCATTTCCATCCTGGCTGCGAACTTAAGTATTCTGCTGACTTTATCCATAACAGACATCAATCCTCCAGTAGTATTTTCAAATTGAACTTACTGGATTATTTTAACCAAAGGCAAATATTACATACCCCCTTGGTTACGTGTAACACTGAACACACTGAAATCCACTGAATACACGGTGGTTTAACAAAAACAGTTCAGTGTCATTCCGTGGAACATCCGTGTGTTCAGTGTTACCCGTTCTCCCTTCCCCCCGGAACCTCGTAACCTCGAGTCTAAATCCCCCATCTCATCTACTCTCGTCATATTTCCCGGGAAATATCTTATTTCCGACATGCTTCTACGCCTTTTCTATAAAAACCCTGCTTCCTGAGACATTTATAACCGGAGCTTCCACTATAAGCCGCCTTGTAATCCTGCTCTTCATTTCCGGCACATGGCTTATAAGCCCAATTACTCTTTTCTGGGTGCTCAGCCTTTCCAGAGCATCTATGACTGTATCAAGAAGACTGCTGTCCAAAGTTCCGAAGCCTTCATCAAGGAAAAAGAATTCAAGTGGGCTCTGTCCTTTAAGCTGTATCTGAGAGGATAAAGCAAGGGCAAGTGCCAGAGAGGCCAAAAATGTTTCGCCCCCAGATAGCGAGGTTACCGGTCTGCGTATTCCCCCGTTGGCGTCATCCCGGATGACAAACCCATTTTCCATGTCCAGCTCCAGTGCGTACCTATGTCTGGTCAGAGTGCCAAGGGTCTCGGAGGCTTCCTTCGCTATGTACCTTAGACGTTCCTCGGATATATACTCTATGAAGCCATTGCCCTTAAGCAGATTCTTGAACTGCTCAAGATGCTCCCTTTTCCTTGACTGCTCCTGCAGCTCCTTGCCAAGGGAAAGCCAATTCGCATGGTTGGCCTTGATTGTTTCAAACCTGTTTTTTGCACTTTCATATGTCGCTATACTATTCTCTTTTTTAAGCTTAAGCTCTTCATATCTGAGGCTGACTTCCTGCCACAGCTCTTCTGTGATGCTCCTGCCTGAGAGTTTCTTATCTATTAGTGCTTTGTGCGCTTGTATACTACTGCTGGTTTCTTCGTATCCTTTTACAGTGCTTTCCTGCTGCTCTAAGCTTTCCTTCGGCAAAAACGCTTCCTCTACTGCCTCTACTGAATCGAAGCCCTTGTCAGAAAGCTCCTTTTTCAACAGCTCAGAATCATTTCTCAGCTTTTCCTCATATATCTCCCTTTGTTTCTCAAATACCTTTTTATCCTTAACAGTTCTTTCGTACCTTTCCCTGACCATATTGACATATTCCTGGGCTTTTTGTTCCCCCTTGGTTAAGAAAGCCATTTCTTCCTCTGTCTTTGACATTTCAGCCTTTATATCCTTATCTCCTATAAGGGCCTGGATTTCTTTCTCCTTCTCTTCCTTCTGATACTTGAAGCCCCTGCCCTCAGCCATATTTTCTGAAAGCTTTTCCATATCAAGTGCTTTTGCAGCTTCTGCTTTCTCTATTTCTTTTCTTAGCCCTGCCACACTGTTTTCAAGGCTTTCCATCTCTCTATGAAGACTCTCCGCCTCACGGTCATTGCTTTGTATCCTTTGAAGCTCACTCCTCATATTGCTTATTCTTAAAGTGCTTACTATACCATCATAAGCTTCCTTTTTAGTGTACCAATCCTTCTCTGCCTCAATATAGACCTTCCTCAGCTCCGACCGGTGCTTACTGTTTGCTTCAAGCTGAGAACGTTTTCCGCTGCTTTCCACTTTATAACGGTTATATTCTCCTTCTGTCTTTTTCTGCGCTGCTTCCAACTCAGCAAGCTTATTCTCCCAAGCCTCGATAGCTTTAAGCCTTTGCTGCTTCTCTCCTGACATTTTATCAAGAGTGCTCTCTATCAAAGTAATAGACAATTCATGATATTCCTCAGGAAGCTTGCCGAGCAGCTCTTTTTGCTCCTGTTGCCCAGCTATTACATCCGCCCTTAAAGCGTCTTTTTGAATTCGTAAATTATTATGCTGCTCAGATAACTTTATGCCTTCATTTTCCAGAGCCCTGCATTCCAGATCGAGCTTTTCAACCAGGTCATTCAGCTCTTTAATTCCCTCAGCCCTTGCTGCTGCATCAGCATCCTCCAAATGAACAGCCGGGTGCGGATGTGTCTTAGCTCCGCAAACAGGGCACGGCTCATTCTCCTTCAGATTCTGTGCCAGTAAAAACGCAGTATTCCTCTCCTGCTCCTTCTTCTTCTGTTCAAGGGAAAGCCTTCTCTTGTCAAGCTCACCTTGCTTATCCGCCTTTTGGACATTAAGTCCATGGATTTTCTGCTCCAATAACTCAAGCTGCTTGTCATATCCGGACAACCGCAGCTCCAGCTGCTCAATATCCCTGTGCTTAAGCTTCAGTGCATCAGAGATTGACTTGATGCCGTAATACCTTGTCTCGGCCTTAAGCACGTCATTCCTGTCCCACCGCTCCATCCCCTTGTGCTTGTCATACAAAGCTCTTACTGCTTCCATTTCAGTATATAATTTGAGGCCTGCCTTTTCTACACTTCCAAGCTCCTGCTCCTGCCGCTCTATAGTGCTTGAAAGCTCATCACACCGGACTTTCTGCTGTTCCTTTGCCTTTTGTGAGCGCTCCACCTCTTCTTCCAAGGCAGACCCCTTCTGCACTTTATCCCTATAGCTTGCTTCAACCTTAAGCGCCTCAGTACGGGCTTTCTGCTCCGCCACTTTTCCCAGGCCCTCTTCAAGCTTCGATTTCTGCGAAGAAATGGTCTCATCCCAATGATCGACCTTCTTCTTAAGCACCAGGTAATCGTTTCTAAGCTTATGAAGAGTTTCCTCCATTTTCTCAAGCTCGCTTTTCGTCTGCAGTGCTTTTGCAAGCTTGGTTTTATACTCTACAAGCACAGGAATTCTTTCCTGCCTTAATGCGCTTGCCAAATCAAGCTCACAATTACTCTTTTCCAGCTGTTCGCCCAATTCCTCAAGGCCGGTTCCCAGCTTTTCCAGTTCTTCTGCTGTTCTCTTCAGTTCTGTTTCTGTTTTTCTAAGGTCACTTATTCTGACAGTAAGGCTTTGCGCCGCCAAAGCTCTTTTGCAGCGGTCCCTTATAGCATCAATTTCTGCTGCTCTGCTCTGCAGCTCCACTTGTTTCCTCATTGCCTCCTGCAGCTCTGTGGAAAGCTCCCACACCTCTTTGGCACTGCTATATTCTGCTTCAGATGCTTTCAAGGAGACATCCATGCTCTTTTTGTGCTCTGCTGATGCCCTAAGCGCAGCTTCTGCTTCCTTCAATGAAGTCTCTGATATATCACCTAATACCGATAAGGCTCCTTCAATCCCCGAAAGCTTGTTCCTTATCCTGCCAAGCTTCCTGTTCACCTTATCCATAAGCTCTCTGCCGTACTCCTCAAGGTAAAATATGCGCTCAAGCATCTTTGTCTTTTCGGCCTTTTGTGATAGAAGAAATTCCTGAAACTTATTCTGCGGCAGCACAACAGAACGGGTAAAATCGTCGAACTGCAGTCCAATAAGCTCAATCACCGCTTCGTTGACTTCCCCTTGCTTGTCTGCGATAACCACATCACCGCAAGCCCCAAGCTCAAGCAATCTTGCAACTCTTGATTCTACGAAGTTTTCCGAATCCTTCTTTCTCCTGTAAACCCTCTCCACTTTATACATCTTTCTCTCATTTGCCTTAACCAGGTCAAAGGTAAAGGACACTCTCATATTTGCCGCAGACATGTTTATTATACCCTGGGTGCCCCTGTTTGCCCTTTGCACGTTGCCATACAAGGCCAGGGTTACTGCATCCAGAATAGTTGACTTTCCACTGCCTGTGGGTCCGAATATGCCGAACAGACCTGTTTCACCAAGTCTGTCAAAATCTATGGTCTGTGGCTCTTTGAAGCTTTGCAGCCCCTCTATCTCAAGATACCTGGGTCTCAATATCTTCACCCCCAAGCAGCATTTCTTCATTATCCCCTTCAACTTCTCCGTTCACTACCTCAAGGAAGGTTTCCAGCAATTCCTCCGCTGCCTCCATACCCGTCTTGTACCTGTAATAATCCTTGAAAAGCTCTTCAATCTTTTTCCCTTCCCGGCTTTCAAAGCTTATGACACTGTCCTTTTCATCCTTTACCACCGGTCTTATGTTTATTATACCTGGATTGAGCTCCCTTAGCTTCTTCTGCTCCTCTAATGTGAGAGCCCTGTCGGTGTGTATCTCCAGGTCTATCCACGCATTCAGGTCTCTGCCCTCTTCACACCAGCCAAGAGCTTCCTCTATCCCGTTCTTTGCCTTCCACTGCTTCAGGGGCTTCCCTGAGCTAAGGTATACTTCCTTGACCTCCGAGGCTTTGCCCGGAACTGCCTCCACTATGTATACCATCTTGCTGTAATCGGTCTCGGAAAAGCTGTAGGCTATAGGAGAGCCCGAGTAATATGTAGGTGATGGTGAGCTTTTTATCCTCTGAGGCCTGTGCAGATGTCCCAAAGCTATGAAATGCGCATTATCCGGAAGCAGGCAAGGATCCACAACCAAGGCACCCCCAAGCTGCCTTTCAGAGTCTGAAGTTCTGCCGTCTCTTAGATATAAATGGCTTACTATTAAATTTACTGTATCTTCTCTAAAATTGCTGCTCAAATGGCGCAGCAATTCTACTATTTTATCAGAATAAGCCTGCTGAAGCTTGTCTTCCTGAGGCTCGATAGACAGAAGCTGTTCCAGCCTGCTTTCAGACGGGTATGGAAGAGCTATTATCACAGCGCTGTGTTCTGAGCTTCCAAGCTTTATCTCCAGCCATCCCGGGCCTGCTTGCAGTATCGCAGAACGGTGGGGGTTTAATGAAGCATCACTTCCCGGATATCCCAGCAAAATTATGCCGTTCTTGTATGCCAGGGGGCTGGCTGCACACAGCCTATCAGGACTGTCGTGGTTACCTGCAACTACGACAACCGCTCTTGTGCCCTTGGCATTCAATCTGTCCACTGCATCGTAAAACAGCTCCTCCGCTGCAGAAGACGGGTTATATGTATCAAAAATATCACCAGCCACAAGCACCAAATCTACTGCTTCACTCTCTGCAATTCCACATAGCTCGTCAATGAACTGTCTTTGCTCTTCCAGCCTGTTTATGTTCTCAAGTGTCTTGCCCAGGTGCCAGTCTGATGTGTGAAGTATTTTCATGACATACCTCCTGTAAAACCGTAAGTATTTGCCTCGTGCTGCGTGCCTCGAGCCTCGTGCAATCTGTGGTATTCCTAATCAGTACCGAAAACTACCGAAGACACTGTTAGTCAAATAAATACCATCGTGTGTTTAGTGGATTCCCGTGTGTTCAGTGTTACCCGTAACCTCGTAGCCCTACATCTAATTTATGGTTAAAATGTAAATCCATAATCATATTGCATTTATTTATATTCTATCGGATTATTTGCCAAAAGACAATTCGCCATACAGTTAACATAATGCCCTTTAACCTGAATAAAACAAAATCCCGGCATAAATGCCGGGCTATATGGACTATTTTAATTTTCCTATTTTGTTCAACGGCCATAATCTGAATACAGCCTTACCTTCAAGATATCCCTCATCAATAAAACCAACCGATTCAAACCTGCTGTCCCTGCTGTTTTCCCTATTATCCCCCATGACCATATATTTGCCCTCTGGGATGGTTGTCTTTTCAAAGCCGAAATCAGGGGTGGGAGCTTGGGTAAAATCTGGCTCTAGCGCCTTTCCGTCTATATACACCTTGCTGTCCTTTATCTCAACAGTTTCACCCGGCAAGCCCACCACTCTCTTTATTAGATTGAGATGCTCCAGCTTATCCTGCTCGCTGTCAATTACCACAATATCTCCTCTTTCAGGCTCTCCTACCAAATAGTTCACCTTGGATATAATTAGTATCTGCCCTTCATGCAGAGCTGGCTCCATTGACACGCTCATTGCATATGCCGTGCTGAATATGTACGTCCTGAAAACAAATGCCAGCACTATCGCGAAAGCAATTGTTTTTATCCATGAATATATCTCTTTCTTCGTCTCTTCTGAAAACTTCATTTTCATACTCCTTTTCTCATCTTTTCTTCAGCTCTACCTCAAACACAGACTGCAGAGCTGCTATATCATAATAGTCATTTTGCTTAAGGATCTCAAAATATTTATCCCTGTCCCCTGTCATTTTATTGTAGTGATATGCAAGGCACAGGTTTGAGATAATGTGCAAATCACCGCTGTCGTATTCATAGGCCTTTTTTGCATACTCCAGGCCGGACTTGGCATTATTGCCCGCAAACTCTATCTTAGAGAGAGCTATAAAAGCCTGAGGGTGCTCCTTATTGCTTTCAAGCACCTTATTGCAGCATTCCACAGCCTTTTCAAGCTGGCCTGTTCCTCTATATACCGCAGCAAGGTTCAGATATGCAGAATAGAATTCAGGTTGAAGCTCAATAGTCCTGATATATAATTTCTCGGCTTCAAGATAACTCCCCATGTCAAGATTAATATTCGCCATGTGAAAAATGCCCATCACGTCGTTCTTATTGGTGCCCAAATATTTTTCAAGCTTCTCAGCTGTCTTTTCCAATTCTTCCTGGCCATACAGCTTAATTGCTTCTCCCAGCTCTTCGCTCTCGTAGTATATCAAATCCATCTTATCCACAATTCCGTTTACCTTACCCCTAAGACTTCCCGAGACTTCCTTTCCTGCAATTCGATCTAAAAGCTCACTGCATTCATTGATTCGCTCATTATAGAAGTAAGATATCGCAAGCCTTGCAAGTGTGGTAGTGGACTCCGGAAACTGCTTCAGCACCTGTTCATATTCCTTTATTGCTGTTGAGTGTCTTCCATCCTTCTGAGCCTCCCAGCCCCGCTCATAGGCTATAACAGCTTTGAGCGCAGAAGGAAATACTGTTATGAAGGTAATAAGCACAGCCATAACAAACAGTAAAACGAGTTTTATCCACAAAGGCACTGGTTTCTTTGCCACTTAAACACCACCTGTAGAATCTACGATTTTCACATTTTGCATTGGACTCTTTCTTAATCCTACAACATATATGAGCAAATATCAATATTGTCAAATATCTCCTGCTTGCAGCAGAATAAAAAAAAAACAGGGCATATGCCCTGTTAATCACCTTTTTTCCCATTGTTCTTTTCTTTGTCTTCTTTTCCACTGTCTTTATCTCCGTCCCCTGTACCATCATTAATGACTTGGTCATCATCTCCGTCTTTCTGCTTGCCCTCGTTCTCTATTCCTTTTTCATTATCATCTTTTTTTTTCTTGTCTTCAGCCTCTTTATCGCTGTCACTTTTATCTTCATCGTTTTTGTCAGCTTCTATGGCTTCTGATTTATTACCATTTCCATCTTCTTTGCTTTTGTCTGAAGCTGGGATGTTTTCCTTGTTCACTGCAGCTGCAGGCTTAGGCTTATCTCTGCCCTTGTTATCCTTTTCAACTTTGGAATCAGCTTTTACGGCTTCTTTACCTTCCTGCTTGTCTCTATCCTTACCGGTTAGGTCAGGCTCTTCCTTGTCTTCTTTATCTTTGTCCTTTTCCGCTGCCTTTACAGCTTTTCTACCTTCATTTATCAGGTGAACTGCTTCTTTTACAGACATATTCCTTACTTCTTCATCCTTGATCTCAGGGATTACCTCTCTCAGTCTGTCTGCAAGTATCTCTTTACCCGGAGACACCTTGTTGGACAAAGCTTCTTTATAGTTCTCCACACTTGATTTTTCAACCATGACACCATAGTTATTATTAACCTTGGATAGCTCGTTGGTTGCAGCTACTGTCACCATTTCTGCCAGCTCTGCTTCCTGCTTGGGATTCTTTGCTGAAACTACGACCATTATCTGGTTCTCTGTCTTCTCATCTATATAGCCCTTTTGAGAAGCACTTTTTATTATAGCGGAAAGCGCCTCATCAATATCCTGATTTTTTAAGCCCTTTGTATCCTTCAGCAAGCTGACCGCATCTTCATTCAGCGGGTTTACTGATATTACCCTTTCAAACCTGTTGAGGGATAATGCGATGCTGGGGTTTATATCTACGCTGACATAGCTGTATGGCGTATAATACGCATATACTCCTGTAGAAAGGAATATGCATGCAAGGAAGCACGCAGCCATTGATGCCAGTCTTCTGTAAGTCAGATTTATCTTCTGGGGCTTCAGTTCTATTTCATCCCCTATACCCACTGACAGCTGCCTTTTGACTTTTATAAAATCACCCTTGTCAGTTATGACTATCATTTGTTTTTTATCTATTTCTGCAACTATTGCTTTCACTTCTTCCACCCCCAGTCTATGAACTCCCTTATACAGTAGTAGTCCCCTGTTAATATTATCATTGCTGCTACTACATAGTTTCGTGACCGTTCGATAGTTTTTCGGGGTAATTTTGTTCCTTCCTCAATTTCTGCTATAGGAAGATAAAGCTTGGTCTTTATTTTTTTGACCAGCTCGGGTCTGTCGACTATGTACTTGACTATTTCCAGATATGAGCTTTTTGTACCTGTATGTTTAGGAGAACTCTTTGCCACGTCATCAAGCTTCAGTCCCCATGTGGAAAGCTCCTCCTTGAGCTGTACAAGCTCTTGTCTTCTAAGCTGGTTTACCTCTTCCTGGTAATATTTGTTCTGAGCTTCCTCTGCGGCTATGACATAGTCAAAAACCTCTTCTGAATCAGCATCCTCAGTACAGTATTCACTCATATATGTGATTACCTGATGCTTTTTTTCTTTCCTGTAATAATCAATAAGCCTTTTTTTAATTATGTTCTGAGCAAAGCTCAAGAAATTTCCTTTTTGCTGGTCATAATGAATTATAGCTTCATCAAAGGCCATTAGGGCAACGCTAAGCTCCTCATCCTGGCCATAGGAAACATACCTGCCCGTCACCTTTTCAACGGCAGCTGCAATAAAGGGTCTATATTCTTCTATGAAGGTATTCTTTTCGTCTTTTGTAAGCTTGATATGCATTACTCTTTCATTTATTGACTTATAAACCATATTTCACCCCAAAATTTTCGTAAAACACCAAAAATTTCTAAAGTACTTACGAATAATATATACTATATGTATGCAAACATTACCTTTATTCAATTATACATGAAGAGGACATACAATATAAGAGACACAAAATGGTAATTTGGAACTATTTTATAATGCATAGGAAAATATTAATTCTCCTTAAACAAATTTTCCGTTAAATGCATTTCAAAAAGGTTACCTTAGCCATTAAAAATTCAGATCAAAACCTTTTTATATTTTTTTATGGGAGGAATGGATTATGTCTGTACGGAATTGCCCCATCTGTGGCAGGATTTTTGAAGACATGGGAGTACAGGAGGTTTGTGCAAGCTGTTTTACAGAAAACGAAGGTGAACTTAGGAAGGTAAAGGAATATCTGTACCTGCATCCCAACAATAGTATAGTAGAGGTCTCAGAAGCCACGGGAGTATCCATCCAGAAGCTGAAGAGGTTTCTTCAAAATGAGCGGCTGATATCTATAGAAAAGCCTTCACTGTAGCAGTGGAGGCTTCCCTATTAAGTTCACTTATTAATATTCAAGTATTTCCCCGTTCCAGAAGAGATATATGTATTTACCCGCTATTTCCTTGCCGGTTATCTGCTTTAAAGCTCTTGCATAGTATTCGATCTGGGTCCTGTACTTTTCTTTTATCTGTTCAGCATCCCCATCGGGTACATAGTCTGTCTTGTAATCAACCAGCACCAGCTTTCCTTCTTCCTCGAAGTAGCAGTCTATAATACCCTGAACTACAATTGTCTCCTCCTCATGCCCCTCCTTTGGAAGACTGCCAAATACCTCAGAACATTCCACTTCCATAGTAAAAGGCACTTCCCTGTATAGCTTATCGGAATTAATCAGCCTTTTACCCAAGGATGACTGCATGAAATTCAATAGCTTCCGACTGTTGACATGCTGCGCCTGCACCTCTGTCAGAAGCTCAGCCTCAACCATACCTTCCACCTGATTTCTTATGCCCTTTTCAGAGATATCTCCACCAAAGTCCATATGCTGCAGTGCGAAGTGCATCAGTGAGCCCTTCTCGGCAGCAGTCATCTCTGTTGATTCCTCCAGGAACCTCGGCCTTTGCTTGATGCTTGGGGCTGCTTGTGTGTAATACTCATCAGCCTCGACCGTATTGAAGTACCGCTTCAGCTCTGTAACAGAGACTTTTACCGGCAGCTTCTCATAAGCAGAATAAGGATATTTCCACTCCAGCCTTTTTATTATTTCAGCATAGGAATCAGCTGCAGCTTCTGCAGAAGCCATGGCTACTTCCCCTATCAGCTCTTCCTCATTATGCCCTTCAAGACTTATGCCCCTTAATACCTCATCCCTATCCCAAAGCCTTATATCCCACCGGTCGCTGTCACTTCCCTCATAGGAACTCTGCTGCTCCAAGCACAGCTTATCTGCCAGCTGCCCGGTCGGGTGCCTCATGAGAGCTGTGCAAATCCAGTCCATATAGCATTTTCCCTTTAATATATCAAACACAGGCACCTTTTGAGATTTCGCCCCGCTGCTGCTTTTCCACTTGGCTGCGCTTTTCACCGGATCATTTACAACTCCGGTTATAATAAGCTTCTCTTTAGCTCTTGTAAAGGCAACATACAGTATCCTCATCTCTTCCGAGAGGCTTTCAAGTCTTATCTTGTATTTCAAAGCCTGTTTAAATATCGAAGGATACCATATCCTCCGCTTGTGGTCTATAAAATCAGGCCCTATGCCCAAATCATGGTGCAGCAGTATGCCCTTTGCCGCATCAGTAAGGTTGAAGCCCTTCCCTGTGCCGCAGACAAATACTATGGGAAATTCCAACCCCTTGCTCTTGTGTATGCTCATTATCCTGACAACATCATCCTTCTCTCCGAGGGTTTTAGCGCTTCCCATATCTCCCTGGCTGCCTTTCAGCTTGTTGATGAAGTTTATGAAGTTAAAAAGCCCCTTAAAGCTTGACTCCTCATATTGTCTTGCCCTGTCAAAAAGCATCCTGAGGTTGGCTTGCCTTTTAGCACCCCCCGGCATAGCACCCACAAAGCTGTAATATCCTGTATCATTATACAGATACCATATAAGCTCATCAGTGGAAAGGTAAAGGGACTTTTCCCTCCACCTGCTTAGTCTTTCTATAAACCCTGCCGCCTTGCTCCCCGACTCCCCTTCTACTTTGGCAGCTTTAAGCATTGCCTCAAAGAAGGTCACATCCCGGTCAAATAGCCGTATGTCAATAAGCTCCTCTGTATCAAAACCCGCTATAGGAGATCTTAGGACCGCCAGCATCGGAATATCCTGCAGAGGATTATCTATTATCTGAAGCAGTGATAATATCGTTGATATCTCGATTGTCCTGAAGTATCCGCTTCCAGTATCGGTATACACAGGTATTCCATGCATGCTCAGCTCTTCAGCAAATACATCCGCCCAGTTCTTCGTTGTTCTCATAAGTATCACTACATCGCTGAAACGTGCTGGCCTGTACTTCTTCGTATCCTTGTCAACCACCATGAAAGCGCCGCTGCCATCAGCTACAAGCTCTTTTATCCTTTTGGCAGCCACCCTGGCTTCACACTGTATGGAATCGGGCTTATCCTCTATATCTATGTCCAGGGTCAAGCCAGCCTCCCCTGATTCATCAAAGCCTTCATCCGGACCTTCAGTTTCTGTGGCCGCAGCTTCCCTGCCATCTATTATATGGAGCTCAACAGCACCTCCGAAGCTGTCCTCGGTTGCTTCAGGCACCTCAAACACCGCTCCGGCATTGAGTGCTTCCTTTTCTGTATAGTCGATGTCCCCCAGGTTTTTGGACATTATCTGGCTGAATATATAGTTTACTCCGTTTATGATATCTTCCCTGCTTCTGAAGTTCTTGTACAGTAGGATTTTCCTGTATTGGGAATTCGCATCTCCGGAGTATGTATCGTATTTCTTCAGGAAAAGTTCGGGCTTTGCTTGTCTGAACCGGTAAATGCTCTGCTTTACGTCACCTACCATGAATATGTTGGGCTCACCTTCCTCCTCCCTGGAAACCATGCTGAGTATTACTTCCTGGGTCAGATTACTATCCTGGTATTCGTCAATATATATTTCTTCGAAACGCTCTCTAAGCCCAAGTGCTGCCTGAGTTGCAGAAGTCTTTCCATCCTCTTCCCGGCTTGTCAGCACCTTCAGGCAGAAATGCTCCAAATCATTGAAATCAATTACACCCTTTTGCTTTTTCTTATCCTGGTACATTGCTGCAAATTCTAATACAAGACTGCCGAGGCTGTCCATGACAGGATGCAGCTGTCTTAAGTCAGAGGCCAGTTCTCCTGAGCTTCCGCTTATCAGCTCCTTCCTGAGCTTGTTAAGCTTCCCCTTGACATCATCCCTAATGCCTTTGACTTCTTCCTGGGCAATGGGGTCTACCTCTTTGCTGCATCTGGGCATACGTGTAAACTCAAGAGTTTTGAATGACTCATAAAGCGCATCCCAGCTGCCTCCTTCAACACAGCCCTTCGAAATCATGGCTTTTACTCTCAGGCTGTCCTCCTGCAGAACAGGAATATAAGGAGACAGTCCCTGTGCCCGCTCTGCTGTTACCAGCGCCCCTTCCAATACGCTCTGAAGTCCTGACAACTCCAATGAAATATTTTCTATCAGAATCTTTGCCCATTTTGTGTCTCCAAAGTCCATTCCATCAGCTGCATTGAAGGCTTCTACCGCATCCCGCAGCCAAACTTCAGGCCATGGATGGCTTTGGACAAATTCATAAATTGTTAAGACCAGGTCCATCAGCTTCTTGTCGTCTCTATTGCCGCCATAGCATTCCACCAAGCTAAGAAAAGCTTCTGTGCAGTTTTCCGGCTCGTATTTTGATTCTATAAGCTCCTCCAGCGCTTCTATTTGAAGCAGCAGGGCTTCTGTATCATCTGCTATTCTGAAGGCAGGGTCCAGATCTATTGTATGAAAGTTATTCCTTATGACATCAAGGCAGAAGGAATGTATAGTTGTAATGCTGGATTTTCCCAGGAGGGCCAGCTGCCTTTGAAGGTTTTTAGTGTTCAAGCCTTCATCCTTCTGTGCGACCTCCAGCACCTTGCTTAAGGCAGCCCCGATTCTCTCCCTCATTTCAGCAGCTGCAGCATTGGTAAAAGTAACAACCAGCAGCCTGTCGATATCCACAGGAGTATCAGTATGAGTTATCTTCCTTATTATCCTTTCAACGAGGACAGCTGTCTTGCCAGCCCCTGCGGCCGCTGCCACAAGCAGGTTGCATCGATCCTCAGAAATTGCCCTGGCCTGCTCATCAGTCCATTTGCTTACCTTATTTATCAGATCCATTGCTATCACCACCTTCTGAAGTCTTGCCGCCCATAAGCGCCCAGACCTCGACCTCCTTCTTCTCATGGAGATTCCTATAGCTGTTCCCGGTCAGAGCTGTATCAAACTGGCAGATTGAAACATAACCGCAGTAAGCGCATGCTGTCATCCTTTTTCTTCTGTATGGGCTTATGGATATGTTCCCTTTAAGCATTTCCTCTCCCAGGTTGTTCAGCAGCTTCCTTACATGCCGCTTTAACAGCTCAAACTGCTCAGCTGTTGCTGCGGATGACCTGCCCAAGTCCCCTCCCTTATTTACCCTGGCTGGTATTATGAGCGAGTCCCCATCTATACTTGTGTCCATCTCTTTTATAAGCTTCACATCTGCTAGCAGCAGACCTTTCATTTTAAGCTCCTTCATTATGGCCTTTTCAATTTCCTCCTCAGATGCTCCTCTGCCGCTCTGCACAATTGGGTCATCAAGCTTGAAATATAGCGCCCCTGCAGGAAGCACCGGCTTCCCGGAATCCTTCCCCAGACTCTCGCTTACTGCATCCAGGTAGGTTATCAGCTGTATCTGAAGTCCGTAATAGACATCCGCCAGCTTGAACTGCTTGCTGCCGGACTTGTAGTCTATTATCCTGAAATATTTGCCGTCTTCTGTTTCCAAGCAATCCATCCTGTCTATCCTGCCGGATAGAACCATGCTATTCCCCGTGGTTAGCTCCAGTGTTATTGGCGAAAGCTTCTCTCCCTCACCAAAACCCAGCTCATAGCTGATTGGTTCAAAGCTGCTTCTTTTTATATGCTCTGCTATCAGCCAGACAGCTCTTGTAATCACTCTTTTCAGTCTGTCTGCAAAATATTTGTATCTACTGGAGCTTAAGAAAACAGTTCCAGCTATATCCTGCACCAATTCATCCACTATCAGTGCTACCCTTTCAGCACACCAGCCCTTGTCAAGCTGCCTCCAGCCGATACTGCCCTCATCCACTGCCTTTGAGAACCTGTCAATTACCCTGTGCATGAAAGAACCCATATCCGGGGCATTCATTTTCATTATATGTCTTTCCTTTGCTTTAAGTCCGTATTCCACATAGTATGAAAATGGACAGGAAGAGTACTTCTCAAGTCTTGATACACTGGTGTGTATCGTGCTCCCATACAGGTTTCTTACCCGTTCCTGCCTGATAAGCTCCACTTGATTGGTATAGTTGAAGCCTGCAACCATTCGGTCATACTTCTCTTGCCATTCTTTTTCCTTTGAGTACCAATCCACAACACTTTTCCAAAGGGGATCAGTGTATTTGCCTTCATAGCCCTGTCTCATAGCAGCCACCAGTTCATTGAAGGTTGGCAGCGGAGCTGATACATACTCTTTGGCACTGCTTCCCGAGCCGCTTTTGGTCATTCCGCTTTCAAAGCTTATATTGGGGAACATCCTCTTCAGCCTGCTTATAATCATAGAGGGCCTTAATGCCCTTCCGTCCCTGTCAGCAGCACAAAAACTCAGCCTGAGATAATCGGATGGGGCTGTCAATGCAGTATATATGAGATACTGCTGCTCAAAGGTCCTGCCTCTTGTATCCGGAGCCAACTCCATCCCGAGAGTCCCCAAGGTTTCCCTGTCCCTGTCCGATAAAATGCCCTCTTGTTTAAAAGGTATTGGAAAGATTCCATCATTGGCACCTAATATGTATATTGCTTTTACATCATGGCTTTTGGAACGCTCCAGGCTTCCTACAAGCACTTGTTCAAGGGCAGGGGGTATCAAGCCGATATTGTATTCCCCAAAGCCTACCGAGAGAAGCTCCAGGAAGGTTTCCAGCTTCACTGCCTCATCTCCCATTGCCTCAACTACCTGATCCAAAAGCTCCAAAAGTATGTTCCACACCTGGCTGTACTCCTCCGCCCTATCCAGCTCTCCTGCTTCGGTAAAATGCTGCACGAGCTTTTCCAGTCTTTCAGGCACTTCCAATTCACACAAAAAGTCATATAAGGCTGTGCATATTTCTTTTCCGCTGTTTCTGCCTTTGATTTTTTTGTACAGCTTTGAGAGCGGTGCTGCTACTGTTCTTCGCAGCTCATTCACCCTTTGCAGCACCTCAAGCACATATTGTCCTGACCCGGGCCTTTCCATGCTATAATCCAGGGTGTAGCTCCAATCTTCATCCTTGGTCCAACTGCTGCCTTTTATTCCGTTGGCCAGCACATAGTTCTCAAGCAAGTCCAGTTCTTCCCTGTCGGCTCCTGTGAGACCGGTTTTCATATATCTGAAAATCGCTTCATAGGACCAATTGCTTGTGAAAACCTCCAATGCTGAAATTACCAGAAGTACCAAAGGATGCCCTGTAATATCCTTTTTCCTGTCTATGAAGCAAGGTATTCCATATTCCCCGAATACAACCCTTATTACCTTTTCATAAAGTGCCAAATCTCCTGTCAGCACAGCAATATCCCTGTACCTCAGGCCTTCTTCCCTGCACTTTCTCAATATGTCCCTTGCAGCACTCTCAGCTTCCGAATATATGTTGGGAGCCTCGTACAGGCTCAAATATTTTGTATTATCCTTGTATGTCCCGTGAATATATGTATAGAGGTTCGCCTCAAGAAATGCCAGCTCATTGTTGTATTTCAGCCCATCACTTTTAAGGGCAGCAGGTGCTTCTACCTCTACCCCAATATCCGCAGCCAGCCTCTTTAGCTTTGCGGTCGCGGTCTTTGCAGGCAGGAAGGCGTCTATTTCCTCCAATTCCAGTTCATCAGCGAGGCAATCTGTGCATAGTGCTACATTAACCCTGGCGCTCTTTATCATAAGCTTCTCAATGACAACGTATTCCTGCGGGGTGAAGCCTGAGAATTCATCTATCCATATTTCCGAACCCTCAAAAAGCTTGCACTGCATGAGTTTCTCTGCTAATAAAGCAAGATCATCATCAGAGTCGATGTATTTATCATGGAGTCTTTTCTCAAAATCTCCATATATAAGTCCTATGTCATGGAGTTTGTCCTTCAGCTGCGTGCTCATATCAGCCGTTTCAAGAGCATTTACAGCATCTGGTGTAATATTGTACCTTTTAAACTCGCTGATAGTGCCGCATAGAGTATTTACAAAGCCCCTCTGCCCTGCAGCCCTGGAAAAAACCCTTAAGCTTTCCTTGAGTCTCTCCATTATGGTATAAACCAATATGCTTTTCCCTGCAAGGTTTATATGCTTCCTTACTATCCCGCCTACTTCCCCAAGCACTCTGTGGGATAATCTGCCGAAGCTCAATACCTCTACTCCGTTTATTCCGCTTGCCCCAAGGGCTTTTATCAGCCTTTTCTCCGCCTGATAGGAAAACTGCTCGGGAACAATTATGATATGTCGCACTGCCTGTCCCCGCTCCAAGCTTGACTTTATCTCACTCAGGCAGAAGGTGCTTTTTCCGCATCCTGCCCTTCCATATATAATTCTCAGACTCATAAGAAATCTTCACCTCTTCTGGCAATATATATACATATTATATCACAGAAAACTTCTATTATTAGATAGTTTTGGACTATTAGGCAGCATCTGCATTCTAATGAAGATTTCTACATTGAGTATTGCATTAGTATAAACATGATGATATATTGTTTATATAATATGTAGACTTTAATTATATATGTTTATTTTGGAGGGGTTAGCAATGAGAATTTATTCATTCAGCGAGCTTTCGGAAGAGCGAAAGAGAAATATTTACCAATTTACGACGAGTTTTGAGTACAAAAACAACTTTGGAAGCTATGAAGAAATGGCCAAGATATATGGTGGTATTGCCTTTGATAATGGCAACAGCTACTTTTCACTGTGGGAAGATGACAAGCTTGTTGGAACCATAGGTGTAGTTTCCAAAGAGGCGGAGGCAAGAGGGGAAATATTTCTTACAAGCATTAATATAAAGGAGCAGGACAGCCACAAGCTATCAAAGCTTCTTTCCAAGGCTTATGATTACTGCTCGGGCATCAAGGCTGCCAAGTTCCGACTCGGTGTAACGCATGACAAGTATTATCTCATATCAGAACTGGAGAAAAGCGGCTATAAAGAGGTAGATAGAAATCTTATCATGAGATATTGTGGGAGCAATATTGGCATTGAGGAAGATATGGACAAATGCTTTAAGCCCTTATCCCCAGAGAATATAAAGGATTATCAAAGGGTGGAAAGTGCTGCCTTCCTTCAGGCTCCAAATGGCGGAGTCGTTGAGGACGAAGAGCTTCAAGGCTTGCTGGATGAATACTGCGGGAACAATTTAGCCGGAGTTTTCTATGCAGAGAATATTCCAGCTGGGACGTATACCTTGAGAATCAAGGATGATACCGGCTGGGTCGAGGGTATAGGTGTAGCCCCTGAATTCCAAGGCAGGGGTGTCGGCAGAAAAATGTTGCATAAATCGATAAAGGTACTTCAAGCCGCGGGAGCCGAGAATATAAAGCTTTCGGTTTTCAATAGCAACACCAGGGCATTAACGTTGTATAAGAAAGACGGCTTTGATGTAGAGAGCGAGCCTTCTTTATGGTATGAGATAGATGCGAGTCGCTAGTCGCTAGTCTCTAGTCACGAGAGTTGAGCAGGGCTTTGAAGTGGAAGAAATAATGGAACGGGTAACACTGAACACACTGAAATCCACGGAATTCCTACGGAATTACACGGTTATCTTTTTATGGTCTTCAAGATACTATGAAATGTCATCCTGAACAAAGTGAAGGACCTATTATACTAGGGAATACTTGCGGGTATTTGTCCGGGTTACCCGTCCCCCCCGTACCTCGAACCTCGAACCCCGAACCAGGTATGTTTATTTCCCCTTTATTCTTATTACACTCACCTGACTCCTGTCCAGAAACCTTATAGGCAGCTTGCTTGTGCCCACACCACTGTCTATATAGAGCAGGCTGTTTCCTTTCAGTTTAAACATTCCTTTGTCAAAATGTGGAAAAAACCCTCTCCCGGTTCTATTATAGCGCCTATAAAAGGCAGTCTTATCTGCCCGCCATGAGTATGACCGCAGAGTATCAGGTCAGGCGAAAAATGTCCGAGTCGCTGTCGTATCTTTGGCGAGTGTGAAAGCAACACTGTGTAATTATTGCCATTCACGCCCTTCATTGCTTTTTCTATATTATCTCTGCGCCCGTAGGCATCATCTACACCGCATATGTTGATGCCTGCACTATTTGTAGCAAAGGTTGAGCCTTTATTATCCAAAATCACTACCCCCATGTCCTTAAGCTCGACAAGCAGCTCTTTCCTTCTGTCATTACCCCATTCATGATTGCCTGACACAAAAAAGATACTCGGACATAATGAATGCAGCTCCCTGATTAAAGAATACACATTGTCAAAATCCTCTGTGGATCTATCCACCAGGTCTCCGGTAATCAATACAGCATCAAGCTTAATATTGCCCAATGCCTTAATGAGCCTTTGTACAATTTCTTCAGAATTGCTGCCGTGAAAATCACTTATCTGTAGAAGTGTGACCTCTTTTCCCTTTCCCAGCTTTTCTGTATTTATATTGATTTCCCTCACAGCAGGGAAGTTTACTTCAAAAACCATATCAACAGCTATTAAGAGAGCTGCCAGCACAACTATTTTAATTACATTGCCAAACAAATAAACTCGCTCCTTTATTCGGACGACCAATGGTCGCCCCTAGTACCCGAACCTCGCACCTCGCACCTCGCACCAGATGTATCTTTCCCTCCTTCCATTATACCACTACAAAACACCATATATTCCTTTACAAGCGCCTAAAATCTCCTCATCCCGCAGGACTGCTGATTGTATTGAGTCTATACTTCTGTTAGAATCTTATGTAGGAGATTTGGAAAGGACTTGTGCATATGAATTCTATAATTGCTAAAATGAAAAATGACCGTTTCAGGTCTATAATATTTCTTGTAATTGCATCCTTGCTTTGGAGCCTCGGAGGCTTGCTTATCAAATCCATCCAGTGGAACGCAGCAGCAATAGCCGGAATGCGAAGTCTTATATCCGCATTTCTGATGCTTATTGTGATAAGAAAGCCCAGCCTTAAATTCAACAGGTTTAAGGTTGGGGGCGCATTTGCTTACGCCGGAACAGTACTATTCTTTGTTATGGCAAACAAGCTTACAACTGCAGCTACAGCAATACTACTGCAGTATACAGCGCCTATATATGTAGCATTATTGGGCGCTTGGTTCCTGAAGGAACGCACCACAAAACTGGATTGGGCTACAATCTTTCTGGTGTTCGGCGGAATGGTTCTCTTCTTCATTGACGAAATGTCAGCAGGAGGTCTGCTGGGCAACATATACGCAATACTAAGCGGTTTCTGTTTTGCCAGCATGGTGCTGCTGCTTCGCAAGCAGAAGGATGAATCACCGTTGGAATCGGTGTTCTGGGGCAATGTGCTTACAGCATTAATAGGACTCCCTTTTATGTTTGCTTCCATGCCGGATACTTCTAGCTGGATAGCATTGCTGCTTCTGGGGGTATTCCAGCTTGGAATTTCTTACATATTATACGCGTTTGCGATAAAGCACGTCTCAGCGCTGGAGGGAATATTGATACCTGTTATCGAGCCATTATTGAACCCCGTATGGGTATTCCTGGTTCTGGGCGAGTTTCCCGGTTATTGGGCTTTTTTAGGAGGCTTCATAGTACTGTTCGCTATAGTTGGCAGGAGTGTGATTATGGCGATGAAAGCAAATACAAAAGTAGAAGATAGCAAGACAATATTATAAAGAAGGGGGTGCAACTATGTTTATATTGATTAAGTTGCTTTTCACAGTGTTTTGTCTTATAGGCATTATTAACCCCGAACTTTCATGGAAAATGTCCGAAGGTTGGAAGTTCAAAGATGCAGAACCTAGTGTTTTATATCTGGTTATGACTAGAATAATGTCCATAGTAGTACTTGTCATTGTATGGTTTGTAATTCCTAACTAAAGTTAAAATGCGCATGAAAAAGCCCGGCAATATTTTGCCGGGCTTTAAATATGTCTTATACTCTTTCAACCTTTATTCCTGTCTCATGTCCGTTGAGATCTTGCACCTCAAAGCTCTTGTCTGTGACTCTTTCCACTTTTTCAGCCAAGGTTTCCTTCATGATGTAATCCTTAAAAGCATCAACAGCATTTGCTATTTCGTCATCTCCGTCAAAGTATATGTTTATTCTGTCCATCATTTCATAATTGTTGTTCTTTCTCATCTGCTGTATCTTGGAGATAAATTCCCTTGCATAACCCTCTTCAATCAGCTCTTTTGTCAGGGTAGTGTCAAGTATTATAAAGAGGTTGTTTTCTGTTGTTACCGTAAAGCCTTCCTTGGCTGCTATGCTTGTTATCACATAGTCCTTGTTTATCTCAAGTGTCTCTCCTTCAAGCTCAACCTTTACCGTCTCACCTGCCTCCAATTTCGGCGCATACACTGACGCATCCATTTCCTGCAGCACCTTCGCAAAGGTCTTTATCTTTGCTCCCAGTATCGAGCCTGCAAATTTATAGTTTGGCTTGAGGCTAAAGTTCATATATCTGTTTAAATCTTTCTCAAAGATTACTTCTTTTACGTTAAGCTCTTCCTGGATAAGCGGTATCAAATAGGATATCAGCTCTTCATATTTTGCGTCTATAAATACCTTCTGTATCGGCTGACGTACCTTTATTCTTACCTGCTCCCTCGAAGCCCTTCCCATTCCTACCAGGCTCCTTACCAGGTCCATTCTCTCCTCCAGCTTGTCATCTATGAGACTTTCATTCTGCACAGGGAAATCAGCCACATGTACAGACACCTCTCCTGTGAGGTTTCTGAATATTTCCTCTGAGAGATATGGGGCAAATGGAGCAATAAGCTTTGATATTCCTACCAATACCTCGTAGGTGGTGTTATAAACAGCTTTTTTGTCTTCTGTAAGCTCTGTTTCCCAGAATCTTCTCCTGGAACGCCTGATATACCAGTTAGATAAATCCTCATTTACAAAATTCTGTATCTTTCTTACTGACCTGTTGAGATCATATCTATCAAGCTCAGCATTGACTTCCATTACAAGGTTGTTGTACTTGGAAAGCATCCATCTGTCAAGCTCCGGACGATCACTGTACTCTACGAAGAAATCCTTGGGATCTATGCTGTCGGTATTTGCATACAGCGCAAAGAAGGTGTGAACATTTTTAAGTGTTCCAAAGAACTTACTCAGCACTTCCTTCAAACCATCTTCGTCAAACTTCGTGGTTGACCATACCGGGGATACATACAGCATATACCATCTTAGGGCATCTGCTCCGTATTTGTCGAACATATCAAAGGGATCTACGGTATTTCCAAGGGACTTTGACATCTTTCTGCCATCCTTGTCTACCAGGTGTCCGTTAACAAGCACATTCTTGTATGGGGATTTACCCATTACAAAGGTTGATATCGCAATCAGCGAATAGAACCAACCTCTTGTCTGGTCTATTCCTTCACAAATATAGTCTGCCGGGAATAATTCGTCAAAGTTCTCCTTGTTTTCAAAAGGATAGTGATGCTGTGCAAAAGGCATTGCCCCACTGTCAAACCAGCAGTCAATAACTTCCTTCACCCTTGTCATGGTATCGCCGCACTTCTCACACTTGATATGGACATCATCCACATAAGGTCTGTGCAGGTCTATAGTCTCATCTATCTTCTCTATAGCCCTTTCCACCAGCTCTTTTCTGGAGCCTATGGAATCAGTATGTCCGCACTTGCATCTCCAAATGTTAAGCGGTGTTCCCCAATACCTGTTCCTGGAAAGAGCCCAGTCGTTCACATTTTCAAGCCAATTGCCGAAGCGCTTCTCTCCTACATAATCAGGAAACCAATTTACCGCGTTATTGTTCGCTACAAGATTATCTCTGAGCTTGGTCATTTCTATATACCAGCTTGGTTTTGCGTAGTAAAGCAGAGGAGTCTTGCACCTCCAGCAGTGTGGGTAATTATGATCCACCTTTTCCTTCTTGAAAAGCTTACCCTCTACCGCCAGCCATTTGATTACCTCAGGATCTGCATCCATTACAAACTGTCCTTCCCAAGGTGTAGCTGTGAATTTACCCGCCTCATTTACCGGCTGCAGAACCGGAAGGTCATACTTTCTTCCTGTATTGTAGTCATCTTCGCCGAAGGCAGGGGCTGTATGGACTATGCCTGTGCCATCCTCTGTTGTGACATAGTCAGCCACTGTTACAAAGAAAGCTTTCTTTTCAGGATCTACAAAGGGCATCAACTGCTCATATTCCATGAATTCCAGTTCTGTGCCTTTAAGCTCTTGAAGCACCTCAAACTCTTCTCCCAGTACCTTCTTTGATAATGTCTTTTCTAAATAGTATATTTCATCATTCTGTTTTACCTTCAGGTATGTCTCCTTTGGGTTCACTGTAAGCGCTACGTTAGATGGCAGCGTCCAAGGGGTAGTTGTCCAAACGAGGAAATATTCGTCAACGCCTTTTTTCTTGAATTTCACTATTACAGTTGTTGTCTTTATTTCCTTATAGCCTTGAGCTACCTCATGACTGGCAAGTCCTGTACCGCATCTTGGACAGTAAGGGGATATCTTATGCCCTTCATAGATATAGCCTTCTTCCTTGAATTTATTCAATATCCACCAGATTGACTCTATATAGTCGTTTTCATAGGTTACATAGGGATGCTCCATATCTATGAGGTAAGCCATTTTTTCGGTCATATCTGACCACAGCCCTACATACTTGAAAACAGACTCGCGGCATTTCTGGTTGAATTCCTTTATACCGTACTTCTCAATGTCCTGCTTTCCGGATAGCTTAAGCTCCTTTTCAACCTCAATTTCAACAGGAAGTCCATGGGTATCCCAGCCCGCCTTCCTTTTGACCTGATAGCCCTTCATTGTCTTGTATCGGCACACTGTATCCTTCAGTGTTCTTGCCAGTACATGGTGTATGCCCGGTCTTCCATTGGCAGTCGGAGGTCCTTCATAGAATATGAAAGGCTCTTTGCCTTCTCTGGTTTCTATACTTTTTTTGAGGATATCAATTTCCTTCCAGTATTCCGATATGCTTTTTTCATTTTCTGCTGCACGCTTGTCAGATAAAAATTTGAATTTATCCATATTAAACATCCTTTCTGAATTGTATATACTATAGTTGATATTAGGTTCGTGGTGTTAAATATAAAAAGTCCCTTCAGCTAAAGCCAAAGGGACGATAATATACCGCGGTACCACCCAGGTTGTGCGTAAATGCAAAGCAGATAACGCACCACTCAATACATGTAACGCATGCCTGCGAAAGGGCTTACTGATTTTCAGCCGTTCAGCTCCGAGGTGATCTTCATAAAACGGCAAATGACAATCTTTCACCAAATGACTGTCTCTCTTTGAATTGCGTCCTTTACTACTGTCCTCTTCAACGCTATTATCTCATTAAAATTAATATCCATAATTATATATTATACAACGCTGCCCTGTCAAGTTCTTTGCTATTATGCCCGAAGACTAGAGGAAATAGGTATTATATTTCGATTTGTACAAAATAAACTTTGCCCTTGCTGGCGGAATGACGAGGGCGTCATTCCCTACGAATTCTCCCATCGAAGTGCCCTGCTCACAGCCTTCTTCCAGCCTGCATACTTTTTTTACTTATTTAATACAGAATATGCCCTGTCTATATAAATAACAGCATTATAATTGGGATATCTGGCTTTTATTTCCCGAGCTACTTCCTTTGAGAGTTTCTTGGCCATTTTCTCGTCATACTCGTAAGGTACCACCAAGTCGAATATAAGGTTCTTATGCGCTTCACCGCCTACAATCCTGAAATCATGTATTGTCAGCTCCGCATGCAATTCGGTTATAACTTCTATTATCTGCTCCAAAGTGCTTCGGACAACTTCATCATCAGTATTAATAGGATCCATGTGTATTACCAGATGTATATCCAACTCTTCCGAAATCTCCTGCTCCGCCAGATCTATAACATCATGGGCCTCCATAATGTCCATCCTGGCAGGAATCTCCGCGTGCAGCGAAACAACGCATCTGCCGGGGCCATAGTTGTGGACTATCATGTCATGTATTCCAATTATTTTATCATACCGCATGGTTTTTTCGGTTATTTCCGTTATGAATTCAGGCTCCGGAGCCTCTCCCAGCAGTGGGTTGAGCGTCTCCCTGGTAAGGGATATCCCAGAATAGATTATGAATGCAGATACCAGGAGTCCAATATATCCGTCAATGGGGAAGGTTATCCACCTGGAGCTGAGCAGTGAAAAGGCGACTACTGATGTAGTTATCACATCGCTTAGGCTGTCTGTGGCCGAAGCCTCCATAGTTTTGCTGCCTATTTTTCTTCCTATATTTTTATAAAACCTGCTTAGCCAGACCTTTATCCCAATAGATATTAGCAATACAGAAAAGGATATAGTATCAAACTTAAGCACCTCAGGGTTTCTTACCCTATCAAAGGAGCTTTTCAAGAATTCGAAGCCCACAAGTATTACCATAAAGGACACAATCATTGCAGATATATACTCTATCCTGGCATGCCCAAAGGGATGCTCCCTGTCAGCAGGCTTGTTTGTTATCTTGAAGCCCACCAGTGTTATTACTGATGAAGCGGCATCAGCCAGATTGTTTACCGCATCAGCGGTTATAGCAATGCTGTTTGACATCAAGCCTATTGCAACCTTTGCGGCTGAAAGCATCACATTGCAGGCTATACCTACGAAACCTCCAAGATATCCGTATTTCTGCCTGACGTTTTTATCTCTTGTATTCTCATTATCTTTGATAAAAGTTTTTACCAGCAAATTTGTAAGCAATTTAACACCCCGTAGCTCCATAAAATATGGAAATTTTATATGTCTATATATTATAACGCATAGGAAAGCAAAATTCACCTTAAACATTCTTTCCGTTAAATGCGTTTCATAAAAGGCGTCCTTTATTTAGAATTTTTTCAATAAAAGCCTTTTATATAATACTAAACACTATTAAAATCAAAGTGAATCAATGGCTCTACATTTTTCCGCCGGCATTTCGTATCTGTGCCTTAACATCAACATTAATTTCAGACTCCTGTATTATTTTGTCTATGTCCTCTTTCGTAAGTTTTTCCCGCGTATGTGCCTTTATGGTATTTGCAAGATTCAAGGCATCAAACTTGAATTCCTCCTGAGTTTTTTTTACTAGAGCTTCTGCCCTTTTTTTGATGTGCTTTTCCAGTGAATCCTGAAACATCTTTAATAAATCAGTGCCATCCTGCATTGGTTTATTCTTCTTATGCTCTATTATTCCTCCTGACAGCTTTATCTGTATATTGAAAACATACTTACCCCCTTCATTTTTCACTGTCACTTTCCTGCTGTTCGTACCTTCAAAGGTTGCCTCATCAATAACTTTTCCATCCTTTTCTGCTTTAAATGCCAGGGTACCCCGGCATTTTATCCCTCTCAGCATCACAGCTGTCTCAGTTTCTTCCCTTCCCATCTCCCCTGATATTTTCCCTTTATTCACCAGACATGAGCCTGCCAGCATAATATCCCCTTCTCTATATTTGATATGAGGCAGTAACGCTGCTGTCTCGTAACTGATCAGATCTCTGTTGAAACGGAATAGGGTTGTGTATGGGTAGAAATTAGTATTTCTGCTGTTCTCCATTAAGGCTTTCAAATATATTCCTACATTAGGGTAACTGTGGGTGGGTGTTTTGATTATATCTACCGCCCTTCCCTTTACTATTACAACGAATATTGAAGCCTTTATCTTTGGATTTCTCATTATTACATCGATAACTTCCAAAAGGTTTTCTTTCTTGGCAAGCTCCTCACCCAAAAGCAGAAGCTGCAGCTGCCCAAATATCACCTGCTCCCCAAGCTGTATGTTTCTCTTTCCTCTTGCTTCTCCGATTATTTGTCCTGTGGTATCTATTACATGGAATTTTTCTTTTACATCCTCATAAAATACAGGTACTCCTACAGTAACTACATATTTGTCATCCGGGTACTCCTTTTCGCTTTCCATTATTCTGTCATATGCAACCACAAGGGGTACAGACAAATCATCCAATTCTTTAGCATCCCAACAGCCCGTAAGCATAATCAAGCATAGTAAGACAGCAAATAAACGCATTATCTTTCTATGTGTTTTCACTATTTACCGCCCCCTTTTTCACGGTGAACATTCCCAATATAATGAGTATGAGCGGTAAGGTTATACCGATTGCCAATGCCGTCAGACCTATATAATCAGAATATTTGAAAACCTGGAATATATCTTTGGGATAATAGGCTATTAGAATTATTACAGGGAATAGCGCCAAAGCACTCCACTTTTGGGACTTAAGTTTAAAAAGCTCTGCTATTATGTGGGTCGCACAAAAGTATTGGATGGTGATAGGCCTGAAGGATACCGCTATCCACCATTGTATAAACAGGAATTCAATCCTTTCAATTAACGGCACTTCCGTTACTGCAAGTATTCTAAGTGTAGGCCACGTAAATATCTGAACAAGCTCAGACCCGAAAACCAAGACTGCAATCAGAACAGTATACACGTAGATAGCAAGGGTTATCAGAAGGGCATATAAGCTTGCCCTAAAAGCTTCTTTCTCTCGTATTACATAGGGGTGAAAGATAAGGTAGAGCTCAAACCCCGAGAAAGCAAAGCCCGTTGTCAGTGATGCCTTGGCATAGTCTGATATCTTATAATTAAAAACTGGCATCAGATTCCGTATATCGGCGTTTTCAATCACTGCAAACAATGAGAAAAATATAAGAGGTAGAAGTAAATAGAAGAGGAATTCATTTACCCGCCCTAATACCTTTGTATTCCCGGATACTAAATAAGCACATACAAGGAGCATTAATATGAGCTTCACAAGTATCGGCGTCTCAGTCAGCAGGAACATTGATATTACTTCTATAAAGACCCTGAGCAAAATTGAAGCTGTCAGTATTGAATATACTGCCAAAAGTATACTGAACAAGCCTCCTAGCCACTTGCCGCTGACCTTCTGGCATACCTTCACAAAGCTGGCCGCATTATTTTTTTTGTATAGAAATCTTATTAGGGAAAGTGAAGCAAGGGGGAATAGAGCGCCGAGAATCACTGCTACCCAAGCATCCTGACCTACTTCCTTTGCTGCGAGTCTGGGAAGGCTCAATATACCAGAACCAAGCATAGTTCCTATCATAATAAAAATGAGCTGTTTGCTCGTAATCGTATTTCCACTTTTAATTTCCATCTTTCTGCTCCCTCGCATTAACCACTCTCTTCTTGTTTTTGATAGGAATCGATGCAGGCCTTTCCTTCATTGCCCAAATAGGCACCCTTATGTACAGATCCTTAAGATCTTTGAACCGTGTAGGTGCCAGCGGGGCGAAATACGGAACACCAAAGCTTTCCAACCTGCAAAGGTGGATTATTATTACCAGCCATCCCAGTGTGACCCCAAAAGCTCCAAAAGTTGCAGCAGCCAAAATAAGAAAAAGCCTTAACAGCCTGATGACCAGAGACAGACTGTAGTTGGGTATAATAAAATTGCATATTATTGTTATAGTTATTACTATAATCATAGCAGGGCTGACAAGCTTCGATCTGACTGCAGCATCTCCCAGGATTATACCTCCTACCACTCCCAATGTGGTCGCTACTGCTGCAGGCAGTCTCAAACCTGCTTCCCTGAGCGATTCTATTACAAACTCCATGATCAACGCCTCAACGACAGGAGGGAAGGGTACCTGTTTACGGAGCTGGGCAATATTCAAAAGCAGCTCTAAAGGTACCAGCTCCGGATGGAAGGAGGTCAGTGCAATGTAAGCAGGTGCTGCGCTTGTAGTTACTAGAAAAGCAATACCCCTCAAAATTCTTATATATGTACCAATATAAAAGCGTTCATAATAATCCTCCGGAGCCTGGAAAAACTGGATAAACTGAGCAGGCACTAAAAGCACAAATGGTGTTCTGTCCATGAAAATTGCAATTCTTCCTTCTAGTAAGGCTGCAGCGACCTTATCAGGTTTTTCCGTCCCCTGAGTTTGTGGAAAAGGGGAGTAAGGGTTGTCTTCAATAAATTCTTCCAAATACCCATTGCCTAATACCCCATCAATATCTATCTTTTTTATACGGCTTTTTACTTCCTTTACAAGCTTTTCATCTGCCAGATTATCTAAAAATACAACTGCAAGGCTGGTCTTTGTCCTTCTTCCAACTTTAGAGACTTCAACCTTCAGGGCCGGATCTGGCAGTGTTTTTCTTATAAGGGCTACATTGCTCCATATATCTTCAATGAAGCCCTCCTTTGTTCCCCTCAGTGATTTTTCATTTTCAGGTTCACTGATTTCCCTTCCCTTTGCCCCAGCTACTTCCATTATGATGATCTGATCGGTGTTATTCACTATTAGAACGACCCTGCCTTCGAATATCTCATCTTTAGCAAGGTTTTTATCCTTTACTGCCTTTATTGTTCCTACGCTTAAACAGCTTTCAATTATTTTCTTCACAGACAAACTAACCTCAGAGTTCTTTCCGACTCTGTCCTTGAAAGTCATCAAAGGTCTGATGACATTTGCATTAAGTAGATTCTTGTCTATACTGCCGTACATAAATATAAGTACAGCATCCATATCCTCATTGCCTCCAATTATCAGCTCCCTGAATACTATATCCCCGTTGCCCGCAAGCTCACGCCTAAACCATTCCTCTTTATCACTAACCGGGAAGTCGATTTTCTTGGAATTACCAGTTCTTAAGCGCGCTGTTGCCGAAACTTCTTTTATTGTTTCATATTTCTTGGGTTTTACATTGCGCTTGATGCTAATGAGTCGTTTCACCATTACCTCTCCTCGTTACTACACTATCCACCCATGGGATTAATAAGCAAAATTCCATATGAGCTATTATCCTCATATAACCGGATTTTTATTAGCATAAAAAAGCAAGGGCGGAAACTAACGTTTCCACCCTTGTCATTATACTTCCCTATACAAGACCTCAAGCATCATTTTAAGTCCTTGAAGTCCTATGTTCAATACTCTGCTTTCCTTAATAACCTCTGACAGCTTATCCTCAACCATCCTTATTTTCTTTTCCTTAATAAACTCCTTATTCTCCCTTGAGACGAAACAGCCCTTTCCAATCACCGACTCTATGAAGCCTTCCTTCTCAAGCTCGTCGTAGGCCCTTTTGGTAGTAATGACACTTATATGCAATTCAGCTGCCAGTTTCCTTATAGAGGGTAGACCCTCTCCAGGTCTGAGCTGCTGATTTATGATTAACTTTTTAATTTGGTTGGCTATCTGTTCATATATTGGTTCGTGTATCGAATTGCTAACTGTTATATCCATATATATACACCTCACTCTTGTGGAGACTGATAGCGAGACACGTTCTGTCCTGGCTGTTATGGCTGATTATACACACTGTAAGCCTTGAAATCGTGTATTCCGTATATAGTGTATATACTGTTTATACCGTGCATACCATATATGTACAGTATAGACATTTTTGTCATCTATGTCAATAAAAAGGTGAAAGCTGTAGAATATAGTAAGTAGTGATAGAATTATATCCAGAGGTGTACGAGTGTTGGCATAAGAGCGCAAAAAAATGCAAAAAATACGGCAAATTTAAAAAAGGTGGAGGTAGAATAGTATGCCTATGCTAAAATACTGTCATATAAGTCATCCTAGTGCATCGTTTGAAGCTTTATTTGTGCTATAGAGTATGTAAAAAAGCCCTTAGCAGGATATCCATACAACTTCAGCTTATAATGTCATTATTTATTAGCAGGATAATGTATATACTATTAGCAGCAATGATCTAATCAGAAAGGAAAGAATACCTTGAGATTCAGCAGAAAAACAGCATTGTACACCTTTATTGTATTCTCTCTTGCACTATATCTAAGACTTCGATTCGTCATATACACACCCTTTGAATTCAAAATAGATGCCTGGAGCATGTATCACTATGCCCTGAATGTTATGGGCGGTGAATACTACGGTCATAGGTTCGGGGAGCATTGGGCGAGATATGCCTATTGGCCTCCTTTATATGTTTTTTTTACAGGCTTTGTCTATAGATTTTTCGGTACAGCACAGGATTTCTTGGTAATGCGGGTAATCCAAGCAGGCTTCTCCACTGTTTCCTGCCTGCTTTGCTATTACATAGCCAGTGAGGCCTTGGAAAGCTATAGTGACTTCCATAAGGAAGCAGGACTCCTTGCCGGCGTCCTCATGGCCTTGAATCCAAGAATGGTGGTTTATACCAACCACTTATATGTTGAAACTGTATTTATTACTATATATCTAGCCATTACTTATTCCTTCCTCAAGTACTTCAAGCATGAACTGTCCCGCAAGCTCAGCAGTCATAGGGGTTATGTGCCAATGAGGCACCTGTTGCTATACTCGTTTTTTCTCGGCATCGGCAACCTTACTCGCCCTGTCCTCCTTCTGCTGCCGGGCGTTGCGGTTGTTTTTATACTTTTATGTACTGCAGCAAAAAGGCTAAATGTTAGAAAGGCTTTGGAGATTATTGTGCTGGATGGAGCACTGACTATCATAATCATGCTAGTGGTATTATCCCCTTGGATTATAAGAAACTACGCTGTTACCGGGCGCTTTATACTTGTAGATACCAACGGGCCCATAAACTTTTACATAGCTCATAATCCCTTGGCAAACGGACAGTGGGTAGATGTCAAGCCCCACACTGATATCAATAGGCTGTACGAGACTGGCTACCGGGAAGGTCTGGCTTATATGGGGAGGAATATCCCCAAGGAAATGAGGCTGTTAAGACTTAAGCAGGAGCTTTTCCTTCACCGGGGAGACCCTCATATATCCGAGGCCAAATACTACCTGGACAGAACCTATAAGCTTCCTCTTTACGGCAGCCTGATAAAAATGAGCATAATAAAAAAGGATCTCCTTGAAAGCTCCTACAGGCTTCCTCAAATGTCCTTTATATTCTTATGGAAGGCCGCTCTTATACTGTTTTCACTTTACATCCTAAGGCTCCTTACAGCCGGGTCCTTCTATATACTGTTCTGTGAGCCTGCCTGGATAATCGGAAATTTCTTATACATCAACCTTATTATTCAGATATTCTACTTTGCCCCCAGATACAGAATTGCTGCAGAGCCTTTTCTTTGCATTGCCATTGGGATCCTGCTTGCAGGGATGGTGACCCCAAGCTCTCGTATGACCTCACTCAAAGATTGACCACTACTTATATAGTATCACTATGCTCGTCAGTATCCACAGCAGTATATTAATAAGCAGCGGCTTGTCAGTCAGCACTATTTCCTCCGGGCTTTCGCCCATTTTTTTATTGTATATCAAATACTGATACCTGAAAATTCCATATAGCACGAATAATATAGTCACCATTGAATACTTGTCGTCACTTGCGAAAAAGGTATATAGACTGTAGGATATCAATGTGGATGCTGTTACGATTGAAAGCATATTGTCTATAAAGTCCAGGGAATAATGCTCAAGAATCATCCTGTGGCTTTGGGCAGCCTCCTGAAGTACCAGAAGCTCGTTCCGTCTCTTGCTGAAGCCCAGGAACAGCGCCAGCAGAAAGGTGCATAAAAGCAGCCATGGGGAGATTAGTACACTGATAGCTAACGCACCCCCTGCAACTCTTAATATGAACCCCAGGGCAATAAACATTACATCAAGTATTACAAGTTGTTTCACATACAATGTATATAGCAGGTTATTAAGCAGATAAATCATTATTATTATACCGAAGCTGTAGTCCAGCATAAAAGAAGATGCAATTGCAGCAGGAAGCATAAATGCCATCAGTATTTGCGCCTCTCTCTTGCTTATCACTCCTGCAGCCAGAGGTCGTTCTCTCTTTCTGGGATGTCTCCTGTCTTTTTCAATATCCAGAATGTCATTGAATATGTATACCGTGGAGGATGTAATGCAAAAGCACAGGAATGCATAGGAAGCAGCCATTGTGTAAGGCAGTTTGTCTATGTTCTTTGAAAACAGCAGCGCCGCAAATACGAATAGGTTCTTTATCCACTGCTTAGGTCTCAACAGCTGAATAAAGCCCTTCAGTTTGATCCAAACTGCCTGGCTTCTAACTTCTTCCAAATAACTGCACCTCCAAGTCTCATCTTTATATTTTATTCTGCGAGCCATTCACAAATAAGTAACTGCACCGCATTCCTGCTAGTTTTATTTTTACCTGGGTCGCCCTTTAAATTCTCCTTGCAGCAAAATACATACAATTGCCAACACTGTTTTAATTTGTGTATACTAGAATCAGAAGAGGTGTTTTGAAAGTGGGAGGTATTTTCATGGATTTGAATGAAATAAAAGAACAAATTTATAGAGAGATAGGTCCGCAGCCCAGGTATAAGGATAAAATCCAGGCTATACAGGACCTTTACCTGGCACCCTATGCTACAAAGCGTCCTAAAGAAGGAAGCCGGCGGAACAACAACGAAAAGAACTCCAATTTTGAAGCGAGAAGTGATTTCCAGAGGGACAGGGACAGGATAATACACTCTAGCGCTTTCAGACGACTAATGTATAAGACACAAGTCTTCGTAAACCACGAGGGTGACTTTTACAGGACGAGAATGACACACAGCCTTGAGGTTTCCCAGATTGCAAGGGGAATAACCCGCTCCTTGGGCTTGAACGAGGATTTGACAGAAGCCATAGCCTTAGGCCACGATCTTGGGCATACCCCCTTCGGTCATGCTGTTGAAGAGCTGCTGTCCGAGCTGCTTAAGAACGAACACGGTTTTTTCCACAACGAGCACAGCGTAAGAGTTGTTGATGTTATAGAACAGAAGCCCGGCACAGATAATTGCGGCCTTAACCTTACCTGGGAGGTAAGGGAAGGAATACTTAAGCATACAAACGATCATACAGAAGGTATTTGCGAGGATTTGAAGCCCCTTGAGCCAGCAAGTCTCGAAGGGCAGATAGTAGCCATCTCGGATACAATGGCTTATGTATGTCATGACCTGGATGACGGCATAAATGTGAAGCTTATTAAGGAAAGCATAGATGAAGGCCTTCTGACCCAAAAAGCCTTTGATGAGCTGGTTTATGAGAATTTCGGACTTAACCCCGGCAGCGGCATCAGTGCGCTAATAAATGCCCTTGTCCTGGACCTTGTAGAAAGCTCCTGGAGCGTCATTGATGTTAACAATATCACTACACTTGAGCAGGTGAGGAGCTTTAAAGACAGGAGCGTAACCGGGAATAAAATAATCAGGCTCGGCAAACATGAGAAAGCCTTTAGAAGCCTTAAGCAATTCGTTGCTGAGTATGTCTACAACAGTCCTATGACTACAATAATGGATGTAAAAGCAAAGAAAATAGTAAGCGAGATATACAATACCTTCTGGAATAACCCCAGGCAGATGCCCAGCCGCATATACAAAAAGTTCATTGATGCTTCCCGCACTCCTGAATATGGAGGGTATGTGAACACTCCGGCCAGGGTGCTTTGCGATTATATTGCTGAAATGACAGACCGCTCAGCGTTGGAAACCTATGATAAGCTTTTCGGTCCATTTACGAAGATATAAGGGCTTATGGGTATTCCTTATAGGCATTGGTACGAGGTTCGGGGCTACAGGGTTACGGGGCTCGGGGAGTAGGGGCGACCAGTGGTCGTCCGCCAGCATAGCACGTAATAATTAGTACACGAAAGGTGTTGCATTTATTTGAATAAACTGATGGGATTCTTCGAGCTTAAAGATATTAATATTCCTACTGTTCCATGGGAAAGATACTCCAGCGATGTTGTACTGGACAAAAGTATGCTGTGGACGATTAGAGTCGCAGTAAAAAGTGGCGATGACCTGAATCTCCCAAGAGCCGTCGGCGTAACTGCTGCAGAAGCTGCCGAAAAAGGCAGTGCCCTTCTGGGAAAATACGAAGACAGCGGAATGGTTATTTACTATCCCTATTTCATCGCGGATAAAAGCGGAGTAATAGATATTAAAAGCAGCAGAATCGTCATAGAGGCTGTGGATAAGGATCTGTGGAACCTTGTGACCCATGGGCGAAAAGATATCACAATAATTCTCGAAGAGTGTGATACAAAGTATATTGGTGATGAAGACTTCCTGACGGTTGAGGAGCTGGATATACTGCTAAGGTATATCAACCGCATCAAGTCATATTATAGGGGTGTAATGAGCGAGGGGAAGTCAATAATAGCTGAATGGAGCTTTGCTTATAACACTGATATTGACCATAAGCCTTTAGGGGAAAAGTATCTGGTGTTTTATGAGTTGCGGAGCATATGAAAAACAAGAACAGCCATGTATAGCCTCGTATAAGTATACTTTGGCTATTGACATGGCTGTATCCACTTGCACCATTTTTTCCGCTTAATATCTTTTTATATTTGCATAATCCGCCATTTTTTCCGGAGTACCTTTTAAAAAGTAAGGAAAGTTATTTAAAAATGCTTGCACAACACTCTTATCATATTCCGGGAATATACCTGAAACATGTGGTGTAATTAATACATTCGGCACATCCCATAATGGGTCATCCAACGGGATCGGCTCAATTTCAAATACATCAAGTCCAGCGCCGGCAATTCGCTTCTCTTTCAGTGCATTTACCAAATCAGATTGAACAATGATCTGTCCTCGTGCAATATTGATTAATATTGCTGATGACTTCATTAGTGCCAACTTGTTTTTATCTATCAAATCCTTAGTCTTTGATGTCAAAGCACAGCTGACGACAACTACATCTGCCCTTGGTAACAATGCTTCCAAGCCATCCATGCCGGATGTCTCATCAAAGTGTTCTACCTTGCGCCCATCACTGTTAATTCCGATTACTCTCATATCAAATCCAACACTTAACTTCCTGGCAATCTCCTTGCCGATATGCCCAGTCCCCACCACTAACGCTGTCTTTCCAAATATCATAATTGGTTTTGGAGGCTTGGAATATTGGTGCTCCTCTTTTCGGCAAACAAATTCGGGTATAAATTTATAAAGTGCCAGTATCATTGCTATTGCCATTTCCGAAATGGACGCTGAGTGCACTTTAGATGTTGTAATACTAATACCATATCGTTCTACCAAATCCCAATCTAATTCATGGGCTCCTGATAGTCCGGCATTGGTACTATGTATCCACTTGAGGTTGGGAAGCAATTGCATCAGTCTTTCATCAATAGGGACAGGAGACCCTATCATAGCAGTAACTTCACTACGTTGGTCAGCGTCCACCTTTTCAAGTTCAACCCAATTATCGTGAATCCATGGAATCACTCCCCCGGACAAGATTGGATCGATGCCCGCCTGCTTCAGCATTTCAACACAGGCAGGTGACACTTTGTAATAAACAAGTACTTTCATAAATCTTTATCTCCCCAATTATAATTGTCTGTGTAAATCTATTTTTTATATATCACTCTTTCATCTATGTCTTTCAACGTGCTGCAGCCAGTCATTATCATAGCATCTCTGAGCTCAGCACCTATCTTTCTTGTATAAAGCTCTACCCCTTCAGCACCTCCACCGTAGGCTGCAACTCCATATGGCCTACCTATCAGCACTGCATCAGCTCCCAGAGCAAGCATCTTCAGGACGTCCACTCCTGTCCTTATTCCACCATCAATGAATATCTTGATTTTTCCTCCCACTGCCTTATATATTTCAGGCAGTACCTCCACTGTTGCAGGAGTATGGTCAAATACCCTGCCCCCATGATTGGATACCACTATGCCATAAGCACCTGCCTCAACAGCCTTAACAGCTCCCGCTACCGTCATTATACCCTTTATGATGAAAGGCAGCTTTGTGCTCATCACTATTTCTCTTATCTCCTCAACAGCTTTAGGGCTTACCGGCTTACCCAAAGCAGCCAGAACAGACAGTCCTGCGGCATCAATATCCATTGCCACTGCCAAAACCCCTGCCTCCTCAGCTTTTCTCATCTTAGCCATGACTTCTTCCTTCTTCCATGGCTTTATCGTTGGTATGCCCCAGCCTCCAACTTTGGATATTGCACTAATTGGCATGCTATAATACTCATCCTTCACACCGTCTCCTGTAAAGCCTGCAGTTCCCGCGTTCTTACAGCCGGCTACAATTGCATAGCTGTACTCTTCATCATTTAGCGTTTCTCCATAATGCTGCTGCAAGCCCCCAATAGGAGCAGCAAATACCGGAAAGCTGAAGCTTTTGCCAAAAAGCTCCACCGAGGTATCAACTTCTTTGAATTCATATATTGTATCCATGTTGAGCTTCATCTCATTCAGCTTCTCAAAGTTCCTGGTAAAGCTGCTGCCGCTGCCTTTTCCGCCCATACCGGGCACCTCTCCCCTGCATACTATACCATTGCACTCGCGACAGATTTTACATTTCGATCCAATGATAGCCTTAGCCTTTTCCAATACTTCTTTGTACTCCATAATAACCCTCCTGTAATCATTTATTATATATATTGCTTAATTAATATTATGTTCTGCATGTAAGATTTTCACCTTACCTGCATAAACTGTAATAAACAGTATGGATTGCATAAATTGCGCTCTATATTTAGGAGGTGATAAGTATGCTGCAAACCGTCCATTGTCATAACTTCAACGGGAAAACCACAATAAACCACGAACATAGGCATGGCCTGTCAGGTACAACCAGCGAAGAATCCAAGCAATTAGGCCACACCCATAAGATAGTAGGCTATATAACCTTCAACCACGGACATGAGCATTATTACAGCATAGCCACCGGACCCGAGATAAATGTAGAAGAAGGCCACATACATTACTATCAGGGTGTTACTGGTGATAGCCACAATCACCTGCATTTCATCTATGGTTACACTTTGATTTTCAAATAGCTATTACTGCTCCCTGTCGAAGGTAAATGCCCCTTCCGGTATCTGTTCGCATTGAGCCAATACACTTTCACTGTCCGTATCATAAACATAACCTAAAACATAACATTCACTGAACTCGCTATTAATTCTGCTGCATAATCTTTTCATAAAGTTTTTTAGAGTAGTGTCTGATAGTTCTTCCCATTCTTCATGGAATCGGCTTTCTTGTATATTTAATGTGTACTCCACGTTATTATCATTTCCTCTAAGAGCAATAGATAAATGAATGCCCTCAAAATAATTGGCATAGCCTTCATTGAGCTTATCTTCCAAGCTGCTGATATTGCTGTAGTTCGTGTAATTGCTTCTCTTAAGCTCTCCTTGCCAGTTATCCTGAAAGGGCATTAATATTTTGGATTCAGCTATATCTATTACATAACCCTTGATTTTAGCAAAGTCATATTCTACTGCTATCCAATCGCAAACCTCTTGGGCCAGTTCTTCCCTCTCGGCACTTGACAAACGGCTCCAGGTCGAACTATTCATGCTAAGGTCAACCTCTATCTTAACTCTGATTTCATCTTCATTGCCGGAAAGTACCACCTTATAGTAGATTCCACCATACTCACCCAACATACGGTTTATTTCATCCTGAAGCTCCCTGATGCTAAGTTTTTTACTACTTGCCATATCGTTTTCAAGCTTCTTCACCTTGCCCTGCAGCTCCGCTATGCTTATATCTTTGGCAGCAAGCTCTGATTTCAGACCCTCCAATGCCGTATTGGGTTTGTCCGATATAATAATCTTTTGCTCCTTCTGATTCCAATCTATGTTTTTGTCAAATAACACAGCTAATGCCCTTACAGAAAGGTAATTGTACCCCTGTATTGAAACCGGCTTTGTTCCAAGAGTTACTTCTTTTTGATTATATACGATTTTGGCATTGGACTCAACTGCTTGTATGACTTTTGTTATGTCATCGGCAAAGGTAAACATCAAAAGGCAGGATAAAATTATGAGTGTCCATATTGTTAAATGTCTGGTATTCTTCACGGAATAGCACCTCCTTTTACCTACTTAAATAAAGTATACCAGCATATGCCTTATTCTTCAACTTATGCCAAATATGACATAAGGAAGGCTATCGCCTTCCTTAATATCTGATTGACTCCAGATTCGGATTATCACACGCTATCCTGCCACTCTTGGCAATATGCCGCCATTCTCCACCAATCTCAACCCTAACGATATCAGCTGTGTAGTCATTGTTTGTACCGTTCTCACTGCTGTTATCCAGCAGAGATGAGCCAATGCCGTAAATATCAACGGGTACTCCAAGCTGCTCAAACTGCACTATCCTCTGTATATTGAACCCCCCTGTGGCAACTATTTTTACATCTTCACACCATTCTTTCGCCATCTCTACATATTCAGCCGCCAAATTCCATCTATTATATGCCCCATCCATGGCTTTTCTTATCTTCCATACCAACCTGGGGTTTACTCCGCAATCCAGCCTTCTGTCACCTATGGGTTCTATGGATTCATCCCGCATATTCCCCGAGGTGTCAGGCCTCACCGCATACAGCTTATATTTAGCTGCTTCATCCATGCTCCCTGCTTTATAGAGCTCCAGATACTCTGCAAACATCTTACGCATTACTTTAAGGACTTCTGCGACACAGTTATTATGATAATCAATCAATGCTATACGAAGGACATCTACCGGCATGATTCTGGCAAACTGCATCATTGTTTCCGCCGTATCTCCCAAGAAGCACGCGATTGATGCATGAGCTATAGTGCCTCCTCCTTTTCCTCCCCACCAGCCCCCCTGGTCGTCAGTGGAGACAATTGCTCTGGAGTTCTTGCTATGCTTCTGATTATAGGCCTGTACCGCCAGGGAATAGGCATAGCCGTGCATGGCCTGAAGCTTGTAATGAGCGAACCTTGCCGGAAAGAACAGTATATTCTTGCCCTTGGTAGCCACCAAAGTGTTATATACATTTGTGGCAATCCTTGTGGTTTCTGTGAGCACACCAAGAATCGGGGTCTCAAGTATTGCAAAGTCTCTGTATCTTCCCCTTATCTTCAATACCGGCTGGACATCCATAGGATCTCCATCATACATTGCAAAGGTGCCATCCTGTACGGCCTCAACCTCGAGGTTTCCATAGGTATTTACGAAGCTTCCACTTTCATCAAAATGTCCTGTGCATTCCTGCAGTATTGCCAGAGCTTCATCTACCCCTGCAACTATGCTGAAAGGCTTTCTCCTGGTAAAGAACTGCATCTCCGCCCTGATGTCCCCGTTTTTTACTTCCGAACAATTTATACCCCTTACATCGCTTCTTCCTTCAAAAACATAGTTCTCCTTGGAAAGCTCATTTAAAATTCTTACTGTATTTGAAAAGTACGCATCGGAATACCAGCCCCTGCGCATCCTCTCCCTGTCTATCCTGAAGGTCTCCTTAAGAAGTCGTTCCCCGTTAAATATGCTCATGTTTTCCGCCTCCCTTTTCTTTTACAACCAATTTAATCAAAATGCTTTTCAACCCAGTTGGGATTGTACTTGAAAAGCTTAGACGGCCTATGACCGGCATTCTTGGTGTATTCATCTGTTTCTATAACCATATCGGATATCTTTCTCCTGAAGTTTGCCTTAAGCAGCTCTTTACCAAGTATTACTTCATACACCTGCTGCAGCTCTGTTAAAGTGAAGCATTCCGGCATTAAACTAAAGGCTATGTCTGTATATTCTATCTTATTTCTCAGCCTTTCCACAGCATATTCGATTATCTTCCCATGGTCAAAGGCAATACCTTTTGACTCAGTTAATTCCCTGCTTACCTTTACCACATTCCCCTCAAAGGTTTTATCCACCTTTATTGTGGCAGTGAGCTCCTCAGTATCATTACAAAGTAGGAGCCTTACACAATTCTGCACTGAGTACCCTTTTCCGGCTGCAGCCTTTTTCTGCTCTACAACACTGTATCTTACCCTGAACCATGCAGCATCCTCAGCGTCATCCCCTGCCTTGATATCAAGTCTGCTGCTGTCCACCAGAGACATATAAGAGCAGCCAATAACCCTGGTGCGCGGATCCCTGCCTACATCACCCCAGGTATAAAGCTGTTCCATATATATACTGTCTATGTTTGTCTCTTCCTTTAACTCTCTTAATGCTGCCTTATCCAGGCTTTCATCTATATCTACAAAGCCTCCCGGAAGTGCCCAGTAGCCCATGTACGGATGATCACCCCTCTTGACCATAAGAATGTTCAACGTCTTATCCGGAAGCTTCCTATAGCTTTCCTTCATCTCGTTCATTATGGTAAAAACCAGCATGTCTACTGTAACAGATGGTCTTTCATATTGTCCTGCATCATATTTTGACAAAAACTCCTTCTCAGTGAGTCCCTGCTTATTAGTCAAAGTACTATTTCCCATAAGTATTCCTTTCCCAGCTTAGCTTTCTATTCTTACTCTAATGAGCTGTATATTTTCACTGTATTGAACGCACAAAAGTATTCCCCTTGGGTATTGTGCGAATTCAATAACAACCAATGTAGTGTATTTGCATAATCTGATCGACTACTATTAATGTTATTATGCAAACACTTGATATTATCAGTTTATTAATAACATTGTAGTGCTATATATTTTTCCCGTCAAGGGCTGGATTTTATTACTGCATAATATATACGAGGACCCCCATCGGTCAATTCCGATGGGGGTCTTCACTTGATATCCTATTTATTTGCACCGCAGCATTTCTTATATTTCTTTCCGCTTCCACAGGAGCATGGATCATTTCTTCCCGGCTCCACAGCCTTTATTACTGTCCCGGAGAGTCTCTGCGCCTTTGTTATTTCCTTTCTTTTCTCAGCTGTAAGTATGTTTTCCCATTGAGGCAGGCTATAAAGCCATTCTGCTTTTGCCAAAAGCATGTTGTAATACAGCTTTTCGAAGTCTATCTCCAATTTCACATTACTGGACTCATCCACTTCTTCCAGCTTCATTTCATTAACTAGACTGTCATTGATACCATCAAGGAATCCTGTAAAAAGCAGTATGTCAGTCTCGAACTTTTCCGCCAGCTCCTTTAATGTTCCCTCAACAATCTCCTTTGGATTGGAAAGAAGCTTTTCATATATGGATTCCTCCATTGCAAAATAGCCTTCCCAAAACTTTTTTTGTTCCTTTTCATCCTGTTCTTTTTCGTATGCCGTACTTCTCCAACTTTCGTATAAACTCATTTTATTTCTCCCTCATTCTTCTCTTTCTAATCTTGCAGCTATTATTCCCAAATACTAAATATCTTTAATCCGGCGTTTTGCGGAAAACATCAGACTTTTCATTCAAATTCCGCACAAACGGTTTCCTTAGTGTTATTGAATTCGCATTTGCCCTTTATAATTTCTTAAGTGCGTTCAATATGGATTTACCGTTTTATATTATAATACAATATGAGACTATTTGCAATTCTTTGTCAGATCGGGAACTGCTACACCATGGTTGTAATGCTGTTGTCAAGCCGGCTAAGATGGCTGTATAGTCTGCCGGATATGTTTGATATCTCCAGGCCGTGCCGAAACATATTGCCCTTTTTTATTGTCCACATCACCTTTGCAGCTACTCTTTGGTAGTTCTCCCCTTCCAGCTTGAGGTTTAGAATTAGAACCGTAGCTTTTTCAAAGGATTTTTCTGATACGATGCCCAGACCTCCTATAGATATATTAATAAGCATGAGCTCAAGAGGTTCTTCGTATTCCTCAGTCTCTCCATTATATATGCTTTTTGTGCATTGTATCTTTGAGTAATAATCAATCCTTTTGCTCTTCCTCAATTCGGCAAGCTTTGCAGCTTCCGCACCACTGTTATTCATAGCATTCACTCCCCGCGGTGAATTTGAAATAGCTTGTACTATATTTGATTATATCACTTCAGTAAAAGCACAACATCAGAAATCATATAAAACGCTTTTATTCAGTTGTAAAATGATTAATTTATAAAAAAAGAAGAGATTTAATCTCTTCTTTGAGCTTCTGGTATTACCCATGTATAAAGTTCTTAGGTGCCATTTCATGCTCTTTATTTTCTGTGTCTCTTTCCTTGTTTCTTTCCTTATCCTCTTTCTTATCCTTATCTGTACCTGTATCACGCATTAAAATTCTTTCAATATCATCCTTCAACAATATATCACCCCATTTTGTATTTATACTATATTATCTGTTATTTTATAAATAATACACATATTGATTTTATTGAAAACCTGGGCAAGGAAGGGCTGGAATAAAATAACTATTGACATTTTAATTCATTACTCATATACTAATAAAAATTGAATATTTTCGACAATGATAGGAAGAGTAGCTTGAAGGATATGTTGCAGCGAGCCGGGAATGGTGTAAGCCTGGCACTAAGCCTGAAGTGAAGAACATCCCTGAGTCTCTAACCGAAATCCGTAAAGGAAAGTAGACTTAGACGGAGCCATACCGTTATAGGATGGGCAGTATCGATTATATAAAGAATCCGTACTGGCAAAGTGGGTTAAAGCATATGCATTTAGCCAATCAGGGTGGTACCGCGAATTACCTTTCGTCCCTTTCTTAGGAGGGATGAAGGGTTTTTTTATTTTTAATTTTAATTTATCTACGAGGAGGTAATGAAAATGTTAGACATGTATTCAGTCAAAAACTACCAACCGGCACTTGGAATCAGGGAAACTGAGGTGGCAATAAAAGTAATAAAGGACTTTTTTGAAGCAGATCTCGCAAAAAAGCTCAATCTCACAAGGGTATCCGCTCCTCTCTTTGTTTTAAAGGCTTCCGGACTCAACGACAATCTTAACGGTATTGAACGTCCTGTTTCTTTTGATGCTCTTTCACTCAAGGGCACAGATGTGGAAATCGTACAGTCCTTAGCCAAATGGAAAAGGATTGCGCTCCAAAGGTATGGATTCTCAATAGGGGAAGGTCTTTATACCGATATGAATGCCATCAGAAGGGATGAGGAATTAGACAGTCTGCATTCGATTTATGTGGACCAGTGGGATTGGGAGAAGGTTATCCGATATGAGGATAGAACCCCTGAAACCCTTAAGGCGATCGTAAAAAACATATACAGTGTGTTTTTAGATACTGAAAAGCATATTTTCAGGCTTTATCCCCATCTTAAGCCTATGCTTCCAGAAGAGATTTTCTTTATCACAACACAGCAGCTGGAGGACATGTACCCTGATAAAACGCCCAAGGAAAGAGAAAACCTTATCACTAAGGATAAGGGCGCTGTATTTCTAATGCAGATAGGTACTACTCTGGAATCTGGTATTAGACATGACGGTAGAGCGCCGGACTATGATGACTGGACAATGAACGGAGATATAATATTCTGGTATCCTGTCCTGGAATGCGCCCTGGAGCTTTCTTCCATGGGAATTCGTGTAGATGAAACGGCTCTCCTGCATCAATTGGAGATTTCAGGCTGCGGAGACAGAAAGGTACTTCCTTTTCACAGCTCACTGCTCAGAGGGGAGCTGCCCTATACTGTAGGAGGAGGCATAGGCCAATCCAGAATATGCATGTACTTCCTGCGAAAAGCCCATATTGGTGAGGTGCAGTCCTCCATGTGGCCGGAAAGCATGCTCAGTGAGTGTGAGGAGAAAGATATAAAGCTGCTTTAAGCAGCTTTATATCTTTATTCTATTGCATCAGGGCTTTTCCCAAAGCTCTGAACCTGTGTCAGTAGCATTCCTGCAAACATGAGGGCACAACCTAAATACCCTCTGCCCCCAAGATTTTCACTCAGCAGCAGTGCACCGCCAATTGCAGCGAATACCGTTTCCATACTGAGTATAATGGCAGCATGGGAAGGCTTTGCATGCTTTTGCCCAACGACCTGTAATGTGTATGCTATACCCACAGAGAACAAACCGCCATAGAGTATAGGAATGAGCGCCTGATTGAGCCCGGATATTGAGATATCCTCGAATATCAGCGCCGCTGCCATGCTTAGCACTGCGCATGCTGCAAACTGTACAAAGGATAACTTCAAAGCATCCACTTTCTTGGTAAAATAATCAATTGCCAATATATGAGAAGCCCAGAAGAAAGCACCTATAATCTCAAGAAAATCGCCCTTAGCTATGGAGAAATCCTCATTTACACTGAGGAAGTATAATCCGACAACAGCAAGGGCAACTCCTGCCCATGTGCCAAACCGGATGCGATGCTTTAAGAAAATACCGAATAATGGCACCAGCACTATGTATAGACCAGTTATAAATGCAGCTTTTCCTGCCGATGTATATGCCAATCCAATCTGCTGGAAGGAAGCCCCAAGGAAAAGAATAGATCCTGCGATGATTCCCGGAACTAGAGCACTTGCTGAGGTTGTTTCTTCTGCCGGCTCCGCAGTCTTCTTTTTCTTAAAGTATATGAGCAATGGCACTAACGATATGCTTCCTAGTGCAAACCTGACACCATTGAAGGTAAAAGCGCCTACATATTGCATTCCGACCCTTTGTGCTACAAATGCAAAACCCCATATTGCCGCGGTCATCATAAGAAGCACATTGGACTTCATTTCTTGATTCTTCATATTAATTCCCCCTATCATCAGCTCTGCCAATACTATTCTAACCTTTAGGGGGTCCAAAAAGCAATTATTTAGTGCTTATTAACATTTCATATTTCTATTCAATCAAAATGTTAATAATGCACTTCCTTAATGTTGTGCCCCGATACTAGTAACGGATTCTATTGCGGGACACATAAGTGATATACCTATTCACACTTATAGAATTTACGGACAATCTTAACTGCTTCCCTGGCATCCTTAGCATAATAGTCTGCTTTTATCATTTTTGCATAATCCTCATTTAGCACCGCCCCACCTACAATTACCTTGCAATCGGGGCAATTCTCCCTAAGAGCCTTAATAGTGTCCTCCATGCTCTTTACAGTTGTGGTCATAAGAGCACTCAAACCTACCAGAGCCGCATTTTCTTCTTTAACCTTTTCCACTACTCTCTCGATTTGAACATCCTTCCCAAGGTCATAGACTTCAAACCCATAGTTCTCAAGAAGTATTTTCACTATGTTCTTGCCTATATCGTGTATGTCGCCCTTTACTGTTGCAATCACGACTTTCCCCTTATGTACCATTGAAGCTTCTCCGGTATTTTTAAGCATATTACCCTTGATTTCTTCAAAAGCCCTTTTCACCGTTTCAGCAGCTTGTATCAGCTGGGGAAGAAAAATTTCTCCTGACTCATACTTCTGCCCTACAATATCAAGGGCAGGTATAAGATATTCATCCATAATTCTCATTCCGTCATACTCGGTCAGAAGCTGCCTCACCATTGGCGCTGCCTCCTCCTTCATTCCGTCGATTACAATCCTTTTCAGATCCCGGCTGCCTTCCCTCTCTTTAATTGCCGGCTTTTCGCCACCTACCGAGCAGCTTCTTATATATTCGACAGCTTCTTTGTCTATATTCCAAAGCACATTATACGCCTTTATCGTATTTACCATAGCTTCTGCCATTGGATTCAGTATTGGAGCATCAAGTCCGGCAGTCAGCGCCATGGCTAAAAATGTTCTGTTCAGCAGTTCTCTGTCCGGCAGTCCGAAGGACACGTTGCTTACCCCCAGGGTGGTCTTAAGTCCAAGCTGTTCCTTTACGAGAGCTACAGCTTTTATAGTCTCCTTGACCTCTTTTTGCTGTGCTGATGCAGTAAGTACAAGACAGTCTACTATAATATCCTCCCTGTCTATTCCATACTCCCCGGCTTTTTTGACTATCTTCTCAGCAATCTTCAATCGGTCTTCCGCCATTTGCGGTATTCCGTTTTCATCAAGAGTAAGAGCAACTACCAGACAGCCATATTTTTTTGCTATGGGAAATATAGCTTCCATCACCTTTTCTTCACCGTTTACCGAATTGATTATAGGTCTTCCGCTGCATATTCTGGCTGCTGCTTCTATTACATCAGGTCTCACGCTGTCAAGCTGCAGTGGCAGATTCACTATGCTTTGCAGCTCTTTTACAGCTTTTACCATCATTGCTTTTTCATCTATTTCCGGCAAGCCCACATTTACGTCCAGAATATGAGCACCTGCATCCCTCTGTGCAACTGCTTCCCTCAGCAAATAGTCCATATCAGCATTTATCAATGCTTCCTTAAGTCTTTTTTTACCTGTAGGGTTTATCCTCTCCCCTATTATTTTAGCCCCTTCTCCCAGGACCACTGTAGTAGTTGCCGAGCTGACTGCAGTTAGTTTCCTAACCTCACGCTTAATGAGCTTTAATCCTCTTATGGCCCTTCTTATCTCCTTTATATGCTCTGGTGTAGTGCCGCAGCAGCCACCCAGAATGGCGGCTCCCATGACCGCCATTTCAGCCATGTATTGTCCAAAAATATCAGGACTGATATCAAAAACCGTCTTGCCACCCACAAGAGTCGGCAATCCCGCATTTGGCTGCACTATTACCGGTACCGTGGAGTATTTAAGGATTTGGGAAAGCAGCGGAATTATATCCTTTGGCCCAAGAGAACAGTTGATACCCAATGCAGCCACTCCAAGATTTGATATTATATTCACCATAGTCATGGGGTCAGAGCCTGTCAATGTCCGTCCGTCAGCCTGAAAGGTCATAGTACATATTACCGGAAGACTGCTGTTTTCCTTAGCTGCTAAAATTGCAGCTTTGGCTTCATATATATCCGACATGGTTTCTATCAATATCAAATCTGCTCCTGCAGCTGTTCCGGAAACTACCTGCTCTTTAAAGGCATCATAAGCGTCTTGGAAGGATAATGTGCCATAAGGCTCCATAAGCTGGCCTATAGGGCCTATATCGAGAGCGACAAGCTTATCTGCTGCTGCTTCTCTTGCTATTCTTACAGCACTCTGTATGACTTCATCTACACTTAAGCCCGAGTCCATAAGCTTATATCTGTTAGCTCCAAAGGTATTGGTAGTAATTATATCTGCCCCTGCAGCTATGTAGGCTTTATGTATATCCAGTATCATATCAGGATTCTTAATATTGCAGTTTTCCGGCAGTTCTCCCGCTTTTAGGCCATAGGCCTGAAGCATGGTTCCCATGCCTCCGTCAAATACCAGGAATCCGTCAGGTTTAAACCCTTTATTCATTATCATCTCCGACCTTTCTGTACAAACAATATTTACTTTCACAGCTTTTACATTTATTGCTTTTTACACTGCACTTCCCAACCTGCATACCAATTACGGCTGTTACCGACTTTCTTGGTATCATTATGCTGCTTTCATTCACACTAAGACCAATTTTCTCATAAGTCCTCAATACTTTAGCTATCTCCTTTTGAATACCTATGGAAAAGTCTCCATAGCCCGGGCTGTATCTTGATGTAATTTCCAGCCCCATAGTCTCAGCCTTTGCCGCTATCTCGCCCTGAACCATATCGCATAGGGATTCCACTGCCGCTGCGGCACATGCATCAAATACCAGGCCTCTTGTCAGGTCTGTCTTTGAATAAAAGTCTATGCGCCTGTCTACTTGGAGGCCTAAAGTCGCCGCCATTACCACACCTCTCTCCGCTTCCGCCAGATGTGCATTAATAGCTTCTCCACGCAGAATAATAGTAGACCCCTTCAAATGCAAGCCTTCTCCTGTCCTCTCAATATCAAATATTTCATACAGAAAACTTTCTTTTGAAATATCCATAACCTCATCAATGCAGTCATCCAGGAGCTTCTGTATGTTATCATCTATTTTTTGTCCGCTATAGCCCATATACCTAAGAGCCTCTTTTTTATCTACGTACATATGCAGCCCTCCAATTTATACTATAGTATACTTAACTTGGCAAAAAATGCAATAAGCAATTATCAGGCGGTATGAATGCTCTCTTTTATTTTGCATATAATAGTCGGATTCAGATTATATTGAATTGATAAATATTTTTGCTAATGTATTGACAACTATTAAAAAATAAAATACAATTTCCAATAAGCTACAAAAATTAAATATATAATACTTATCCAGAGTGGTGGAGGGACTGGCCCAATGAAGCCCGACAACCGGCATTCTCATTCGAATGCAGCGGTGTCAAATCCTGCAGAATTATATTCTGAGAGATAAGGATAGCATATACCTATGGTACTTTGTACTTTATGAGCCATACTCAGGTTGCTTTCCTCTTCGAAAGCAGCCTTTTTGTTTGTTTATACCTAGTAGTTTGATACTAAAATTATAAAACCCAGAGAGGAGAATAAGTATGAAAATAAAAGAGCTTTTTAACAATAAACCGGTTATATCCCTGGAGATATTTCCGCCAAAACCAGAGGCCCCAATAGATACTGTACTCGATACCATAGCTGCACTTTCTGATCTGAAGCCGGGTTTTATAAGCGTAACCTACGGTGCCGGCGGCAGCAGCAGAGCTCACACAGTAAAAATTGCTGATATTATTAAAAACAAGTACCACATAGAAGCCCTTGCACATCTCACCTGTATAGGCTCAACAAAGGATGATATTGAATCCACCCTTGAACAGCTGAGGAAGAGCAACATTGAAAATATTCTGGCACTCAGGGGAGATATTCCTGAGGCCGCAAGCTTCACCTCCTCAGATAATTCCCACTACAGATATGCCAAGGACCTTATAGAACATATAAAAGGCTCTGACTTCTGTATAGGTGCAGCTTGCTATCCTGAAGGCCATATCGAATGCAGTGACATCGTTGCAGACCTGAAGCACCTTAAGCAGAAGGTCGAATGCGGAGCTGACTTTTTAATAACCCAGCTTTTCTTTGACAACAATCTCTTTTATTCTTTTCTGGAAAAGCTTGATATACTCGGGGTTTCAATACCGGTTTCCGCAGGTATAATGCCTGTCATAAACAAAAAGCAGATTGAACGTATAACAAGCCTATGCGGCGCCACTCTTCCGGTTAAGTTCAAGCGCATTCTGGATAGATATGGGGATAATCCCGAGGCGCTGAAGGAAGCAGGCATTGCTTATGCGACAGAACAGATAATTGACCTCCTCTCCTCCGGTGCAGACGGAATACATCTATATAGTATGAATCGCCCTGAGGTAGCAAGGAATATAGTATCCCAGATATCAAATATAAGAAGTTCCTTTGATGGGAATTAAAACTCTGGAAATTGGCGAAGTAAGCTTATATACATAAGCTTACTTCATTATTTTTTAACAATTCAATATCAATCGATTTCCCCCAGGTTATAAGGCGTCTCCTGGTAAACATAATAGTTCAACCAATTTGAAAATAGTAAATTGGCATGCCCTCTCCAGGTAACGACAGGCTCTTTTGAAGGATCATCCCCGGGATAATAGCAGTAGGGGACCTCTATCGGCAATCCTGCTTTGACATCTCTGTCATACTCGGTTTTTAAGGTCAGAGGATCATATTCCGAATGTCCCGTCACGAAGATCTGCCTTCCATTTTTTGCAGCGACAATGTAAACCCCGGCTTTTTCCGATTCAGACAGCAGCTCCAAATCCGCCACCGCTTCGATATCCTCCCGCCGGATTTCGGTATGCCGGGAATGCGGCGCATAGAACACATCATCAAAGCCTCTGAAAAGCATGACATTTTTACGGTTGATTCTGTTGGGGAAAATCCCGAATATTTTTTTATCCAGAGCATATTTCGGGATGCCGTAATGGTGGTACAGTCCAGCCTGAGCACCCCAGCAAATATGAAAGGTAGAATAGACATTGTGGAGGCTCCAATCCATTATTTCACAGAGCTCCTCCCAGTAGGCCACTTCCTCAAAGGGCATTTGCTCTATCGGTGCTCCTGTTATAATCAATCCGTCATATTTTTTATCCCGGATATCCTCGAAGGTACTATAAAATTTAAAAAGATGCTCCGGCTGCGTATTTTTTGATATATGTGACTTCGGATGCAGCAGTGTTATATCCACTTGTATGGGTGAATTACCCAGCAGCCTCAGCAGCTGGGTTTCTGTTGCGATCTTTGTCGGCATCAGATTTAATATCGCTATCTTCAGCGGTCTTATATCCTGCTGGCATGCCCGACTCTCCGTCATGACAAATATATTTTCTCCCTTCAGCGTTTCCACTGCCGGCAGATCATCAGCTATATTGATAGGCATTTTGCATTCCTCCTATATAGTCTTTCTCAAAGCCTGGTCCAGATCCCAAATCAAGTCCTCTACATCCTCAATGCCTATTGACAGCCTGATCATGTCCGGTGATACACCTGCGAGCTGTTGGTCAGCTTCCGAGAGCTGGGCATGGGTGGTGCTGGCCGGATGAATGACCAGGGACTTGGCATCTGCCACATTGGCCAGAAGCGAAAAGATCTCCAGGCTGTCAATGAACTTCTTCCCTGCTTCCACCCCGCCTTTTATACCAAATGTGAAGATGGAACCCGCTCCCTTGGGAAGGTATTTTTGTGCCAGGGCATAGTATTTGCTGCTCTCCAAGCTGGGATAGTTTACCCAGGTCACTAGGGGATGGCTTGAAAGGAACTCTGCAATCCGTTTTGCATTGGACACATGCCTTTCCACCCTGAGGGACAGAGTTTCCAGCCCTTGCAGCAGTAAAAATGCGTTAAAGGGACTGATGCAGGCGCCGGTATCCCTGAGCAGCTGGACTCTTGCCTTGACTATAAAGGCGGCTGCGCCGAAGGTTTCGGTATAGATGACGTCATGGTAACCGGGGTCCGGCTCGGTTAGGCCGGGAAATCTGCCGCTGCCTGCCCAATCAAAGCTGCCGGAATCTACAATGATGCCGCCGATGGATGTACCATGGCCTCCAATAAATTTAGTTGCGGAATGCACCACGATATCAGCACCGAATTCAATCGGCTTGATCAGGTAAGGTGTCCCGAAGGTATTATCTACTATAAGTGGCAGTCCGTTTTCATGGGCAATCTTAGCAATTGCTTCCATGTCTGTCAGATTGATACCGGGATTTCCGATGGTTTCAATGTAAAGGGCTTTTGTGCGGCTGTTGATTGCTTTTCTGAAGCTTTCCGGCTCATCGGAATTCACGAATGTGGTATGGATGCCGTACTTGGGCAGAGTGGAGTTGAACAGGTTGTACGTTCCTCCATACAAGGTGCTGGCTGCTACGATTTCATCTCCTGCTCCTGCAATGTTCAAGATCGAGTAGGTAACAGCAGCCGAGCCGGATGCCACAGCCAAAGCACCTACACCGCCTTCCAATGCGGCCACGCGCTGTTCAAACACATCAGTAGTAGGGTTCATAATCCTGGTATAGATGTTCCCTGCCTCTTTGAGGGCAAAGAGATTGGCTGCATGCTCAACATTCTCAAAAACATACGATGTGGTCTGGTAAATGGGTACGGCCCTGGATCCGGTAGTCGGGTCCGCCTTCTGCCCGGCATGGACCTGCAATGTATCAAAGTTGAATTTTCTATCGCTCATAATTCTTCCTCCTAATTTTAATTTGCATAATAAAAGCCTCTTTCAATATGAAAGAGGCTGCAAATACACCAAAAATAAGTATAGAAGCTAAATCCCCTCTCATCTATCAGTACTATGTACTGCAGGAATTGACACCGTTGCATTCAAATGAGAAATGCTGGTTGTCGGGCTTCATCGGGCCAGTCCCTCCGCCTCTCTGGATAAGAGTATTTCTAATATGCAATTTTAAAGATATTAGCATGAGACAGTCTACTGTGTCAATAGGAATTTTTTTAAGTCCTCCACAGAATTTAGATGTGCAGCTGGCTGAGTGGCGCTGTTAAAGTATTGTGTTAATTTTTGCAAAATAAAAGAGCCTGCGTTTTTATATACGGACTCTTGATGAACATTATGAATTTGAACCAAGTATTGAGCATGTTGCTTTTGATTATTTCCAGCATATATATATATTTCTATTATATTTTCTGACAAGTTACAAATAATAGTTAAAGAATGATACCCATGAATAAGGAGGAAATAATTTTATGCAGGATAAAATAAAAATTGCCCTTACTGCACCAGAAGTATCAGGTCTCTGGGATACTTATAATGAGGATACTGTAGTAGCATATATACTTAAGCATTTTTTAAATACAGTTGAAGATGAAGAAGTACGACCACTTATACAAAATTGCCTTGATACCGCTAATGGGCATATACAAGTAATTACAAATATGTTTAATCAAGAGGGGCTTCCACTTCCAGAAGGTTTTACAGACAATGATATCAATATAAATGCCCCCAAATTATTTACCGACACCTTCTATCTGAAGTATATAATTAATATGGCACAGGTTGGAATGAATGCTTATACTTTAATATTAAGTCATATAGCCCGTTCTGATGTTCGAGATTTCTTTTCAAATGCTATATTGGAATCGGTAGAGCTTTACAATAAAACAGCAGATACACTATTACAACAAGGTACTTTTATAAGAGGCCCAAGAGTAGAGTTTACTAAAGAAGCAGACTTCATAGATAAGCAAAACTTTTTTTCTGGGGGAAGGATTGGTCGGAGGAGGCCGTTAATTGCAAGGGAGATTGCCTCGATTTTTGCCAGTTTGCGGTCTAATATTATAGGAGGAGCACTAATTACCGGTTTTGCTCAAGTTGCTGAATCTAAAAAGGTTAGCGATTATCTTTTCAGAGGCAGAGAGCTTACTGATAAAAAGATTAAAGCCCTGACTTCCATATATACTAATGAGAACATACCTGTACCTGCTTCTTCAGATTCATTTGTTACCGACTCTACTGTTGCACCTTTTTCGGATAAACTTATGTTACATCACATAGTGTTACTATATAGTGCAAGTATAGCCTTGGATGGTACAGCTTTAGCGTCTGTTTTGAGACACGATTTGCAAGCATATTACTCTGGCTCAATATTAGAGTCAGGAAAGTATTATGAAGATGGTTTAGATATTTTGATTGAGAACCAGTGGACAGAGCAACCTCCACAAGCAATAGAGCACAGAAAGTTAGTGGAAGTTTAAGCTAACTATTAACTTTAGCTGAGCCTAATAAAAAGAAAAAATTGCCCTCACGGGTTCGAATCCTGTTTTATATGTATGGCGGAGAGGGGGGGATTCGAAGCCGGACGGCCGGCAGCCACACTCTCTTCGTGATACTCGATAATTAATTATTGTAGCTGCTTCAACATTTCATATATACACTGGCCATTTTGGGGGATTCTCATTACCCCCCATACATAAAAAATAAAACTGCCCAATGGCAGTTCTCTTTTTTATGTATGGCGGAGAGGGGGGGATTCGTCGTCTACTACGCTTTGCTTGTATACTAATACGTCGCCTTACGGCTCCTTACAATTTACTAAAAACGCTCGCACGGGAGCATTTTCTTAACGCAAATTGCCCTCACGGGTTCGAATCCTGTTTTATATGTATGGCGGAGAGGGGGGGATTCGAACCCCCGGTACCTGTTAGGGTACGCTTGATTTCGAGTCAAGGACCTTCAACCACTCGGACACCTCTCCGTGATTAACGTTTTCTTTTAAAAAAGTCTTTTAATATTTGACTGCAATCAGCTTCCAGAATGCCCTTTAAAACCTCTGTCTTATGATTGAAGTGATAATCATCGAACAGGTTGAGTATCGAGCCTGCAGCACCGCCTTTTGGGTCCATGGCGCCTATATAGAGTCTTTCTATTCTGGCCTGCAGTATCGCGCCGCTGCACATTGAGCATGGCTCCAAGGTGACATACATGTCGCAGTCAAGCAGACGCCAGGCTTCAAGTGCCTCACAGGCCTGCCTTATGGCAACCATTTCGGCATGAGCTGTTGCATCTTTGGACAACTCCCTGCAGTTATGTGCTGCTGCTATTATCTCGCCATTTCTAACTATAACAGCACCCACAGGAACCTCATCCTTTTCAAAAGCCTTTTGCGCTTCTTCCAAAGCTTTTTTCATGAAAATTTCATTCATATAGATATTTCGCGAAAAACATTTTGCATCTTCATTCAGATTTCGCGTAAATGTCTCCTTTATGTTATTGAATTCGCACTTTGCCCCCTGAAATACTTTTGTGCGTTCAATATCTACCCGTATTAGTTCCATATCATGTCATCGCGGCAAGTTACAGTCTTATATTAATTATACGGTTTACTTAGATATATTATCACTTCAGTGATTTCATTGTCAATATAATCACCGCTTAGCTTTTTGGCACTATTCCCATATGCTTCTATAAACCAATTAAGCCTGTAAACTACAGTCTCTCATGAATATAGGATGCAAACAGAAGGTGCAAATCACCCTTAAGAGGAATATTATGACTTTTCAACACCTCATTTTTTGTTTTGAGAAGCTCCTTGAGCTTACTGCATGTATCCAAGTACAACTCAAAAAAACCAGGATCAAGATCTGGGTTTGTTATCTCACGTGACTGCTCCCTTCACACTTCCTCATGGATATAGGTAGGTCCGGGTGTCATTAATAATAAGTTCTTCAATAGTTGATCCCTCCACACGAAATATTCCTAAAACAGTTTAGTTGCAATAAATACAAGGGCGGTCAGTAAGGAACAGACTATAAGGTCGTAGGTTTTTAAGCTTGTCTTCAGGGTTGGCTTCAATTCATTATTCATTAGTTTCTCCTCTCATTACTACATTTATAAATCGAATGTTGGTGCCTTTGTATGACTATATTGTAGTTATCATGTGTGACAATATTATGATTATAGATTCTCACACATTGCAATTCATTAGCTTTGAGCCTATCCCACATGGTAACGAATGAAAAACCGCTGATTGTATTGATACAATCAGCGGCAATATATTACCTTGCATTATTCGCATTTTCTTTTGGAAAAAAAAACTCAAAACCGGCATCCTCTATAACACGGGCAATCCAGTTCCCTGATTTCTTTATTGTCCTTTTCCCGCTTGCCAGGTCTAGGGATACATAACCATAGCGATTCTTAAATGCATTTGTCCAAGACCAATTGTCAATAAAGGTCCAAAGGTGATACCCCACGCAGTTTGAGCCTTCTGCCATCCCTTTTTGCAGCCAGAACAAATGCTCTTTAATGAAATCGATTCTATAATCATCCAAGACAATACCACTCTCATCCATGAAACGGTCTTCCCCTTCAACGCCCATGCCGTTTTCTGATACGAACCACTTCACATTCCCATAATTCTCTTTAAGGTTCAAAGCGATATCATATACTGCTTTGGGATATATCTCCCACCCTCTATAGATGTTTATCCGTCTATCCGGCCAGATATAATTGTCAAAGAATGCTTCCGGCATTAGCGGGGCATTTTTATCAACGGGTTTCACTTTTGCTTGAATACGCCTTGGCTGATAGTAGTTGACCCCCAAAATATCAATGGTATTATCACGGATAATGCTCAATTCCTCCTCAGTGGTTTCAGGCATTAGTCCATGAATCTCAAACAGCTCTATCAATTCTTTTGCAAAGCTCCCTTTTATTGCCGGGTCCAAAAAGCTTCTGTTAAACATCGCATCGGCAAGCTGAGCTGCAGTCAGATCTTCTGCACTATCACTTGCCGCATAAGAAGGGGTAAGGTTCAAAACTATTCCTATTTCCCCGTCTCCAGAAGCCTTCCTATAAGCTTCAATTGCTTTAGCACTTGCAAGATTGGTATTATATGCAACCTGAATCGCTTTCTTAAAATCAACCTCCTTGGGATAATGAAACTGATACAGGTATCCCCCTTCTACTGGCACGATAGGTTCATTGAAGGTAAACCATTTCTTGACCCTGTCACCGAATAGTTCAAAAGCTGTCTTGGCATACCTCACATAAAGGTCAACCACTTCCTTGCTGGCCCATCCTCCTCGATTTTGAAGAATCATCGGCATATCAAAATGAAACAATGTTATGAAAGGTTCAATCCCCTCGGCAATTAGTTCATCGATATAGTTATTATAGAACCGGACGCCATCCTCATCCGGCTCGCAGGTATCAAAGTCTTTGATGAGCCGCGACCATTGGATGGAGGTCCTGAAGGAATTGAACTTAAGTGCCTTCATAAGCTTAATATCCTCTTTAAAATGCATATATGTGCTGCAGGTAATATCCGGTCCAACACCGCCATAAAAACGCTCCGGCTCGATATGATGCCAATAATCCCATGTGCTTTCGTTTGCTTTATTTATATTTCCTTCACTTTGAGCACCACTGGAAGCACACCCCCAGTAAAAATCCGAAGGAAACTTAACAAATTCGCTCATGCTTCTCCCCCTACATTTCTTTAATATAATCCTGATCCCAGGCATCTGCCAATTCAAATACTTTTTACTTTAGAAAGCTTCCATAAATGACCATGTAAACCTTATTTCAAATATTACCAAAAAATAATTAACATCGCAAATTTGCAGTGGTTACTATAAATAAATATTGAATACTATAATAATAGCAACTTTAAGAAAGCCCTCGTGCCTCAAAAATAAAAAAGAACCTACTTTCAAGTAAGTCCTTATTGCACAATTCTTAAGGAATGCAATATATAATATCCGTATATTAGCTTTTTACTATTTTATACTCGTAGCTGATCTCTACATTATTTTTTATCATATTCCACACGGGACAGATAGATTCTTCAGATAGCTTGATTACCTTTTCAAGGTCTGAATCCTTAGCATCCTTAGAAACTAACTCAAATTCCAGAAAAATTCTATCGAAGTATGTGGGGTGCTCCTCACGCCTATTACCTATTTCAAAAAATTCATTTTGGCTGATATCCAGTTGGGCTGAAATATCAACAATCGGCAGCTTTGTCTGCTTTTTTACATATCTATACGAGCCTTGGAAGCATTAATTAGTCCTTATGCTAATTGTCTCCTTGCCATATCAGCAAAAAGTCCATTTTTATCCATCAGCTCCTGGAAGGTTCCTGTTTCCGCAATCGTTCCCTTATCCATTACAATAATCTTATTGCAGTTGATAATTGTGCTCAGCCGATGAGCAATTACAATGCGTGTGGCTTTGAGCTGATCAAGACTTTTGATGACCATATCTTGGGTTGTGTTATCTAATGCACTGGTTGCTTCATCAAAGAAGATGATTTTGGGTTTATGAATAATTGCCCTGGCAATTAGCAAGCATTGTTTTTGTCCTCCGGAAATTGTTCCGGCGCCCTCACTGATTACCGTATGCATGCCCATAGGCATACTTTTGATATCTTCCTCCATTCCAGCCATTTTCACCGCTTCCCAAGCGTCATCTATAGTGAGCCGAGAGTTGGCTCCTACAATATTTCTGAATATGCTGCTGGACATCAGTTGACCATTTTGGAGTACAACCCCTAATTGTCTTCGTACCGACCGGATATCTATTTTTGACAAGTCTTGCCCGTTGTAATAGACATTGCCTGTCTCAGGCTTCTCAAAGCCAAGCAGGACTCTTAACAGAGTGGATTTGCCGCAGCCGGAAGTACCTACTAAAGCTACATAGCTTCCTTCATTAATCTGAAGGGAAATATCCTTAAGTATCAAGGGGTCTTCTTCTTTGTATCGGAAGGAGACATGGCTCACTTCTATGTCGCCGGTCAATTGCTTGGGCTTCAGCTTACTCTCATCATATTCAGGCAAAGTCTCCAGGATAGGCTTAGCCCTTTGGTACAAAGGTATGATACCATTGGCGTTAATTAATGCTTCAGACAAGGAAGCTACGGAAAACATAAAGGATATGAAGGCTGCATTAAAGCCAATAAATTGTCCGGGAGATAAGGAACTGGTCGATGCTGTTAAAGAGTAAAATATTACAGCACTGGAAAGTGCCGGGAAAACAGCGTTAAAGGCAGCCTGGAGGTTGCCGATGGTTTCTTTTTTTAGGGAAAGCTTTCTTTGCTCTACAAACTCATTAGCCCATTGATAAAATGCTCTCCTTTGGGCTCCTGCTACCTGAAATTTAGTTATTCCTCCAATGATCTGAAGCATCATACCTGCGATGCTGTTAGAAATTTCTAATATTTTACGCTCATATCGTATCTGCCGATAATTAAGCGCACCCATGAAAATAATGCTTATGGATACAAGAAGTGTAGCTGTCCAAGCTAATTCTCTATCATAGTAAAATAGAAGAGCGAAGGAAAAAACAGAAAAAAAGCCGGATAAAATTGCATTTAAAGTTACTCCCGTCAGTATAGATCGTGCCTGACTTATACCCATAGCCCGCATTGCCAGCTCCCCTGCAGAAAATTGCTTAAAAAATGGTACAGGAAGACTAAGCAGCCTATCCCACACAGCGGCCTGAATAGAGCTCTCCATTTTTCCTTCTATACGCAATGTAGCCAAAGCACGAGTAAATTGAAACAGCATAGCCGCCAAAGCACTAGCTGCCAGGAAAAAAGCTATTTGCAAAAGCTGATTTTTTTCTCCCTCGGGGATAACCGTGTTAAAGATTATTCCTGTAGCTAGTGGAATGGCCGTCCCCAAAATCCCTCCAAAAACTCCCATAAGGACTATCATCATCCAATCCCTCTTCCAAAAGCTCTGATAACTAAAGGCCAGTAGCTCCTTCAGAGTTATCACTTTATTAGCAAAGGGACGATAAAAAACAAAGCCCATAGGCTTTATTTTGCCTGCGGTTTCCTTAGTAACAATACTTTTTGTACCTCTTGAAAAATCGTGTAATATATATTGATTAGGCGAGGCAGGTATTAATGCAATCGGTATGTCATTCTCCTTTAAATAACCCAAGATAGGGCCGTTGTCTTCTAAATACCATTGTCCAGCCAATGCTATTTCCCTTGTACGGAAGAAGGAAGCTCTGGCAATATCCTCTAAGGTAGTATTGCTGGATTTGTCTGTATTGGAAATTTCAATATGCATAAATTGCCCTATTAAGCAGCAGGCATCCATCAGGTTGTCACCGCTTAGCTCTTCAATATCAATACTACTCTCAGCCTGCTTGTTGATTGCTGCTAATTTAGCGATGGAGTTGGACATGAGACGCTTGTCATATTCAGCTTTTTCCTGCAGTCTTATTTTTTCTGTCAGCTTTTCCGTTTCCCACAGCTCAGCCAAAGATTTTAAAGCATATATGTTATACTCTTCATCATTACATAATTCCAGCTCCTTTGCAGCAGCCAATTCGCCACCGGAATCGGATGTAATTGTGATGACTAATGCAAGACTTTCCTGCCAAAAAGCTATAAGGCCTTTTACCTCCTCAGCGATTACTTCATCTCTTTTATCGTTCAATACTTTATTCAGCTCGTTTGTATCCAAACGTATCAGAGTAGAACCAATTATTCCAGAGGCTAGAATACCTTTTTTTTGCGTAAGCCCTTCCGGTTTAATCCCGAATAGCAGCTTCCCAGGCTCTGCACTAAACAAAAACCTTCTCTCTCCAAGTTGATTATCAGGTGTTATAGCGGTTAAAAAGACAGATACTTTTCCTTTTCCCACCATCCACACGTAACCTGGATCATCCAGTAATTGTGTCTTATTTCCTTCATTATTAAATTCCAAGCCATTTTGATAGAAGAAATCAAAAGTCCCCATTATTATCACCTACTTTATATAGTTAACCTGTTTGTATGAGCTTTGCATAAATTCCGCTCTTGCTTTTCAAGTCTTCATGAGTCCCTCTTTCCACAATTTTGCCTCTGTCTAAAACGATTATTTCATCACAGTCCCGAATAGTACTTAATCGATGAGCGATTATTATACAGGTACAGCCCCGGCGGCGGATATTTTCATCAACCAGTTTTTCCGTCATTGGGTCTAAAGCGCTAGTAGCTTCGTCCATTATAATGATAGCTGGATTTTGAGCCAATGCTCTTGCTATCTCAATTCTTTGTCGTTGGCCGCCGCTAAAGTTTTTTCCCCCTTCCTCCACAATATGGTCATAACCCCCGACCCGGGCAGTTATATCATCATGAATGCAGGCGTCCTTAGCAGCTCTGATAACCTGAAGCTCAGAAACTGAATTATCCCACAAGGTTATGTTATCTCTTATAGTTCCCTGGAACATTCTTATATCTTGATCTACCATAGCTAATGAGTTGCAGATAACCTCTTTTGAATGGCAAGCGGCGGACTGGCCGTCAAATAGTATTTGGCCTGACCAATGCTTGTGAACACCTGCTATTAATTTAGCCACTGTAGACTTGCCGCTTCCGGAGCCGCCTATTAATGCTACCCTTGCCCCCGGTCGCAAAGATAAACAAAAATCTTCAATTAACGGTGTTTCAAGCAGACTATACCCAAAAGTCATTTGACTTAATTCAACATAACCTTCTAATTTTTCTCCTGTATATGCAGCATCCTCGCTAAGTCCAATAGCCGCTTCCCGGTCAATTGGGTATTTTAGTACGTCATCCAGTCTCCTCATCTCACCTTCTGCTTCCTGAAGCTTTGCACCTAATTCCACCATTTTGGTAACAGGCGTCATAAAGCTAGCCATTAAGCTTTGAAAAGCTACCAACATCCCTATCGTCATTTGTCCTTCGATGATGAAAAGTCCACCTAAAACTAAGATAATAGTGTTATTTAATCCCGTCAAAAATACTGGAAAAACTGCAAGAAATTGAGATGATACGCCTAATTCCTGTTCAGAATTCAGTGACTTTGCTTGATAGCCCGACCAATTGGCAAAGAAATCCGACTCAGAGCCTGTTGCCTTAAGTGTCTCTATCAGCTGCAATCCCAGCATCCCTGTTCCAATCACACTTCCTCTATACTTTAATAGCCTGTTGTTTTGTTCTACTCGTCTAGTAGAAACAAATCTTATGTATAAAATATTGATTATGGCAAATACCAGTCCTACTAAGGCTAAGATATGGTTATACATCAACATAAGGATAAAATAGAATACAATCATCACCAAGTTCAATGCTGTTGTAGCTAATTGTCCTGACAGCAGCTTGGCTACCTTGTCATTACTTTGAACTCTGCCTGCTATATCACCGGCATAACGCTGGGAAAAAAACTCTGTAGGCAGCCTCAGGATATGCCATAAGAATTGGCCGGAGGTTGCAAGGGCAATTTTGGTCTCTAGTTTGAGTAAATAATACTGCTGTATCCAGGTCAAAATTCCTCTAAATATTCCAGTCATGCATATCCCCAGCAGTATAGGTGCAATCCATGCAGTTTTGCCCCCAAGCAATATGTCATCTACAAAAACTCTGCTAAATACCGGTATTATCAAGCCTGGAATCACCAAGGCCAAGCCAACTAGAATAACATACAGGAGAGGTAGTTCCGAGCCCTTGAGTCTTTTACTTAAAGCTGAAAGTATATTTGGTTTTTTACCGTCTTTTTGAAACTCAGGGGTTGGAGTAAAGGTTAAGGTTATTCCGGTAAAGGAATTGTTAAATTCTTCTTCAGTAACCACCCTGCGGCCAGAGCTTGGATCGTTTAAAAAAAATCTGCCTTTATGAAAGCCTTCAAGCACTAAAAAATGACTAAATTCCCAATGAACAATCATAGGGGTTTGCATTTCCTTTAAGGATTCCGGTTCCTTTCGGTAGCCTATAGCCTCTAGGCCATGCTTTCTAGCCGCTTTTAAAATATTACTGGCCTTACTGCCATCCCTGGATATCCCACAATCTATCCTTAGCTTTTCTATCGGGAGATATTTACCATAATAGGCTAAAATCATTGCCAGTGATGCTGCTCCACATTCAACAGCTTCCATCTGCAGCACTGTTGGAACTTTAGCTCTCTTTGCTATATTCATTTTTCCACCCCCGCACTAATGCTCTGAAGAATTAAGCATTGGTATTACTTTGTTAATTGGTTTTTCTCTCTTGATAATAATTGCTGATTCAACAAGAGTCCCACTATGGACAATTATATTAGCTCCTTTGGGAGATGACCATTTATGGCCGCTTCTAGTATACTCGTCAGGTATTAAGTCAATCAGTACCGATAAAGGAGCACCTTCCCCGGTCAGCATGGAAACAAGATTTTCGTTTTCTAAAGTATCCATCATATTTTGAGGAGTATCCGGATAATCAGAAACTGATATTACTTTTCCAAGCATAAAACCATATTCCTCCTTATTGGCAATTAAAGGAGATACCTGAACCTCCATGCCAGGCAAAACAGACCCTGCTTGCTCTACGGGAACATATACAACTGCTTCCAGCTTGATATGCTCTCCATACTCATCAATGACGACTAATGGATCTCCAGGTGTGATAACGCTTCCATTGTGTATGTTGAGCTCTAAAATCCTCCCATCTATAGGAGAAACTATTTGTGAATGCTCTAAAAGCTCTTCACGAAGCTCTTGCAATTGCTGCGCCTTTTCTCTGTATTCAGAGGTTTCTGAGTTATTGTCAGCTTGCATTCGACTGATTGTTCTTTGAAGAGTGTTAATTTCCTCTACAAGTTGATGCAGCTCAATTTTAGCTAAAACATCCCCTTTTTTTACAAGATCCCCCACTTTAAACCTCACATCAATAATCTGGCCAGAGATATGATTATATACAGAAAAAACCTTTCCGTTGTTTAATAGAATCCCTTGACCGTATGTTATTGTAGGAAGACTGCCCATAAATCCCCAAGTAATAACACTGGCTAGAATACAGCCGACAGCTAATAATGCTATCCAGGAACTAGGGGACGTTACTTTTATCAATCTGTCAAGCTGCTCAGGAGATGTAATCTTCTCTAAGGAAATTTCACGAAATAGCCCTTTGCTCATTTTAATGCACCTCCACAAACTGTCCATCAGTATATTTTTTTAGTACCGCTAAGTCTCCTAAAGCAGTATGGCTACTAGTATCCAAGGAAAAAGCATTCTTGCTATATTGGTTTTATTGAATATAACTCTACAACTTTCTGCAAGAATTACATGTTCAACATTAAATACGATAAGTCTCAAATTATATTACAGCCTTAGTGTAATGAACCTAATTTTTAATCGTAATATTATTTAGTAAGTTTAGAAAGTGAGGCGTTTTTATGAAAAAAGGAGATGTTATGCCTTTTTATCTGTTCCAGCATGCAAACAAGAATTACATTATTAATATTGAGAATATGAGTGCAAATCAAGTTGATGAAATAACAGCTGAAAAACTAAAGCAGCTAGTTATTGAACCAGACCTGGGCCTCACTTCTGACATAAGGGAGACTCTAAATAGCTTTAAGCTAACCTGTGATATCAGTACAAAAGGGGAAAAGCCCAAAACCAACAAAGCTATACCCATTGTCAGCATCAGTCTTTTCCTAACCCAAACCTGCAATTTAAGATGTGTTTATTGTTATGGTGATGGTGGAACATACGGCAGCGGTGGCAGTATGGATGAAAAGACTGCCTTTCAAGCTGTCGACTGGCTAATAGAGCAAGCCGGAGAAATGAAGCTAATACATATTGGTTTTTTTGGAGGAGAGCCATTTATTGAGTTTCCCCTAATGAAATCAGTAGTAGCTTACGCAAAGAAAAAAGTCCTGGCGGTGGGAAAAGAAGTAGATTTCAATGCAAATACAAATGGCACCCTACTGGATGATGAGGTAATAGCCTTTATCAAGGAGAACAATATCACTCTTTTGGTCAGTATTGATGGACCCCAGGAGATACAAGACACTCAACGCCCCTATGTTAATGGAAGGGGTTCCTATGCTTCTGTAGTACCCAAGCTTAAAAAACTGCTTGGTGTATTACCTAATACTCCGGCCCATGCAGTACTCGTCGGAGATACCGATCCCCAACAGGTAAAAAAGGCCTTACAGGAAATTGGCTTTACAGAGATATCTTTACTTCCTGCTTCAGGTTCCTTGATTAACAATAAGCTAATTGAAGAAAAATCTGCCAGAGACACAGAGACTCTTCTCCAGTGGATGGAACAGGATGCAGAAACATGGCTTAAGCTTATTAGAATCAAAGACATCGAAGGTTTGAAAAGCATTAAGGACAAAAGCGAATTATTACGCGGAGTAGTTTATTTGCTTAATAATAGGAAAAACTATCATAATTGCGGAGCTGGCCTTGGTATGGTAGGAATTTCTGTTTCGGGAGATGTCTATTTATGTCACCGTTTTGTTGGTAGAGATGAGTATGTATTGGGTAGCATATTTGATAAAGAGCTGGATAGAGAAAGATATCTGGTAAGCCCTATAACCGTCAATGAGAAATGTGCTGCTTGCTTTGCAAAATACTATTGTGCCGGAGGCTGCAAACATGATAATGCCAGTTCCTGTGGTTCTATTACAACTCCATCCGAGGATATGTGCAGGATAAAATGCCGTGAACTAGAGCTGGCAGCAGTTATCACCAGCAGCTTAAAGCCTGAAGATTATTCTTTCCTGATTGACCACCAAATTATAGCTCCAAAACCATGTCTCCTTGATTTTTAATTGACTCCTGAATTTACTTTACTATAAATCAAAAGGGCTTGTCTCAATATGATTAAACAAATCATTATAAGACAGCCCTTTATGAATTTGTGTTAAATTACATTACCTTCATGGAGAATTGTTGTACATCGACACCCTGCTCCTGCAACATTGTCTAACTCGTTGTCGCTTAATTCGCTGCTTACTGCTTTAACTTCCTCAGCTGTGAAAGTAAACCCAGCTGCCTTAGCAAATGCCATACGCTCCTCTGAGCTTTTTAATTCACCGACTTTTTTGGCAAATACCTCATCGGTCTTTAGTTTTTTAACATATGCTCTTACTGATTCAACGCTCATCCTTTTTCCTCCTTTTTTTATTTTATTAGGCTTGGTTCCCTATTATGGATTAATACGTTTAAAAAATTATTGTATTACATATCACAAGGAAAACTTTTCCTCATGCCATAACCATCACATATGTGCATATCCTGCTTTTCAAGCACTTTTCGCAATCGCCGCATAGCTCTGTACAAAATAATCCCAGTATTGCTTTCACTAATCCCAACCTGGATGGCAATATCTCTGTTAGACGTTCCACCCCAGAACTTCAAAGCAATTATAATCCGTTCTCGTTTGCTTAGAACAGCCAGTGCTTTTAACAGCTGCTGCTTTTTTTCACTAGACATTAATATATCATCAAGGCCTGCATCACTGCATGCTATCTCTTCAATGGTTTCCATAGAAGTATAGCGATAGCGCATCATACTGCGATAATAGTCTGTAATGGTATTGCGAGTTATACTAAAAAGCCATGTGGAAATTGTTCCTCTTTCCACCTGATAGTAATTAAGCTTATTAAAAGCCTTTTCAAAAACCTTGCTGATTAGATCCTCTGCATCATGAAAATCAGATACACGATAGTGAACATAGTTATAAATACGAGAGTAATTAGCTTCATAGAGCCCATTAAAAGTGCTTACTTCATCGCTAACCAAAATATCCTGCGTTGTGTTTTCTTCAGCAGCTAGAATATTCATTTGTTTCACCTCTTCTTAGCGTATCTGATTTTATTATAATTAGTAAATTCACCTTCAAACTACTAATCTGTATATAAAATTACAAATTTCGATAATCTTGTAAATTTATTGTAACTCTATTGAATATTCTGAACAATGTACTTAAGTACAGTCGCAGAAAAAAAATAAGTGCCAGGATGTCTAAAGCATTATAACGTAAGAAAGGCCCAGTAGATGATTATTTTCATTTATTGGGTCTTTTTTATTTTCAATATCATATAAAGAAATATGGACAAGAACAAAATGATTACAAGTCTATATAGTGTTTCATATGTGGATTTAGTAATATAAAAATTTATAAAGAGGGGGGTTCTATTTTGTCAGACTCTTAGTACTAGCATGTAAAAAAACAAAGGAAAGTTATAAGTATGCTATTGAAAACTATTGTTTAGAAAGGGAAGGATGAATTATGAAAAAGACTCGTGTAATGTTGATTTTCTCTTTAGTATTTGTACTTGTTTCCAACTCCATAGTTTTTGCAAGCCAGGATGATATAACTACATACAAACAATTTGAATCCAGTGTGCCAAATGTTTCTGAAGAAATGCTTTATCCTGAGTTTTGGATACAAGACACTTCTGCGGCTGATAAGATTATAGCAACCCCTGAAGAAATTGTAGAGTTTAATCAAGTTAATGTCCAAGAGGTTGCACCGCTTGTAGACCTCGAGAACTATCAGGAAAGCTACACTAAAGATGAGCTGACCAGCTTAATAAAAGGTCTCAGCAAACCTTCGACATCCAAAAGATATAATGAGAATGGAGAGCTGGTTACTAAAGAATACTATGATGAGTTAACTGATAATTTGGACCTGGATGCACTGTCTGATGTTAGTTATGTCAGGTACGGAATAGCCGTAAGAAGAACAGAAATGAAAACATTCCCGACTTATGACAGGTTATATAGCAGCCCTACTGATTATAATATTGATAGACTTATGGAAACAGTAGCATATCCAGTAGAGCCACTGGCAATTCTGTCGACCAGTAAGGATGGCGAGTGGTACTTTGCTCAGATGTATAATTACTTAGCTTGGATTCCTTCTAAGGATGTAGCCATAACAGATAAAGCAGAGCTATTCGATTATGTTAACGGAGAGCCCTTCTTAGTAGTAACAGCCAGCAAGATAAATGCAAGCTATAATCCTAAGGATGAAGATTTGTCTGAGCTTAGATTTGATATGGGTGCAAGGCTTCCTTTGGCAGCAGAAGATGAGGTAATGAATGCATTTTATGATCAAAATCCGGCTGGCAACTTTGTAATTAAAGTTCCAACTAGAGATGAAGGAGGAGACTTGGTATTTGACTATGTTCTAGTTTCAAGATCGGCAGATGTAAGCCTAGGCTATCTTCCATATACAAAGGCAAATATTATTAAGCAAGCCTTTAAGCTGCAGGGCGAAAGATATGGCTGGGGAGGCATGTTTAATGGAAGAGATTGTACAGCCTTTTTGATGGATATCTTCAGGACTATGGGAGTAAAGATTCCGAGAAATTCATCAGAGCAAGGCAAGCTTGTAGTAAGCAAATACTATGATATGCCTACATCCATGACACTAGAGGAAAGAAAAGAAATTTTCGACAAGCTGGAACCCGGAACAGCATTATATATGAGCGGCCACGCTATGCTGTATCTGGGAGAAGAGAAGGGAGAATACTATATGATTCATGATTTCTCAGGATTCAGCGTGCAAAACGAAAATGGAGAGTTAGACAATTATACTAACTGGGAGGTAACGGTTACTCCAGTTACTATACTGAGATCTACAGGAAAGACATATATGGAAGCATTGTATGGGGCCAGGGAGTTTGTACTGGAGTAATAATGTGCAGATTGGTTTGATTAAAAAATATCCATAATGTTTTAAAAAATTATACAAGTTATGTTCTAATTTACCATGTTTTATAATATAACAATATCAATAGAATAATAAATAATTCTAATTTTTGCTGCTTTGTTTATTTAGATGCCCAAAGCATTTTGACGTAAATAAGGCCCAGTAGATGATTACACTCATTTATTGGGCTTTTGTTTTTGCAGGGATGTAAAAATTGTCAAATACAATTTAAAAAACTAATTAGCGGAATGGAGTGATGTTATGTTAGATGAAAAGATAGTCAGTATGAAAGAAGAAATCATCAAAGGCGTGCAAGAATCCATAGGGATAAGAAGCGTAGAAGCTGCAGCAAAAGAGGGGATGCCCTTTGGAGAGAGTATACATAGAGCTTTGGAGCATAGCTTGAAGCTTTCTGAATCCTTAGGCTTTAAAACAGTTAATGTGGATAATATGTTAGGCTATGCAGAATATGGACAAGGAGATGAAATGATCGCTGTACTGGGACATTTAGACGTAGTGCCGGAAGGCGATGGATGGAGTTATCCTCCTTACGCTGCAGAAGTACATAATGGAAGGATATATGGAAGAGGAGCCACTGATGACAAAGGTCCAACCATAGGAGCACTTTACGCATTGAAGGCTGTCAAGGATTTGAACATTCCTTTAAAGAGAAGAGTCAGAATCATGTTTGGACTAAACGAAGAAACAGGCAGCAAATGCGTTAAATATTATGTGGATCACGGAGGAGAAATACCGGTATGCGGGTTTACTCCTGATGCTGAGTATCCAATCATCAATGGAGAAAAAGGAATAGTAACCAGTAAATATACACGAAAGCTGATACCACAGGGTGATATACAAATCGTATCCATAAGCGGAGGAATTGCCGCAAATGTAGTACCGGATTATGCAGAAGCAATTATCGTCCTGCCAAAGGATAAAACGGCAGACGTAAGAAAGCTTGCAGAGAGCATAGAAGAAATAAAAATTGAGGAGAAAGAAAATTCTCTAACAATCAGATCTTATGGAGTCTCAGCTCATGGCAGTACGCCGGAGAAAGGCAAAAACGCAATTTCTCACCTTTTTCTGTTCTTAGGCAAGCTGAGCTTTGAAGGAGATACAAAAGAATTTATAGACTTCATAAACAAATATATGGGATTAAATTTGCATGGCGAAAAGCTAGGCATTTACCTGGAAGACGAGATATCCGGGAAGTTTGTATTCAACCTAGGCAAAATATCCGGCAATAAAGAGGAAGTAAATATCGAAATAAACATGAGATATCCTGTTACCAAAACCTATGAGGATTTTATAGATATTTTTAATGAAAAGATGGATTTGGGGAAAATGAAGGAAACTGATATGAGGCATAAAAGGAGTCTTTATGTATCTCCGGATACAGCATTTATAAAAAAGCTTCAAAAGGTATATGAGGAAAAGACAGGTGACAAAGCAGAACTGATATCCATAGGGGGTGGAACATATGCAAAGTCCATAAGCAATGTAGTTGCCTTTGGCCCGATTTTCAGAGGTCAGCCTATGGTAGAGCATAAGCCGGATGAGTACATTGAAGTCGATTCTTTAGTGAAGAATGTTCAAATTATGGCAGCGGCTATTTGTGAGCTCGCGAATTATATTGAACGCACTTAGGGTATTACATAGGGTATAGTGCGAATTCAATAAAATTAGGGAAACATTTACGCGAAATTTGAATCAGTCGTGTAAAATGTTTTTCGCGAATTAGGATGTAATTCCAATATCATATTTAAATACTTATGAGGTGATATAAATGTACGGTAAGAACACCGTTTATGTAGTTGGTAATTCTAAAACAAACGCAGACAATGCAATTACTATCAGGTTTAATTCATTTTTTATAGGTTTTGTAGTGGATACAGAGGATGATGCAATAGTTGATTTGGACTGCTCCGCCACAATAAGAACTACTGATGAATTTGTAAGGAGCCTATTTATCGGGAGAAAAATGACAGAGTTTAGTTCTAACCTTGAGGAAGAAATCAAAAGGAGATATCATGGCTCCTCGCAAAGGGCAATAATTGTGGCATTTAAAGATGCGAAGATTCAATATAATGAAATAAAAGCAAAGTATTTCTAGTTTAACAGTTTATTATTTGGAGGGATGAGAATGAAAATCAAAGATATCAGAATAGGTGAAATTTCTGTTCCACTTAAGACTCCTTTTAAAACTGCTTTAAGAACAGTCAACAGTGTAGAGGACATAATTGTAGAGATTCATACAGACACAGGAAATGTGACGGAGTTAGAAGCTCCGCCTACTGGTGTTATAACCGGAGATACTAAGGGATCTATAATTGGAGCGATTAAGGACCATATAAAGAAAACTATTATTGGTATGGATATTGAAAATTTCGAAGAAATAATGATGAAGTTGGATAAGTCCATTATAAAGAATACAAGTGCTAAGGCAGCTATAGATATTGCGTTATATGATTTATACGGTCAATTATACAATGCTCCTATTTATAAATTATTAGGCGGGTATCGAAAAGAAATAATTACTGACATTACTATAAGCGTGAATAGCCCTGAGGAAATGGCGAAGGACAGTTTGGATGCTGCCAAGAGAGGCTTTGAAACCTTAAAGATAAAAGTAGGGAAAGACGCCTTGATTGATTTAGAGAGAATGAAAGCTATTAGAAAAGCAGTAGGCTATGATGTAAAGCTAAGGATTGATGCTAACCAAGGCTGGAAGCCCAAGGAAGCCGTAGAAACTTTAAGAAAAATGGAAGACGAGGGATTAGATATCGAGTTTGTGGAACAGCCTGTAGCAGCTCATGATATAGACGGATTAAAGTATGTAACAGACAATGTTTCTATATTGGTTTTAGCAGATGAAAGCGTATTTTCACCTGAGGATGCTTTGAACATATTGCAAAAGAGAGCGGCCGATTTTATCAATATTAAGCTAATGAAAACAGGTGGACTGCATAATGCTCTTAAAATTTGTTCTGCTGCAGAAATATATGGCGTTGAATGTATGATAGGATGCATGCTGGAAGCTAAAGTCAGCGTAAATGCTGCAGTCCATTTGGCCGCAGCTAAAAGTATTATTACAAAGATTGATTTGGACGGACCGGTACTCTGCAGTGAAGATCCCATAGAAGGCGGGGCGGTTTTTGAGGAGTACAAAATCACTTTGAATGAAGCACCAGGCTTTGGTATTAAGAAGGTTACCGGAATTAGATATCTAGATTAAATTCCATCCTTCAGAGCTATGAAGTTTCCATAGCTCTGAAGGTAGGATATAACCAAACTCTATTTAATTAAGGAGGGTAAACAATGGAATTAGGAAAATGGGCATTGGTATCAGCCCCATCACTATTGGCGTTAATCCCTTTACTAGTCTATCTTATTATAGTATTTAGAAACAAATCCAACCTTGCCGGTTTGATGGTTGCCACAGTAGCGGCTGCAATTTTAACCGGACAAAACCTTAAAGGTGTCGCATCAATATTTGCTACTTCTCTGGGTTCGTTCTTAGGTATAATTGGTCTGATTATTATGTTTGGAAGCGGACTTGGCTATTTAATGAACAAAGCTAAAGTAACTCACACCCTTGTATATTGGATTGTAAAAAGAATCGGTGTTAATACTGAGAAAAAAGGTATGCTTGCAATAATTGCAAGTTCCATAGTAATTTGCGGGTTACTTGGTACTTTGGCTGGTGGAAACGCAGTAATTGCTCCGGTTATAATTCCGGTTGTAGCCGCTGTAGGGCTGACTCCAAGTGTAGTTGCAGCATTATTTAGAGTTTCTGGAGAGGTCGGACTTATAGTTGGTCCACTTACAGGAGTTACCCTAGCAACAATGAAGGTTACAGGTCTTTCCTATGGGAGGCTTATGTTATGGGCTGTTATCCCATTCAGTATAGTTTGGCTTGTATCCACATTGTTCGCAGTATCGAGAATCCAAAAGAAGTATAAAGGCATTGAAGCCTATGAAATTACAAATGATATGGTTGATATCAATAGTATTGTAATAACAAAAGCAGAAAAGCGTACTACTATTTTATTTTTACTTTCATTTATAATTCTAGTTGCTTATGGAATTATTACAAAGCAAGGAACAACCTATGCAATAATTGTTATGCTGCTATTATCTGTAATCATCTCTATTAGCAGTAAGTTTGAAATTGACTCCGCTATCGATACCTTCGTAGAAGGCTCCTCTAAAATGGTCAATATGTTTTTAATCTTTATTTTCTTTGAAGTTATGTTTTCAATGATTAGCCTTGGCGGTGGTTTTGATGCTTTAGGTAAGCTATTGTCAGGATTAGTAGCCGGTGGAGGAAAAGCAATCGTTGTGATTATTGCTTCCTTGGTTGGCGGATTTGGTATTGAAGCTGCTGCTGTTGCTGAAATCACTATTGTCCATGAAATGTTTATTGATTTAGTAAAAACGGTAGGTCTGCCTATGGAGATCTGGGCAACTGCTCTTTTAGCAGCCACTAGAATTACAGGATCAGTATATCCAACAGCAAACTTAGCTGGTCAAATGGGTATAGCCAGATCCAGCAATATGAAGGAAGTTCTAAAATCTTGTTGGATTGGTGCTGCCGCACTTTGGGCTTGGATTATCATTTGGTCCTTAATTGGTCCACTGTTAATCCGCTAATTTTAAAGCTTGTTTTTTCGACAGGCTCGGTACTGAGATAGTATGATAATATAGCTAAAAAGGTAAGCATGAAAGACACAGCATTTTGAGTCTATCATACTTACCTTTTTATTTTTAGAGAGCATGTCCAAAACAGTATCAACTGATATGAAGCTATTGTTATTTGTTCTATAGAATACATCACTGCTCCACTTATATTCTCCTACTCTTTTGCTTATACCTGTTTTTATATCCTGTTATGCGACAAACCATTTTTATTGAGTAATTCTCCCAACTATTTATATTAATAACAAATAATGGTATGCTGAAATGATCGAGCATTATTCGTGTCCCAAATGTCACACATTAAATTCCGCCTATGACATGGGATGCAGAAAATGCGGCTCAACTCCAAGTTGTAATTATGTTAATTTATTCAAAGATGAAATTTTAAAACATCTGCAAAGATTAAAACTTTAGCTTAAATAATTCCACATATTTGCTTTAATGATTATGTCTCAATATGAATAAAATGCGACATAGTAAGACAGTTAATGAAGCCCATGAATATACTTCACAATATGGTTATGGAAAATGTTCGACAGTTACCACTTGATATTGAACCCATAAGACAAGTACACTAATGTTTGAAAAGTGTTCATTGTTGATTAGAAAATAAGTGAAGCTATTATATTAATCGATATTCCCGTAAATGCACATCCGATAAAGAACACTATAAACTTGATTATTTTATTATTACCTGAGTTAACGAATGAGGTAATAAATATGGCTGAGAATATTATTAATGAAGTTATGCAAAGTGATATTCCAGGCAATCCAAGTAGAGTGGCAATTTTGTACTCATCTTGAAATTTAATGCTATCAGACAATAAGTTAGTTGCCATTGGTAAAATCCTTAAAAATGTATTTGCATAAACAGCAGCCAATAATAATGATGTTAGCGATGTATTCAAACTTTTTTTATACTTTAGAAACAAAAACAAAAATAAAGTAGCTAGTATCAAAGAAACTACAGGGCCACCTAAACCATGCAATATTTTTTGTGTATTATTCATGTAATCATTTACTATCACCCCTGTCATAATGAATTTTTGACTTAGACCAAGACAAATACCAACAAAATAATGTCCGAGCTCATGCAGCTCAAATGCAGCTGTTTGCATTAGAACTGTGAATAAGAAAAATCTTATAAAGTACAATGGTATGTTGGGTTTACTTTCTAAATTATACATATTCTAGTTTATTCCTCCTAAAATTTATCACTTTAGGTGCCAGGCTCTGAAGTTATAAAGTTATACATCTATATTTGTGTATCGGTTTATCATATCTTTAACCGCATTACCTGACACACTTATGCTTTGCCCTATCTCCTGGTATGTATAATGCTGTTTTATAGCCTCTTTTATATATTTAAGCTTGTACTCTGTCAGTATTCGTTTCCTTGATCCTTGTTTTATCAAATAATAATACTCATTTGATTTCACAGCATTCACCAGTATTTCGTCAAGTCTTTCTCTTTGTATTTCTTTCTTGCGGCTCGCACATAACACTTGATATGCTTCATCACCTATTATATTCAATTTATCATAATCTACAGTATCCTCTTCCCTCATCAGCTCTTCGTACTTCTTTTTTGATTCTATATAATTTGAACCAAACATTTCCATTATTGCACCTGTTTCTAAAAAGCTTCTTATCCCTTTTCTGTAATAAATATCACTGCTCCACTTATATTCTTCTACTACCTTACACATTCCTGCTTGTACTGGATTTTGATGTACATATCTTAGTAAATACATCATATATCTCTCATCCTGTACCAACACCGCTTTATACCTTCCTTGAAAAATATGTCCCACTCTTTCATATTTATAATTAAAGTATTTGCTATACTTGTTATTTATTTGATGCATTATTGCTTGCAGTTTTTTATCCATTGTCTGGATGATAATATGGTAATGATTGTCCATAAGAACATATCCATATATCTTATATCCCATTGCTATTCCATATTCTTTTAATAACTTTATAAAGTATCCCTTATCTATGCTTTCCTTGAATATGTATTCCTTATTATTTCCTCTTGCTATTACATGGTATATCCCACCTCTATATTCTTCTCTCATCGGTCTCCCCATAAAAATACAGCCCCCCAATAATATCCGTTAACCCAAATATTACCATAAGAGCTGTATTTCTACAATATCTTTATAACTTCAGAGCCTGGCACATAATTAACATCACATAATTAACATAATTACTGCATTTGATCAAGCTTTATTATATACTCTCCAAGCCCTGCATCCAGTAGGATCTTTTTGGGGTAGCTGTAGCCCATACCACTTCTATTGGTACGAAACACTACCTGAAACTGTTCCTCTTTCGGGTCATATCTGTTATCGAAGTCAAGATTCACAAGCTTCTCTATAAGCTTCCTGTCTGTTATCTCCACCGATTTGGGGCGTCCGCCCCCCGTGAAATGGTTTTCTAAAGTTATACTGTCAACTTTCTCGGGAATGAGCATGACTTTCTCGTAATACCCTTTGCTTTTTAACCATTCAGTTACTATCTCATCTTTTCTGCGGATAGGGTAGTATTCAAAAATATCTTTGTGGCTGTTTTGGTATGAAATCTCAGCAGCAGAAAGAGCACGGCCTCCCTTTATATCCTCATAAGAATAAGCTGCAACCTGTTTCTTTATCACATCAACAAATTCTTCTATTTCCCCGAAATCGGACAGCATGACCGAAGTTCCTCCAGTAAGCTGGTCCTGCAACCTGATACTTGTTATTTCCGTAGGTTTTTTCCCGGTGATGGGGAATAAACCCTGTTTGTATTCCGGAGCTTCATATATGGGCTTTAAAAGACCCCCAATCTGCTTTTCATCCACCCTGTACTCTCGTATTAAACGACTTCCATCCTTCAGACGGTACCCCAGTACATACTGCGAATGCTGCGACTCCAATCCGGAGTCCTTCATGGGTGTCATGGCTTTATGCAGTTCGATGATGCTGCGTTTCAACTCTGTGCTCCTGAAGGTGAAGTTCTTTATGTGCTGTTCCGGGGTATTCGGTTCAACATTTCCACTCTCGGCTTTATCAACAGCCTGGAGGTCATAAACTCCGTTCCCCAAATAAATACTTTCCACTTCGGAGAGAGCCGGGACCCGGCTTGAATACCCGACTACATCAAGGCTTAGCATGGCATAGGTCACAGCGGCTATTGCAATGAATGTCAGATAGCCTTTATATGAACTCAATATTTTAAATGATTTCTGAAGCAGCATTTCTGCAACTATATATCCCACAAATGAGCCTATGACATAACCTATTAGCAAGGTAATCGACTGATTATGCGAAATGGAAGAAAAATACATGCCACACAGCAGCATTAAGCAAAAGGTGGTACCGTATTTGAACACAGGACGTGCAAAGCGGAAGGAAACTATATCGCCAGCGTCTTCCAGTCTCCTGAGCTTGTATAAAAACAACGAAACGACAAGCAGTATAACTGAAATGGTAAGATAACTGACCATGGTATAGTTATCAAAGCGGTTGTTCATTTCCCCTGTTTGAAAATTCTGCATATAGTTGAACCTAGCCCCTTGAATCAAATTCATAATCGGCAATACCCTGACCATTGAAGCCGTACTGTAAATCCCGGGATAGCCATGGAGTAGGCTGCTGAGACTAAACTGTACCAATACAAACAAACCGGCCGGAAGTACATTGAATAGATAGGAAAATACCATTTGGGCTATGGAGTTACCAGTGAACATTCCTGTAAAAATTGTGGAAGCAAACAGGAAAAGGGTAAAAACAAAATACACGCATATCCACGTCAGAATATCGCCAGTTGTAACAAATTGCCCTAAGAAGGATGTTCTGGTGGCAGAAAGCATCACTATACCTGTCAGTAATATAGGAATAGTGAGCATAATGATACCGGCCAGGCTGTGCGTCACAAAATGTGTGGTACGGCTGATGGGTAGGGCATGAGCCGTGGCAGTCGACCTGGCAGTCTGCATATACCTGAAAAGCAACGTGGCAAGGACTACCGGTGCCACCAGCAGCAGGATCATCTGGAGTCCGTTTCTGTTCATATCAAAATCCAGAATTCTCATAAGTATTTCCTTTTTCCAAGGCTCTCCGGGAAGCGGAGCCCCTTGCAGAAATATCTGCAGTGGAAGAACGGCGATTAACGCCAGACTGAAAAGAAGGGATACCCACCAGTAACGTTTGAAATCGCTTAACAGGAGTCCCTTACTTATTGTGGACCTTAATAGGGTAGTGAATTCCCTCGGATTTTCAGGCAATTTGCTTTTTATGCTTTTAAATGATAATACTTTGGATATCATAACCCAGACCCCCCAATTCATAAATAAATACTTCCTCCAATGTCAGAGGGAGAATGTCTAAAACTACAGGGTTGGTCCTTTTAATGGATGAGAGCACCCTTTCCCTGTTTCCCTTTACAATCAACAGCAAAACACTACCGCTCTGAGAGCGGTGAAGAATTTCTCCGTCTTCCGATTGCTGTAAGGGAATTTCCCCTGAATATGCAACCTGTATTTTATGGATGTCAGACTTCAAATTGTCCAATTCACTTTCAACTACTATCTTTCCATTATGAAGGATACCGATATGGTCACAAACGTCCTCCAACTCCCGGAGATTATGAGATGAAACCAGCACACTGGTTTTCCGCTCCGACACATCCTGCAAAACCAGGTTCCACACTTTTTTCCTCATAATGGGATCAAGCCCGTCCACGGGCTCATCTAAAACCATCAGTCGGGGCATCTGGCATATGCCGAGCCAAAAAGCCACCTGTTTTTGCATACCCTTGGAAAGCCGAGCGATCCTCTTTTTAGGGTCAATCGGGAAAACCTCCTTCAGACGTTCATACCTGTCCCAATTCCATTGTGGGTATAAAGTTGAATAAAACCTCGCGGTGTCTTCAATGCTGTATAGTGAGAAAAAATACAGTTCATCGGGTATGTATACAATGGAGGATTTAACACTGGTATTTTCATAGACCGGTTTCCCTCCAATAAAGATTTTCCCTTCATCAGGCCTGTATAGACCCATTATGTGTTTTATGAGAGTGGTTTTTCCTGCACCGTTCGGGCCGAGAAGCCCGTATACAGAAGCTTCCTTTACATGGATACTCAGGTTATCCAGGGCTTTGAAACCACCAAAGCTCTTGCTGAGACTTTTAGCCTCAATCATTCAGCCCACCTTCCTTTCTTTTGTATATTTCATTAATGCATTCAACTAAATCATCTTTGGAAACGTTTATAAACTTAAGTTCCTTACTGACCTTTTCAAAATCCGCCATAAGCGTCTCCTTCCTAGCCAAATTAGGCGTGTTCTCCAAAGGTGCTACAAAGCTTCCCTTAGCGCGGACTGAATAGATAAACCCCTCGGTTTCGAGATCCCTATAAGCTTTCTGAATGGTATTCGGGTTGATGGTGAGCATTTGGGCAAGCTCACGCACTGATGGGATTTTTTCATTTGCCTTTAAAGCACCTCCAATTATTAGAACTTTCATTTTTTCCTTAATTTGCTCATACAAAGGTTTACGTTCCCTGAAATCAAGCTGTATCATAGGCACCTCTTTCTGTATTATAAATAGTAATACAGTTAATACAGTTACATACTATCTAATTAGGAACAATTTGTCAATAGAATTAAAAAATAGCCTAACTATAAATTTAGAAATTTATAGTTAGGCTATAATGCCCATATATGATAAGTCAATAACGCTTAACTATATGACTAGGGAGATGTATTGAATATTAAGGAAAACTCTGTATGTAACAATTACTGTTGTGAAGCAACTAACTGACCACTTCACTTTTTATAGCAACGTTTATTAAGTACAGAACATTTTTTAACTTTGATATATTTTTGTATCTTTTGCGGCCAATAATCCCCAAATAATCTCCATCTCATATTATGTAAACAAGTTTGACAAAAAATAAAAAACACCGCAATCGCTTGCAGTGTCTAATCTCATATAGTGGTGCACCTAGAGGGAGTCGAACCCCCGACCTGCGGTTTAGGAAACCGTCGCTCTATCCTGCTGAGCTATAGGTGCATTTGTCACATTAAAATCTTATATCGAAATGACCTTTTTGTCAATCGCAAATTTTGGAACTGCTTTGTATTTAAGCGTTTTACAGCAATATATATATGTTGCAAAACATATAATACCATTATTCAGGAATTTTTATACCTATGCATTAAACTTCCCGCTTTCTCCAACCTTTACCACTTCCCTGCTGCCAAATTCTCTTCTAAGGACACCGCTGGCACAAGCACTGCAGCACTCTCCGCATAATATACACTCTGTGTTCTTCATATTGCCCTTTTGAACCATTCCCATAACATCCAGGCTCATTGGACAAGCTTTGCTGCATTTTCCACACTTAATGCACTTATCCTTCTTTACTGCCAGGTGAAGGGAAGGTGTGTTTAATATACCAGTAAGCTTGCTGCCGGTAATTGTCAAAATTGACATGGGGCATACATAATGACAGGTAGCACGTTTACCAAGAAATAGAGGCATAATTGCAAGTATCGTTATGAGCATATAGTAAAATATCAGTTTGCCCCAATGATCCACCGACACAAAGTTCTCAGTCATATAAAGCATATTAAACTGCTTCTGCCCGCTTATCAGTACCAAAGCTACGATAATCGCAGATATCCAGACAACACCCAGTCCATACTTGAACCACCTGAGCCAAGCTATCTGCTTAAGGCTCTTGCCATGAAACTTATCGATGAGCATTTGCAGCCCACCGTAAGGACATACATACGAACATGCTGCTCTTCCAAGCACCAGGGAGCTCAACAAGAATAGCATCCATATGACAAAGGCTCCGCCTATAACCTTTTCAAACAAACCAGCTATTATAAGGTATGGCGAGAAGTAATTAAGGGTTGCAGGTAATAAAATAAATGATAATAGCAGTATGAACCTTCTGATTTTTTGATTTCTCATAATGACCCTCCTATCTCAATACTGTATATTTTTCAGGAAATAATTGATATTGTCCTAATCCATGATTCTACATCCCGAGATTTATACTTCCTTTTTTCAAACCCAATACCTTTACGATTACCTCTTCTATGGCCTTCATCTTCTCATTTACAGTCTCCCTATCCTTTAAGCATGGGTAAATAGCGTGCATATAGCCTTGTATTCCGAAGAGAAGTATCTGAGTCGCCTCTCTATATGAGTCCAATACAAAATGCCCTTCCTTTATACCCTGCTCAATTATGTCAACAAGCACAGGATAAAACTTGCCATGAAATTTTTCTTCAAGTTTGCTATGTATCTCATTATCCCGGCTGTTATCCATGTGCTCTGTCATATTTTGTTTCCCAAGCCCTGAAAGCAAGGCTATCTTCAATATGCTTTGGAGCTTTTGCTGTGCATTCAGCTCGGACTTTTCTGCTATTAAGCTCATGTTTTGTGTTATACCGTCAAGGCTTCTCTCCAAAGCTTGATTCAACAGATCCTCTTTGGATTCAAAGTAATAATAAAAGGTTCCTTGTGCCACCCCTACTTTTTTCACAATATCGCTGACAGCTACATTTCGGAATCCCTTTTCGGAAAACAGCACTTCAGCAGTATTAATAATTTCTGCCTTACGCTCTTCAGGGTCCTTTGTTATTCTCGCCAAAGCAATCGCCTCCATTTGTATACTCCTATATTATCATACTGACTGATTGTCAGTCAATAAGTTTTAAAAAATAACGGGGACTTCTGCCCCACCTCATCAATTCCTCATACTAAATAAACAGCAGCATGCTTACTGCCATTACTGCCATCCCTGCTACAAGGCCATATGTGGCGATATGAGGCTCCCCATATTCTCTCGCAGTAGGCAGCAGTTCATCCAAGGATATGAACACCATTATGCCTGCTACAAGCGCAAACATGATCCCTAATACCTTGTCGCTCATTATGGGCATCAGGAATAAGTATGCCAGAAGTGCGCCAACAGGCTCTGACAAGCCTGACAGGAGAGAGTAGACAAATGCTTTCCGCTTGCTGCCTGTAGCACAGAAAATAGGTACTGACACAGCAATGCCCTCAGGTATATTGTGCATTGCTATTGCCGATGCTATTGCTATTCCGAGATGCGGATCCTTCAGTGCCGCTATAAAGGTGGCTATCCCTTCAGGAAAGTTATGTACTGCAATTGCCACAGCTGTAACAACGCCCATTTTCATCAGGTTTTTTTTACTGCCGCCCTTCATATCGCTATATTCACCCATTTCTTCCACCCTTCTCATCTCATGAGGGTTTTCAAAAGAAGGTATCAGCTTATCTATTACAGCGATTAATAATATGCCTCCGAAAAAGGCTGCTACTGTTACCCAGCTGCCTGCCGTCTTCCCCATCGATACTGTCAGCATCTGATTGGCCTGAGGGAATATATCCACCAGTGACACGTATATCATTACTCCTGCGGAAAAACCCAGGACCACAGAAAGAAGTTTGGTATTAGTCCTCTTCGCGAAAAGCGCAATTACACTACCTAAACCTGTAGAAATGCCCGCAAAAATTGTCAATCCAAAAGCTATTAGAATTGAATTCATATCCATAGCTATAACCCCCTCTTTTTTCCAAAAGAATTATGCTCAAAACCAGTTTCCCAGCATATAAAGTATTAACCAGGTGTTTTGCATATGGACAATTACATTATTTGATTCAAATTATGCAAAACATTTCATTGATTTATTGAATTCGCACTATGCCCTATGTAATTCCCCGAATTAAGTGCGTTCAATTAAGCTTTTGCGAGATATCAATAATAATGCTAATTGGAATCTCGCAAAAGGTTTCCTTTATTTCATTGAATTCGCACTATGCCCTATGTAACTCCAGGAATTAAGTGCGTTCAATATATTTTATTTGTGCCTTCCTTACCCTTTATCCCCATGTACATACACTTAGTTCAATATATGCAGATGTCCAAATTACGTTCCTTAACCTGTCTCAAATCATATTATAATATATATTAAGAATTAAAGATATTTAAAGGCATATACCCAATGTAATTTTTATGTAAATTCTGCACTATTCATGCAGGAATTCTAGGGTTTTTAGCAGAATTTACTATATAACACTCTTGAGAACCGCCAAGGTATTTATGCTCCCAGCATTAGAGCCGTATGCCATGAAGCATCTATGTTTAATATGGAGGTAGCTGCATGATAAAGAACTTTATTCTTGATACAAATGTGCTTGTACACGACCCTTATTGTATCTCCAATTTCCAGGATAACAATGTGATAATCCCAATCATGGTAGTTGAAGAGCTGGATAGTCTGAAAAAAAGGGAGGGCATGATAGGTTTTCACGCAAGAAGTGCTGCAAAAGAAATAAACAAACTTCGTGCATACGGCAGTCTTAGTGAAGGAGTTAACTTACCCGGCGGAGGAATGCTAAAGATTGAACTGGATCATCTGGATACCATGGAGCTGCCAGATGGTTTGGACATTTCCAAGGTTGACAACAAAATACTTGCACTTACAAAAAATCTCCAAAAGGAGAATACTGAACAGCCAACCATACTTGTCACAAAAGACGTATATATGGCTATTAAGGGTGACAGCTTGGGCATCACTGTTCAAGATTATGAAAATGACAAAGTCACCGTCGAATCCATATACAACGGTTATACCGAGCTGATGCTCTCTTCCAAGGATATTGAGAAGATTTTCAAGGATGGCCTAAAGCTGCCAAAGCAGCTTGATCAGACTATTTATCCTAATGAGTTTATCCATATAAAAAGCAACGATTCATCAAGTCATGAAGTCCTCACCATATTCAATGGTGACAGGATAGTGCCGCTAAAATATGCAAATAGCTCTGCCTGGGGCCTCGTCCCGATAAACAGGGAACAGAAAATGGCCTTTGAACTCCTAATGGACAACAATATACATTTTGTTACCCTTGCAGGGGGTGCCGGCTCGGGTAAAACAATCCTCTCCACTGCAGTAGCTCTACAGAAGGTCATCGAAGAGGAGGTTTTCAGGAAAATTGTCCTGGTAAAGCCTGTTGTGCCGGCCGGCAACGATATTGGCTTCCTTCCGGGTACCGAGGAGGAAAAGCTTAAGCCTTGGATGGGTTCCTTCTACGATGCTGTAGACAATCTGTTCGGCAACAGGTACAGGCGTAAGGAAAAGGGAGCCAAGTCAGACAGCTCAGCCAAGCCTTCCTTTACTGTGGATTCCTTTATAGACGACTACAGGCATCACGGAATTATTGAGACCAAGACCTTTACCTACATGAGGGGCCGAACACTGTCAGATGCCCTTGTAATAGTCGATGAAGCACAGGAAATCACTCCTCATCTCGCCAAGATGATGCTGACCCGTGCAGGCTTCGGAGCCAAGTTCGTATTCCTGGGTGACCCAACAGACAGTCAGATAGATAATGTGCTGGTGGATGCACGCTCAAACGGGCTTGTTTATACCATAGAGAAAATGAAGCCCTTCCAAATAACCGGTCATGTAACCCTGAACAAGGTGGAGCGAAGTCCTCTGGCCCAGATTGCAGAAAAATATATGTAGCTTCCGATAAATAATTAAATAATGTATTTGACTATACTATAGATAAAAGGTTGGCTATAAACGCTGACCTTTTATTTTTCTTTTTAATTTCAATCCCACATTTCCTATCTTCAAGACATTTAGTGGTGCATCATAAATCATAGGTTTTGCACCCGGTGTTCCTATAAACTTTACCATAGTATCATAGTTTTCATTAGAAGCCATATTAAAGGACTTCCTTATTTCGTAAAGCCTTAGATTTTGCTTATATATATTCTTTACCAATTTCTCATAATCAGAACCTTCTATTATAGATTTTGCAGATAAGCCGCCCATCATAATAGATTTAACTACACCGAAACCAAGGAATGGATCAATAGCTCCACCAGCGTTGCCGGCAAGAAGAATATTATCAACCTTATGAGGATACACATGTCCGCTTCCATGTTTCACCTTGAAGGTTTCTACAATTTCATACTTAAAATGCAGATCTTTTAAGAATAAATCCCAATAGTAATCTATTCCCTCAATTGATACATTAGGAACATAAAGATTAATTGAGGCCTTGGTGTCACTGAATGGACTAAGGTACGCGTATCCTTCCTTACAGTATGTTTTATTTAACCACATAATTAATTCCTGCGGGTCAAAGCTGCCTTCTAGAACAGCTCCTTTAACTATCCCCCTTATCCAATCAGTCCAGCATCCTAATTTTTCCGCCATATTCGGCTTACCATCGGCTAATACAACATAATCAAACTCCTTGGATAGAACCTTATAGTCGACCTCCATATTGAACTGTATTTCGGTTTTCCGGAGCTGAGAAAAAAGCTGACCTTTTAATGAAGTTTCACCTTTATCCCTCCTATAAAACAAACCGAAGTTTCCTCTAATAGATGTAATAGCTGTGGGTGCATAGTGAGTGAGCTTAGTTACTGTATTCAAGGGTTTTATGTCTATATCAAAGTTCTTTTTTAGAAATTTTGTAATATCCCTAACAGGTCTGTCTATTATCTTTAAGCTAGCTCCCACATGCGCTTCCCTGTCACCTATGAAATCTGCCTTTTCATAAACCACGGGGATTATTCCGTTCTTTTCTAGTACAATAGCACAGGAAAGCCCGGCTAATCCCGCTCCAATAATTGCGACTTGCATAAAAACACCTCGTCTTAGTATATATCTTTAATTAACTTTTATGAGGCGTATTAATTTTAATTCCATACACTTAGCTATGTAAAGGCTTTCAACTCCCCCTTGATTATAAGCCAAGAGTTCTTTATCATTACATTAAGAACTATTTTTGTATGGGGGCATTATTATGAATTACAAAAGACTGCTGGAGCTTATACTTCTTAATCTTGACGAAGGAATCATAGTTACCGATGCGAAGGCCGATATAACCTTCTATAAAGAGCCTGCCACCAATATTGGAGGTATAGACTCCCATACAGCTATCGGCAAGAACATATGTATCTCTCCAGAAGGTCACTGAAGAGGAGGTCTACGGGAAAATCGTATTTTTGAAGCCGGTTGTGCCGGCAGGCAATGATATAGGCTTCCTGCCGGGATCTGAGGAAGAAAGCTGAAGCCCTGGATGGGCTCCTTCTATGATGCAGTTGATAGCTTTTTCGGTAACAAGTATAGACGTAAGGGAAAGGAAAAAGGCAAGGCATACAATATAGCAAAGCCTACTTTTACTGTGGTTTCCTTTATAGAGGGCTACCGCCAGCATGGGATTATTGAGACAAAGACCTTTACCTATATGAGGGGGAGAACCTTGTCAGATACTCTGGTAGTGGTCGATTAGGCACAGGAAATTACTCCTCACCTGGCCAAGATGATGCTGACCCGTGCGGGCTTCAGAGCTAAGTTCGTGCTCCTGGGCGACTCGGCAGACAGTCAGATAGATAACGGCTGGTAGATGCCCGTTCAAACGGGCTTGCGTATGCAATAGAAAAAATGAAGCCTTTCACAATCACAGGACATGTGACTTTGAACAAGGTCGAAGGAAGCCTGCTGGCCTAGATAGCTGAAAAATAAATGTAGCTTGATATATTAAGTTGTCCTATTTCAAGGACATCGTCCAGTTATCGGCAGAATTATGTACCATTATTGGTACATAATTCTGCTTTCTTTATTCTTACTCCCCTATATACTCATACAAATATCTTGGCATGCTATTTGCATATAATATTTTGAAAATTCCGGAATTTATATAATTCAACGGTAGCCTAGCACTTCATCGGCGCAGAGCTCTTAAGCCTAAATATGAAAAGGAAAAGGGAACTTAAAGCAAGTATATTTTTAAGTATTTACGGTAGGAGTTTGAAGCCTTCATGAAATAACATTAGATATGCTTGCATCAATATGTTATGAAATTCAGCATGGTTTCAACTTACAAGGCAGGCATTGTTACAAGGAATCAAAACAGGTCTGTCTTATTAAAGGAAATAGTATCATAGGCGGTAGCCCATGCAGCAAAGCATTCTGTAACAACTGAAACGGTTGAGGTTTTGAAGCAGTTCAAGCATGTCTATATATGCGATAGTACTCGTTATCGCTAACTGACAAACTTCAGGCGATATTTAAAGGGCAAGGAGGTACAAATGCAAAAGCTGCAGTAAAAATACAAAGGAGGGGTTGATAGCAAAATAACGGACTCTATTCGGTAATATATTTGCCTTTAGTACCATTTATTAGCTGCAATAAATCACAATTTTGCCGTTGTTTTACTTTTTTATTGCTAAATCATGAACTACGGCAACAGAAACCAAAATTTAATTTGAAGGGGAGAAACAAATGAGAAAGCATTTACTATTTGTCCTGACCATGGTTTTTACTCTATCGCTGTTGGCCGGTTGTGCCGCGCCTGCTGCTGCACCTGCTGCACCTGCTGCCATGCCTGATACTACAACTAAAGAATCCAGTATTAAAATTCGTTTAGCCCATGTCTGCAGCGCGGACTCGCCGTATGATTGGGGTGCTCAAGAATTCAAAAAATTAGTGGAAGAAGCCAGCAATGGCCGCATCAATGTTTCTGTTCATGCCGGCGATATGACCACAGACGAAATCGAAGCGTTTGAAATGGCGCAATCAGGCAATATAGAGGTCGCATGGGTCGGCACCGGCAGTATCGGTGGCTTCGCTCCAAGCCTGGGTGTAATCGGTATGCCCTTCCTGTTTGAAGACAACGAGCATATGTTGAAAGCATTCAACGGTGAATTCGGAAAGACAATACTCGAAGACGTCAATAAGGTCGACAATGTTATCGGACTAGGCTTCCATATCGATGGATGGCGTAACATCCTAAGCAAGGGAAAGGTCATTAATTCCGTAGCTGATATGAAGGGACTCCGCATCAGAAGCATGATGAATAATGTTAACACCAGCATGTATAAAGCGCTGGGTGCTGTTCCAATCTCCATTGCTTCCGGTGAAATCTATACCAGTCTGCAGACAAATGTTGTTGAAGCGCAAGACAACAGCTTCGTCTATGCCGTGCCGGAAGGCTATGTTGATGTAGTGGACAGTGCTGCTATCGTTCATCACTTCTATTCAGGCGGTATAATATTGGCTAACAAGAATTGGTTTAGCGGCTTATCTGCTGAGGATCAGAAGCTGGTTCAAGACTGCGCGGTAAAAGCTGGTGCAGCGGCAATTAATAAGTTCCAGTCTGAGGACGAAAAACTGATTGAGCAATATAAGGCTAAAGGGTACACTATCACCTATCCTTCTGATATTGACGCTTGGAAAACCGCCATTCAGCCGGTTTATGAAGAACAGTACAAGGAGCATCCAGATTGGAATGACCTGGTGAAGATGGTCGAATCGTCCAAGTAACAAAACCCCTGCGCTACCAAGATTGCAAATATAAGTATTCAGGGTTGGGCTGCGAGTTCGACCCTGGATTTTTATGAAGGAAAGGTGATATGTTTGGAGAATTTTATACACTCTATCCAAAACACTGCAGATAATATTAATAAAGCCTGCCGAATCCTGCTTGGCATTATTACAGTAGCTCTGTCAGTCATCGTGATAGGACAAATGCTGTTACGCCAGGTCGATATATCCTTTACATGGGCTTCTGAAGTTTCCTGCCTGCTCTTTGTTGTGCAAACAATGCTGGGCAGTGCAGTTGCCAGCCGATATCTGCTGCACATCGGAGTTGATATTGTAATTAATTGCTTCCATGGATCCTCAAGAAAGATCATGCTGCTGGTTTCTAATGTCGTCATGATAATTGCGTTGGTAATCTTTACAATGGCCAGCATGCAGTATACCATCGCACAGATCTCCCATAAGGGTGTCTCTTTCGGTTTTTCCATTGCCTGGTTTTATATGTCCTTACCAATTTGCAGCGTTTTAATGATATACCATTCGCTGGTTCAGTTCTTTGAAATCATTTATTATGGTGAACCGGTCCGTGTACCGCTACCAGAGGATACTCAAGACTTAACAGCTACGGAGGTGACAGAATGACCTGGTTATTATTCGTCTCATTTTTCGTTTTTTTGGCAATCGGAGTTCCGATCGGACTTGTACTGATTCTCTCTACTATTGCTTACGCTTTCGCTATCGGCGAGGTCTCGTGGTTTCTGGTACCACAGCGCGTCATTTACGGCATCAACAGCTTTACCTTGATTTGCCTGCCCTTCTTCGTGTTGGCCGGCAATATCATGAATCAGGGTGGTATCACCCAACGGCTGGTTCGTTTTGCTCAGGCCTTTATCGGACACATTCGTGGTGGTCTGGCCCTTGTGGATATAATGGTGTGTATGATGTTCGGTACCATCTCCGGTTCCGCAGTCGCAGGTACTGCAGCCGTCGGTTCTCTACTCATCCCATCAATGAAAAAAGAAGGCTATGATGCACCGTTTGCTGCTGGTCTTACAGCCGTAGCTTCCACCTGCTGCCCGGTAATCCCGCCAAGTCTTGCTTTCGTTATCTACGCTTCGGCCGCCAAGGTTTCTGTCGGTGATATGTTCCTTGCCGGTATTGTTCCGGGCATCATTATGGGTCTCCTAATGATGACAGTTGCCTACGTTTACGCAGCTAAACGTAATTATCCCAGACAACCAAAGACGACAGCCAAGGAAAAGCTTCAAGCGACGTTCTCTGCCCTGCCTTGCCTAGGCCTTCCGTTTATGGTCATAGGCGGAATCATATTTGGTTGGCTTACGCCGACCGAAGCCGCGGCTGCAGCCGTTCTTTACTCAGTAATACTCTCCGCTTTCTTTTACAGGAGCATCACATGGAAGACCCTGTGGCGATCCATAGTGAACAGCGCAATCGACAGCGGCTCCGTAATGTTGATCGTCGGTGCCTGCTATCTGTTCGGTTGGGTTATTTCCAACGAGGAAATCACTACAAAACTAACGGAAGCTCTAGTCGCCATGCCGTACTCGCTGACAATTAAGCTGATTCTTATCAACATAGCGCTACTGATTGTCGGTATGTTCATGGACAGCGCACCTGCCATATTGCTCATAGCGCCGATTCTTGCACCCGCTATGAAGAGTCTGGGCATGGATCCAATCCAGATCGGCATGATCGTCTGCATAAACCTTACCATTGGTCTCGCCACCCCGCCAGTCGGAGTTTGTCTCTACTCTGCCACTAACCTCGCCAGGTGCACCTTTGGCGAGACGGTTAAGAGCGCCATGCCGTTTGTTATGGTCACGATCGTTGCTCTGATGCTTATCACGTATATCCCGTTTATCACCCAAATTCCTAGATTGCTCTTGGGCATGTAATGAAACGGTGCTCTATTTTTAGTTACACACGCGAAAGGAGGCGGCTCGTCATTTACTGATGAGCATGTAATATGAAAATCAGAAGAACTTTTCAAACAATCGATACGCATACCGGGGGAGAACCTACCCGTACTGTCGTAGGCGGCGTACCGGTGATTCCCGGCAATACAATGCAGGAAAAATTTGTATATATGCAGCGCCATAACGATTGGATGCGTAAGGTACTTAGTCTGGAGCCCCGCGGCAATGACGTAATGTCCGGTGCCTTTCTAACTCCGCCCTGCACACCCGGCACTGATTTAGGTGTCCTCTATTACGAGACCGGAGGCTGGCTCCCTATGTGCGGTCATGACACTATCGGCGTGGCAACCGCGCTTGTCGAGACTGGTATGGTTGAGGTGACGGAGCCTGTCACCAATATTGTTTTGGATACACCGAGCGGTGTTGTTCGGGTCAGTGTTAAAGTGGAAAACGGATGCGCAAAAGGCGTGACCTTTACCAATGCGCCCGCATTTGTTGTCGGCCGTGATTATACTGTAACGCTTCCCGAATTTGGTGATGTAAATTTCGACGTGGCATTTGGAGGCAATATGTACGCTATCCTGCCTGCAGAGGTTCTCGGCCTGGAGCTGGTTCCGGAAAGATCCAAGGAAATAATTGCTCGTGGCGCGATGCTACGCAAATGCATCAATGAGCAACTAACGATTAAGCATCCTTTCCTTTCGTTCATAGATAAGGTTACCCATGTCGAATTCTTTGGACATTCTCCTATCCCGGGCGTTTCAGCACGTAATGCGGTCCTTATCACCAGCGATGCCATAGACAGATCTCCCTGTGGTACAGGTACATCGGCTAAAATGGCTCTCCTCCACGCAAAGGGTGAGCTTGGTCTGAACGAACCATTCATACACGAGAGCCTGATCGGCAGCCTTTTCCACTGCCGTATTCTAGAGGAAACCATAATTGAAGGCATCCCTGCAATAATTCCCGAGATCACAGGACAAGCTTATATAACGGGCATGAGTACTTTTATGATAGACCCTGATGATCCGTTCCCGGAGGGCTTTGTATTGTAATGAATGGAATCTGAAAAACTTTTTTAGAATAACCAAGCATAACAGTTGACGTATAAAAGGTGTACACCAGTTGTTATGCTTCATTTTTAAATCACATCCGTTAAGTTAAGCCATTAAATGTAAAACATAAGGCTCCAGTTATTTTCCAGGCAGTTGTCAGCATGCTGGTTCTGTTCGGAATGACCAATTATCTGAGCAGGTGGATAAGCAAGAGCCCCGTTGTATGGACCGAGTGAAAAAACGGATATTGGAAGAAAGCTTAAATTGTATATTCATGGATAATAATTTTCTTAGGTGTTTTCGTAGGCGGCTTTGTTTATTTTGTCATGCTGACGGCCGGCAAGAAGCGAGATAAAAAGCATAAGAACTAAAAGAATAATGGCTCTTGATTAATTATGAAGAGTTCTTTATCATTAAGTCATAGAGCAAAATAAAGCATATACTTCCACATCCTTATCCCAGGAGGATATTCGAATGAATTACAAGCGCTTATTGGAGCTAATACTGGTAAATCTGGATGAAGGCATAATCGTAACGGATGACCATGCCAACATCACCTTCTTTAAAGAACCTGCCACCAACATTGGAGGCATTGATCCTCGGATTGCAGTGGGCAAGAACATCCTTGAGGTTTTTTCCGGACTTACACCGGAAACTAGTACATTCTACAACGTCATACAGAATAAAAAGCCGCTTATTGAGCATATACAGCACTATACAAATTTTCAAGGGAAACGGGTCTCTACAGTAACCTCCACAATTCCCATCTTTGAAAACGACAAGCTGGTTGGTTGTTTTGAGATTTTCAAGGATTTGACGCAGGTTATGGAGCTTTCCGAAAAGATACTGCACCTACAGGAGCAGCTTTATCATAAAAGGACTGGTGAGAAAAGGTGCGAAGAGGATGCAGTGCGATACTCCTTCGGTAACATAATCGGCAGGAGCAAGGCTCTTTGCGAGCTTAAGACCAAAGCCAGGCGGGTAGCGGCAAGTAGCTCTCCTATATTAGTCTATGGTGAGACGGGCACCGGCAAGGAGCTTTTGGTGCAAGCAATACATAATGCCAATGCAAGCAGACGATGCAAGCCCTTCATCGCCCAGAACTGCGCCGCCCTTCCATTTAATCTACTGGAGTCCATTCTCTTTGGAACAGCTTCCGGTAGCTTCACAGGAGCAAAGGATAATCCGGGCTTATTTGAGCTGGCTGACGGCGGTACCCTTTTCCTGGATGAAATTAATGCCTTGGATATCGGACTGCAGGCTAAACTGCTGAGGGTACTTCAGGACGGTATGGTGAGAAGAGTTGGAAGTACCAAAACCAAATATGTGGACGTGCGTATTATTGCATCCACTAATGTCGAGCCGCTTAAGCTTGTACAGCAAGAGCTTCTGAGACAGGACCTTTACTACAGGCTGAAGGTCATCTACCTGGAAATCCCTCCGCTGCGGGAGCGAAAGGATGATATCGACTTTCTGATTGACCACTTTATTGAAAAGAATAATAAAGATCTGGGGAAAAGCGTCAAAGGACTGTCTAAGGAGGTCCGCAACGCCCTTTCCGAATACCCTTGGCCAGGAAATGTAAGGGAGCTGGAGCATTTAATAGAAAGCGCCATGAATCTTGCAGAGGGAGATATAATCACTATGGATGCTATTCAGTGTCACTTTGACAACAGGATACTGCTATCCAACGATCAGGTGCAGAAAAGAGATACGTCTCCCGGCCCCCTTGATCTTCAGCTTGCAGTAGGCCAGTTCGAAAAGGATCTGATTATAAAGGCACTAAAATCTACAAACGGCAACATATCGAAAGCGGCAAACAATCTTAAGCTTCCAAAGCAGACCCTTCATAATAAAATAAAAAAATACAATATAAAGGTTGTTTCGCAAATATATTGATACCTTATTGCAGGTACCAAATTTGGGATAAAGTGCCGTTTTTTTTACTGCACCATCCCATATTTGGTACTTTTATTGTTTTACCGTGGACTACAATACCCCCGGTGCAGTGCCAGATAGTTTTACAGCCCGTTTTATAACCCATCAAATATGGCATACAAATTGCTATATTCTTAATTGGATGAGGTGATATTTTGTTAAAAGGAAGCATATTCAATATCCAGAGATATTCCATACATGACGGTCCGGGTATACGTACAACGGTATTCCTAAAGGGCTGCCCTCTTTCCTGCATATGGTGCCATAATCCTGAGAGCCAGGCCTTTTACCCTGAGCTTATGCTGTACAGCAAGAGATGCATAGGCTGCGGCAAGTGCCTTGAAGTGTGCAAGCACGGCGGTTTATCTGACCGTGATAAGTGCACTTTCTGCGGCAGCTGCGCTGAGGTCTGCTATGCAAAAGCAAGAGAAATGGCGGGAAAACTTGTATCGGTGCAAGAGGTCATGGCACAGATTGAGAAGGATAGCATTTTTTATGATGAGTCCGGAGGCGGAATCACCTTCTCAGGCGGCGAGCCCCTTTCACAGCCTGAGTTCCTGCTGGGGCTGTTAAGCCAATGCAAGAAAAGGGAATATCATACAGCAGTCGATACAAGCGGCTATGGAGCAACAGAAACAATCAAAGCCATAAGTGGTATGACAGACCTTTTTCTTTATGACCTGAAGCATATGGATGATGAGAAGCATGTGAAATATACCGGAGTATCCAATAGAATAATTCTTGAGAACCTCAAGATAATCTCCCAGCTTGGCAAGAGGATTTTTATCAGGATACCGCTGATACCCGGCATAAATGATGATGAGGGCAATCTCAGCTCTACAGCAGGAGTCATACGGAGCACTCCCGGGATAGAGCAGGTCAACATCCTGCCTTATCATAATATTGCAGCTGATAAATATAACAGGCTGTGGAAACAGAGCTGCCTGATGGACATTCCTGTCCCTGACAGTGGATACATGGAATCCATCGTCGGCAAGTTCTTAGCATATGGAATTAAAGTGAAGATTGGAGGGTAAAGCATGAATGATAGAGTCAGGATATTAAGGCAGAAGAGCATAGACGCAGTGCCGACCATGTCCCTGGAGAGAGCCCGGATAGTGACAGACACATATAAACAGCACGCAGGCAAAGTATCTATACCGGTACTTAGGGCATTAACCTTCAAGGCGTTGATGGAGAACAAGACCATCTGCATCGATGAGGCTGAGCTTATAGTCGGGGAGAGAGGGCCTGCCCCAAAGGCAACTCCTACATACCCGGAGCTGTGCTGCCATACAGTCGAGGACTTCGATGTAATAGACAAAAGGCAGAAGATATTCTTCAGAGTAAGCGAAGAAGCCAAGGAGATACAGAAGGATGAGATAATACCCTATTGGCAGGACAAGTCCATGAGAGACCTGATGTTTGACCAAATGACCCAGGAATGGCAGGATTGCTACAACAACGGGATATTTACGGAGTTTATGGAGCAAAGGGCTCCCGGACATACTGTTGCAGATGGCAAGGTATATAAAAAGGGCTTCTTGGGTTTTAAAAAGGATATAGAAGACCAGCTTTCCACACTTGATTTTATAAATGACTTGGATGCATACAGCAAGCAGGAAGAGCTAAAAGCGATGAGCATATGTGCCGATGCTATAATAAGCTTCGGGAAGCGCCATGCAGAAAAAGCCTTGGAGCTGGGAGCGAAAGAAAGCAGTCCTGAGAGAAAGAAAGAGCTTGAACAAATTGCAGAGGTCTGCTCCCATGTACCAGCCAATGCTCCGAGGAATTTCCGGGAAGCTTTGCAGATGTACTGGTTCGTGCACCTGGGTGTAATTACTGAGCTCAACACCTGGGATGCATACTGCCCGGGAAGGTTGGACCAACACCTTTATCCCTTCTACAAGAAGGGCACGGAAGATGGTACTCTTACACCTGAGGCAGCAGAGGAATTGCTCCAGTGTTTCTGGGTAAAATTCAACAACCAGCCTGCTCCGCCAAAGGTAGGCATAACGCTGCAGGAGAGCGGCACCTACACCGACTTCGCCAACATCAACAGCGGGGGCCTGAAGTCTGACGGTTCAGATGGAGTCAACGACGTGACCTATATGGTACTGGATGTTATAGATGAGATGCGCTTGCTTCAGCCCAGCTCAAACATACAGCTGAGCAAAAAGAATCCGGACAGGTTCTTGAAGCGGGCATGCAGGATAATAAGCAAAGGCTGGGGGCAGCCCTCGATATTCAACGCTGACTCTGTAATTGAGGAGCTTGTGCGTCAGGGCAAGAGCGTAGAAGATGCCCGAGACGGAGGAACCAGCGGCTGTGTTGAAGCAGGCGCCTTCGGTAAGGAAGCTTATATACTCACCGGCTATTTCAACCTGGTAAAAGTGCTTGAAATAACTCTGAATAATGGAGTTGATCCCAGAACAGGCAGGAAAATAGGAATCGAAACGGGAGACGCGCAGGAGTTTAAGAACTATGAAGAGCTAATGGGTGCCTTTAAGAAACAGCTGCATCATTTTATAGAAATAAAAATCAGAGGAAACAATGTGATAGAAAAGCTGTATGCCGACCTGATGCCCTCCCCCTTCCTCTCTATTATGACTGACGACTGCATAAAGAACGGAAAGGATTACAATGCAGGCGGCGCAAGATACAACTCCAACTACATCCAGGGTGTGGGAATAGGAACCTTGACCGACAGCTTTGCTTCTATAAAAAAACATGTGTTTGAAAACAAAACATATTCAATGACCGAGTTCCTCGAGGCTTTGAAGAACAATTTCCAAGGCAATGACAGAATGAGACAGCTTATAATGAACAGTACCCCAAAGTATGGCAATGATGATGACTACGCTGATGATATTATGAAGGAGCTCTTCGACGCATATTACAGCGAAGTGAATGGAAGGAAAACAGTAAAGGGCGGAATCTATCGAATAGATATGCTGCCCACTACCTGCCACGTATACTTCGGCTCTGTGACCGGCGCAACACCGGATGGAAGAAGGTCCGGTCAACCTCAGTCGGAAGGCATATCACCGGTTCAAGGCTCTGATGTGTATGGACCAACAGCAGTAATAAAATCAGCCGGGAAAATGGACCACATAAAAACCGGTGGTACACTCTTAAATATCAAATTTACCCCAGAGCTGGTGCGGAATGAGGAAGGGATCGACAGGCTGTCTCAGCTTGTAAGAAGCTACTTCAAACTGGATGGCCACCATATACAGTTTAATATCGTAAGTGCCGATACACTTAGAAGGGCGCAGAAAAATCCCGAACAGCACAAAGACCTTATAGTAAGGGTTGCTGGCTACAGCGACTACTTCTGCGACCTGACAGAAGCCCTTCAGGAAGAGATAATCACAAGGACGGAGCACAAAAGCTTTTAGCAAAGAAAGGGGTAAATATAATTGACGGTTAATGAAAGAATCTTAGGTCTCAGAAAACTTATGAAAGCAAAAGACATCGATGCCTACATAGTTCCCAGCTTTGATGCACATCAGAGCGAATATGTGCCGGAGCATTGGAAGGCGAGGCAGTGGATATCCGGCTTCACAGGCTCTGCGGGAACTGTAGTTGTTACACAGAAGGAAGCAGGCCTATGGACTGATGGAAGATATTTTCTGCAAGCGGAGAAACAGCTTGAGGGTTCGGAAGTAAAGCTCTTCAAAATGGGTCAGCCCGGTGTGCCTACATATATCGATTGGATTAAAGAGGTGCTTCCGGTTTATGGAATAGTCGGCTTCAATGGGAAATCGATGTCGGTATCCCTTTATAAGGATATGGGAAAAGCATATAAATCCAAGAAGCTGTCCTTTGAAACAAGCTACGACTTTATAGGTCAACTATGGTCAGACAGACCGGCAATCCCTCAGGCTCCAATTTTCACACATGATGTAAAATATGCAGGAAAATCAAGAACTGAAAAGCTTAATGAAGTGAGATCCGAGATGAAAAAGCTCAATTCAAGCTATCACCTGCTTTCATCCTTGGACGATGTTGCATGGCTTATGAATATCAGGGGTGGAGATGTCCCCAACACCCCTGTGGTTACAGCCTATGTACTTGTTTCACAGACCGGCTGCCAGCTTTTTATAGACCACGGCAAAGTAAGTAGTGATGTTGAAGAAGAGTTAAAAGCAGATAACATAGAAGTACTTGACTATGACTCAATAGAAAAGGCTATTGCCTCTCTTAAGGGTGAGGGCACAATAATCATTGACCCGGATAAGACAAATGTATGGCTATATAAGTCAGTACCTTCGACTTTCGAAATAATCCAGGAGCCTAATATTACTACATACCTGAAGGCTCTGAAAAACAGCGTTGAGGTTAAGAACCTAAGAAACTCCAACATCAAAGACGGAGTTGCCCTGGTGAAATTCCTAATATGGCTTGACAGCAACCTGGGAAAAGGACGCATTACAGAAATCACCGTTGACGAGAAGCTTAAGGAATTCAGACTGCAGCAGAAGCTCTCAATGGGACCTAGCTTTGATACTATAGCAGGATACAAGGACCATGCTGCAATGATGCATTACAAGGCTGTACCAGGAATTGAATACACCCTTGAAAAAGAAGGCATGCTTCTTATTGACTCAGGCGGACAATATCTTGACGGCACTACCGACACTACAAGAACAATTGTGCTGGGCAAACTGACCCCAGAGCAGCAAAAGGACTTCACACTAGTTGTTAAAGCTCATATAGGTCTGGCGACAGCTAAGTTCCTACACGGCTGCACCTGCACTCACCTGGATATATTAGCAAGAAGACCGATATGGGAGGAAGGCCTGGATTACCGCTGTGGAACAGGCCACGGAGTTGGCTTCCTTCTTAGTGTTCACGAAGGCCCTCAGGGCTTTAGGAGAGCTCCGGTGATAAATACCGTAGTACTAGAGCCTGGCATGATATTGACCAACGAACCGGGAATATATAAGGAAGGCCTTCATGGTGCACGTACCGAGAATACCTTGCTGGTTGTAGATGATTTCGAAACAGAATATGGCAAATACATGAAGTTTGATACTATTTCATTCTGTCCAATTGACCTTGATGGTCTAGATGCAGATTTGCTCACACAGCAGGAAAAGGATTGGCTCAATAATTACCACAGGGAAGTTTATGAGAAGTTATCACCATCCCTCAATGAAGCAGAAAAAGCTTGGCTTAAACACGAAACCAGAGCAGTTTAATAATAAAACTGAGTATATTTGCCCGTGAGACTAATGGTACAGTGTAGACATCGAGCAGGTCGTGAACGTTATATAAAAAATGCTTATCAGATTAATAATCTGATAAGCATTTTTGTTACCTGAATATTTTATCCCTGTACTTCTCAAGCAGAAGCAGCAGAGGATATCCTATGAAGTAGCAGGATATCAACTCACCTAAAGCCACCCATCCGATTGTTATCAGCAAAGGCAGCTGATAGAGATAGTTAAGCATATATCCTATAATAATTCCGTTTGCTATTATCGGTGGTAGCGGCACCAGCCACTTTGCCGGCATTTTGTAGGAAAGGTATGCGGCTATAAGCGTTGCTGCACTCCCAAAGATTACATCGATCATTCCACTTGGGCCAAAGAAGTTTGCTACTATGCAGCCTACAAAAAGGCCCGGAATAGCAGCAGGTGTAAAGAAAGGCAGTATGGTAAGCGCTTCGGCAAACCTAACTTGTATCTGCCCATAGCTTAGCGGTGCAAATGCAATGGTGAGCACTGCATATATAGCTGCTATGAATGCAGCATGCACCCAGTATCTGTTCTTATTCAATTTCTAATACCTCCGTAGTTTTATTTTAAGTCAGGATGGTCTCGAACTGACTAATTCTTTGAACCCCTTAATAATAACACCGATTTTACTACTTTTTCAAGTATTATATAAAAATTTAGAGTGTTTGCTTTAAGCAAACACTCTAAATCAGAAGAATCACTGTTATATTATTTAGGTAAATGAATAGCATTTCCATGCACTGCATGTGCAGCCTCATGCAAGGATTCTCCAACTGTAGGATGTGCATGAATCGTAGTAACTATTTCCTCAACTGTTGCTTCAAGCCTAATTGCAAGTGCCCCTTCAACAATCAATTCCGTAGCTCTTGGTCCTGCTATATGCAATCCCAATATTTGATCTGTGTCCTTATCAGTAACAAATTTTACTATGCCATAGGACTCTCCCATTATTATTGACTTTCCATTCCCATATAAGGGGAACAACCCTGTACCTACATTGTAGCCTTTCTCTATTGCCTGCTTCTCTGTCATTCCGACTCCTGCTATTTCAGGCTTTGTATATACACAGAAAGGTGTAGTTTTGAAATCTATTTCTGATTTTTTGTTCATAATATGTTCAGCCACATATATACCTTCTGCTGAAGCTGTATGAGCCAGCAAAGCTCCTCCCTTGCAGTCTCCTACAGCATATATGCTACTTGATTTCGTCTGCATGTTTTTGTCTACTTTAACAAACCCTCTATCAGTTTCTATCTTTGTGTTTTCTAAGCCAAGAGCTGCGGTGGCAGGTTTTCTTCCTATAGATAAAAGAACCTTTTCTGCTTCAACAATAAATCCGCCATTAGCTCCTTCTGCCTTTACTATTGTTGTGTTTCCTCTTTCTTCTATACTCATGACTCTTGAATTAGTATGAATTTCTATTCCTGACTCTTCCAGTTTGCCCTTAAGTACATTAACTATATCCTCGTCCATATTAGGTATAATCTTTGGTAACATTTCAATTATAGTTACTTTCGTTCCTAATGTGGAATATACACTGGCAAATTCACACCCTATTACTCCCCCGCCAATTACCGCAAGACTTTTCGGTACCTCTTCCAAGGAAAGTGCTTCAGTACTGGTTATGACACTGCTTGATCCTATGCCTGGTATTGGCGCTGTTGCAGGTTGAGAACCTGTTGCTATTATACATTTATCAAAAGATAGTATTGATTTTGAGCCATCATTTTTATTAACTTCAACCTCTGTCTCATTTAAAAATTTAGCTGTTCCATTGATAACTTGTATACCATAGGAATCCAGTATAGTTTTGACTCCACCAACCAATTGATTTACTATTTCTGTTTTTCTATTTTGGAGTTTATTCCAATTCAACTTGTAGTTGTCAACTTCTATCCCTAATTCTTCTGCTTCATTTTTTAACATATATATAATTTCCGATGTATGCAGCAATACTTTTGTCGGTATGCATCCTACGTTTAAACATGTTCCGCCAATGTTTTCCTTTTCTATTAGGGTAACCTCTGCCCCTAACTGTGCTAATCTGATTGCACTAACATAGCCACCTGGTCCTCCGCCTATCACTATAACTCTCATGACTACACCAACAGCACAGCAGGATTTTCCATGTGCTTTTTAAGATCCTGCATGAATTCGGCACCAACGGCACCATCTATGGCTCTGTGATCTGCTGTTAAGCAAAGCTTCATCATTGGCTTAACCACTATTTCAAGCTTTTCATTTACAACAGGTGTGTTTGTTATTGTGCATATTCCTAAAATTGCTGTTTGAGGCTGATTTATTATTGGCGAAAATGCTTCTATTCCATACATTCCTATATTGGTAATGGTAAAGGTCCCTCCTACTAAATCATCAGAAGTAAGCATGTTTGTCTTTGCTTTTTCTGCCAGCTCTTTGATCTCCTGTGATATCTGCTTTAGCTCTTTGATATTTGCATATTTAACTACCGGTACTACCAAACCGCCTTCTATAGCTACTGCGACGGACATGTTTACATAGTTTCTGTATATGATTTCTTCTCCATCTACTGTTGAATTTAAAGCAGGATGTTTTAAAAGCACCTTGGAAACAATCTTCACTATTAAATCTGTATATGTGAGATTCAAAAATTGTTTGAGTTCTTTTTTAAGCTGGGATAATTTCGTCATATCCACACTTATTTCATAGGTTACTGCAGGGGATAAATTCCAGCTATGACTCATTCTTTCTGAGATTACCTTTCTCATCTGAGTCATTGGAACTACAGTATCTGAAGGTGCTGCCATATCTTCTATCCTGTTGTTTTTATAGAATCTTATCACATCTTCAGTCATTATCCTTGATTCCTTGTTAATGCTGTTTATGTCAACTCCCAGCCTGTCCGCTGTCTTTACAGCCATTGCTGATGATTTAACATTTTGTCCCGAATAGTTTAATACGTCTTTTTCTACTACTCTGCCAATTGGTCCGGTGCCATTTATTGCATTCAGACTTATTCCTTTGTCCTTGGCTATTTTTTTAGCAATTGGACTTGCTAACACGTAGTCGCCCTTTGATTTCTCTTTATTAACAATATCTTCGATTTTATTCTCTTTTTTCACTTCTTCTTTTTTTACATCAGCTTCTACATTACCCATAACATCGGAGTAATTTTCTCCTGCCTCGCCTATCACTGCTATAGGCTCTTTGATCTTTGCACTATCGCCCACAGCTACTAGTATCTTAAGTAGTACCCCTGATGCAGTTGAAGCTATTTCATTTGATATTTTATCAGTTGCTACTTCATATAAGAGGTCTCCCGCTTTTACTGACTCACCCTCTTGTTTAAACCACTTAGTTATTTTACCTGATGTCATAGTTAATCCCATTTTGGGCATAAGTATTTTTTCAGCCATATAATCACTCCTCTGCATGCTAAAACTTCTTTATATTTTAAAATAGGCTAGGTAACCAAAGAGTTAATGCCGGGATAAATGTAATTAGCATTAATACTATTAACCCAACTGCGAAAAACGGCAACATGGCAACGACTGCCTTTTCAAACTTGGTTTCTGCAATATATGTGCCTATAAGCAAAGTAGCACCAACAGGAGGTGTTAACAAGCCCAAGCATAGGTTAAACGTCATTACAACGCCAAATTGTAAAGGTGACATACCTGCACTTGCAGCTAAAGGAACCAAAACAGGTATCAATATTATTAAGGCTGCATTTGCTTCCATTAAACAACCAACAATAAGCAGTATTATATTTATCAATATTAATATTACAAAACTGCTGTTTGTAATACCAAGTATTCCATTGGATATGATTGTAGGTAGGTTGGATACAACAACTAACCAGCTAAGTACCTTGGAAGTCGCCAATATTACCATTATAGTAGATGTTGAAACTGCGGCCTCGCCTAAAATTTTACCAACATCTGAAAACTTAATGCTTTTATAAATAAAGGTACTGATCAAAAATGAATAAACAACTGCAATTACTGAAGCCTCAGTGGGTGTAAATATACCAGAGAAAATCCCTCCCAATATAATCACAGGCATCAACAGCGCTGCAACTCCATCTTTGAGGGACTCAGCTTTTTCTTCTTTTGAAACCTTATCACTTTTAGGAAAGTTATTCTTTTTTGCAATGAAATAAGATAATCCAAGCAGTGCAAAACCAAGCATCAGCCCAGGTATTACAGCTGCGACGAACAAATCGCTGACTGACATTTGCAGTGCAGCACCATAAACTATAAGTGGTATGCTTGGAGGGATAATAGGTCCACAAACTGCTGCAGAAGCTGAAACCGCTGCTGCAAATTCACTCTTGTAGCCTTGTTTTTTCATAGCAGGAATGGTAATTCCTCCGATAGCAGTTACTGTAGCTACCGCAGAGCCGGATATTGCTGCAAAAAACATTGATGCAACTACCGTTACAATCGCTAAACTGCCAGAAACCCAACCTACGTATGCATTTGCTACCCTGATTATTTTCTTGTTTATGCCTCCATAATTCATTAGCTCTCCAGCCAATATGAAGAATGGAATTGCTAAAATCGGAAAGGAATCAATTCCATTGAACATTTTTTGTGGGATAACAATTAAAGGAAGATTGCCTGCAAATAATAGTGTCAACAAAGCGGAAAGTCCTAAAGAAAATCCAATAGGTATTCCAATAATAACTAAAACCAGAATTGATACAATCAATATCGTAGCCATATTAATCCTCCTTTACTGCTTCATTAATATTTTTAACAAAGTATGATTCAACCGTGAATAATAACATTAAAAATCCACCTACAGGTATTGCCAGATATGCATATGACATCGGCATTGATAATGCAGCGGATAATTGCTTATGTGTAATTGAAGCCAGATTTGCTCCATATATTATCATTACCAGGAATAATGATAGTGTTAATATACTTGCAATAACATTATTGATTTTCAAGGCTATTTTGGGCATCATGTTAGTAAAGAAATCTACATTCATATGCCTTCTTTTTCTTGAAGCTACCGAAGCACCAAGCATGGTAAGCCAAACAAAGGAATACCTTGTTAATTCCTCAGCCCAAGGATTGGCACTATGGAATACATATCTTAAAACAATTTGAAGGAATATTGAAATTACCATAACAGCAAACAATGCTGATAACAAAAATAATATAAGCTTTTCAAGTTTATCAAATAATGATTTTACTTTCATAGTTTTGCCTGGCTTTTAAATGGTTACTTTCATTCAACAAACCAGGACTCCCCCTTCCTTATCGCGTTTTTTTGTCAGTGCCTATTCAATTTGGGAGTCAAATGCTTATAAGGTATTCTTAGCTTCAGCTGAGTATTCATTTTTCATAAAAACCCCTCTGAAGCTAAGAATCATCTTTTAATTAAATATGTCTATTATTGTACTGCCTGTATTTTTTTAACCACATCAGCTAAATTAGGGAACTCTTTACCAAAATCAGCTAACTTCGCTCTAAAGCCTTCTACATCAGGAGTAATAACCTCTACGCCTTTTTCCTTAAACTTTTCAATAGTATCTTGTTCTTTATCCAGAACTAATTGTGTTCTAAATTGTCCGGCTTCTTTTGCAGCCTCTTTTAATACTGCTTGAACATCTGCAGGTAAGCCATTGAAGTAATCATCATTGAATATGAATACGTCAGTACTGAAAACATGGTTGCTCAAAATAAGATATTTGCATACATCATAAAAAGCATTTCCATAGGAGTACATTACAGGATTCTCCTGTCCATCAACTGTTCCCTGCTGTATTCCTGTGTATATTTCTGAAGGATCCATAGGAGTTGGAGATGCCCCTAAATATTCCCATGTTTTTAAATACATTTTAATTCCTGGTGCTCTTATCTTTAGTCCTTTTAAATCATCAGTAGTTTCAATCTTCTTTGTTGTTGTCATAACTCTAGCACCTCTATTAGAAGGCCCCATCAATACGAATCCACCTTCTTTTGCTACAGTATCCAACAATTCTTGGCCGATTTCACCGTCCATGACCTTTGTATAATGGTTTACATCCCTATATAAATATGGATAAGCATCTATGCTGGCTGTTGGGCTGTACGCTTCAAGTGTACCTATGCTTTCACAAACAATCTGCACGATTCCCGGCTCCAAGCCTTCTATAGTATCTCTCCACGCTCCTAATGTTCCGCCTGAATAAACTTCAATCTTAACTTTACCCTTTGATTTTTCTTTTACTAATTCTGCGAATTTCACTAGGGATTGATCTCTTTCATCTCCAACCGCACTTCCGTTAGCCAGCTTCAAAACTATAGTCTTTTCATTTGCTGCCGGTTCTCCCGGAGTCGCTGGAGTCGCTGGTGCGGCCGGTGCCTTTGCACAACCTGCTGCAATTGATAATACAAGAATAATGATTAATGTAAAAGCTATTAAATTACGTTTTTTCATTTTTAATTATCCCCCTTTTATTTTAAATTCAAGGTGTTGTGAAATAACCTTTTGTCTAATGCATTGAGTATCCGCCATCGACAGTGAATAGTGCTCCTGTAATAAACTGAGCATCATCTGATGCTAAAAATACTATGAGTTCAGCTAACTTTTCAGGATCACCTGCAGTTCTAAGCGGGAAGCTGTTTTTGATTCCTTGGATTTGTTCTTCACCCATGTTACTCAAAATTAAAGGAGTAACATGTAAAGCTGGCGCTACTGTGTTTGCATAAATGCCATGTTCACCAAATTCCTTTGCCAAAGCTTTTGTCAGGCCAATGATTCCAGCTTTTGCAGTTGAGTATGCACCTTTCCCTAATAATCCACCTCCTCGCATTCCTGCTACTGATGATAAGTTTACGATTTTGCCGTATTTTTGCTCTACCATATGGTCTATGATTGATTTGGTACAGTAAAAAGCGCTGTTCAAATTAAGATCCATTTGGTTTTTCCATGTAACTTCATCGAGTTCTCTGAACCCAAGAGAAAGATCTTTACCACCGCCTGCGCAATTGACCAAAATATCAACCTTCCCAAAATCTTTGACTGCAAGCTTGCCTTTTTCTTGTACATCATCATAGTTAGTTACATTGGTCCTATAATACTCTACCTTGACACCATATTTATCTAGCTTTCTTTTAATATCTGCCATGCCATTCTCATTTATGTCCCACATTATTATGTTGGCACCATTTTCTGCAAACTTTTCACAAATTGCCGCACCTAAACCGCTGGCCGCTCCCGTAATTATTGCAGTCTTGTTTTTAAGTCTCATCAATTTTCCTCCTTAAGTGAATATTTTCGATGTTATAATACCTACTCTTAAACCAAGGCAAATGAAACTATTACTTAAACATTCCCCTAACGCCATCAACAATGTCAGAAACCTTTGGCCTGTATTCCGTCTCCAAAGGCGGACTGAATGGAACAGGTGTGAACTTTGCTCCAACTCTTACAATTGGTGCATCCAAATAATCAAGTGCTTCTTCAGCAATTACTGCTGCTACTTCAGATCCTAAGCCCCCCACTTTTACTGCTTCATGGGCAATTAGCAATCTGTGTGTTTTCTTCACTGATTCAATTACTGTAGTTTTATCAAATGGAGATAAGGTTCTTAGATCAACGACTTCAACGCTGTATCCTTCCTTCTCCAATATTTCTGCCGCCTCTAATGCTAATACCATCATTATTGAATAGGATACTATCGTTACGTCTTTTCCTTCTTTTACTACCTTAGCTTTCCCAATCGGTACAATAAAATCTTCTCCCTCAGGCACTGGTCCTGATAGTTTAAACAAGTCCTTGTTCTCAAAGTATATTATAGGATCTTCACTTCTGATCGCTGCCTTTAGCAGTCCCTTCGCATCTGCCGGGTTAGAAGGTGCTACTACAATTAATCCAGGTATATTATTAAACCAGGCTTCTATACTTTGTGAGTGCTGCGCAGCTGCTGATCTTATCAATCCGTCAGGAGCCCTGATTACCATAGGAACTGTGGTTTGTCCCCCAAACATATATCTTATTTTGGCCATTTGGTTAAATACTTCGTCCATTGCAACGCCCAAGAAGTCTGCAAAGTGCATATCTGCTACAGGTCTTGCTCCTGCCAGCGCTGCTCCAATAGCCGCTCCAATTATGGCTGTTTCAGAAATAGGAGTGTCTATTACCCTTTCTGTTCCAAATAGCTCCGGCAAACCTTTGAATTGTCCGAATATCCCACCTTGTCTTGCTATGTCTTCTCCCATGACAAATACGCTTTTATCTCTTGTCATTTCTTCAATCATAGCTTCTCTTGTAGCTTCTGAAAAAGTTATTTCTCTCATAGTACAATTCCTCCTTCAACATACAAGTCTTCATACAAGGCTTCAAGCTCCGGATAAGGACTATCCATTGCAAATTGGAAGGCGGCTTCTATTTCCTCTTTTATTCGTGTTCTCATATCTTCTAGTTCTTTCTCTGTTAACAGTTTACTTTCCAATACTTTTTCTTCAAATCTGGTTATTGGATCATTTTCTTTATACCTTTTTTGAACTTCCTCTTTTGTTCTATACTTTTCCGGGTCTCCAACATAATGCCCTTTTATTCTATATGTATTAAACTCCAGCAATGTTGGACCTTCTCCCCTTCGTGCTCTTTCTACTGCTTCCTTTGTAGTCTCATATACTGCAAATACATCATTCCCATCACATACTGCTCCCGGGATGTTGTATCCTATTGCTCTGTCCGAAACTTTTAATGCAGATGTAGAACAGCCATATGGAGTAGTTGATGCCCACTCGTTATTTTCACATACAAAAATAACAGGCAGCTTCCACAATGATGCCATATTTAATGCTTCATGGAATGTTCCTCTATTAGAAGCTCCATCCCCGAAAAATACAACGGAAACTGTATCTGTTCCTTTAAGTTTTTCTGCAAGTGCTGCTCCTGTTGCTAAATTATATCCACCACCAACTATCCCATTGGCACCAAGCATCCCTACGCTGAAATCAGCTATGTGCATTGAACCGCCTTTGCCTTTGCATGAACCTGTTTTTTTGCCAAATATTTCAGCCATCATCTTTTTAACATCCGCACCCTTTGCTATACAGTGTCCATGGCCTCTATGAGTGCTTTCAATGTAATCCTTGGAGGTTAAATTCTGACATACACCAGTCGCAACTGCTTCTTCCCCAATATACAGGTGAAGAAATCCCGGTATTTCTCCAGCAAGGAACATCCCTTCTACCTTTTCTTCAAAGTATCTTATTGTTACCATCGATTCATAAAAATTCTTCAGAAGTTTATTATCAATCATTAGAGCACCCCCAAATAATAGTAAATTGCCATCAATAAAATATTCGCCACAATGTAAATAGTTTTATTTCCAAACCAATTTTATAAACTGAATTTGTCTATATAAATTCATTAAATAAGTTGTTGAAATCCTCTAAGCTATCCTGTACGTGATATACATGCTCGTCTGCCGGAAATTTACTTGTTTTTACATCCCCAATATATTCCTTCATAGCATTTATCATAATATTAGCTACATCCGCATATTTCTTGACAAACTTAGGTGTAAAAGCTTGAAACATTCCCAGCATATCTCCACATATTATTAATTGTCCATCACAGGGTTCTCCTGCTCCAATTGAGTATACAGGTATGCTCAGTTTCTTTGTAATGAATTCTGTCAATTCAGGCGGCACAGCCTCCAATAATAAGAATCTTGCCCCTGCCTCTTGTACTGCTATTGCATCAAGTATCAATTCTCTTGCGCTATCTATGGTTCTTCCCTGGGCTTTAAATCCACCTAATGCTCCTGAACTTTGTGGTGTTAATCCTATGTGTCCGCATACTACTATACCAGCATCTGTAATAGCCCTGATCCTGCTCGCCATCCTCCTGCCGCCTTCAAGCTTAACAGCATCCATATCAGCTTCTTTTAGAAATCTTCCGGCGTTTCTTACAGCTTCTTCATCAGATACTTGGTATGACATAAAAGGCATGTCGCCAACTACCATAGTATTTGGTGCTCCTCTTCTTACGGCTTGGCAATGGGATATACAATCTTCCATTGTAACCGGTACAGTTCCCTGATATCCCAAAACTACCATTCCTAAAGAATCCCCTACCAGGATCATATCCATTCCAGCTTCCTCAGCAAAGGTCGCCAATGGGAAATCATATGCTGTAATCCAAGTCAACTTTTCTCCATTTTGTTTCATTTTTATCAAGTCTAATATACTTTTTCTCCTAGCCAATATTCGACCCTCCATTTTGTGCTACATTATGGTACATTGTGCTACCCTGTAGCACCATATTATCATATTTAAATAGCATTTTCAATATAGTTAAAATATTAATTATATTGTGAATATTACACATTCAAATATGGATTATGTAAACTTCCAAAAAAATATGCTACAGTTATTCGTGTATATGTGTTAAACTAAAAAATGTAAATTATAAGAATCATAACCTTTAAGAATCTATTCAAAACAAACTAAAATAAACTTTTATATGCAGTGTACAGTGATTACATAAAAATAACAGGAGTTGATAAATGCATGGCAAGAGATGTTAAATTAATTCAATCAATACAGCGAGCGGTTAATATCCTAAAGAGCTTTGAGAAAAACGAAGAATTGGGTGTAACTGAAATCAGCAATTTGACAAAGCTGAATAAAAGCACTGCATTTAATATAATAGTGACCCTTGAATACCTTGGAATGCTGGAACAGAATTTACATACTGGCAAGTATAAACTCGGAATGGAATTGTTTAAGCTGGGGACAATGGTGGATTCAAGCGTTAGAAAAATCGCAAAACCATATATGGAAAAACTAGTAGAAATGTACTCTGAATCAGTTAATTTGGTTATTAGAGCTGGCATAAATGTTGTATATGTGGAGAAAGTTGAAAGTCCTTATGCACTCAGAATAGGGACTACCGTGGGAAATAAACTGCCTCTTTATTGTCCGGCGGTAGGAAAGTCTATATTGTCAACCCTTTCCCAAGAAGAATTAGACCATGTATTGGACAGCACTACTTTTGTTAAATTTACAAATACTACTGTTTCAAGTAAAGAAGAGTTACTTGCGAGACTTGATTCTGTGAGAAAGAATGGCTATGACATAGACCTTGAGGAATATGAAGACGGGTTAGTAGGTGTTGCGGCACCAATCCGGAATCGTCATGGAAGGGCTAAGTATGCAATAAGTGTAGCTGGCCCCCGACATAGGCTGGATGAGAGTATGTTGAAAAATATAGGGAAAACCCTTGTAGAAATAACAAATGAAATATCAGAAAAGCTAGGCTATTTATAACTTCTATTATACCTGTCCAAACATTACAGATAAAATTTCATCAAGTGAGATGTCTCCAAAATATTTTTTGAGATCAACGACCTCCAATTTATTTCTGATTTCATTTATCTCAAATCTTGATTTAGCTAATATCTTTTCCAATTCATCTACTGAGGCGATACCTGAATTGTCCCGGTAAAATTTTATAGAGCTTATGACTCCGTCAAGAACATTTGCAGAAAATTTAATATTACCGCAATCAAAGCTTCTTTCATTTTCTATATTAAATTCTGGAGATTCACCAATATTCCATTCCCAGGTCGAAAATTTGGTGTTTTTCATTTTTTCAATTTCATTTATGTCGATATCTGATAAAATGATTTCTTCTGATCTATTATTGTCTGATAAATACAAATGCAGTAGTTCTTTGAATTGATAAATGCTAATATCTCTATCTATGTACTCTTTTATATTTGTCACTCTGCTTCTAGTTGATTTTATTCCTTTTGATGTAATCTTGTACAAATTAGCATTTAGCGAATTAACTAGATTCTCTACATTCCCATCGAATAGTAATGTGCCATGCTGTACAAATCTATTTGAGCGTATACGCTGCGCATTACCGGATACTTTTTTACCATCAATGGTTATATCATTCCTACTGGTCAATTCAGCCTTTATCCCCATCGTTTCCAGCGCACCAACTACTAGTTGCGCAAACCTCTTAAAATCTATCGTTCCTATATCCTCAAATTTCGAGACAAAGGTGAAGTTCAAATTTCCCAAGTCATGATACACAGCGCCGCCACCGGATATCCTTCTAGCTACTTTTATATTTTTTTTATTTGCAAAAGGGAAATTTACTTCCTCAAATGCATTTTGATTTTTGCCAATAATAACTGATGGTTCGTTTTGCCATAGAATAAAAAACTCTTCTTCATTCAACAAATTATTTAGGCAGTATTCTTCCAATGCAATATTGAAATATGGGTTTGTGTTATTATTAACTATATATTTCATATTATTTCCTTCCACGTTTTGTTCTAAGTCAGGATAGTCTTGAACTGACTGTTCTAAATAATACCATATAGTTCTTCTACCTGCAATTAGAAAACCCCTCGTTGATCACTGCCTTTTATATATCCTATTGCCATACAAGCCTTCAGCAACCCACAAAAGTACAACTAATGTAGCAAAATCCAGCAGTCCACTATGTAGATAACCATAACTGCCCAGCCGCTGAGATACCCCGGCCTTTTCTGCTATAAATTCAAGTGCTAATGTACCTATAGTAAAGAGTATTACATTTACAAGTTTTCGGTTGAATCCGGGTTTCATGTAGTGTATATACACTATTGCCGCTCCACCCCCCCACAGCAAGTGGAATAAAGGGGCACCCAAAACATTGACCAATGGGTTGTTATACTGGTACAAATTAAGAGAAGTGATATAGACATCAACGATAGTTAATCCTATAACTCCCAATACTGCTACAGGAATCAGTTCCTTGATACGCTTTGGCCTGATAAATATGAACACAAAAACCCATGTAACTGCAAAGTAAATTAAATGTGTATACCTCAATATTCTCATTATATTCTCACCTCACAAATATAATGAGGCAATATGTTAAAAACTATGCAAGCTTCTCCTATTTTTTACTTCATATCAATTTGCATACCTCCTGCCTATCCCTTTATCTCCATACTTAAGAGCCCTGATTTCATTACTGCCTTTCGTATTATAGGGTTATACATAAAGGGTGACTTTAGATTCTTGACAAGTATATTTCTCTTGAGTGAAGCAGATATGCCATTGGTTATTATAGTAAAAAAGCTATCCCAAAACCTGTATCCAACGAATTAGAGCGGATAATAAATAACCAGACTCACCTTTGCAAGCTTGTTGCCTGAATTATGATAGACATGAGGCTTATCTGCCTTGAACCTGATTGAGTCTCCCTCTTTTACTTGAAACTCCTGTTCGTTTACCCTTATGGTCAATTCACCGTCGAATACTGTTATAAATTCCTGAGTTCCTTCAGGGTGAGCATCAGCGCTTAGATATCCACCTTTTTCTATTTCCACAGAATATACCTCAAAACGCCGTCCATCTTCATAGGGGAAGTATGGGTAAAGGCGGTACTTGCCATTATCCTCAATCAGAGGCTCCATTTCACTTCGTTCTATGATAACCGTATCATGCTGCGGAGTGTTAATAAGGGTTGTGAAGGAAATCTTAAGGCCGTTAGCTATTTTCCAGACTGTAGTTATAGTTGGGTTTGACTCCCCTCTTTCTATCTGTCCGAGCATGCTCTTACTAACGCCGGTAAGCTCCGCTACCTTGTCCAAGCTTAATTTCTTCTCTTCACGTATGCTTCTTAGGTTCCTTGCAACTATCTCATTCAAGTTTTCCAAAAAAATATTCCCTCCCTATTGTATCCTATAACGCACATGTTGTATAATTATAACGTACATTCAATATAACGCACTATATGTATAGTATATCATATTTTTGGAGGTCAATAAGATGATTAACTTAGTTCCTTTTCTTTCATATGTATTTGTAACAACCTTTACTCCGGGTCCTAATAATATAATGTCTATGACGAATGCCAACCGGGATGGCTTCAAAAAAACAGTCAATTTTAATTTTGGGGTGTTTGCAGGTTTTGTGGTCATTATGCTGGCATGCAGCTATTTCAACCTGTTGCTGTTCAACCTGATTCCAAGGATAAAAATCTTTATGGGCATCGTAGGATCAGTGTATATGATTTATCTGGCATATAAGATCTTCACCAGCAAACATGTTGAAGGAGAAGACGATAACACCCATATGAATTCATTTCTTACAGGATTCATGCTGCAGTTTGTCAATCCAAAAGTCATTTTATACGGAATCACTGCTATTTCCAGCTTCATCATACCCTATTACAATACACATGCGGCACTGATTTTGTTTTCACTCCTGCTGGCGTTTGTGGGTTTTATATCAACGACTTGCTGGGCCTTGTTCGGCGCACTGTTTCAAAAGTTCTTATCGAAATATAGAAAAACCTTCAATATAGTAATGAGTCTCTTGCTATTGTATAGCGCTATAGCAATATTTGAAGTGATACTATAGTGAATGGATAAAATAACAAGCCCTCCCTTCCTGCATAAAAACAAGATAGGAGGGCTAGTTGTTACTTCCAGTTCTTCAAAATCTCTCGTACTGACCGATTCATTTCCTTAGAAAAAGCACTGTCGAACTTTTTTATGTACATATGCTGTCCATAGTTCTCCGCTCCATTTATAGAGCCTTTATTCCCGAACAGTCTGTCATTTGTGCTCTTGAACATATCCTCAAATTCTTCCTTGCTGAGCCTTCTGTATTTATCCTTAAACACCACATATTCCTGCTTGTATCTTTCTGGCTGCGGTCTTTCCTTCTGCTGCTCTGTAGGATATCCAAAGCATACCATTGCAATTGGGAATACATATTGCGGCAAATCGAACAATTCCTTATGCTCCTCGTAGTTCTCCATTATGTCCCCTATGTAGCAGGTGCCGATTCCCATTGACTCTGCCGCTACTACTGCAGTATGGGCAGCAATCAAAGCGTCACAGCATGCGAGGAACAGGTCTCCTTCCTCAGGCTTCCTCAGCTCTTTACCATTCTCCTTGCAAAGCTCAGGTACTCCTGCCGCTATAAAGTAGTCAAACCACCTTTGATAGTCGGCAAGAAACAGCAGCACAAAAGGAGCTTTAGCTATAAAGGGCTGATCATCACAGGTTTTTACCAATACTTCCTTGGATTTCTGGTCAGCGACCTCCACTATGGAATAAAGCATCTGGTTGCCTGCTGTTGGGGCTCTCATGGCTGACTTTATGATAATCTCCTTAAGCTCTTCCGGTATTGCCCTCTCCTCATATGCCCTAATTGACTTCCTGCTTAAAAGCGACTCAATAATCTGATTCATATTTAACCCTCCATAATTTTATTCACTATCCGCCATCAGACGGCTCTCATAGATATTCTTGCTCCTGTAATAGAAGAAACATACCAAGAACCTGAATACAAGGTCTACACACATTACTACCCATATGGCTACGATAGTCTGCTTGAACACATAGGTCACAAGCAGTGCAAGGGGTACACGCACACCCCATAAGCCTATCCCTGCCACCATCATAGGCACCTTGGTATAGCCCGCTCCTCTCATAGCTCCTGCAAGTACTCCTGTAGTATTCTGCGGGAACTGCACCAGACCCATCAAAATGAGATATATGGAGCTCAGCTCTATTATTTCCTTATTATCAGTCAGCGCCGACATCATCACCTTTGGGAAGCCCACCAGCACTGTTACGCTTAAAGCAGTGATGCATAGGGCTCCTTTGAGTATCTGTCGAAGATAAATGCGCGCAAGCTGCTTATCCTTTGCACCGAGTGCCTGACCGATAAGCGCAGTTGCCACCACGCCAAAGCCTGCCGCAGGCATAAAGGATATTGATTCTGCCTGCAGCCCCAGCTGATGAGCAGCAAAGGACGTTTCCCCGAAGGTCAGTATAGCCCTTGTAAGTATAATTGCAGCAAGCTGCCAGAAAATAGACTCCATGGAAGTAGGCAGTCCTACTCTATATACAGCTGCAATTTGTCGCTTATCAACTGACAATAATTTTTTATTGAGGAAACCCTTAAGTACTCCATTCTTATTGAAGATAATATATAGTCCAAGAGAGGCAGCAGCTCCTTGGGAAATTACTGTCGCCAAAGCAGCACCTCTTACACCCATCGGAGTTATCCCAAGCTTCCCGAATATAAGGGTATATCCTACAAGTATATTGACCACATTCATCAGCATTGTAATGAACATAGGCGTTCTTGCATTACCCATCCCTTGCAGTACTCCACCGATTATCAGCATTATCGCAACAAACGGAAGTCCGAAGGAAGCGATTCTTATATACTCAGTTGCGAGTCCCAAAAGCGACGGCTGAGGGTTAAATATCCTCAGCAGCTTTGATGCTTGTGTATAGACTACGGCCTGCAGGATTACCACCACCACGATGCTGGAGAGCAGTGTCTGCTTGATAACATTCCTGACCTTGTCCATTTCCCCTGCGCCATAGTATTGTGCTACATGAACAGTCGCCCCTATGGTAATACCCTTGAACAGCGCCCAGATAATCTGTGTGATTCTCATACCGATCCCCATGGCACTAATTGACAAAGCATCTATCCTCCCTATCATCCCCATGGACACGATGCCCGCCACCATTTGAAGAAGGTTCTCTATCGTTATGGGGACAATCATAGATATAATCTTCTTATTTATACTTTTCCTATCATGCACCTCAACCTGCAACCGCTGAATTTCCAAATCATTCAAAATGAAAATCTCCTTACCCGAATTTACGATTTTGATACATATATGATAAGTCCACCTTCGAATTACCTATGTAGATTATTATACCAGAACAATGAGCAATAAAAATAGTGCTGCCCATGCTGCACTATTTTATTATTTGGCAAAAAAATGAAAAGCCTTGAAACCTCAAGGCTTTTGAAAATCTAAAACAATCGCATTAATAACCAGGCTGCCAAGCACAAACCCATTAACCCAGCAGCAATCATAATTATCTTATTCCCAGAGTATTCTTGCTTGTGTCTTTTATGGGTATATGCCGTTCTATTTTCGAATACTATATGGAAATCTTCTTTGTGTTCTTCTTTAGGTTCTTCTTCGCTAACAGCAATCTGCTCTTCGGCAATCACTGCCTGCTCTTCCTGCTTTTCTTCAATCTGTGCTATTCCATCAAAAAGCCCTTGCACTTCCGAAGCTTTGAAGAATTTCCTGTTGCCAAACTTCAATAGATAGTCCTCAGGGCCAATATCACCTTTTTTTACCATTTCAACAATATCCTCATAGGTAAAAGGCCCATGCTCCTTGTTGTCCTTCCTATAATGCCATACATATTTTTTTACGTCCCCTATGTTTCCACTATTGATTTTATACATTAGCTTCACCTGCCAATCTTTATTCGTCCTTATACTATACCTAAATTATACCATTAAACGACAAATACTGAAATCATTTATTTAATTTATAATGAATTATCCATTGAACCCGTCTTAATAGCTCAATATTCTTAAATAGTCGGAACCAACCCAGCTTAGGCTCATCCTCCTCAAAGTATGTCCAATCATCCAGAAACTCGATGCCTTTGTTCCAGTCCTCCAATTCTTTGCTCTTGGAAATCCCGAATTGAAATACCGCATCTCCGCTGAGATGCAGCTGTCTCTGGAACTTCCTCTTGTAGTATCCCTTCTGCATCTTGGCTACCCAGTATTTGTTGGTAACCTCGTACACCAGCTCAGCATTTGGTGTTTTACTGGCTTACAATCTATCTTAATAGCATTAATATTGCAGGCATAGTAATAACCGAGATAATATGGCTTATTAAAGTACATTTGGATGCGAACACGACATCTCCTCCATACTTCTCAGAAATTACAACAACCGCTACTGCAGCGGGAATTGACTCTATAGTGACGCCAACTCCTATAAGTAAGGGATCCAGATTTGCTCCCTTCATTATTGCATAAGTTATAGCTGGTGCGATAATAAGCCTTGCCAGACAGCCTATATATAAATCTTTATCAGAGAATATATCCTTCCATTTCAACTGTGCGATTTTGTCACCAACTATCAGCATGGCCAGTGGTGCAGTAAGCCCGCTGAGCATGTTTATAGGTCTTATTATTACAAAAGGCACATCAATGGAAAAGATAAATATCAGTAGACCTATCATAACAGAAACTATATTGGGATTTGTAACCTGGCTTTTGATGCTCAAGCCCTTCTTATCCTTCATAAACAAGCCCTGGCCGTAGGTCCACATAAGAATATGGAATGGGATCATAAATATGGATGCATAGAATACCCCTTCCTGATTATACAATTGGAGAATTAAAGGGAGCCCTATAAAGCCTGCATTGGGGAATACGTTAAAAAAGCTGAGGACGTTCCTCTTGTCAATCCCGTAGCGTCTGAAAGCAAATTTGTTTATAACTATCAACAATGTGTGAATAACTATAGAGAAAATGACAGCCAATCCTGCCTTTTGGAGCATTCCCATAGAAAACTTGAAGTTGAAAGCCGAAATGATCATAGCTGGCAGCGCAATGTTCATCAATATTGAAGACAGCCCCTTGCTGAGCTCATCATTCATGATACTTTTCTTTCTGGCATAGAAGCCTACCAAGGCCAATACCGCTAATACTGCTACCTGTTCTATTATAAATAAATTATCCATGACTGCCTCCTTAAAGATAAGTGCCATATTGTAATGCTTGTCCATTAATACGTAGCCATAACATGGTATATTCCGCCTTTATATTCTTCTCGCCATACTCTTGCTAAAGAAAACACACCTCTTATGGAATAAGTTTATCACACATTCTACCATAAGAGGTGCATTCTATCAATAACCTAATAGCCTTTGCACCTGGCACTTATTTTCTCAATATTATTCCACTAATTTTTCACAAAGTGCAAAAATAAAAAACCTTGATTTCTCAAGGTTTATATCTATCGATAATATGGTGTGCCCGACAGGGGTCGAACCTGCGACCTTCTGATTCGTAGTCAGACGCTCTATCCAGCTGAGCTACGGGCACATTTTTAGTTTTCGAGTTCATTTCTCATTATAATGAAATGCATATAATAAGTCAATGTATAATACAGGCTTTTTAGTAATTAATGCACATGCCATCAACTGCTAAATCCTTAATCCAGAAGAACTTTCTCATGAATATATGGATCTGGTCGTTTCTGACCTTGATACCTTTTCTGAGGTATACACTTGTTTCGTCAATACTGTGCAATTCATAGTTTTCAGCTTTTGGAGGTTTTCCCAACTGAACTGTTGGGCTTTGTACAGAGCATCAGCCTCCTCCTGCAGATTGTATAAAGAGTGTAACCGAGTTGTCCTTGGAATGTTTCTTAATATAAGCTGCTGCATCCTTCTCGATAATAATATTCATAAATCGCACCTCACTTCCGGTTATAATTATTTCAACAAAAAAGCCCGCAAAATATTCAGTTTTACGAGCGTTATATATATTATATCAGAATTCATTAATAATTCCTGACAATTTTATAACGAATAGGAAATTATAGATTTCCTTAGTATACCACTTTCCGTAAATGAGTTTCATAAAAGGCTTCCTTAGCCGTTGATATTCTTCAATAGAAGCCTTTTTTATAACGAATAGGAAAGTATCAATTTCATTAGTGTTCCACTTTCCGTAAATGAGTTTCATAAAAGGCTTCCATAATCGTTAAAATTTTTCAATCAAAACCTTTTTTATTCCTCTATGCTGTTCTCGCTGCTTTCCTCTTCTCTTCCCGCCTTTTTTGATTTCAACAATATATAAGCTCCGGCTACAACCAACCCAAGAGGTACTATGCTTCGCTTAATAGACGAGTAAAGATTGCCCCCGAAGATCTGCTGTATTATTGAGTGTTCAAAAGCATTTGCAACTCCAAGCCCACCTAGAACCAGCATTACTATACCGACTATTTTCTTTTTTCCTAGAAGGATATTGTAATCAAATATTGTATTGTCTTCCACAACCTCTCCCTTTCTTAGCCTTCTTCTTATGGCATAGCTGTCAAAGAAGCCGAAAAACCAAGTTGGTATTATGATAAGCGGTATCATGCTTTCTGTATTTATATAGCTGAACAGTACGATAGATGCTATAAACCCAAACATCAGCTGAAAGCCCCTTTTGAAAAGGTTCATATACATTTGGGCTGCTCCCGGCACTACAGCAAAGCAGAAGAATGCAAAGCCCTCAAGGAAGCCTCCCTTATAATATTGAGCATTATCCGAGAACACCGACTTTTGTATGCAGCTGCCGCATATCTTGTTTCCATTCACATCCACTGAGCATTCCTCACATATTGGCTGCTTGCATTTATCGCAGATGAATTTTGCTTCTGATTCCTTATGATATTTACAATTCATATTAATTTCCTCCCTCTTTCTCTCTTTCCATTCTTCCCGTAATCCCATTCAACTCTGTTATTCTCTTTGTGAACCTATCCAATCCTTCGTTTATCGAGCTGAAGGGATGATATATCTTCTGCGTGATGTTTTGCTTTGTATTATCCCATTCATTCTGCACATTCACTATATTTTCTGTGGGAGCTGCATTTATGAACAATAGTATCAAACCTGCTGCAACAAGGCTCATTCCCCAGTTTGCCAGTTCTCCCAAGGTGTTCTTATATGCCTTCTTGTACCTTTTGAGATTTATGGAAGCCATTATTCCGGATTTTAAATCCATGGGCGGCATCACATTTTCTTGAAAACCGGGCTTCAGGAATGCTTTCATCTCCTTGATCTCTTCCACTTCTCTTCTGCATTTGTCGCAAGCCTTTAGATGCCTTGCTATTGCGTGGCATTCCAGCTCGCTTAATCCACCGCTTGCATATTCATGAAGACTGTTCCTGTATTCACTGCAGCACATGTTTTTCACCTCCATAAATCAACTCTTCCAATCTAAGCTTCAGTAGGTTCTTGCCTCTGTAAAGCCTGGTCTCTATGGTACGCTTGGGAATGTCTGTTATATCCGATATTTCCTGGGGACTGAAGTCTTCAAAATAGTATAGTATGATTACTGTATTATAAATCTCCGGCAGGTCTTCCACTACTTTTCTTATATAAGCTTTGTTCTCCTGCTTTATGAGAGCTTCTTCAGGTCCTCCACCGCTGTCTGTTATGGTGTCATATATGTCTATTTCATCATCGCTGTTGTCATAGACGGTCGATACTGTATGCAGCCGCTTCTTCCTCGTCCAGTCAATGCACCGGTTCACTGCAATCCTATACAGCCATGTTGAGAAGGAGGCTTTGTTCTTGTAGCTCTGCAGGTTGTTGTAGAGCTTTATAAATATCTCCTGGGTCAGATCTCGTGCTTCTTCATGGTCATGGGTGTAGTTGTAGACGGTGGAGAAAACCTTGGACTGATACCTGTCGATTATAACAGAAAACAGTTCAGTCTTGCCTTTTACTATATATGCAACTATTTCTTCGTCTCTCAACCTACCACTTCCTTTTCTCGCACAACTATACGTTTTACGAAATATCCCTTGTATATTCAATCAGATTTCGTAAAAAGTTTCCTTGATGTTATTGAATTCGCACTCTACCCAATATAATTTCTTTTGTGCGTTCAATCTACATATTAATACGAAGCTACTTAGCCCAACACTTCAAAGGTCATAAAAAAAGAACAAATAATTGTCCTTTTCTATTTGAAATATTCCGCAACTTCATCAAAGCTGTGGATATACCCTTCAGTCATCTCTATAAGCTTATCCTTGGATTCAGCCGAAACCTCATCAGCTACGGCAAATACCTTCATGCCAGCCGATTTGGCAGCCATTACCCCTGAGACGGTATCCTCGAACACAAGACAATGCCGCGGCTCTAAATTCATATCTTCAGCCACCTTAAGGTATACATCCGGATGAGGTTTTCCCTTGTCAACCTCGCAGGAGGTTCTTATTTTTGAGAAGTATTGTCTTATATCGTGGTTAGCCAGCATATGATCCACAAGCTCTCGTGAGTTGCTGGTAGCTATACCTAATATCAAGCCTTTATCGTAGAGCAGCTTCAAAAACTCCTTGGCTCCGCTTTTCAGCTTTATATGCCATTTGTAATAGTCCTCAGCCATAAGCCGCCATTCTTCCTTTATTTCCTCCAGGGAGTCGGGGAGATCAAACTTGGCTTTAAAATATATTGCAGTTTCAGAATAGCTCATTCCCTCTACTTCGTTCTGCAGCCTCTCAGGAAGCGGGATTCCTCTTTTACCCAGGTACTCTATGTCTACCTGCTTCCATATCCACATGGAATCTATAAGGGTACCATCAACATCAAATATTACAGCCTTTATATCTTTGTACATACTTCCTCCGAATTTTTGAAATTTAATCTTTGACTTATTTATGTATTATTTGTTTTAACAAAACTAAATATTGAACGCCTCCTGGAATTGTTATTTGGTAAAGGCGAATTCAATAACAGCAAGGAAACGTTTATACGAAATCCGAATGATCTATATAAAATGATTTTCGTAAAACGTATTACTTATGAACAATTTACCACAACCATGAAAAAGAATAAAGGCTCAATTATGAGCCTTATTCTATATCAATATTCCCATTGTTTGTTGTAAGCTCTATCCTGTTCTGCCCTGTGCCCAGCTTACCCTGAGCAATTGTATCCTGTCCTTCCTTGTTAAGCTGCAGTGACTTTTCGCAATCAATGTTCCCGAACTTTGTCCTGGCATATACGTCTCCATCATTAATACTTGCCGATTTGAAGTATATATCCCCAAAGGAGTTCTTTATCTGTACATTGCCCGCTACATCTTCAGCTTCAATTCTTCCGTTCTTGCTCTCAACTGTGGCACCACCGTTGACCTTATCCAGGTTAATATCTCCAAAAGCATTGCCCAGATCAGCTTTGCCGCTTATATCACTGGCCGTTATACGTCCATTGTTATTCGTTATTTTTAAGTCTCCGCCGATTTGTGTCGCCGTGATATCCCCAAAATGGCTTTCGAACACAGCAGAACCAGAAATTTTATCTGCTGTTATCTCACCATTCCTGTTGATTATATCAGCCTTGCCCCTTACGTCGCTTACTTCGATATCACCGAAGGAGTTGTCAATATCCACATCTCCGCCTATGTCTGAAGCTTTTATTTCACCGTTTTTGTTTTCCAGCACGCATTGCCCATCTATGCCCTCTACTCTTATGTCTCCAAAGCTGCTGTCTACATCAACGTTTACCTGTTTTGGCACATATACTACAAAATCAACCTGTGCCTTTGCAAAATCATCCTTATCCCAGTTGGCCGGGTTCTTTGGGGAAAGCTCTGTAACTTCTCCCTCTCTTATTTCAATAGCATCCTTGGCATATTCTCTCGCTTTGCCTTCGTCATTGCACTTAACCGTAACCTTTGCTTCCACCCTTATGCTTTTCGCATCAGTCGGGAGCACCTTAATGTCTCCAAAATTGTTTGTTAATTTAAGCTCTTTCAAGTTGAAGCTGCTCGAAATATTGTCCTTAACATAGGTCTCACTGATCTCTGTCCTATACCTGACGCCGTCAATTATCGAATTCCCATGATATCCGAAGAACATCTGTCCCGGGTTATCGATGTTAATAAATTTTACTCCGTTGGAAACAAGTCCAAGTACTATTATGAAGACTATACACAAACCATCTACACTAAGCTTGACCTCAGTGTTGTTCCTACCGTATAGAACCATATAAAGCACCATTTCCAAGCCAAGTCCTATGAGCAGTACAGGCCAGTATCTATATATGTCCTTCACAGGAATATCCATAAAATTTTGTGCAAACAGCAGTGCGCCTACAGTGATAAGTCCCACAGCAAGAGTTATGCTGCCCACTTTTCTCTTTATCATTTTGGTCCCTCCAATCCATTTTCTATAATATACTACGGATACCAATTAAAAAAGTCTTATGTTTGTATAGACTTTTTTAATATAATTTTTACTTCAAGGAAAAAAAGAAGGACCAGATAGCTAAGTTTATCTGGTCCTTCTTTTTTATGCTTTATCAAAATCAACTAAAAATTGCTTACATCTCGCACATCAATGCCTGTGTGGGTCAAATCTTCTATAAGAATCTTGGCGTCCTTTACATTTACTTTACCATATATCTGCCATTTTTTCAGTAAATTTATTTGGCACTGCTTAGGTGCTTATTAAAGAGATCATCAAACTCCTTGCCGCTTACCTGCTCGCAAACTCTCAGGAAATCCTCGGTAGTTGCATTCTTAAAGGAATACTCCTTATAATATGTTTGCATAATCCTAAAGAAAGCTTCATCTCCTACCTGCCTGCGGATTTCACTCAAAAGCACGGCTCCTCCGGTATAGACTGCCGGACCGTAGTCATTCCAATTGGTATATCTGTCTAAAGGTTTTAGTATGACACCATCATATGCCTTTGCTGCAATATCTTCCTTTGCACTCTCTTCAAAGTATGCATAGTACATATCGCCGTTGCCCCTGCCATATTCCTTCTCGGTGAAAACACCCTCAGAATATGTGGCAAAGCCCTCATCCAGCCAGGCTTCATCTATCTGGTCATTTCCTACAACTCCATACCACCACTGATGAGCTGTCTCATGAACTGTGGTATACAGCAGATTATCCCCTGTGTAATCATCATCATAATATCTTGCATTTATATATACGAGGCCCGGATATTCCATACCGCTGGGAAACTCAGTTTCCACCACCGAGTAAGTCGGGTAGGGATACTCACCAAAGCTGCTGTTGAATATTTCTATAGATCTTTTCCCATACTCCAGGGCTTCCTTGCCCTTCTTCTCATGTTCTGTGTAATAATAGGACTTCACCAAGGTATCTCCTGCCTTGTCTTCAGCTACCCGGAACCTGTCGCTTGCAATAAATGCAAAGTCCCTCATATTCTTGGCATCGAACTTCCAGCTTTTATAATCTCCTTCTGCCTTTTCTTCTGTTATCGGGCCAGAGCTTGCAATTGTGTATACCTTTGGTGCCCTTATTATTACAGAATAATCTGATGCATCACTATAAAACGGGTCCCCCACCGAATAGTATTTATCCAGGTTCCAGCCGTCAGCATCATATACAGCAGCTACCGGATACCAGTTCCCCATATTTATATTAGCTTCCCCATAGCCGAACCTTTCTCCGGCAGGAGGAATTATGACCTTGTACTTAAGCTCAAGAGTTATACTTTTATTAGCCTGCAAGGGCTCGGTCAGCTTAACCTTGAGTATTGTCTCCCCTTCACCCTGAAGGCTGTATTCCAATGCTTTTCTGCTTTGCCCCTTTGAGAGCTCAACAGCGGCAATCTCTGAGTACCCAGGCTGGAAACCTCTTGCATAAGCCCGTGAAAAGTCATCAAATAGAAAGGGTGCTGTTTCTTTCTTCTTAAATGCATTGGTATATATGTGGAAGTATAGCTCTGTAAGCTCCACACTGTCATTATTTACGTATGTTACCTGCTGTTCTGCTGTCAGTGTCTTGTTTTCCGTATCAAGCACTGCATCAATAACATATTGGTTTCTATCCGCTTCCTTTTCAGTCTGTATAGGCACATTAGCAGGCGTTGGTACTGCGGGAGCCGCCGGCTGCCTTAAGGAGCAGCCTCCAACTGTTGATACAAGCACTGCAACAATAAGAATATAAGCACTTATTAGCTTCACTCTTCGAATCAATAAAATCAACCTTTCTTTGTTAATATAGCTCAGATGCCTTTATTATTCCACAGAAATGGTCTTTAGTCCTCTTATTTATATTATCCTGCTTTAATTATTTATTAAAACACAGTATGTACTTATGCCCTTTCAGGGTTTATTTTAATTTTTCAAATATTTTTAAAAATACCAGTTGTAAAATTCTGAAATCAACACTATAATTTATACGTGGTACAGTAATTGCCATTTTATGGATATGAAATATCAGGAGGGTCAAATGGCTCGGATTTTGATTGTTGATGATTCACTTATTATGAGGAAAAACCTGAAAACTATCCTTTCAGAAGCTGGACATACAATAATTGCAGAAGCTTCCAATGGTGCTCAGGCATATTTGGAATATAAGAGGCATCTGCCTGATCTAGTGACTTTGGATATAACAATGCCTTTTATGAATGGGGTTGATGCCCTTAAGAAAATAATAGGTGAGTTTCCCAATGCCAAAATTGTAATAGTCAGCTGTACCAGCAACAACAAGATAATATTGGAAGCAATGCAGTGCGGTGCTGAGAATTATGTTCTTAAGCCCTTTACAATTGAAAAAGTAATCGGTGTGATAAACCAGGTACTCAAGATAAATGAGCCGGTAAGCAGGGAGATAATAGACAGAATTTATAAAGTCTTGAACTCCCAACCTATATTCCACTCATGAGTATCATATACACAGGAATGAAAAATACGCTCAAAACCGTAGACACAGTGACCATGACAGTGGCATAACGGTAATCAACATCATAAGCCTGGGCGGTAATTGCGGCCTGCGTGATAATCGGCATAGCCGCCTGTATGATGAACACCTTGGTCATCAGGCTTGGAATTGGTATTACTAATGCCAGCGCATACACCACCAAAGGTGAGAATACAAACCTGCCAAAGAGCAAAGCAGCCATATCCTTATCAAACTTTATGTCTTTAATACTGATGGTACTGAAGGTAATCCCTATGAATAGCAATGATAAAGGAGTCGTCAGATTGCCGATATATTTGCAGCTATCCATTATGAAGCTAGGAAGCCGGATTCCCAACATTATCATCACCAATGCCGCCAGAAACCCCAGTAACGGTGGAGATAAAACTCTCTTCACTGTTTTCATACTGAGAATCCTATCCTCACACCCTTTTTTATCCTTTCTGATGCCATATATCCCAATAGTCCAGAACAGTATTGTATTTGCTGCGTAGTAAAACAACACATAGGGCATGCTTTCCTCGCCAAAAAGTGCCAGGTTCACCGGCATTCCCATGAATACCGTATTTGAAGCGAAAAACATTGTCTGAAAAATACCCTTTCTCTCAGGCTTTATCTTTATTAGTCTAGCCAACAACATTGCAGCTGCATAGCAAATAAGCATTGAAGCAAAAGGTATTATTATTTCTTTCCCCGCACTGCTGAGTTTTTCCCGGTCAAAAACCGTCAGCAGGTTCGAAACCATCAAGGCAGGAAGTGATACATTGACTACCAGCTTTGTAAAAAGTGTTGAAACACTTTCATCAAATAAGCCCTTACGGGTAAGGTAGTATCCCAAGCCGATCATAATAACTATGCTCAGCACGCTTTGCAGTGCATTCAATACAATATTCATCACTTTTTCCCCTTTGAAATTAGTAACAATCCTAAGTAGTTCTTTGCCCGCCCGGAAATTTAAACTTTTTAGAGACAAGGCTGAACAATGGCAGCAAATACAAATAATATGCGTATATTGCATAGCTGCTGTCTGCAGTCAATGCAGCTGCAGGCACAGCCCCTGCAATATTCCATGGAATCAGCGCCGATATCACTATTACTGTATTCTCAGTATCTACAGCAAGCTCATATTTATCTATGCCTGCAGAATCATACATATTCCTGACCAGCTGGTATGTCAGCATTATAGCAAGCGTTTGGCTGCAGCCGAAAGAGCCTGCCATTATGCTGGTTGCAATCATAGCAGCAAATATACCGATCTTCCCTCCCAGCCTGAATATCCATTTCTCAACGTCCTTAAGCAGCGCTGTTCCCTCAAATACCCCTGACAATGCAAAGGATACAAGTATAATAAGCGTAATCTTCAACATTGAGACAATACCGCCGCCCATTATTATATCCCCTAGAAAACTATGCTCCGACCTGCTGTAGCCCATTACAACATATCTTAATATATCAATTATTGACTCCTTCTGAATCAAAAAAGCTATAACAACTCCACTTGCAATGCTCACCAGCATGGAAAGCTTCACATCTACTCTGAAAGCTGCAAGCACCAATATTATCAAAGCAGGCAATATTACAACCCAGCTAAGATTGAAGGCCTTCACAATTTCAACGCTTATCCGGCTCTCCTCAAGGTGCAGGGGGTTATTGAACGACAATATCCCATAGATGATTATACACGCTATATAAGGTATCACCGAGGTCCTGAACATGTTATTAATATTTATGTATAGGTCGGTATCCGTGATGGCAGCAACCAGATTTGCACTGGAAGACATGGGGGAGCATCTGTCACCGAAATAAGCTCCTGACATTATCGCTCCGGCTACAATATTGATGTTTATATCTCCGCCCTTAACCATTACCATGAGGACCATCCCGATGGTACCAACAGTCCCAAAGGAGGTTCCCATGAGAAAGGATACTATGCTGCAAAGCACAAAAGCATACAATATGAAAAAGCTTGGGTTCATAAGCTTTATGCCATAGTGCACTAAATATGCAACTGTGCCCGAAGCTCTCCAAACAGCGGTAATAGCACCTATCAGCACCAGAATGCCGATTATTATAAATGACTTTCTGGTACCTTTAATAACCATGTTCATAAGCTCTTTCAGCATAAAACCTCTTTTGTATGCAATTATAATAAATACTATTAGTCCGGCAAAAAGGGGATAAAAGATGTTTATCCCCTTGTAAACGCTGAGCATAAGAAGTATAAAAATACTGGCAAGTGTAATAATTACATCCAAACTATTACCCCCAACTCGTGCTTTTCAACACAACAAATTAAAATCTATTCAAGTGTTGAAAATGCACTTCCTTGACCTTGTGCCTCTGCAGAATTAGAATTTCTTTCTGTAGAGCGGCACATCAATCATAACATATTTAATTATATTCCATAGCCATACTCTTTGCCAGAGACAATTTATCTACTTGCTTCCAACAGCTTTATTTCAGCAAGTATCTTCTTGTATTCCATATCCAGCTGCTCTATGTTGTCACCTTTCCCCGGCATTGACAACCTGCTCAGTACTTCCGACAGTCTTGTGTCTAGCAGCAGCTTATTTTTTGGGCTATCAAGAGCATCATTTGTCATTGCACGCTTTTTAAACTCCTGGTATTCTCCATAGCTGCCTTCGAAGGTGTTGAGCTTACAGTCTTCAATAAATACTATCCTGTCTGCTATACTGCCAATCAGCTTCCTGTCATGAGACACAAAGAAAATAGTGCCATCGTACAGCCTTAAAGCATTTTCCACTGCTTCCATGGAATATATGTCAAGATAGTTGGTTGGTTCATCAAGTATAATGACATTTGCATCAGAGCAGAATATTTTTGCGAAACAGGTTCTTACCCGCTCCCCTCCACTTAGCTGCTTTGCCTTCTTAAATACCTCATCTCTTTTGAATAGCAGCCTTGCAAGCATTGTTCTCGCAAACTGCTCAGGGTATACGCTGCCCTTCATAACGTTTTCGAGTATGCTCCGCTCCTCTTCGAGAATATCAGTCCCCTGGCTGAAGTACCCTAGCCTTACGCCATTGGCAAGTCTTATTTCCTCATTTCCTTCTATTATCATCTTTAGAAGCGTCGATTTGCCTGTGCCGTTTCCTCCGACCAGTGCAGTCTTGGAACCATTCAAAACTTCAAACTCTGTGTTCCTAAACAATTCCTTTGAGCCAAAGCTTTTAGTTATGCCCCTGCCTGATATCAGCACTCTGCTGATAGGCTTTTCTCCCTCTTGCATATCAAAACGCACATACTGCTGCTCCTTTGGTTTTTCCTTTACCTCAAGCTTGCCAATCCTTGTCTCCATGGCCTTGATTGCTTTGTTGAGGTTTGCTTTGGCCTTCTGATTTCCCATTTTATGCAGCCGTGCTTCCGAATTACCCATGCGTGTCGGTGCTTTCTTCATGGCCACTACCCTGCCCTTTTTCTCGCTGATAGCTTCCTCTAAAGCTTTTTTATCGGCTGTATACTGTTCATATTCAAACTGAGTCCTGACCAGCTCCATCTCCTTCTGCTGCCTGTATCGGGAATAGTTGCCGCTGTATTGCTTCAGCCCCCCGCCTTCCACCTCAATTATCTTACTGCACAGCTTATCCAAAAGCTCCCTGTCATGGGATACAATAAGAAGCAGTCCATTATAGCAGGAAAGCTTTGCTTCCAGAAGCTCTATCCCTTGTATATCCAAGTTTGAGGTAGGCTCATCTGCAAGCATAATACTGCTGTTGACCGATAGATTGCTTGCAATTTTAAATCTTGTCTTTTCTCCTCCGCTTGCAGTATCCAGGCTATTGAAATCCAGTCCGAACTCCTTAGCCATCCGGTTGTCTACCTCTGCGGCCGCTTCCAAATCCAGCTGTGTTATATAGGACAACTCCCCGTATTGCTTCACGCTGCCGACCTCAGGCATATTCCTGTCTGCAATTATATCAAGGAACGTGGTCTTGCCGGCTCCATTTGCGCCTACTACACCGATTCGTTCTCCGTAGTATGCCTTAAAATCCTTTATATCCAGTATAAGCCTGTCACCATAATATTTTTTAACATTGTTTATTTCCAGCATAAGCATAAAAAAACCCCTCCTGTCTTTCCGGAGAGGATACATAACTATATGAGCAGGCTACATGACAACAAAACATGCACAGCAGCCAACCATACTGTTATTTATATCTTATAAGCAAAGGAATGCGTATCCCAACCGGAACCAAATGAACAGCACAATAAACCCTTGTATAAAGGATTCAAGTACTTAATAAACTAGTTGTTCCAAATTAGAATACTATCCTCATATCATTAATACCTTGCCTTTCATATTTCGTTTACATTATAGTAAAATACTCCTTAGAAGTCAAGTTACAGAACTATTACTGTTTTACAGTATATAATTGTAACCATTTATAGGAATTTTATCAGAAGGAAATTGTACTATCATGTCGAACTTAATATGAGTACCTTAAAAAACTCTGGGGGGAGCAATTGTATGAATCTCACTACACAAAAGGCAAGGCAGATAATCAATGCACTAAAAAACGGCGTTGTCCCTGATGATGACCTTGAACTCCTCTGTGTTGGAAGAGACAGAGAAATCCAAGAGTTTGCAAGGTGCTTTGAAATCACTGCGGGCGGCAGTGGTACTGTAAAATTTTTGAACGGAGAATACGGCTCCGGGAAATCCTTTCTTATAAATGTGATTAAGCAGAATGCCGTTAAAAATAATTTCATCGTATCAAAAATACAAGTAGACCGAGGTTTCAGGTTCAATAACCTTGAGCATCTGTATTACCACGTTATGCATAACCTCACACTTAATATTACCGGAAAGTCTGTGACAAGCTTTGAAAGCATTTTTGATCTTTGGATTTCAAAGCTCCAGGAGACTTCTGATCGCAGTAAGGCTGCGGCAGAAATAAACACGGTCATGGCGTCTCTTAACCGCTATAATATGTCCTTCGCCAGAGCTTTTTTGGCATATATAAAAGCCCGGGTTGAAAAGGACAGGGTCTTATCAGACGCTATAGCCTCATGGCTCATGGGCGAGAGGAACATCCCTGCCAATCTTAAAGCGAAATTTGATGTGATGGGCAGTGTTGACAAGCTTAACTCAATAGATTTTCTCAAGGCCTTCGTAGAACTCATTAAGCTTCTGGGATACAGCGGTCTTTTAATACTTGTAGACGAGCTTGAGCTTATAATGAGCGAAAGAGTGGATATCCGAAGGGTTTCCTACGAGAATCTGAGAAGCATGGTCGACATATGCTGCTCAGGAGAATTAGGCAGCTGCATGTTTGTTTTTGCTGCAACCAATGATTTCTTCGATGACTCCGAAAAGGGCATTAAAACCTACGAGGCTTTGTCCCAGAGACTTGGAGATGCAATAGACAAATCCAACTCTGCCTTGTGTGATGTCAGGCAGCCAATTATGAGGCTACAAAAGCTAAGTGTTGAAGATTTCCAGGAGCTAACCGACAGAGTTATTGAGATATATAAGCTGCTGTATAATTTCGAGCCCAAGACCAGCAATGAATCCATTAGAAGCTGGACCTTCATATCCTGCAAGAAGTTCGGAGCGAAAATATCAGAGCTGAGTATCAGGGAATTCCTGACCAAGCTTATCGAGGTGCTTGATATAATGGAACAGCACCCGGAGAACAAGGTATTCACCTCAGAGCTAAAGGCAGTGAGAAAGGGCGACACAGAGGTATATATAAATAACAGCCAAAAGGCGTAAAGGCTTGGAATATAAAAAACGACCTAGTTCATATGCAGTGAACTAGGTCTTTATATTTTAAATTCTATTCTTCAAGGTTTGAAATGAATATGGCATTTGCAAGCATTCTCCACTCTTTCTGCGGATGGGCCTTGTTTACAATATTGTTTGCAAACAGGGTAATATCCGAGTTTCCCGCCTTAGCTGAAATAGCAAGCGTCATCCCCCTTATCACTTCATTACCAGGCCACCAGCCTGCCTTAAAGTAATCATCTTCGTCGGAAACCCACGTAAGCACCTCTGCTCCCTCAGGCATAGCGCTAATATATGCGCCTTGCGAATCATAGAGGATTTCATCTCCGCCATAGCCTGAAGTAATCAGGCTGTCCTGGGAAGTATGCGCTCTCAGTAAACCTTCATATCCGGTACTGTCGACTGTAATCCCGGGAAGGAGTCCTGAATTTGAAACATTCCTTATACCATTCCTGCTTATTCCTATATATGGCTTACCCTCCTGCAAGTATCCGCTTATACCAGTTGTAGAATCTGCAACTAATACATTGCTTTCTGCCGTGTTGGTTACAATATTAAAACCAAGCTCAGACAATGCAAACTTCAAGTGCCCAGTGCCGGTCACAGCAACCTCAGGCTGCAGTATAGTCTTCGCTATTGAAGCATTGTCATAGTTTACAACTTCCAAAAGGTAGCTGTCGCTGATGCTTTCCAAATCACTCCTGGTTATCAGGAAATCACTCTTCTCATAACCTTCTCCTGAAGACAACAGCATCTTTACAGTACTTCCGGAGCACAAAAGCTCATTTACTGCTCTTACAGCATCATTGCTTATATTTCTTATTACTAAGTCTCCTGTGATCTCCGGAATTGTTGTTGAAGGAATTTCAACCTCATCCATCTCCTTGGAAGCACCCCGGAAAGCATTCGGAACCCTTACAGCATATCGGTCAAAGCCTCTCGTGTCATGAAAGTTCATTACTATCTCCGCATATAGTTCCTCAAAATCCGATACATCGTAGCCGTCATAGAGTACACAGTTTGCATAGCCCCTCATTGCCTGATGCATATCCACTACAAAGCTGCCGGCAGGATATTTCACTCCATCTGCCTCAACGTCTTCCTTGGATACTTCGACTTCTACGCCGTTTCTCAAGAGGTACTCAGCAATTCTATAAGCCTCAAGAGTATTCTTCTGAAGATTTTCATCTACAGGTATTACATAATATTCGGGAAAGAAATTTTCGTTTTCACCTCTAGGTCTGCCAATAACATCTCCCGCTGCATTCAGCATGTATTGGTCCACTTCTTCGCTGTCTATTCCTTCAATACCTCTTTCGAAGTATTCCAGCTGGTTCATCATAAGCTCTTCCTTATTATCCAGCACATATTTGGTGGATGCAAAACCTGCCGCTACAAGAGCATCAACCGAGTCCTGGTTCAAATCAGGTATTTCTATTGTGTGTCCCAGTGAACCGTGGAACATTGCATAAGTAGCAGTATAAGCAGGAGTCCCGTCGTCCCAGGTACCGGGATAATCCTCATAGGGTATTTCATAATTCGTATATATTGTATTTGATACTCCTGCCCTTCCCATAAGGTTGGCCTGCTCAGCCATATTCTCTATAAGAAGGTCATATTCATAGTTTGGCTCATGGGGTGTCGTGCAGGGCTCAAGGAGGAAACCATTTACAAACCCATGGAAATCCAGGAAAGATATAGGCTTCCATTTTGCTATTTCACTGGTGGTCATTCTGGATTCCACCTGGGTCTGATATCCGTTATCCCTGTTTACATCGAAGCCGTTTACGTTTGCTCTTGTGTTATAAAATCTGCCGTCAGGGTTTTCTGTGAAGTTAAACAGGAATATCACATTGTCCAGTGCTTCATCCACATCTATGGTTATTATTTCTTCCTGGCTAGGGTCTTCCGAATTGAAGGTCCAGCCTTCGTATTCGGTCGTCATATCAGTAGACCCGTATAACTTGTATGTAATCGTATCCTTGGTCGCAAATTCTTCAAGCAGCTCAAATATTGCATCCGGACCCGGAGCCTCGTCAGGATGTATGTTGTTAAACCAGATGGGAACCTTATAATCCTTGTGTGAGCCATTCTCCAGCTTTTTCTGCAATTTACCCGGATTCTCTGTCATTTCCTCAATGGTTTCATTCAAATATTCATCTATCGATTCCTTGTCTTCTGCCAGAATTACAAAGTGCGCATCCCTGCCTTCCACTGTATTGCCGAGAGATTTATATTCGAGATACCTGTCGCTTTGTGCATTCTCAAGTATCTCATCTATTGCCGGCTTGAATTCGTCGTAAGTATGGTAGGAATCATAAGGATTTATTCTCAAGGTTTCCGATAATACTTCAGCTTTTTCAACATCTTTGACTTCCAAATCATAGTACCCTATAAGGCTTGGATAAAGCCTTCTTGCAGAGCCGCTTAAGTCAGTTGTTCCGTAGGGAAGGTCAAACTTTATCGTTGCCTTAACTTTTCCATTATCAATATAGGGTTCTGCTGAAAATGTTACGAAAGGATCTCCACTATATGTACCCGATTTATACTTCTTCCATTCACTGAAGGGCTTTCCCCCCAAGGTCCACTCCAAATTATCCAAATCAGATGTATATCCAAAGTCCAGAGTTGCTTCTATCTCCCTTACCTCTGTCATAGATACAAGGTTCCCACTGATTTCCATTCCCTTCAGGCTTTCTTCTCCCAGCTCCGCAACAAGCTGGGTGAGTACCTGGCTGAAGGTGCTCAATCTTTCTTCAATTCTTCCGGGGAAGGTGCTGTCAATATAATCAAGGTTGTCATACTTGGTATGCCAAACCTCTCCATTTTCTCCGAATTCAACATCTACCTGGGTGTAGCCGTCTAATTCCCCAAGCTCCCAGTTGGTTGACTCAAAATAGCCATAGGGTATTCCAACATTCTTGAAAGGCGCATGATCGCTCCAATCGCCTGTAGTCCCGGCAGGGTATTCCGGGTTAAGCCCCGGATTAGTCTGAAGGTTAAGCTCCAGCTCTCTCGCAATACGGAGCGCAAGCTCTCTTACAAAACCTTCTTCCCCTTCGCCGCCATATACGTACATATTATCTCCGACCAAACAGCTGTCAAGGTTTATCATCGCCACAGTATTGGCGATATCCTCTTCAGACATTTGAGATACATAGTAGCTGGAGCCTTCAAGACCTACTTCTTCTGCCCCAAAGGCTATAAATTTTATCGTATATGGTGTGTCTATGTCAGCCAGCCTTTCTGCCGCCTCCAGCATAATAGCCACACCGGATGCATTATCATCTGCCCCGGTACTGCCGGCTACATCTACAGAATCATAGTGAGCACCAACAATTATCTCCTTCTCCGATAAGCCGGGCTTGAAAGCAATCACATTGGCGGATTCCACATATCCGGTTACTTTATCGTTCTTATCACGCAGTTCTGCAGTAAAAGGCTGTTCTTCTACTGTATAGAAATCCTCCAGCACATTCTTTATATAGGCAAGAGCCTCCTCTTCTCCAGAGGGTTTAGAGGTCTTCTGGTCTGGCTTTTTCAGTATCTGGGCAACTCGCTGCCCGATGGTTTCTGACAGGTATTCTACGTGTCTGTACGCAATCTCACCAGCTTGATCAATAAATAAAGACTGTACTGGTGCCTTCTCGACCTTATCAGCTTTCAGCAGACTTTGTTCATGGGGTTTTCCGCTTTTTTCTGCACCGAATGGATTATCTTCATCTACTTCAAAATCTTCTTCGACATATTCATTGTTTCCCCTGTCACTATACAAGAACTTTGTCTCAGGGTCCTCGGGCATTCCATTTACACCAATTTCTTCTATCTCGTCCTCTGCTTCAGGCTTAGCCTGTGCCTGCAGCGACATAGGAGCTAGAAGGGTTGAAAGCACTAGCAGCAGCACAAGCAGCAGCGTTAGTTTCTTCTTGTACATAATAATCCCCCTTTTATTTGTTTTTGTTTCTTGAGACAAACATATTCAAATGGAGGTTATTATATTACAACAGTATGTACAAAAAAAAGGACGGCCAAAACCGTCCTTAAATGCCGCTTTACTCTTCAAGCAGGCTTTTTATTGCATATTCGTATATGTCTGGGAGTACGCCTATGGAGAAGGGGATATTCAGTCTTTCAGTATATTTGTGCATATCTTTTCCAAAAGCCCCAAGTACGATTCCAGGTATATCCAGCTGCTTCAGGCTCTCTACCGGAAGCTCATATATCTTCCCTGCCCCGGGCATGTTGCTGTAAACTGCTTTAACGCAGCTCTCATCCTCAAGTCCTGTATAGCTTAAGTCACCTATGCCCATGTAGTAGTCTTCCTTCTTGAAATTTTCCCGATATACTGACCTGCCTTGTTCAATTATGCCTTCTATTACCCTAAGGAGCTTCTTCATATTCTCCGAGTCTTCCTTAGGATATCTCCCGGGATAGAAAGGGGGCTCAAAAGCTATTATTATCATCGGATCTTTTTCCGGATACTTTTCATATATTTCCTTGATTATATATATAGCTTTTGTTTGAGTATCAATACCCTTTTCATCCCACTCACGGATCTTTTCATCCAAGAACTCCTCAAGCTCACCGCCATATATACTGCTTACTTTTTCATAAAGCTCTTTGTAGGTGATTACCTTAGGCTCAGCTTCACACTTTTCTACTTTTATACTGTATTTATCCTCATACCTTCTGCGGCTTTCTTCTATGCTGCTGACAGCATTTTCAACTGCCCTGGTGCAGATTTCCTTAAGAGAAAGCAGTATTTCCTCCGAGGACTTCTCCAGGGTCAGTATATTATAGTAAGAAACCGCATATATGGGTGTCTGCACGGAATACAAGGTTTTCAGGTCCATTTGCTTCAGGCATATAGGTGGAGGGGTGACAGCTCCTCGTGAGAACTCGCAGAAATCAATATTCAGATTCAAGAGCCTGTTCACTTCGGAAGCCAGAAGCAGCGGGTCAATACCCGCGTAAGGCTCCACTGCGTGGGTCTCTTTTCCTACAAAGAAGAACATTGGCATTAACTTGCCACAAGCCCCGATATGTATGCGCCTTATATTGTCATGGAGGTCCTCATACATGTAGCATTCCGGCAGCAGCAGCGCGATGTATTCATAACCCTGCTCCCTTTGAAGCTCTGCCAGAAACTTCGCAGCTCCCAGCATCCCTTCCGAATTGCTTTCCTCACCCGGCACCCCCAGGAATAATATGTTTCCCTCAAAACCCTCCAGCTTTGAGAATTCCCTCATAAGCTCAATTTTGAGAGCTATACCGTATTTCATATCTGCGACGCCGCGGCCAAACAGCCATTCACCTGACTCCAAATCCCGCAAGGAATCCGAGTCAAGCTTCAGCTCTTTTACTCTCTTGGTGAATTCTACCGGATTGAAAGCCAATCCCTTCAAATGCCCGTATTCCTCTATATCAACAACATCTATATGCCCCATCAATATCACTGTCTTCTTGCTCTTCCCGATTCCTTTGAATAGGGCAGTAACAAAGTGCCTATTGAAGGAATCATTCTCTAATTTCATAAGCTTCAGATCCTCGCTGTTCTCTCTGAAGTACTCTATTCTGCTCAATTGCTCATAAACCTTCACAGCTGTAAGATTTTCACTTTCTGTGCCGGAAATCCCGGGCACCGCACAAAGCTCAAGAAGTGTCTCCATTAATCTGTTCTTGTCTATCATAATGCATCCCCCGTCAAAATATTTTACCTATCACTTTCCAATCTATCACATTGGAATGATTTGATAAAGAAGTATTTCTACAAACAGAAAAGAGCCGGTTTATAACCGACTCTCAGATGTTTCATTAATGTGCTGCGTCTCCAAGATATGCCTTCTTGACTTCAGGATTTGCAAGCAGCTCCTTACCGGTTCCCTTCAGGATGATGCGTCCTGTCTCCATAACATAGCCTGTATCGGCAATGTGGAGAGCTGCATTCGCATTCTGCTCAATAAGGAGAATTGTAACTCCCTGTTTGTTTACTTGTTTTATTATATTAAATATATCCTTTACTATGAGTGGCGCAAGTCCCAGTGACGGTTCATCCATCATCATAAGCTTAGGCCTTGACATCAGCGCCCTTCCAACCGCAAGCATCTGCTGCTCGCCGCCGGATAGAGTACCGGATAACTGCCAAGTACGTTCCTTCAGTCTCGGAAACAGAGTATATACCCATTCCATATCTTCCTTAATTCCCTTTTCATCGTTTCTTGCAAAAGCTCCGATTTTAAGGTTTTCAAGGACTGACAGGTTGGCGAAAACTCTTCTTCCCTCCGGAACCAAGGTTATACCATGCTTTACCATGTCCTGGGTCTTCTTATCAAACAGATTCTTGCCCAAATAGCTAATTGTGCCTTGTTTAGGTTTAACAAGCCCCATTATGGCTCTAAGCGTTGTGCTCTTGCCTGCACCATTTGCGCCTATAAGTGATATTATTTTGCCTTCCTCAACCTCGAGACTTATCCCCTTTAAAGCCTCAATACCGCCGTAAGCAACAACCAGATTATCAATCTTGAGCATCTTCATCCACCCCCAGATATGCTTCTATTACCCTTTGATTATTCTGGATCTCATAGGGGTTTCCCTGAGCAATTGTAATTCCGTAGTCCAGAACATAAATCCTCTTTGATATGCCCATTACAACCTGCATATGATGCTCTATCATGAATACTGTCAAATCGAATTCATCCCTTATCCGCTTTATAAAAGCCGTTAAGTCGTCAGTCTCTTTTGGATTCATTCCTGCTGCCGGCTCATCCAGAAGAAGTATTTGCGGGTCGGTGGCAAGGGCTCTTGCTATTTCCAACCTTCTCTGCTGTCCATATGGAAGTGAGTTGGATTTTTCATCCCTGTGTTCTGCCAGGCCAACCTTCTCCAGGAGGTTCATAGATTTTTCAATCATCTGCTTTTCTTCCCGCTTATATCTTGGAAGCTTGAATATCGCCTCAAAGACATTGGAGTTAATACGAAGGTGGTTAGCTATAAGTACATTGTCAAGTACACTCAGATCTTTAAAAAGCCTTATATTCTGGAACGTTCTGGCAATACCCAATCCTGTTATCTGGTCAGGCCTGAGACCTGTAATATCCTTCTCCTTAAATACTTCTTTTCCTTCAACAATACTTTTTTCGTTAAATATTACTCTTCCTTTAGTTGGAGTGTAAACACCGGTAATCATATTAAAGGCAGTTGTCTTGCCAGCGCCGTTTGGTCCGATAAGAGCCACTATCTCACCTTTGTTAAGCTCAAGACTGAAATCCTTTACAGCAGTCAAACCACCAAATTGCATCGTAATATTATCTGTTTTTAATAAGTTCATTATTTAGTACCTCCTTTTGAAAGAGGTTTCTTTGAGAACATTCCGAAAAGCTTATCCCAGCTGAATTCCCGCGTGCCCATAAGTCCATGCCTGAAGAACAGTACGACTATCATCAGAAGTGCAGAGAATACAACCATTCTTAATCCGGGAAGCGCCGGTATTGATGCAAACATAGGTTCATCCAGGAATCTAAGAACTTCTTGTGCGATGGTGATCACAAATGCCGATATTACTGTACCGGTGATGCTTCCCATTCCTCCAAGCACTATTATAAGAAGTATATTGAAGGTCAGGAAGAATCTAAACATCAGCGGGTCAACAGCACCTATAAGGCTGCCCAGCAAACCGCCTCCTACACCTGCGAAGAAAGCTCCTATGGCAAAGGAAAGCACCTTATGCTTGTACAAGCTGATTCCCATTGCCTCTGCAGCAATTTCATCCTCCCTTATTGCTTTGAAAGCCCTTCCGTAACTGCTGTTTATGAGTGAGACCATTATGTAAATTGTGAACACAGCTATTCCAAAGGTCCACCAAAGATTTGTATTTGCGGGAATTCCTTTGAGCCCCAATGCGCCATTAGTAAGTCTCTGTGTGTTTGTAAATATAACTCTTATTATTTCAGCAAAGCCTAAGGTGGCTATTGCAAGATAGTCTCCCTTGAGTCTCAATACCGGTGCACCTATCATGTAGGCTGCAACTGCAGAAAGTATACCTGCCAGTATAAGTGCCGGCAAAAAAGGCCATACAATCTTATCCAGTGGTGAGATCATCGGTGCCAAGAAGAAGTTCATCTGCTTGGTTGAAATCGACATGGTGAGCAGTGCTGTTACATAAGCACCTACAGCCATGAAGCCTGCATGTCCCAAGGAGAATAACCCGGTAAAACCATTTATAAGGTTCATACTTAATCCAAGTACTGTATAGATAGCGCACAGGTTTAAAATTCTCAAAATATATGAGTCTAAAGTGGTATTAGCAATGTATACCAATATACCCAGTACTAATATGGCGGCTAATGTTAAAATAGTATTCCTCTTCATAGTTACACCTTCTCCGATATTTTCTCTCCCATTATGCCGGTCGGCCTAAAGAGGAGTATTACTATAAGTAGTATAAAGGCGAAGGCATCTCTGTAGCCAGAAAGCTCCGGAAGAAATGCTACCAGAAGGATTTCGCCTACCCCGAGTATAAACCCGCCAATTACAGCGCCTTGAATATTTCCAATACCGCCAATTACCGCTGCAATAAAGCATTTAATCCCTGGCATTACACCCATCAGAGGCAATATGCTCGGGAACTTAAGTCCCCACATTATACCTCCAACAGCTGCCAATAAAGAGCCTATTCCGAAGGTAAATGAGATGGTTCTATTTACATCAATGCCCATAATCTTTGCAGTCTCAACGTCCTTTGATACAGCTCTCATTGCCATACCGCTTTTCGTTTTATTAATCAAATACATAAGTGCGAATAGCAGGACTAATGTAACAACAGGAATCATGAACGTCAGCATTTGAATACGCACGTTTCCTATCTGTACCATATCTGTGAACATAGCTACCTGCGGGAAGGTCTTTGGTCTGCCTCCGAACATAACTATAGCCAGATTCTCCAAGAGGTAAGAAGCACCTATGGCAGAAATAAGGATAGAGATACGCGGAGCTTCCCTTATCGGCCTGTAAGCCAAAGTTTCAACAGTAATACCCAACACTCCTGTAAGAGCTATTGCAAGTATAAATGCCACATACCATGGCATTCCAAATGTCGCAACTCCAAAGAATGCAAAATATACTGCCATCATGAATATATCCCCGTGAGCGAAGTTTATCAGCCTTAAAATACCATAAACCATTGTGTAGCCTATGGCAATAAGGGCGTAAAGACTTCCCAGGGATATTCCATTAGATAAATGCTGTAAGAACATATCTAATGCCATATATACACCACCTAAGTAAAAGTGTCGGCTTCCGCCGCCTATTTCATTTTTAAAACCAGAGCTATAAAAGAAATTTCCTCTATAACCAGTATTAGTTAAAAAATTGTCATAAAATACACTTCCTCCCCGGAGGGAGGAAATGTATTTTATATACTCTTTATTTTTACATATATGGGGAAGGTTAATTCATTTATTTTATGATTTGTTTTATGGCTGTACTACGTCCAAGAATGTGAATTTTCCATCTTTAACTTCTTTAATAACAGCGCTCTTTATAGGATTTCTGTTTTCGTCAAAGGTTACAACACCTGCTGCACCTTGGAAGTCCTTCATAGCTATCAATGCCTGTTGGATTTTAACTGAATCTGCTGTTCCTGCTGCTTCGATAGCTTTAACTAAAATAAGATATGCATCATATCCAAGGGCTGTAACACCTGCCGGTTCTTTGCCTGGGTTTTCAGCTCTGTATGCATCAAGGAACTTTGTTGATTCAGGAGTTATCGGTTTTTCTGTTGCGAAGAATGTTGAGAATACAGCACCTTCAACAGCATCTGCTCCGATTTCTATGAATTCAGGAGTTTCCCAAGTGTCTCCACCAATAAATGGAGTCTTTATTCCCAGCTGTCTAGCTTGTTTTATAACAAGTGCTGACTCTGTGAAGTTACCGGGAGCAAATATAACATCAGGATTCTGTGCCTTTATGTTTGTGAGCTGTGCTGTGAAGTCCTGATCTCCTGTATTGTAGTTGGAAACTGCTACTATAGCGTTTTCATCGCCAGTGAGCTTCTTGAAGTTATCTGTGAAGAATTTTGCAAGAGCAACTGCGTAGTCATTTGATACTTCCTGTATTATAGCTACTTTTTTAGCACCAAGCTTATTGAAAGCATAGTTTGACATAACTACTCCCTGGAATGAGTCTATGAAGCAAACCCTGAAGTAGAATTCATTACCCTGTGTAACGAGAGGATTTGTACAAGATGTTCCCATTGCAGGAACCTTTGCATTTCTTACAATATCTCCAGCTGCCATTGCAAGTGAGCTTCCCCAGCTTCCAATTATTGCAGAAACCTTTTCTTTTTCAACTAATCTAGCTGCAGCTGTAGCTGCCTCAACTTTGTCTGATTTGTTGTCAACTATAACGAGCTCGATTTTTTTGCCAAGTACTTCTGGGTATAATTTGTTGGCAAGCTTGATACCTTCCATTTCCAGTTCTCCGCCAGCAGCATTCGCACCTGTCAAAGGCTCAAATACCCCAATTTTTATTACATCTGATGCCGGAGCAGCAGGCGCTCCACCTGGAGCTGGAGCCGGTTTAGCACACCCTGTAAGCATCAGGGACAATGCCATAACAACTATTAAAGTCAAGGATAACACCTTTTTCATACTATTCCTCCTTCTCATTTTAAAAACTAATCTCTTATAGCCCTTCCCCATTCGAGCTATCATGTTTATGTAAGACCTTTTCTTTCCTCAACCACCTCCAATAGTCTGCTACATTTTAACGAATATTATAATGTAATAGAGGCCTTTTAACAATTAATAGTATAAAAAAAACTAAGTAACAGTATACCCCTAGGGAGATAACCTGCAGCTTAGAATTACTGAACATTGCACAATCCGAATTTTCACACACTCATAAAAAAAACAAAAGCATTTCTGCATATAAACTGTAACTATTATCTACATAATACATTTTTTTTTATTTCTATAGTCCCTATACAAATAATATAATATAATCCTCTGATAGTCAAATTATTTTAAGCATAAAAGGTATCAGAATCACCTATTGTGCTGAGAGCGAGTATGCCGCTGAACATCTCTACATAGTTTACAACCACCCAGGTATTCACTATAAAATAGCCTATATCTATTTTATTGCTAATCCTGGCAAAAGGCAACAAAAAAAGCCGCATGCGCGGCTTTTAAGTGAGTTCTACATTAAGAACATTGCGGCTATCGTAGTTACTATAAGCCCAATGACCACAGGCTTCAGATTGCGGCGTGCCAGCTCGAAGGGATCTACACCGCATATTGCTGCTGCAGGTATGACAGCCCAAGGTATAAGAGTTCCTCCACCTACCCATATAGCGGCAATCTGCCCCAATGCTGTAAGTGTCGCCACTCCGGAGCCTATTGCTATTGAAAACAGCTTAGCTATAGAGCCTACGAGAGATATGCCGGAAAAGCCTGAACCATCAAGGCCTGTTATAGCACCCACTATAGTCGCTGTAGCTGCTCCGACTCCCTGATTCAGTGGTACAATACCGGCCAAAGCCACGCCCAGGTCGTTTACAAGTCCATTGGAACCCTCCGGCAGTACTTTCCCAAAGATATCACCTATCGCTGAATCCCCCAGGTAGAAAAATGCTGCTATCGGTATAACCGGACCAAATACCTTGAAGCCGAACTGCAGCCCTTCTATAAGATGCTGTGTGATTTTCCCCAAAGGGTCTCCCTTGTATGCGAAGAAGGATATTATTATCAATATCAGGATTGAAGTTCCGCCTATTAATGCCGTGGCATCCCCGCCTTGAAGCTTTGCAATAAACATTATCACAATATCCACCGCAAATAGTATTGGTACTAAAGCAGCAAGCGCTTTCCTGGTTGATGGTGTCATGGCTTTCATCGCGTTTACATCATTATCAATTTCTGCCGATGTGTTTGTATCATCGACTTCTGCAACCTTCAGTACGCCGGATTTAATATCTCTTTTCAGCATCCAGAAGGCAACGATGGTAGTAACTGCACCCATTATAAATACCAGGGGTATACTTGCAGCTACTACCTCGCCTACAGGTATTCCTGCTCCATCAGCAGTGATTTTGGGAGCCCCTTGGATTATGAAATCACCTGATAATGCAATTCCATGTCCGAATAGGTTCATTGCCACAGCGACCCCAAGGGCAGGAAGCTTTGCTTTAAGTGCCACCGGCAAAAGCACCGCTCCCATTAGTGCAACAGCTGGGGATGGCCAGAAGAACCAGGATATGACCATCATCAGTATGCCTATCACCCAATACGCTAGTGTCGGGGTGCGTATCAGCTTTGTAAAAGGATATACCATTGCTTCATTTATACCTGTTTTCATCAATACCTTACTCATACCGTAAATGATTGATATTACAAGTATCGTACCCATAAGTTCCTTAATCGCATATGCAAAACTGTTAAATATCCCGGTGACTGAATGGGTAACCGATGAGGTTGCCAGAAACCCCAGCACAAGAATACCTGCAACACAGATAAAGCTGGTATCCTTTTTCATTACAATGAAGGCTATGACCAGCAGTATGAAAACCAAGTACGCCCAATGTAAAGCGGTAAGTGTAACTCCCATTAAGTCTCCTCCTTCCAAAAAAATATACTAATTACTACAGAATATGCAGGAACGCCAAATAGGGTACTGAATAATAAAAAAAGATATGCCCGGGAGAATCCCCCTGGCATATCTTTGTAATTATTAGTAACAGTAGAAGCTTTCTATCTGTCTCAAGCTTACACCGAAGTACACCCACCTATATCCGGTCCATCTCCAGCCTGACACTGAACGTCTTCCTACAAAGGTGAGCCACGCCCAGAATTCTCTTCCATTACGGAGCTGCAAATATACAAATCTGTATCTGCATCTTCTTATTGACCCCGGATCAACAGCCTGAATTCCTATTCCCTGTGGTCCTGCAAACTGTGGTGTTATAGCTGGAGGCGGCCCTGATGGAGGCCCGTCTGATGGGCCAAAGCCTGGTCCCTGCCCATCGAAGGGTGGAGGGAACTTAGGTACAAAGTTTTTGGGAAGAGGTGGACGCTGCCTGTAAAAAGGACAATTTTCACAGAGCTCGTCATCTAACCCAATATCGTTATTTTCATCATCATACACAGCACTCACTCCCATACACATTTGATATCAGTATATGCATGAGGCAAGTCCAAGGTTCTATAAAAAATAAAGACAGCCTTGCTGTCTTTATTTTTTATATCATCTCACTTTTAGTAGTGTTTATATATCTTGTCAGCAGCAGGTTTCCCACGGCAATTAATGCCCCCAATATAAACACATATTTATAGCCGAAGGCATTCCAAACCAAGCTGCCAAGCCACGGCACCACCATTGATACTGCGTGGTCTATGCTCAGTCCCATGGATAGCGTAGGGGAAACATCCTCCGGACTAACGGCTATTTTCTTAAGATAAGTTGCTCTGGCAATGCTTGTGGCATTCAGCAGCTGGTCTATGACAAAGCAGCCGCAGATTATTAAAAGCGCTGCCTCGCCAATGCCAAATGCCTTGGACATATCTTCTGCAAATGCATACCCTGCACAAATAACTATCAGAGCGATAGCCTCTGATGCAAGTACGAACCTTTCTCCCCTCTTATCTATCATGCTCCCTATATATGGCTTGAATACAATTCCGATACCCGCAATGAAAAACCCCAGCACTGCAAAGGTGCTGACCCCCTGGCTGAAAACTTTTATAAGCACCCAAGGCCCAAAGGTTATGAATATCTGCTTCCTTGCACCGTAAAGTACATTAAGCCAGTAGAAAAGCTTATATTCCTTTCGGAAGAATATCCTCTTTGCTTTGACCTTCGGTTTGTGAGGCGTCATAAACAATATCAGCACGCAGGAGCATATAAAAGAAAGGGCCCCTACCGTGAAGGCAACTTTGTAATTGACCTTCACAAATTTGAATATCAATGCTGTCATCAGGCTGGTTCCAAGGAAGGCCGCCGTATTCAATGCATTGATCCTTCCTAGTATCTTACCCAGACCCCCATTCTCCGCCATATTCATCCCAATGCTGTTGGACATTGGCATGAAAAGATGCTGTCCCATGCTGTACACTGTCATCCATACCATCATCGTATAATAATCTGATGAAAAATGTCCAAGCCCCAAGAGTCCCAACGCAGCCAGCATATTCGCAACTGAAGCTATCCTTACATCACCAAGGAACAATAGTGCCCCTGAGACAAATACAACCAAGAATCCGGGAAGCTCCCTGGGGAACTCCAGTATAGTCCTTTGAGAAACCGTCAGATGAAAAGTATCACTCAAATAATTATTGAAAACCGATGCGTCAATGCTCTGGCTGATTCCAATAAAGGCACTTGCCAGCATAAATAATATCAAATCCCTGTTTTTCAACTAATAACCCCCAATGCAGCTATAGATATATACTACTTATATTTCTGCTTTATATTTTCTATGTCCTTGTAGTTAATATCTTATCTTCCATTTCGTTCAACTCTTTGATTTCCTTCTCACTTAGCTTTGAAAGTATCTCCCCTCTATACTTAATACCTATCAAGTGTCTCTGTCTTATGCCCTCATCAGCTGCATCAGACCAATTTATCTTTTTCCTGTTATAATAAAGGTCGTAGTCCACTATTCTTGTACTATCGTCCAGCAGCTCCAAGCCCAACAGTATCTTCTTAATATATATAGGATTGTGGAAGGTAAAGAACCTTACCCTATAGACTTCAACCGACATCATAGGCCTTGGGTTGTCCCTGCCCCAGGATTCTCCAAGTATTATCCCCAGCTCCAGCCATTCCATGATATTTAGAAGTCTCTCATAGTGAAGCTTATATTCACTATATCTGTCAAATATCCTTATTTCAAGCTCATACCAATCCTTATTGGCCAATCCGCTGTTCAGATATTTTAGCGCATGGGATCTGAGGTTCCTCAAAAGAGGCCTGTATTTTTCCTCAACAAACAGAGCCTTTTTATACATATCATTTACGCTCATGGTCCTATGTATGGGCTTGTCTGTTATAGCTACTACAGTACCTTTTTCATTGCAGGAATTAAGAACTTCTATTAAATTGCCCTCTATGCATTTGTAATCCTCGCTTATTTCTCTGACTACCCTTTCCAGATCCCCTATTGCCCTTAATATTATTATTCTGGTTGAAATGCGGGCTCTGGCTATCAGATGGTTCATTTTGTCATTCAGAAGGTTGCAAAGTATTACATCCGGCTCCTCCATTATTATTAATGCATCTTTTATTTGCCGCATGTCAACTACATCTGTTATTTTATCAGTGATAAATATGATGGTATAATCTTCTCCTGCTTTTTCAAACGCAGCATCAAAATCGTAGCTTTCTGCTTTCTTTTCTTGAATAAAATAGTCTCTCAGTTCCTGTATGCTGTTGCTTTCAAAAAGCAATATTTTGGGTCCGCTTCTAACCAGAGAAAACATTTATTACCCTCCTCTATCATAGTCCTATTTTGTGCCTTCCCAGCCTTGCATCATCAATACCGGGAGGATAGCGTAATGTCGTACACTCTCCCGACTCTAAGCCTATAATATTTATGTATGAAATCCCGTTAAAATATTGTTTTTCATTTATACAGCCGCTTTTAAGCGTCAAATCGTGCCCAAACAAGTTATATTCAGCAGGATTGTCAAGGACGCCCTGGGGCATATGGCTAATCCTGAAGCTTAGGTTCTCTATCTCAACTGTTTCGGCTTCCTTGATTATACGGCTTCTCGTAAAATGCTTACTGGCGATGCCGAAATTGTCATGGTTACCCATTGCCAAAACAATCTCTGCTCCAGATGCCTCAAGCATGGCTGCCAAGCGCTTTATCCATTTCTCATGCTCATAGATTGAGGTAGGATACAGTGCCAGCTTTATATTATCCACCAAATCACCCGTATGCACGATATAGTCAGGCTTCAGTCTGTCTATTAGCATCTTAATATCAGGATAAAAGCAGGCTGGAGTGTCAGATATGTGCAGCAGCCTCTTTTCTGTAGGTCCTGACAGCTCTGGAGGAATATAAAGCTTCCCTATCACATTATATATAAACTCTTTGAAATTTACCATATTGTACCCCATCTCTAACTGTATATAGGTAAATTATTTCACCTATTTCCCAATTAGTCAAACAAAAAAAGAATAGCAATACTGCTATTCTTCATATAGTTCTACTCAATTAAACTTTAGGCAGGTTTATCCCATAGAAAATCTCTGTGATTTCTCTGTCCAGCTTCTTTTTTATCTCTTTCTTCTCTATATCGCTCAAATCCTCTTCCTTTATTTCGAATAGATAGTTGCTGAGGTTCAAGTCAGTTATCCTCATCTTTGTATGGAATATATTGGATTGATATATGTTCATATCGATAAGACTGTATCTGTCTATAGTCTCTTTAGCTATGAAATTTTGTATCGAGTTTATCTTATGGTCTATGAAATGTTTCCGTCCATTTATATCCCTGGTATAACCCCTAACCCTGTAATCTATCGTTATAATATCCGAATCAAAGCTCTGAATAAGATAATTCAATGCCTTTAGCGGAGAAATCGTTCCACAGGTAGTCACATCTATATCAACCCTGAAGGTGCTGATTTCATTCTGAGGATGGCTTTCAGGGTAAGTATGCACCGTTACATGGCTCTTATCAAGGTGCCCCACTATGTTTTCCCTTAGAGGCGTTATAATGCCTCTATTGCAGGAAGGGTCAAGCACATAAAGTGGAACCTCCTCCTCTGAAATCAGAAGTGTAACACTGGCTCCCTGAGGATCGTAATCCTGCTTGGCCACATTCAGTACACTGGCTCCTATCATTTCTGTAACATCACTTAATATTTTGGTAAGCCTTGTAGAATTATACTGCTCATCAATATATCCGATATACTTCTTACGGTCTTCGTCAGACTTGGTATAGCATATATCATAGATGTTAAAGCTCAAAGATTTCGTAAGGTTATTAAAGCCATAGAGCTTCAGCTTGCCTTTATTGGCTTTCATAAGCATCACGCCCCCATTCCCCATTACTATTGTTAATACTATCCATTTGAAACGCGCCAAAATATACAATAGATAAATTATAAACCATTTTAATATTAATTCCTAATCACTTGATTGTCAACCTTTCCAGCCAATAAAATTATAGATTGACCGTCATTTGCTGCAGCACTACTTCTTATTAATAATACTTCCCTCATAGGTATTGAAATAATAGTCCTTTTCAAACTCGGGATTGATGTCTCCGAAGTACTCATCCGCTTCACGTTCCTTGCAGAGTGCCTCAAGGTCAATATCCCCCACTATAAGTGAGTTTCCTTCAAAATGCTTTGATATGGACACTACACCATCTCCCTTGGGTGTCATGGCTATAGGCGCAAATACTCCGGCTTTCCCAGTAAAATGCATACCGCAAAACCATCCGTTCAGCGAAGGCTTAACCCCGTATATGTGGGACTCCTGCACCCTTGGCCATATACCTCTGAGTGCCCTGTAGAGCCTGTACTCCTCATTATTTGCTATCGGAAGCACCACAATATCACAGCCCCGGCTTCTTGCAAGATTGAATACTTCATAGTATGTGGCATCCATACATACCGGAAATGTGATATTTCCTATATCCAATGAGAATATCTTGAATTCATTAGCTCTCTTAATCCCCAGCTTCTCTTCAAAATCAGTGAGGTGCAGCTTCTTCTGCCTTCCAAGAATTTCTCCTTCACGGGAGATAATGGCCCCACCATTATAAAGCTGCCCATTTTCATTAATGAAGTAGCTTCCACTATAAATGTATATACCATACTTTGAGGCCAAGCCACACATTATTTTTTCAATTGCATTTTGTATTGGTGTTGAGATATTGCAAAGCATAGGATAAATTCCAGCTATATCCTGGCTGGGGTTGCCCCCGGAGGGTTCTGCCGATTTTCTGTTCAGATAATGATTCAGACTGGCAAATCCCGGTATTATCCCCAGAAGGTCGAAAAAATTATACTCGGGAAAGGCTATTATATCACAGCCCTGCTCCGCCGCTGATTTTATGAAGCTCTCCATGGCATCCGCATAGGCTTCTATATTCCTGACCGGGCTTACTCTCCTTTGCACAGCAGCTGCTCTTACACCCTTAACCTCGCCCTTACTGCAGCCTTTCTGGAGTTTTATACTGTCGAGCTTTCTTTTTATCCTGGCTTCTCCAAGCTTCCACCGAAACCACTTTTCCAAAAGGCTATTCATGATAACCTCCATTCCGGGACGGCATAAATATATCCTTATACGCTTCTATATTCAACTGTGCAAGGGTATTGAACTTTCTAACCGCTTCCTTCCTCTTTTCATTGTCAAGCTCTGCTGTAATGATTGCAGCTTCCGGGTTTTTATCCTCAAGAGCCAGGAAGCCGTCCTCTTCTGCAGTCATCTCCAAGGGTGCATGTATTATGGAATGGCCCTGAAAGTCGTGTCCCTTAAAGCTCCCCTTGAAGCTGCTTTCTATACCGAAGAATAGATTTGCCTGTACATTCTGCCACAGTCCTGCAAGCTGTCTGGAAATATTCCCGCTTCCTTTAACAGCGGTAGGAGCCAATATCAGCTCCACCCCCGACATGGCAAGCGCCCGCGGAACCTGCGGATAGAATACATCAGTGGATATTATTATTCCTACCTTCATTCCCCCAAGAGAGACGCTATTAAGCGACCTTCCGCGGGAAAGTCCAAGTCCTTTCTCCCATTTTGACAGATATATCTGCCTTTGCTCCATTATTATTTTCCCATCCATTATAATACAGGAGGAATGATAGGTTTTCTCTGAGTCCGCTTCATAGTAACTCCCCGGGCATATTGCCATACCCTTATAAGCCTTCGATAGTTCAATTACGTCATTAATATAACTCTCACAATTATCGAAAAGGCAGCCTAAGAGTGCAGGTAAAACTACGATGTTTATTTTATGCTCGCGGCAAAGCCTAAGCCAGCCATTCACCTTTTCTGCAAGTCGCTCATAACTGGTAAGCTCCAGAAAATCATCACAATTAAACACTATAGAAGCAGCCTTCATAAAAACCCTCCCCAAAAGATGAATTTGCCCTGCTTACTTATGATTTTGAATCAACGCATGATAAAGAACGTAAGCCAAATAACCGCTGCCTGTAGCAAACCCTACTCCAGTCTTTGCCTCCCCTGTATCCCTGTCGAAGCTCTCGCACAAGAGCCCGAAGTCCATATTTGCAGACTTAAGCCACAGAATTGCCTGCTCCTGCAGCAAGGGGTTCAGTATGCTTCCACATAGCCCCAGACCCGAAGGTGTCCTGGGATGGTGGTCGCAGGCCAGCTCTTTGATTTTTGATGCTTCACAGTAATATCTGTACTTGTTGGAGTAGTAATAATTTATTGTATCCTTGAAAAGCTCCTCACTGCTGTCTATAAAACCATAATGATGCAGCAATCCAAGATTTCCCGGAGGGTCATTGTAGAGGCTGTAGTTTTCTTTGCCATCTCCTGACCATACAAATATTCTTTTGCCATCTATCTCTTTCACTAGAAAGGTATATATTCCTTTATATATGTCTTCTATCCTATTACTTACCAACTGGGCTTTTTCCACAAAACCCATTCTCTGATATACCTTCAGCAGGTTTTTGAGTCCCCGCCATAGTATCACATTGTCCATGGTGAGAAAAGGATATTCACTGGGATCATCAGAGGGCATCAGGAAAGTACTGTAAAGACCGGTATCACAGTCGTATTCCCTTTCAATCCGCATAAATACAGAATCAAGGGCTCTCAATATATCATCATCTATATCGTCCATATCACCCAGCAGTATGAAATAACCGGCTGCTTCATCCAGCTCAAAACCGGGATAAAGCACTGTACCATCTATGTAATGGGCATGGTCCCCTGCATTCTTTGCATGCATCAGTATCATATCCCTGCACAAGCTTAAGTAAAACCCACTGTCTACAAGCTTTATCGCCGGAAATGACCACAAGAAGCTGTCCCGCTCCCAGAAAGCTCCCGAGACATAATATCTTGGGCTCCTGGAGGTCAGTGCAGCATATCTGTCACTCTCTATATCTTTTCCTACTGCGAAGAAGTAATTGAAAAACATGTTTTCATTCAAAAGCCTTTGAAGCAGTATATCCTTATCATATGGTACAGCTTTGCTCTCTAACCAGTTTGACAGCTCAGCATATATGCTCCTGTAGCCCTTTCTCCTGAAATGTATAAGAGTTGTGGAAGCCCCATCCATATCAGAGTTCACAGTAATATAAAAAGCGTTGCTGCCATTGCATCTAAGCTTTAGAATCAAATTGTTTCCGTCGGTGTACTGATGATCAAAGTCTCTGTCCCCCCCGAAGGCTGCGCTGAAGCTTGTTTTTGCGGATATTATATTTACGGCGGGGTTACCCAACCACTTATCCAGCTTCATTTCCACCTTGAAACCAGCTTCATGGGAGTTGAACCTTAAAAAGCTGAGTGTGTCCAAGGTGCATACCAGCCTTACCTCAATATCATCAGGGCTTTCGAATTCATATACAAAGCCTTTCTCAAAAAGGTCCGCATAAATCCTGGCTCTTACCCAGACACCCCCATCCAGTTCAAAATGATAGGAAGGAATGTAGAAATGCTCCAGCAGTACGCTTGAGCTATGAATAAGCAGCTTCCTGCCATCCTTGTAGAACTCAGGCCTGAACAATGTCTCCTCACCTTTAATTTCCACAAGACCTTTATTTGACAAGCTCAATATGTTCATGCTCCTGACAGAAGCATCGCTAGTATTGATTTCTGGCAGGCTTATATAATGGTTGCCTGCATAAAGCACCCTTTCGTTCATTTCTATTTCCTTCGGTGCAGTCAGTATTTTATTCATATAAAGCCTCCTGATTTTTCAAGCTCCTCCAGCAGCTTATGGTGCTGCTTCGGTGAAAGCCCATACATCTTTTTAAAAGCCCTGACAAAGCTTGAATAGTCCCCAAACCCGCATTCTGAACAGGCTTCTGTCATGGATTTTCCCGATTTTATGAGTGTATTGGCCATCATCAACCGTTTTTGAAGAATGTAGCTGTGAATGGTATAACCCGTCTGGCTCTTAAACTTATGCATCAGGTGATACCTGCTCATATAGAACCTGGATGCCAGGCTTTCTACTGACATATCTTCACAGAGATTTTCATTTATATGCCTTATTATTTCTCCAATACTTTCATTATAATCCCCGTCTGCCAGTTGTTTTACAGCCTCAGGTGCAAGATACAGCCTATTGAGATATATGATGAATTGCAGGAATAATGCGTTGTTAAGCACTTGGCTGCCAAAACCGCCTTTCCTGTACTCTTCTTTTAGCTGTGAAAGAATATATTTCCCTTGCTTTAGGAATTCATTATCCAATCTCAGTAAATTGCGCTTTTCTTTGGAGGCTATATCAAAGCAAGTCAACAGGTTGCTTTCAACACTGTTATGCTTGGTCAGAAAATTTGAATTGACCCATATTATCATCCTCTCATAGGTCCCGGAAGCATCAACTATTGTCTTGTGTACCTCGCTGCTACTCACGAGAAGTATATCCCAAGGCTTCAGCTTGTATGCCTTTCCTTCTATAAGATATGTGGCACTGCCTGATATGAAGATGACTATTTTATTAAAATCATGGAAGTGGAATTCAAACTCCATGCTTTTCCTATCCTTCAGGTAGAAGAACTCAAAGTCCTTGTTCAGATATCCCCGCCTGCTGCCGGTTATTAAAACATCCTCTTTCATTATTTACCTCCCGCCTACTTTCCAGGGCCTCAAAGCCATGCAAATATCCTATTGCCCATCGCCTATTGCCCATTGCCTTTATACTATAGCACTTATTGCAATGTTTCAAGCATTTTAGGCAATAAATATAGCAAAAGCTTTGACTATAATATATGTAAAGAACACCCTTAAATATACTAAAACTCAATTGAAAGGCGAGATGCCACTTTGTAAACTGAAATGCAATGTTTGTAATCGACAACTGAATATTTGTAAACGAAACGCCACTTTTGTAACCGAGATGCCAGTTTTGTAAATGAAACGCAACTTTTGTAACCCAAATGCAGTTTGATTTTATGCTTTTTCTGATGTATGATAATAGAAAACTGCATGCCAAAGGGAGGCCGACTCCCTCTCGATTTTTTTGTAATCGGAGAATCCACCCCTTTTTATGGGTAAGCATGGATGGTTGGCGGCAGTTTTTTAGATCTATCTTTTGAGAAGATTTGGTTTTAGCAGGATGTCATCGGCTGCAACCGGAGAACATCCGAGTTTGTCTAGAACCTCTTCTCCGTGGTAGAAGCTGAACGTTTCGTATGGGCTACGATTGTTCAGCTTTTTTCTTTTGTAGGAATTGATATGGTTCATCATCCGGGTGATGTCTTCCTGGTCCAAGTAATTGAAGCATGTCCCCTTAGGGAGCACTCTGCGAATCAGGCCATGATTGACTTCAATGGCGCCTTTCTGATACGGACAGCCGGCATCGCAATAATAAATCCTCGTGCGCAAATTGCCGTTCTGATAGGAACCATACTCGATGGCCTTAGGGTTGGAAAACTCACTGCCGTTGTCCGTCAGGATAACTGGGAACAACTTTCTAAACAGTTCACGTCCTAACTTTTGGTCGAGGTCATTGAATACATCAATTACCGATTGCGAAGTATTGGATTCCCGGAGATATGCAAGCATTAGGTTCGTTTCTACGAAATGTATCGTCAACATGCATTTGCCACCTTTGCTTCCTATGACAGAGTCCATTTGAACTATCGCCATATCCGGATTCTTGTCTATGTAGCTCTGGAATGATTCATAATTGCGTCCGATTCTGCAAGCCTTATCCACTTTGAATTCCGGTTTTTTGTAGCGTTCACGGAACTTCACTTTCCTGGGCAG
>FWPV01000230.1_pt1 | contig 190267 bp, 165 predicted proteins | sample 2228371 | NCBI WGS metagenome assembly FWPV01 (sample SAMEA103939776, study PRJEB20133) | metagenome | reverse complement strand
CATCAGCGAAACTGATCTGGCTCATCACTTGGGCTCCTTTGATCACGTCAACGTGTCATGGGGGTGTTCGGTGGACTTGTTCAGAGTTTCCATAACGGACGCGTCGGGGAAAAATAGCGTTCCGCCGGTTCGCTCGACGACAACGTCTTCCACCGCTATCTGCACCCCCTCGATATGGGCGCCACGAAAGGTATTGCCTTCAACGGTAACATTTCGAAGCGTGAACCGCTGAGTGGGTCGACCTCTTCGCCCTTCGATTCGCAAACCATACAGGAACCCGCTTATGGCGCCGTTTTCGACGACCACGTCATGCACTCCTTGCGCAGAAATTCCGACTCCCGCGCCTCTCAGGTCCGAGGTGCCTTCGATGCGATGGCCACTCAGATCAAGTCGAACGTTGTTGCTTCTGATCAGAACACCGGTCCCGGCAGGATCAGCCACCGCGAGATCCTCGGTGAACCGATAGCAACCGGCCGATTCGATGGTGAAGGGCAGTTGCGTGATGATGAAACAAGCCGGGGGCTTCCCTACGAAAACATAGCTCGCCACGATTACGGCCGCCCATATGACGAAGAACGTCACCAAGCCTAGCTTCCGTACAGTCCGAAATGTCATCCAATTCTTGAACAATGTGGATAGGGGTGAGTTGGGTTTCACATTTTCTCACCGAATCCAGGCCCCGGCGCATGCGGCATTCAGTACTCCCCTCTTCGCCAATACGGTGCGGCTGCGCAACCCCACCTCATCCCCCGAGCGTCGCAGCCGAAGAAATAGCAAGGGATGGTATCGTGCTCAAAGAGGCAGGTTGCACAGCTTTTGAGACCAAAGACAGGCAAGCCTGGTCGATCCCCCCGGCGAACCATGGGATCAAGGCGAAGCTCCAGCTTCGCGCCGGGCAAACCGGCTTTCGGACAACTCTTCAAAAAGCGCCAGCATGCGGGCACCTGCATTGCCATCCATATCGCACAAATGTCGTGCAGTTTCCTGCTGAGCTTGCCTTACATTGCCATAGAACGCGGCGTCTCGGATGAGCGCCTCTACCGTAGCCGAGAAAGCCTCTTTCGTTTTAACCTCGAGAACACCCGGAAGTTTTTTGTAGTCGTCGTAGTCGTATCGATACGCATCATAGTTGATCACGGGGATGCCGCATGAGATGGCAAGCCTGATGGTCGCCGACACCACGGATACATAGACGTCGGTCAACGGAACAAGATGCTCGATGGGCTCCGCGATGATCGTTGCACCCAAAGCCTCAAGATAAGCCACGTTTTCGCGGCTTACCCTCGGGTGAAGATTGATCAAAAGCGTCGCGCCGTTGCATTGTGCGGCAACTGTGCCGACCATGTAGCGCACAAGCGCCTCATAGTTTTCAAATTCGCATCCCTCGCGCCGCCCGCCCCCAAACTGGTCCGGTGGCAACCCAATCAAAACAACTTTCCCTTGAAGGGCGATGCCTGATCTGAGCGATAGGGCAGCTCGCTGCGCCTCCCTCGATTGCAGTAGCTGATACAGCTTGTCATCGCTTAACGCTCCCGTCAGACGAATCTTCCCTGGCCTGATCCCGGCTCGAAGATAGTAATCACTCATGAATCGGCTTTCTGCGGCGATCGCATCGGCAGGCCCGCTGCTGATTACCCAAGGTTGGTCGGGGACAACGTCAAGGTACTCGCACGCAAGAATGTGGATAGCCGGCAGAATCAGGCTGCGGCCGCGATGATGAAGCACCCACTTCGGAAAAACGTGGGCCAAAATTCGCTTCCAGACGCTGTCGACCTGATACTGCTTAACATCGTAAAATGCTTCCGCCCATTCCAGCGTATTGGCAATCGTAAACGGTACGACTACGCAAGGGATATCAAGGCTTCGCGCAGCGCTAACTGCGAGATGACTGTCATAGAAAAGATTTTCTTCCGGCAAAACTACCAATACAGGCTCATGCTTCTCAAGCATTTCGAGCAGCCCTTGATAGAACGCTTTTTGCCTACCCAACCCACCCAGAATACCTTCAGAAAATGGTGTTTTCAAACGCTGCAGAAGGCCGGCGTTATCTCCTGACGGGTATGCGGTAGCGGCGCGCCACTCTCTCCCAAAATGCGAGCGAAGAACTATCTGCGGCCATGTTTCAAGTTGTGCCGGTGCGACTTTGGAAGATCGCGTTAGATGGAGCACCAACTCAATCAACGCGACTATCGCCAACTTTAAGAGACCGTAACCTTGGGCCACCCTGAGCAACACAGACTGCAACCAGTACACCGCGGTCAAAATTTTCGAAGAAGACGGAAGAAATGGAAACCACCGCAAAAGGCGGCGGTATATTCCCCGGTTCAGAAATCGCCGGATTCCCCGTTTAGCAATCGGGTCCTTGCCTTCACCGCGCGACGGTCCGTAAGGACCAGAATTGCTTGCCCGGAAGGACTGATATCCGTCGGAAGACCAAAATTTCCCGTCTGCCCAGATGAAGGAGGCATGAGTCGCCTGGGCACAATTTTCGTGATTCCGATCGAATACCTCGGACGGGTAATACAGAATTTGCGGCTCGAATCTCCCGGACGACCGCAATAGGTCAGCTACATCCATCATCACGCGCAAATGGGTCGGTATCGTGACAACCAGAAAAATTTTAGGTATTTTCATTTCGGGCAAGAAATCTGATTGCTCTCAACAGCGGATATTCTTGATGTACCGGTGAAAGGCGCGAATTCACATTCAACGTCGTTGCGCAACGCATCTCGGACAGGCATATGGTGGATTCATTTTTTACTTCCTCGCTATTTCGAAAAGCAAGCGTCAAATACTTCAAGAAAATTACAATTTGGGCTAGACTGACCATCGCAAATGACTATATGAACATGCTTCGATATCTGAAAAGCAGGCCGGCACTTAACTCCAAACTGGGGCGAATTGTCTACGGCCACCCCACATCCTTCTCTTACGGTGTGGATTTGCCTCAAAGTGCCCCACTGTTTCCGTGATTTTTTTGCCTCGATACCTAGCTAGGTGGTCGGCTTCTCGGAATAGGGATCGAGCTTGCTGGAGCTGACCCGCCTTGGGTACTTGGGCCCGCTCTCCTCTGATCGCAGGTGCTTCTTTACTGTGTTGCGAGCCAGGCCTGTACGCCTTGAGATCTCGCGGATGGACATCTGATCCCGCAATGCCCAACGCCTGATGACATTCAATGTCGCCACGTCTATCACTCCTAATTTCCCTGCTTCTAAAACAAGCAGGGTAGTGCCTACGTGGGCCAGTTTTGGATGGAAATTACTGCGTTAACTGGGTCAGATTTCGACGGGATTCAACAATTTCGGAGAAAACTCCAGCCTCTAAACGCTCAAAAAACTAGTACTTCGAGAGATTTATGGTTCTCAGTAACGACTTTAAAATTTGAGTGGGACTTTTTTTGGGTAATCCTTGAAGGTGGCACTTAAGCCAACTCTCGAGTGATGATTTCAACTAAGTTGCAAACATTTTGCTCGTTGTTCACTTCAAAATCGGCGGGAGGATAATCAGCTATCCCCTTAAACGCGATTCTTTTAATAGACTCCATGTAGCTCAAGAAATCGTCAGGATGAACTAATACTTCGCCGGCTTCGAACCTCTTGACCATCGCGAGAACATCTTTTAAGTTTCGCATCCGGAAAATACCAGGACAATCGCGATACCAAGCGTCGCCAAACAACAAGACCGGCTTTCCTCTCGCCACCGCCTCAATTGCTGCAGTACCCCCCGTGGTCGCAATAAACGCCGCTTTATCTATTATCCCAAACGGGTCGCTTAGACTCGAAATAAGTGATACTCGCGGAACTTTTAGCAGGGCCGCGTAATAGTCAGTGGAGCGGCACATGTTCACCGCAAAATTTGGATGGAATTGGTTCGGATGCTCCTTGGCGGCAATTGCCCAGTTTGGCGGCGTACCGTGGGACAGTAAATTTGCAACAAGGAGTTGATTGGTATATATATCCGCTTGTGGATTGCTGGTCCGCTCGGGCTGACCCGCAAGGGGGAAATACACAAAGCTTCTTCCGTCTAGAACTGAAGCGTCAATCGACCTGGCATGGTAAAAATTGTCAAGCTCTTCGGTAATAGATCTGTCTTCCAACAACTGTTTCATATACCGGGTATTCGCGTAGTCCCCACTGAATGAAGCGCGGAGGCTCTTTCCTTTTTCCTTGTAAAGCGAACTTACGTTTACGATTTTTTCGTTGGCCTCATACTTACCCTCATGCACTTGGTCGATCTTGGCAACGACCTCTACTCTATCCACTAGCCCTTGACGCCCTTCCGCTAGCGCCGCGACCATATCCGCCCTCGCAACAATTTCCCGCGATGGGGCCGCCTCGCCATAACTACCCTGAAGACGAGAGAGCAACTTGAGCGATTCCTCGCACGACTCCCGCTCTTCCGCAATTTGTGCCAATTGAAAACCAGCTACTCCGCTTCGATAGTCTTTCATAAATAGACTATACGGAGGAGCTATTGGTATTTCCTCAAACATCAATGTTTGGATTTTGAGAGCCCGGCAGAGACTCAGAACAATATAATCGTAAACAACATGCGGAGGCGCCGCGAATACCACTAGGTCTGGCGAATGCCTTTTGATGACAGCCCGCCAATATACGAGATAGGTATAAAAGAGCGTCGACCTTTCCACAAAAGACAAATCCCTGCTGTGGTCGAATCTATTCATCATGTCATAGACCACTTGAGCGTCATTTCGCCAAACGATCTCACACGCCTCATCGAACGGCCCCGCCAAACAATCTTCCCCAGACGGCCCCAGCGCAAGTTTCGCATTCATGGTGTCATGAAATATGCATGATGGAAAAGCCAGACGGACATCGTCCATCATCTTCTTCCAAGCTGACCAATACACGACCTCCACGTCCTGCTGAGCCAACCTACTGACTACCTCAATCCAATGGGGAGCGGAACATTCGAGTAAAAAAAGTCTGCGGTTCATGGCCGAGCCTCCGTAGCGCGTTGCTCCCATCGAAAGGGAAAACTCAGCGGCGCGTCAGCCGAAGGCTGGAATGACCCCAGGTCAGCAAGACGATCGATTACCTCAAAATCAAGAACATCCCGCACGCTACACACATCGGCCGCATTGACCACATCAGAGACGACGAGGGAAATACCAAATACTCCTACGTTGAATAGGCCTGCAGGGATCGAGCAATCCAGAATGTGGGTTTGTTGCGCGGACCCATCGGAAAACTCGAAGGTCACAGGCGACGTCAACAGCATCTTCCCCGAATCGGTTGATACATTGAGCCGGACAATACATCCTCGTAAAGCCTGCGACCGAACCAACTCGATTCTCACCCTTACTTCGTCGCCAACCGGGAAACGCGCTGAGGGTTCATTGCGCTCATTGAGCATAAGAATTCTTTGCACCGAGATGCCCCCGGATGGGACGGACGGCATCATCCCAAGTTCCCATACGCGGTCGCCCCGAGTGATGCCACCAAGAGAATAGCCGCTTATAGCGCTTGACACCGATAGAAGACCAGCTCCCACGTTCAGGTCGGTGCCGGTTTTCCCAGCCATTTTGTCTTGTTCCGAGATATCGGTGTGAGACACGATTTCCCCGTGCGCGAGCTCAAGCGCAACAGAACACAGCTTTCTCACTGCATCCATGTCATGGCTCACAAAGAGCAACGTCCGTCCCGAATTGCCAATCGCGAGCATTTTATCCATGCATTTTTTCTGAAAACCTGCATCCCCCACAGCAAGCACTTCGTCGACGATCAGAATGTCAGACTCAAGATGCGCAGCTACTGAAAAAGCAAGACGCATGTACATGCCTGACGAGTACCGCTTGATTGGCGTATCGATCTGGGCGCCAAGCTCAGAAAAATCAACTATGTCGTCGAACGCCCGACGGATCTCCCGATCCGTCATGCCGTTTATCTTTGCATTGAGATAGATGTTTTCTCGCCCCGACAAATCGGGATGAAAACCGGTCCCCACTTCCAGCAAGCTAATCAGGCGCCCCCGATAGCTGTATTTTCCTTCGGTTGGAGATGTCACTCGTGAAAGGATTTTCAGCAGGGTACTTTTTCCCGAGCCATTACGACCAACAATACCAACTCTCTGGCCCTCATCGATTCTGAACGAGACATCTCTGAGCGCCCAGAACTCACCTTCGGGCGCACCCGCAAATTGCGAGGGGCTGAGCACCAGATGCTCGCTTTGGACTTCCACCGGCCTTTTTTCGATCCTTGCCGGGAGGTATTTAGTAGCCTTGCCAAGCGTTAGTTTTTGCGTAGCCGCAATCAGATTGTCTGTAACAACCTGATAGAGGCTATCGAATTTTTGAGCATGTCCCCGACCGATCTTATAACGCTTGGAGAGGTTCTCGACTTGAATTGACCAACTCATAGCGTATCTACCGAGTTTTGTTCCTTACGCATAAAAACAAGAGCGCCGAGGAAGAACGTTGCCGACGCCATCAGGAACGCAAACAATAGGGATAGCCAATGAAAGCCGGTACCCGCCAATGCAGCGCGATATGCGGTAATCACAACAGCAAACGGATTCATTTCATACACCCATCGCGCCCATTGAGGCGCAGCAGAAACCGGGTAAACAATGGGGCTCGCAAAATAGTAGAGCTGAATGAACAACGGAATGATGTGCTTCACATCGCGATACTTGGCATTAAAGGGTGCGAGCATCAGTCCCAATCCCAATGCCCAGGCCATCTGAATAAACAGCAGCAGAGGCATGATCAATAAAAACTGCACGGACAACAACGAGAAATAAATGGCGAACCCAATTGCAACCAAATAGCCGACGAGGAAGTCAACCGAACCGGTCACCACATAAGACGCACCGATGACCAGCCTGGGGAAATATATTTTGCTGATCAGGCTGGCGTGCGACTCTAGCGAAGAGATGGATTGACTCAGAACGGAAACAAAGCTGTACCAGGGAACAATCGCCACGAGATAAAAGATCAGGTAAGGCAGGCCGTCCGATGGGATTTTGATCATGAGTCCGAAGACGAACGTCATCACACCGACGGTGATCAATGGAGTAAGCAATACCCACAGCGGGCCCAGAATCGTTTGGAAGTACTTGACCTTGATATCCCGCGCCGAGAAGGCCCAGACAAGGCTGCGGTATTGCCATAACTCGGCGATGAGTTGCAGCGCTGAGGGCATTTTCCCCGCCGAAATCGTTCTTACCGTTTTCACATCGCCACCTCTAGTAACCCAGGGCTTACATCCCACAAAATGCGTTTGAGACAAAGCTTGCCGTTCGGCGCCCTGTCAACTTGGAGGGACAAGAGCTCAAAGCTCCCATCAGCATCACCGCAGACCATCGCGCATTTTCAGGTAGACGTCCAGATTTCGGACTTGCTCCGCGATGGTAGGTAGCGAGGTCCTGTCCTTCCCGATAAATGCCTTGACTTGGTTGAACAGGCCAGGCTTGTAGTCCTTATCGAGCTTGTCGTCGATGTCCACCAAGTCAATCGCGACGCTGCCAATCTTCTGGATCTGCAGCTTTTCGAGGGGGCGAAAGATCAGCCGGTGCTTGCGAGTAAGTATCTCCACGCCCCAGCGACCGGGCGCCTCCCAGTTGGCTTGATACGAGAAGATGGCGCCAGCTTCCGTCTTCCCCGCACCGGAGAATACCGAACCGGCAGGATGCCAGTCCAGACTGCCGGTTGAAAAACTGACCATTTCGGACGGCCTGCCTCCGAGGTAAAAAGCCAGATCGACAACATGCGTCGAATTGGAGAGGAACCATTGCTCCTTTACCCCGTCTTCCTTCTCGATGCCGGAGATGACGTGGCTCCATTCGGTGAACTCGAAATTGAATGACGTCACACCGCCATCATCGGCAATAATCTTTTTCGCCGCATCCACGGATGCGTAGAACCGCCTGTTGTACCCCACATAAACGGCCACACCCGCTTCGTCTGCCTTGGCATGAACTGCGCGTATATCCTGCGCATCGTATCCACCCGGTTTCTCCACCAGCATCGAACGAACGCCGCGCTCAATAAGAGTCGAGGCGATTTTTCCTACCCATTTTTCACCTGCGGCGACGATTGCGCGCTCCGGCAACGCGTCGGCATTGGCCGCAAGCCAGGCATCGACACCCCCCTCGACAACCGAAAATCCGGTTTCAGCGAAAAATATCGCTGCAGAGGCCGCACCACGCCCCACGACCACGGGGGTGATATTCATCGACCGCAAAATTTTTGCATATTCGATGGCCATTGGGCCGCTGCCGACGAGCAGGACAGTTGAATCACTCATTAATGACGCTCTCTTTAACACATGTTGTTAGGTAAAGGGGTAACCGCGGACTTCAGGGGAGACCGCACGGACGAAGTCGAGCAGAGGATCGAGGAGTGCGAGATGCAGCCGCGAAGACGAAGCGTAGGAGGTCAGGCCACACTCGCCATTCGTCAGAAGGGATTCCACCACCCCTGTCGTAATCTGGCTTTGATACGGAATGACAGCGACCTCTTCGGCCCATGACCAATTCTCGCGCGACGTGGCGCGCCAAAACTTGCCCTCAGATTCCCGAACAACGTACCTGTGAGATTCGTTAAAAATCTCCACGACCACCGGGGCATTTCCACCCGGGTAACAACTTATCTCGCAGCGGCTACCATCTGAAAAGGCGGCAGTCAGCGTACCATTCAGCTCAAGAAAGCCATCGCGCTTACTATTTATCGGTGTCCGGCTCAGAGCACTGACATCCAGTTGATAGCTGTCGCAGCCTGTCAAATGGGCAACATGGTCCAGATAGTGAATCGCGTTGGTTACCAGACCGAATTGACTGCCTGTGACGCGGTACGAGATGGGGGCCCCGCCAAGGTTCGCACGGATGCTCTCGTAAACCGGCATGACGCGCATGGGGCAGTTAACCCAAGCACTGATGCTGGCATCCGAAATCACCTTCCCAACCGTCGTGTAATCCTCGCGCTCGGTGAACAGCAGCTTTTCCAAAACCAGATACTTCACGCGGGATGAGGCAAGAAGTTTGTTAATCGCCTCGCGCCGCACGTTCGCATTGGTCGCGACAATCGCGATATCGGTTAGTTCGGTATCGTCGAAATCCTGGGTAAAGACAATTTGATGCGGGATATCCCGCTTGATCGACTCAAATCGTTCTCTGGCAACCTGAAGCGAAGCCACGGATGGATCAATGACGTGAATTTCCAGGGGAACGCTGACTGCTTGCAAGGCTTGTAAATGCCTGCTACCCAGTTGGCCTGCGCCAACCAGCTTGATTCTATGCATGCAAAATCTCCGCACAAATTAGTTCACTATTTTCATTGGTTTCATTTCTATCCCGGCTGCAGGACTTGAACTTGAGACCAAAACACTTGTTCAGCAAATCAAACGCAAGACCTCAGTCAGCGCGCAATTTGCCAACCGCCACATCGACAGCAAAGCTTGGATTGATAGTGAGTCACCAACGCCCGAAAACGCGCGGCTACGGGGTTTGGCCGACAAGTATCGGCGGAATCTCGCCCTAAATTCTACACTGCATAGCCGGCTCAACCCGTTGGCGGCTGCATCGATGCCCAAGTGACGCGCCGCGCAACACAGATGGTGGCTCCGCGGACGGGTATTGCCAGATTAGGGAAGTCATTCAAGTTGGAATCCCCCCGCGGGAAAGCCGTTTGGCGGCTTGAGCGAATCAGCCCCGAAAGAAACGCCGCCTGACAAGAAAACTCAAGGCCACCCTCCCTTAATAGCGCCCGGCACACCAACACCATGCCGAGGCATGATGATATGGAGAAGACAAGTCATACGCGGTGGAAAAAAAGTGCCATTTCATAACCCCATTTTTTCCATCCATAATCTCCGTAGCATCCTGCCCAACCATGCCAATAGAGCCAGAGGCAAATTCATGGGGAGCAGAGTGTTGGGCAACGATACAAATAAGATGGCCCCTTCTAAACCGCGATTTGTTCCAAAGAACATAGCTATTATTTTGAAAAGAGTCTTTGATCTGATATTTGCTGTGTTCCTGATCAGCATTCTGGCCCTGCCCATACTCGTCTTGGCAGCGATGGTCCGACTGACCTCGCCTGGTCCGGCTTTGTATTGGTCCGATCGCGTCGGGCTTCGCAACAGCATCTTTCGTATGCCCAAATTTCGAAGCATGCGTGTGGGTACCCCGCCCGTTGCGACGCATCTGTTAGTCAGCCCGCAAGTACATCTCACGCCAATAGGCCCTTTCCTGCGCAAGAGCAGCCTCGACGAACTCCCTCAACTTTGGAGCATCCTTATTGGCGATATGAGTTTTGTCGGCCCAAGGCCGGCTTTATTCAACCAAGCCGACCTCATTGCCCTGCGCACAGAGCACGGCGTCGACGTCTTGGTGCCGGGACTCACAGGCTGGGCGCAGATAAATGGCCGCGACAATCTGCCACTACCCGAAAAGGTGGCTCTTGATGCCGAATATTTACGTCGTCAGTCGCTGTGGTTCGACCTCCGTATATTGTGGTTAACGGCAGTTAAAGTGTTTCGCCGCGAAGGTGTTTCACATTGAGTAGCGCTACCTCCGACGTTTTCTGCCACCTCATGATCAAAAATAAGCTCCTGACCCAGCCGCGATACATCAAGCAAACGGTGGTGATGCTTGCCGATGCCGTGATGGGCGTCGTCGCCGTGTGGGCCGCATACTCATTGCGGCTGGATACCCTGCACTGGCCCTATACCCCCCCCGAGTGGTGGCCGTATATGATTGCGCCGGTGTTGGCGATGCCCATCTTCTGGTGGAACGGCCTTTATCGTGCCGTATTCCGCCATAGCGGCTTGGCAGCAATGCGCGCCTTGGTTGTTGCGGTGTCGTTGTATGCTGTGCTGTTTTTTGGCGTACTGATGCTGGGCGGATGGTCGGACGTGCCGCGCTCCATCGGCCTTTTGCAACCGCTGATCCTGATGCTGCTTGTCGGCGGCAGCAGGGCAGCAGCCCGGCAGTGGCTGAGCGGCCTGTCCCGCAGGCAACGACGAAGTATGCCGGTGAGCAACCTGCTGATTTATGGGGCGGGATCGGCTGGCGTTCAGATCGCCAACGCCATTGCCACGTCACACGAATTCAAACTGATGGGGTTCGTCGATGACAGCCCGGCTTTGCAAGGGTTGACTATCAACCACGTGCCGGTCTACGCGCCGCACGATCTCGATAGTCTGGTCGAGAAATGCGAGATCACCGACATGCTGCTGGCATTGCCGTCAATCAGTCGGGCTCGCCGTAACGAAATATTGAACGAGTTACAGCCACTGCCGGTCCATGTGCGGTCGCTGCCCGGACTGGTGGACTTGGCTCATGGGCGAGTGGCGCTGGCGGACATCAAGGATCTGGATGTGGAAGACTTGCTGGGCCGCGATGCGGTGCCGCCGGACCGGGCTTTGCTGGCGCGCAGCCTCACCGGCAAAGTGATCCTGGTGACCGGCGCTGCAGGCAGCATTGGCAGCGAGTTGTGTCGCCAGATATTGCAGGAGCGCCCGAGCCGCTTGGTGCTCGTGGAACACAGCGAATATGGCCTGTACAGCATCCACCAAGAGCTGCAGCAGCTGTGCGCCCGCTTGGCAGAACGCCAGGGTGGAGTACCGGAGCTGATTCCGCTTTTGGCGAATGTACGCGACTATCGCAGGATGATGGAAATCTGCACCGCCTACCGTCCGCACACGATCTACCACGCTGCCGCCTACAAACACGTGCCGCTGGTAGAGCACAACCCGGCCGAAGGTATCGCCAACAATGTGCTGGGAACGCTCAACGTGGCCCGTGCTGCCATCGAAACGGGCGCCGGCCATTTTGTGCTGGTTTCGACCGACAAGGCCGTTCGCCCCACCAATGTGATGGGCGCCAGCAAACGCCTCGCGGAGATGGTGCTGCAGGCTCTGGCCGCCTTGCCAACCGTCAGCTTTGATATGGGTGGCCAGCCGGTCAACAACCAGACGCGCCTGGCCATGGTGCGATTTGGCAATGTACTTGGCAGCAGCGGCAGCGTCGTGCCCCTGTTCCGGCGCCAGATCGAGGCTGGCGGACCGATCACACTGACGCACGCCGAGGTGACACGCTACTTCATGACCATCCCCGAAGCCGCCCAACTGGTGCTTCAGGCCGGTGCGATGGCCGAAGGCGGCGAGGTGTATGTTCTCGACATGGGCGAGCCGGTGAAGATCATCGACCTGGCCCGCCGGATGGTCAAACTCTCAGGCTTCACCGTACGGGAAGAGGGAAGGCACGACGGCGACATCGCCATTGAGGTGACCGGTTTGCGACCAGGAGAAAAACTCTATGAAGAGCTGCTGATCGGCGACAACCCGGTTCCCACGGTCCATCCGCGTATCCTCAAGGCCCATGAAGATTTTGTGCCATGGACGGACTTCGCTGTCGATCTCGACAAGCTGCAGCACGCCATCGTTGCCAACGACACATCGGCCCTGAGAGCCATTCTTCTGAAACATGTGAGCGGGTTTACGCCCGATGCGCAGGACAGCGACCTCGTGAATCTCGCCGGCAGTTAGGTCAGGCAGCTGCTATCAAAGGACTGCCCTGCGGCATCTTTGGCCGACTGTGTAGGCGCAGATCCAGACAGGGGCCAACCTATCGCCAGCGTCGGGTCATCCCATGCAATACAACGCTCCTGCGCCGGTGCATAGTAGTCCGTGGTCTTGTACAGGAAGTCGGCGCTGTCACTGAGCACCAGGAAACCATGCGCGAGGCCAGGCGGCACCCAGAGCTGCAGGTTGTTGTGTTCGTTCAACTCCAGGCCAAACCACTTGCCGAAGGTCGGGGACTGCGGCCGGATATCCACCGCCACATCGAACACCGAGCCACGCACCACCCGCACCAGCTTGCCCTGGGGTTGATCTACCTGGAAATGAAGCCCGCGCAACACGCCTTTGGCCGAGCGGCTGTGATTGTCCTGTACAAAGCTCAGATCGGTGCCCGTCGCTGCATTGAAGGCGCGTTGGTTGAAACTTTCGAAAAAGAACCCACGCTCGTCACCGAATACTTTGGGCTCGATGATCAGGACATCGGCAACGGAGGTAGGAGTCACCTTCACGCTTGGCCCGGTTCCTGGAGCAAACGCAAGAGGTATTGCCCATAACCGCTTTTTGCAAGAGGTGTGGCCAGCTTTTCAAGTTGCGGGCCATCGATAAAACCGTTGCGCCAGGCAATTTCTTCCGGGCACGCAATCTTGAGGCCCTGGCGGCGTTCCAGCGTTGCAATAAACTGCCCAGCGTCCATGAGGCTGTCGTGGGTACCGGTGTCGAGCCATGCGTAGCCACGCTGCATGATCTGGACATTCAACTGCCGGCGCTCCAGGTAGGCCTGATTCACCGCCGTTATCTCCAGCTCGCCGCGCTCGCTCGGCTTGATGGACTTGGCGATTTCGACCACCTGGCTGTCGTAAAAATAAAGGCCTGTCACGGCGTAGTTGCTTTTGGGAGCCAGCGGCTTTTCCTCAATGCTGATTGCCTTGCCAACCGTATCGAAAGCCACCACCCCGTAACGCTCGGGGTCCTGCACATGGTAGGCAAACACCGTGGCACCAGTCTCCTGCGCATCCGCCTCCATGAGCAGTTTTTGCAGATCGTGTCCATAGAAAATGTTGTCGCCCAGCACCAGCGCACTGCACGCACCATCCAGGAATTTTTCACCGATGATAAAAGCCTGCGCCAGCCCATCCGGACTGGGCTGCACCGCGTACTGCAGCGTCATGCCCCACTGTGATCCGTCGCCCAAGAGCTGCTCGAAGCGCGGCGTATCCTGCGGCGTGCTGATGATCAGCACCTCGCGGATGCCAGCGAGCATCAGGGTGCTCAGCGGGTAATACACCATGGGTTTGTCGTACACCGGCAGCAGTTGCTTGCTGATGGCCAGCGTGGCGGGGTGCAGGCGGGTGCCAGAACCACCTGCGAGGATGATGCCTTTGCGTTGGGTCATGTGTGAGTCAGGTCGTTTCGGCCAGCATGCGCTTGACGCCGCTCTGCCAGGCAGGAAGTTGCAGGCCGAATGTGTTCTGAAGTCTGGCCGTATTCAACCTTGAATTATGCGGCCGCACTGCCGGCGTCGGAAAAGCTGTCGTCGGAAGCGGCACCACCGTGGCAGAAGACGCCTTGAGCGCCGTGCCGGCGGCGCGCGCGCTGTCAATGACAAAACCAGCATAGCCATGCCACGAAGTTTCACCCGCCGCGGCTGCATGATAAATGCCAGCAAGACGGGAGGAGCCAGCCTCCTGAGCACGCCGCAGCATGTGTGCCGTGACATCTGCAAGCAGGTCGGCACCTGTCGGCGCCCCGAACTGGTCATTGATCACCGACAATTGCTCACGCTCACCAGCAAGGCGCAGCATGGTTTTGGCAAAATTGCCGCCCCGCGCCGAATACACCCAGCTGGTGCGCAGAATCAGATGTTGCGCACAGTGGGCTGCGATCCGCCGCTCGCCCTCCAGCTTGGTGCGGCCATAGACGTTGAGCGGTCCGGTCGAATCACCCTCTTCCCAGGGCTTGCTGCCGCTGCCGTCAAAAACATAGTCAGTCGAATAATGAACCAGCCAGGCGCCAATGGCCTGGGCCGCCGTGGCCAGCACGCCGGGCCCGATGGCATTCACCTTGTACGTGCTTTCGGCATCGCTTTCGGCCCTGTCCACCGCGGTATAGGCAGCTGCGTTGACAATGACATCAGGGCGAATCTGGCGGACGGTCTCGCTGATCCCATCCGCATCGGCAAGGTCGCCGCACCAGTCCGGGCTATGACGGTCAAGGGCAATGAGTTCGCCAAGCGGCGCCAGGCTGCGCTGCAACTCCCAGCCCACCTGTCCGTTTTTTCCAAACAGCAGGATTTTCATGCAGGTGCGGCATCCGCATATTGCGTTTGCACCCACTCACGGTACGCGCCACTTTGCACATGCGCCACCCATTCGGGGTTGTCCAGGTACCACTGGACCGTCTTGCGAATGCCGGTGTCGAAAGTTTCCGCCGGTTGCCATCCCAGTTCACGCTGGATCTTTCTGGCGTCGATCGCATAGCGGCGGTCATGGCCAGGGCGATCCTTGATGTAGCTGATCTGTTCGCGATAGTTCCGTCCATCCGGACGCGGGCGCAATTCGTCAAGCAGGGCGCAGACGGTGTGGACGATATCGATGTTGGGTTTTTCGTTCCAGCCCCCCACGTTGTAGACCTCCCCGGCCTTCCCGGCTTCGAGCACCCTGCGAATCGCACTGCAGTGGTCCTTGACATACAGCCAGTCGCGTATTTGCTGGCCGTCGCCATACACGGGCAGCGGCTTGCCAGCCAGCGCATTCACGATCATCAGCGGAATCAGCTTCTCCGGGAAATGGCAGGGCCCGTAGTTATTGCTGCAATTCGTCGTCAATACCGGCAAGCCATAGGTGTGGTGATAGGCCCGCACCAGATGGTCGCTGGCAGCCTTGCTGGCTGAATAAGGGCTGTTGGGTTCATAGGCATGGGTTTCGCTGAAAGCGACCTCGGAGGGCGCGAGCGAGCCATACACCTCATCGGTGGACACGTGCAGAAACCGAAAGCCGGCTTTGGCCTCGTCGGCCAGTTTGGCCCAGTAAGCCCTGGCGGCTTCCAGCAGACGGAAGGTGCCCACAATATTGGTGTGGATGAAGTCTTCGGGGCTGGCGATGGACCGGTCGACATGGGACTCTGCCGCAAAATTGATGATGGCGCGTGGTTGATGGCGAGCCAGAAGACCGCTCACCAACTCACGGTCACCAATGTCGCCCTTGACGAAAATATGCCGCGGATCGCCCTTCAAAGGCGCGAGGGTTTCCAGGTTGCCGGCATAGGTGAGTTTGTCCAGATTGATCAGCGGCTCGTCATGTGCCGCCAGCCAGTCCAGCACAAAATTGGCGCCGATGAAACCCGCGCCTCCGGTAACCAAAATCATGAGTTCGTTCCCCTGAATGCCTGCGCCATCTGGCGCTCGAATTCATTATGCCGCTGGCGCGTTCGCCAGCCCCTTATGCGGGGCAGCGAGACAAGCCCAAGAAAATCGCCCCGGACGGGCGATTTCCGGGGATCGCAAAGACGGTCAGAAATGAATCCCCCGCATCATCTGCTGCAAGGCCACGGCTTCGGGGGACAAGGTCTGCTTGACGGGTTTGTCGCCCGGCTTGGCGCCCTTCGCGGCCGATGAATCCGGGAACATGCGGAAGCTGGTGTTCATGGCGATCTGCGCCACGCGCGGCAGCAGCGCGTGCAGCACCTGGCCGGCGATGCCCAGGCGCGTCGCAATACGCACCGATTTGAAGATGCAGGCCTGGGCCACCAGGTCGGCGGCTTCTTCGGGGCTCAGGGTGGGCACGTTGTTGTACAGGTTGGTGGGCGCAATCATCGGTGTGCGCACCAGCGGCATGTTGATGGTGGTGAAGGTGATGCCCTGGTCGGCAAATTCGCTGGACGCGCAGCGTGTCCAGGCGTCCAGCGCGGACTTGGACGCGACGTAAGCCGAGAACCGCGGCGCGTTGGTCAACACGCCGATCGAGCTGATGTTGACCACATGGCCCTTGCGTTTGGCCACCATGCCGGGCAGAAAGCCCATGGTCACGCGCAGGCAGCCGAAGTAGTTGAGCTGCATGGTGCGTTCGAAATCGTGGAAACGGTCGTAGCTGGCCTCGATGGCGCGGCGGATCGAGCGGCCGGCATTGTTGATGAGGAAGTCCACGCCCCCGTGGTTGGCGACCAGCGTCTGCACAAAACGGTCGCAATCGGCCATGTCGGCAATGTCGGCCGGGTAGGCGATGAATTCATAACCCTTGGCTTTGGCTTCCTTGCAGGCCTCGTCGAGTTTGTCCTGGTCACGGCCGCAGATGATGGTGACGGCGCCGGCTTCGGCAAATTTGTGCGCCGCCGCCAGGCCGATGCCGGACGAGCCGCCGGTGATCAGCACCACCTTGCCTCCCACCGTGCCGCGCAGCGAGCGGTCGATGTGCAGGTCCGGGTCCAGGTGCCGCTCCCAGTAATCCCAGACCCGCCAAGCGTAGTCCTTGAGGTTGGGGCATTCCACGCCCGAGCCCTTGAGGGCGGCCAGCGTTTCGCGGCAGTCGAAACGTGTCGGGTAATTGACAAAGGTCAGCATGTCCTCGGGCAGGCCCAGGTCGGCCATGACGGCGTTGCGCACGCGCCGGACCGGCGCCAGCGCCATCAGGCTCTTCTTGACACCGCGCGGGATGAAGCCGAGCAGCGCCGCATTGACGAACAGGTTCATCTTGGGCGCGTGGGCGGCGCGGCTGAAAATGTCCAGCACATCACCGACGCGGTAGCCCACCGGGTCCACCAGGTGAAAGCATTTTTTGGCGATGCTGGTCTTGTGGCTGATGACATCGAGCGCGTCGACCACAAAATCGACCGGCACGATGTTGATGCGGCCGCCCTCCAGGCCCACGGCCGGCATCCAGGGCGGCAGCAGCTGCCGCATGCGCTGGATCAGCTTGAAGAAATAGTAGGGTCCGTCGATCTTGTCCATCTCGCCGGTGGTGCTGTCGCCCACCACCATCGCCGGCCTGAACACCGTCCACGGCACCTTGCATTCCTTGCGCACGATTTTTTCGCTCTCGTGCTTGGTCATGAAGTAGGGATGTTCGTAGTTCTCGGCTTCCTCGAACATGTCCTCGCGGAACACACCTTCGTACAGGCCTGCCGCGGCAATCGAGCTGACATGGTGGAAATGTCCGGCGTCGATGAGCTTGGCGAATTCGACGGTGTGGCGCGTGCCTTCCACATTGACGGCGATCTGGCTTTCCTCGTCGGCGCTGAGGTCGTACACCGCCGCGAGGTGATAGAAGTGATCGATCTGGCCCTTGAGCTTTTTGATGTCGTCGGCAGACACACCGAGTTTTTTTGCCGTCAGGTCGCCGTGCACCGGCACGGCCCTGGCCGCGCTCACACCCCAGTACTCGCGCAGCGCCTCCACCTTGCCCGCGCTCTCCTTGCGGATCAGGAAATGGACGACAGCCCCCTTGCGCTCCAGAAGCTTCTTGACCAGGCGCTTGCCGATGAAGCCTGTGGCTCCGGTGACGAAATACTGCATTGTGTTCTCCGCTAGACAACTCTGAACCAAAGGTAGATTCTTGCGCAAGCCCCACTTCCCGCTGGTCAGCAGAAACCCGCGCACCCCCGGCTTCTAGGAGCCCCTGCCTAAACCTGGCACCTAACTGGGCTTATATTTTGACCATGCGCCGCATGCCCCATGCGGCCTCCATCCACACCCCACGTCAGGAGTCCACCATGGTCAAGAAGCTGCAAAAAATGAGCGCCGACAAAAAGTCCGCGCCCCAACTCTCCGGTGCCGTCAAGGAATCTGCCCAGCAGATCTGGCTCGCTGGCCTCGGCGCCTTCTCCAAGGCACAGGAAGAAGGCGGCAAGGTCTTCGAAACCCTGGTCAAGGAAGGCCTGTCCATCCAGCGCAAGACCCAGGCTGTGGCCGAAGAAAAAATCTCCACCGCCACCAACAAGATGGCCACCATGGCCACCGACATCAGCTCCAAGGCCGGCCACCAATGGGACAAGCTCGAAACCATTTTTGAAGAGCGCGTCGCCAAGGCCCTGAACAAGCTGGGCGTGCCATCGGCCAAGGACGTGGATGCACTGATCGCCCGCATCGACGAGCTCAACAAAAACGTGCAGCAGATGGCCAGCAAGCCGGCCGCCAAGGCAGCGCCCCGCGCCGCGGCAAAAAAATCCGCGGCAGCCAAACCCGCCGCCAAAAAGCGTGCGCCGGCACGCAAGTCCGCCTGAGACTTGACTCACGGTAAAAAGGACGCTTGACGTCCTTTTTTTATGCCTGCCCGTCCACGGCCACATTGCTGCAAAGCAGCAAATTCGCCAGTGACCGGCGTCTACACTTCCGATTCATGACTTCTGCCCAGCGTTCAGGAAAAAGCCGCCCAGGCAACGCAGTGAAAAAAACCGCCCACACCACCAGCGGACCACGCATCGCTTTGGCGCTGGCGGGCGGCGGACCGTTGGGGGCGATCTACGAAATCGGCGCCCTCTGCGCGCTCGACGAAGCGCTGCAGGGACTGTCCTTCACCAAGCTGCACCACTACGTCGGTGTTTCGGCCGGCGGGTTTATCGCCGCCGGGCTCGCCAACCGCATGACGCCGCGCGAGTTGTGCGCCGCATTCATTGAAAACGACCACCAGGCCTCGGAAGTCTTCGATCCGGCGTGGCTGCTGATGCCCGCCTATGGTGAATTCCTGCGCCGCGGCATCATGCTGCCGGGGTTGGCGGCCTCGGCCATGTGGCGTGCCACCTTCGGACGAAAGTCGCTGCTGCATGCGCTGGAAACCCTGGGCCCGGCCCTGCCAACGGGGATGTTCTCGAACGAGGAAGTGGACCGGCGGCTGGCTGCCCTGTTCTCGAAAAACGGCCGCACCAACAACTTCCGCGAGCTGGGCACGCGGCTCACGCTGGTGGCCACCAACCTGGACAGCGGCGAGGCCGCGCCCTTCGGCCAGCCCGGCTGGGACCATGTGACTATCTCCCGGGCGGTGCAGGCCAGTTCGGCGTTGCCGGGACTGTTTCCCCCGGTGGAAATCGACAACAGTTACTACGTGGACGGCGCGCTCAAGAAAACCCTGCACGCCGGCGTGGCGATGGACGGCGGCATCGACCTGATGATCTGCCTGAACCCGCTGGTGCCGTTTGACGCCACCCTGGCGCCGGAGCTGTCGATGGCGCAACGCGTGATGCGGCGCGGCCTGCCGCGTGAACGCCAGGCCATCCCGCGCATCGTGGACGGCGGCCTGCCGGCGGTGCTGAGCCAGACCTTCCGCTCCATGATCCACTCGCGCCTGGAGCTGGGCATGAAGCACTACGAACACGCCTATCCCGACACCGACATCGTGCTGATCGAGCCTGACGCCCGGGACACCGACATGTTCCTGGCCAACACCTTCAGCTACGGCCAGCGCCGCCAGCTCGCCGAACACGCCTACCAGACGACGCGCGAGATGCTGCGCTCGCGCAAGACCAGCCTCTCGGCCAAGCTGGCGCGGCACGGGGTATCGCTGAACCTGGCGGTGCTGGAAGACACGCGCCGCCACCTGGTCAGCCCGGCGCCTGCGCCGACGCGGATCGGCCGGGCCATCCGTTCGCTCGAGGAAGTCATGGAAGACGTGAGCCATGCGCTGGGGCCGTCGGCCGCCCGTCCGGCATGAGCCACAGGACCGCTCCCGGGGCAGGGGCTGTCCCAAAGCGGCCCCGCTCGTCTTCCCCAGTTCCAGGACCTGCATCCCTGCGTTAGAGTAGAAAAAAATACGAGGTAGACACCATGGCGAAAAAAGCGCCGCGCCGAACTGCTGAACGCATCCTCGAGGTGACGCTTGATCTGTTCAACCGTTTCGGCGAACCCAATGTGTCGACCACGCTGATTTCGGCCGAACTGGGCATCAGCCCCGGCAACCTCTACTACCACTACCCGGCGAAGGACGAACTGATCAACTCGCTGTTCGACCGCTACGAGCGGGCGCTCAGCGAACTGCTCAATGCCAGCGACAGCGTGCGGGACGTGGAAGACGCCTGGTTTTTCATGCACTCGCTGTTCGAGCTGATCTGGCAATACCGCTTTCTCTACCGCGACCTCAACGACCTGCTCAGCAAGAACCGCCGGCTCGAGACACATTTCCAGTGGATCCTGAAAAACAAGACGCGCTCGGTCAAGGCCATGCTCGACAGCATGAGCCGGGCCAATGCCGTCAGCATCGACTCCCGCGAGGTCGAGGCCACCGCTACCAGCATGGTGGTGGTGCTGACCTACTGGCTGAGCTTCGAGTACGTGCGCGACCCGCGCAATGCGCTGGAGCCCGAAAATGCGCAATCCGCGCTGCTGCGCGGCGCCCACCATGTGCTCAACCTGCTGATTCCTTACCTGGAGCAGGGCCAGCGCATGCACCTGCAGGCCCTGGTCGGCGCCTACACCCAGCCGACCTGATCACCACAACACAATATTCAAGGAGACAAACATGGCCAAATGGACCGCTTTCCCCCACCCCGGCGACTATGCCTTCGACGCGGCCAGCCTCAAAAAGAGCTGGGCCCGCCTGCACCAGGGCGATTGCGAGCCGCTGCCCAAGGACGCGGGGGTGCTGCAGGCCTGGGTGCTGTTCCACAACGGCGAGTTCCAGAAGGCGGCTGAAGCGGGCCTGAAGGCCGGCGGCGCCGGCCTCACGGTCGCCAACAAGGCCACCAGCATTTACGCCAACTACCTCGAGACCAAGGAAAAAGCCAAGCTGGACCTGTTCATGGAAGTGGCCGGGCGGGCCGAGGCCCAGCAGGCGGCGGAACCGAAAAACGCCAACGCCTGGTACTGGCAGGCCTACGCGCTGGGCCGTTATGGCCAGGGCATCAGCGTGGCCAAGGCGCTGGCCCAGGGCCTGGGCACCAAGGTCAAGAACGCGCTGGAGCAGGCCATCAAGCTCTCACCCAAACATGCCGACGCCCACATCGCGCTGGCGGCGTTTCATGCCGAAGTGATCGACAAGGTCGGCTCGCTGATAGGCGGCATGACCTACGGCGCCAAGAAGGACCAGGGCCTGGCCTTGTTCAAGGAAGCCCTCAAGCTCAACCCGACTTCGGCGATTGCCATGATCGAATACGCCAACGGCATGGTCATGCTCGAAGGCGACAAGAAAATGAAGGAAGCCACCAAGCTGTATGAACAGGCCGCCGCCAGCCAGCCGCTCGATGCGATGGAGCGCCTGGACGTGGAGATGGCCAAGGCCGAACTGGAAGACTAGGCGAAAAAAACGGGCGCAGCGCTATTTTTTTGATAGCTGCTTACGCCCGTCTTCCGGGGTCTGGAGCCCCAAAATGGTTATGAACTCAGGCCATCCACCGCCTGGAACAGCGACTGCCGCGCCTGCGTGATGACCTGCTGCTTCCAGTCGTCGGTGTTGACGTAAAACGCATCCATCATCTGCTGCTTGATCTGCGCCGCCAGCGCCGCGGGCGCCTCGGGGTGCAGATTGAGCCAGTGTTCGGCACGCAGCGCCTGCATCATCTCGAAAGGCGGCAGGGTGCCGTATTCCATGGCGATGCCGGTGTACTCGGCGTCCGGGCACTCCTCGTAAATCGAATTCCACATCAGGCCGGTCAGGAAAGCCGAACTCGACGAGCCGTCGTAAATCGAAGTCACCGGCGTCTTGCCGCCGTTGTCCCACCAGGCGCGTGCGCGGGCCAGCGCCTCCTTGTCGTCGCGGCAGGCGCAGATGCGCTCGCCGACGCCGCTGGGGCCCAGGCCGGTGTGGATATCTATCCAGCCCACGCGGCGCGCAAAACGCACATGGGTCTGCATCACCTGGCGCAGGGTCAGGTTGCTCCAGGTCGGCGCGGTGCCGCCGAAAAACAGGCCCTTGTCGAACTCGTGCTGGCCGCGCGTGATGGCGGCCTGGTAGGCGTCCATGCCGCGGTCCTGGATGTACTGGCCGGTGGCCGCGGCATTGTCCGCGGTCGGCGGCCAGACCTCGGGCAGCAGCAGCGGCTGGATCTCGCGGTAGGCTTCGTTGACCGGCAGCGGCTGCGAGAAATCGTGGAAGTTGCGGTTCAGATCCACGTTTTCATGCGTGGTGCGCCGGATGTGCGAAAAACCATAGGGGTTGAGCGCATGGATGTAGAGCACGGCCACGCCCTGCTCCCTCGCCTTGGCGCGCCATTCCGCGTCGCGCAGCGCATACACCTGGACACCCGAGCCGCAATAACCCTCGACCCCGTGGCAGGCGCTGCTGACGATCAGCAGCGAACGCGCATCGGCCGGGCCATCCATGACCACGTCCATGGCCAGCACCTCGCCGTCGCGTCCGGCTTCGGGATGCAGGTGCGTCTCGACTGTGAGTTCGGCCGCGGCGGCGGCTTCGAGGAACTTCGCGCGGGCTTCGGCGTAACTTGTGGAGAATGCGTCGTTCACCCCGGTCATGCGGCGTCCTTGGTCAGCCAGCTCTCGGCCAGCCGCACCCAGAAGGTCGCTCCCAGCGGAATCAGGTCATCGTTGAAGTCGTAACTCGGGTTGTGCAGCATGCAGGGCCCGCCGCCGTGGCCGATCTCGCGGTGTGCGCCGTCGCCGTTGGCGATAAAGGCATAACAGCCGGGCTTGGCCTGCAGCATGTAGGAGAAATCCTCGCCGCCCATGGTCGGTTCCTGGGTGATCACATTGTCCGCGCCGACGATCTCGGCCATCACCTTGCGCGCAAACTCGGTTTCCTTCGCGTGGTTGATGGTCGGCGGGTAGTTGCGCACAAACTCGAATTCGCACTCGGCCTCATGCGCGGCGCAGATGTTCTCGGCGACCTGCTTCATGCGCCGCTCTATCATGTCCAGCACTTCCAGCGTGAAGGTGCGCACCGTGCCCTGCAGCTCGCAGCTGTCGGGGATCACGTTGGTGGCCTCGCCGGCATGAATCATGGTGACCGAGATGACACCAGCATCCACCGGCTTCTTGTTGCGGCTGATGATGGTCTGGAAGGCCTGCACCATCTGGCAGGCCACCGGCACCGGGTCAATGCCGTTGTGCGGCAACGCGGCGTGGCCGCCCTTGCCGCGTATCGTGATCTTGAACTCGTTGGTGGAAGCCATCACCGGGCCGGCGCTGGCGGCGAACTTGCCGACCTGGGTGCCTGGCCAGTTGTGCATGCCGAACACCGCGTCCATCGGGTACTTGTCGAACAGGCCGTCCTTGATCATCTCGCGGGCGCCGCCACCGCCCTCCTCGGCCGGCTGGAAGATCAGGTAGACCGTGCCGTCGAAGTTGCGGTTTTTCGCGAAATGCTGCGCGGCCGCCAGCAGCATGGCGGTGTGGCCGTCGTGGCCGCAAGCGTGCATCTTGCCGGCGGTCTTGCTGGCATGTTCAAAGGTGTTGAATTCCTGCATGGGCAGCGCGTCCATGTCGGCGCGCAATCCGATGGCGCGGCTGGAAGTGCCGCTCCTGACGATGCCGACCACGCCGGTCGTGCCCATGCCGCGATCGATGGGGATGCCCCACTCGGTGAGTTTTTGCGCCACCACGTCGGCGGTGCGCACTTCCTCGAAACACAGTTCTGGATGGGCGTGGATGTCACGGCGCACGGCGGCAATGCCTGCGGCCTGGGTGACGATGGAGTCGATGACTTTCATGAAAACCTCTTGATGGTCAGGCCCGCGGCGCGGCGCGATGTGCGGACGGCTTGCGGACCCAAGGTTGGCCTTGGTAGTGGGCATAGTCTGCCAGATTTAGCAGGGGCACGTCGCCGCTGGAGTCGCCGTACGCATGCAAGGCAAGCGGTTTTTGCAAGCCCCGCGCCAGCAACCAGTCCTGCAGGCGCCGCACCTTCTCCTGCCCGTGGCAATTCGGCGTGGCCATCTCGCCAGTGAGTGCGCCATCCCGGCTTGCCAGTTCGGTGCACAGGACAGCGTCGATGCCGAGCATGCGGCCCACTTCGTGTAAATAAATACCCGGGGAAGCACTCACGATCACACAACAATGGCCGAGTTGCTGGTGCCGGCGCAGCCGCGCCAGCATGTCGGGCTGCCACTGCGCAGGCAGGTCGTCCTGCACAAAAGCGGCCGTCCATCGCGCGATCTCTTCGTCGCTGCGCCCGGCCAGGGCGACCGACAGCAAACGCGCCTTGGCGCGGTGGTTGCTCATCAGGCGCAGCGCAAAAGCCGCCAGCCAGGGCCCGCTCAGCAGCAGCGCCCCCACAAACCGCGGCCAGCCGAGCCCGCGCTGCAGATAGGGCAGCAAGGTGTCGCGCCGCGTCAGCGTTCCGTCGAAATCGAAGGCGGCCACTTCCACAGGCGCGCTCGCTGTGTCAGGCGAAACAACTACTTCTGGCATCGCACCTGCCCGCACAGGCGCTCGCAGAACGGGCAGCCGCTCATGGGCAGCCAGGCCGGGATGTTGTAGTAACGCCGGTAAATTGTTGCCAGCACGCCGTCACGGTAGGCGGCGTAGTTGAAGCCGCGGCCCTCGACCGCATAAAAGGGCACGCCGTCCTGCGTGTAACTGAGTACCTGCACGCTGTCGAAGTAAGGCGTGTAGTCATCGAGCTGCGGCGCATCCATGCGGACGATGCGCACGGTTTTACCCTGGTACAGCGAGAAGTCCACCAGCATGTCGTCCTGCCGCGCATGGAAGTTGCCCGGGCCGAACACCGGCACGTACTGCCCGAGCGTGTGGCCGTAAATCGAGGCCGGTGTGTAGGCGCTGGCCATCAGCACCACACCGGGCGCCGTCACTTGCGCCAGCATCTCGGGGGTCTTGTAGCTGCGGATGATGCGCGGGTACAGGCTGGTGTTTTTCCAGTCCTGGAGCGACGTCGCATAGAGGCCGGCCACGGCCAGCACGTGTATGCCGGCAAATACGGCCATGCCCAGCGCGCAGGCCCTGAGTTTGTCTTTCGGCAAGGCCAGGGCCAGCAGCGCAAAACCGAAGGGGTAGAAGGACAACACCCAGTGCAGGCCCACGACCTTTTTGAACGACAGCAGCGCAAAAAACAGCAGCGGCACCAGCACCAGGCAGGCCAGCAGGCGCTGCTGCCGCGACACGGCGGCCAGCGCGCCGCGTTGCCGCCAGGCCAGCCAGGCCGCCGCCGGCGTGATGAGGTAGGCCATCATCGCCAGGTAGAGCAGCGGCTTGTTCCAGGCGAAGGCTTCGCCCTGGTTGCGGTTGTACACATTGAACATGATGTTGGACCAGCCGTGCGACATGTTGTACGCGATGTTGATGGCCGGCCCGGGCAGGGCGCACAGCACCAGCAGCGCAAAAGCCGGCCAGCGCTCGCGCCGGTACAGCGCGAAATACACCAGGTAGCTCAGGCCCAGCACCACCGAAAAATACTTGGACAAAAACGCGCAGCCCAGCGCCAGCCCGGCCAGCGCGTACAGCATCCAGGCGTGGCGGTCCAGCTGCGCGCGCCGCTCTGCGCGCAGCACCAGCGCGACCGACAGCACCGACCAGAAGATCAGCGGCGTGTCGGTGGTGATCAGGGTGTTGAGCCAGTTCAGCGGCGCCAGCCAGAAAAACAGCACGGCCCAGGCCGCGCGCTCCCGGCCCAGCGGCGCCAGCGCCCAGCCCACCAGGCCGCCCAGCGCCAGCGGCAGCAGCACCGCCGGCAGGCGGATGGACCAGACGCTGTCGCCCAGGGTGGCGCGCATCAGCGCGATCAGCCAGCCGACCATGGGCGGGTGGTCGTAATAACCCCAGTCGGGGTACACGCCCCACCAGTAGAAAAAGGCTTCGTCGCCGGTGATCGGAAAGGTGCCGGCGATCCACAGGCGCAGCGCCAGCGACAGCAGGCCGGCGGCGACCAGCCAGGCGGTGATGGAAACGGAAGCGGCCGCAGCCTGGAGGCGTGAAAACATGGGTTACCTGAAACTGATGTCGCGGCGGATGGCGGCACTATAGACCAGCGCCAGCGCACCGATGGCCACCGCCAGCCAGAGCGTGACCAGCCGCACCTGCACCGTGATACCCAGCGCGAGACCCGCGCTGGCACCGTGGGCGACCAGCACGGCCGCCAGGATGGCCTCCATGCCGCCGAGGCCGGCCGGCAGCAGCGACAGCGCGCCGCCCACCATGGCCAGCGCATAAAAACCGGTGGCCTCCAGCGCGCTCACCGACAGGCCGGCCGCGCGGCAGAGCAGCCAGACCGCCACACCCTGCGCCGCCCAGGCCACCAGGCTCAGGGCCAGCCACAGCAGCGGGCGTGTCGCCAGGCAGGTCCAGGCCTCGCGCAGCCAGGCAAAACGCGCCAGCAGCCGGTCGCGGAATTTGGCCAGCAGGGCAACAACCATCACGCCCAGCACCACCGCCAGTCCGGCCAGTCCCAACACCAGCGACGGCCCGACCAGCCCGGCCAGCCACCAGGCCACCGGCAGGCACAGCAGCAACAGGCACAGCAGGTCGGCCAGCCGCTCGGCGCCGAAAATCGCCAGGCTTTGTGTCGCGCTCAACGGATTGCGCGCCAGCAGCAGGCCGCGCGCCGCCTCGCCGACATTGCCCGGGGTCGGCGTGAAGGTGTAGCCGGCCAGGTACAGCCGCAGCGCCTCACCGATGGGCAGCGGCCGGCCGTAATGCGCCATCCACAGCCGCCAGCGCAGACCGCGCAGCAGGTAGTTGAGCAGGCACAGGGCGATGGCCTGCAGGCCGGCCGTTGATGCCAGCGCCTGCAGCGGCGCCAGCGGCGAGGTCTCTGAAAACAGCGCCAGCAGCACGGCATACAGCGTGGCGGCCGCGCCCATCACCAGCAGCAAGGGCTTGAGCGGCAGGCGGGCGGCCGGCCGGCCGGGCAGGTTCAAAAGCGGTGCCCCAGAAACACCACCAGCCAGGCGGCCAGCGCGGCCAGGATCCAGGGGTCGCGCAGCAGGTCGCGCGAGACGTCTTCGCCGCGCCCGCGGTGCACCTGGAAGGCGTAACGCAACATGGCGAAAACCACGATGGGCACGGTATACAGCAGGCGGTCGCCATGCTGGCGCTGCGAATCGGCGCTGGCCGCAAACAGGCCGTAGGTCAGCAGCGAGGCCGTCATGGTCACCGCCATGAAGATGTCCAGCAGCGCCGGCGGGTAATGCTCGAGCACGGCGCGCTGGTCAGCCTCGTCGTGGAAACTTTCTGCCTTGCGTTTGGAAAAGCCGAGGAACAGCGCCACAAACAGGCCCGCCAGCAGCAGCCAGCGCGAGGGCGGGATGCCCACGGCCAGGGTGCCGGCCAGCAGCCTGAGCATGAAGCCCGAGGCGATGATGGTCACGTCCACCACCGGCACATGTTTGAGCCGCCAGGAGTAGGCCAGGTTCAGCGCGAGGTACAGACCCAGCAGCACCAGCAATTTGAAGTTGCCGGCCGCCAGGACCAGACCGGCCGCCAGCAGCACGGCCGCCAGCACCAGGGCTGCCGTTGGCGACACGGCGCCGCTGGCCAGCGGGCGCGTGCGCTTGACCGGATGCCGGGCATCGGCGGCCCGGTCGTGCCAGTCGTTGAGGATGTAGACCAGGCTGGAAAAACAGCAGAAGGCCGCAAAAGCGTTGAGCACCGTCAGCGCCAGCGGGCCGTTGTTCCAGGTTTCGCTGAACATCAACCCGGCAAACACAAAGGCGTTCTTCAGCCATTGGTGGGGGCGCATCAGGGTGACGAGGCTGGACAACAGGCGCATGGGCGGTGGGGACAGGACGGATGGATGCCGGCGCATGGGGCACGGCCGGTCGGCGTCAAGCATAACTGACACCGGCCACGGCGCCTGCCGCCGGGGCAGGATCAGGCCAGCCGCCGGGGCGGGCGCTCCGGCCCGCTGGACTTTATGAACAAAAAAGGCCGGCAGCCCTTGCTGGACATGCGTAAGCAGCTATTAAAGAAATAGCACTTCGGGCGGCCGCCCGCGCCTGCGCAGCACTCAGGTGCGAACGCGCCCGTCGCCCGTCAGCATGGACAGCTCGACAAAACTCGAGGCCACGTGGTCGGTCGGCGAAAAGCTCACCGAGAATCCGCCCAGCGACTGGCTGCCCACGCCCTCGAGGCCGGCAATCAGCGACTCACGCGTCGGTTTGGCGCCGGCACGCTTGAGGCCGTCGACGAACAGCCGGGCGGCGATATAACCTTCCATGCTGGAGAAGTTGGCCTGGGCGTCCTTGCCGGCGGCCTTGACCGCATCGACAAATTCCCGGGCGATGGGACGTGCGGCGTTGTAGGGCGAAGGCATGACTTGCGACACCACCACGCCGGCGCCGTCCTTGCCGAGTTCGTCGGCCAGCGCCTGGGTGCCGACAAAGGACACGTTGTAGAAAGTGCCGCCATAACCGGCCTTGCGGGCTTCGCGGATGAAGGCCGCGCAGGACTTGTAGGCGCTGATCTGCACCACGGCGTCGGGGCCGGCGGCCACCAGGGTCTTGACGGCAGCGGCCACATCGACCGAATTGCGCTCCACCGTGGCCTGCGCCACCGTCTTGAGGTTCTGGGCGCCCAGCGCCAGCGTCACACCGTCGAGGCCGGCCTTACCGTAGGCGTCGTTCTGGTAGAACACCGCGATTTTCTTCAGCCCCAGGCTGGTCAGCTGCTTGACGATCAGGCCGGTCTCGTCGTTGTACGAAGCACGGACATGGAACGCGTATTTGTTGAAGGGCTCACGCAGCGCCATGGCGCCGGTGAAAGGCGCGATGAAGGGCGCCTTGTCCTTGGTCGCCAGCGGCAGGGCCGCCACGCTGGTCGGGGTGCCGATGTAGCCGAACAGCGCGAACACGTCGTCGGCCAGCAGCTTGCGGGTGTTTTCGGCGCAGCGGTCCGGCTCGTAGCCGTCGTCGAGGTTGCGGATCTCGATCAGCCGTTTGCCGACGCCACCCTGGGCGTTGACCTGGTCGAAATAGACCCTGGCGCCCTGGTAGAACTGGATGCCGAGCTGGGCGGCCGGGCCGGTGAAGGCGGCCGACTGTCCGAGGACGATCTTGCTGTCAGACTGGGCCCGGGCGATGTTAAAACCGGCCACCAGGGCGGCACCGGCGGTGAGGGAGAAGGTTCGGCGATTGATAAGCATGCAACCATTTTCAGGTCGGCATGTGTCACTGAAACTGACAGCGCGATCGCTATCGCTTCGCCTTTTGGCAAATCGAGTACTTTGGTTTTAGAAAACCTTTGTTTTAAGGGTTAACCCTTGAATTTACGTCAGAAGACTGTCAGCCTGTGTCGCGGCGCCCCAACTATTCCCGCACCCGCCCCTGGGAGTCGATCAGGCCCAGCTCGACCAGCCGCGAGCCCACGCGGTCTTCCACAAAGTGAATCCTGAAGCCGCCGATGTTGAGGTCGTCCAGGCCCTCCACCGACTTCTTGAGCTTGGCCCGCGTCAGGTCCTTGCCGGCGCGGCGCAAGGCTTCGGTGTACACGCGCGCAGCGATGTAGCCTTCGACCATGTAGACATTGGGTTTCTCCAGCTTGGCAGCCGCAGCATCCGCCTGCAGTTCACGCACCAGCGCCACCTTGGTGCCGTCACTTTTGGGCACCACGCGCGCCACCACCACGCCGGCCCCCGACTTGCCGAGCTGTTCGGCCAGCAGGCTTTCGCCGGTGTTGGAAAAACCGTAAACCGGCCCGCGGAAATTTTTGGCGCGCAATTCGCGCACCACCGATGCAGCACTCTGCGAATCGCCGATCACCAGCACGGACTCGGGCCCGGGCGCCAGCGCCTTGTCCACGCTGGCGGCCAGCGCACCGCTGGAAAACACCGCACTGGTGAGCAGGTTGGCGCCCAGGCCGGTCATGGTCCGCTGGGCCGAGTCCAGCGCAGCCAGGGATTCGCCGTCATTGGCATGCAGGATGGCCAGCTTGCGGGCGCCCAGGGCGGCCGCATGCCGGGTGATGGCCGCGGCCTCTTCCGAGTAGCCCGGGCGCAGGGAATACACATTGGCATACAGCGCACCGCGAAACTCGTCCGCCGCCGCCATGGGTGCAAACAGCAAGACGTCGCTGTCCCTGATCAGCGGGTAGGCGGCCGTCACTTGCGGCGAACCGTAAAAACCGAACAGCGACAGCACCCCCTGCTCGAGCAGCTTTTTGGTGTTGGCGGCGGTGGTGGCGGGGTTGCCCTGGTCGTCCAGCGTGACCAGTTCGATCTTGCGCCCGTTGACGCCGCCGGCCGCGTTGACGTTGTCAAAGTAGAGCTTGGCGCCCTGGTGGAAATACCGCGCCAGCGAGGAGCCCGGACCGGTCAGGGCCACGCTCTGGCCCAGCACGATGGTGGTCTTGCCGACCCCGTCCTGGCTGTGCGCAACTGCACCCGCCAGCGCCAGGACAGCTACGATGAGGGTCCGGCCCAGAGTGTTGAATGTTTTCATAGATTGCTTGCCCTGAATGAAGCGCATCCCGGGCCGTCTCCTTGTAAGAAAATGTAGTTCCATTTATGACAACATCAATCGGCATCTCCCCTAGTGTCAGTTTCGTGAAAGCTTCAGGCCAGGTGCGCGGCGCCTGCCCGCACGACTGTCCGGACACCTGCGCCCTGCTGACGACGGTGGACAAGGGTGTGGCCGTCAAGGTGCAGGGCAACCCGGAACATCCGCAGACCGGCGGCGTGCTCTGCACCAAGGTCTCGCGCTACACCGAACGCAGCTACCACCCCGAGCGCATCCTGCAACCGCTCAAACGTGTCGGCCCCAAAGGTTCTGGCCGATTCGAGCCGGTCAGCTGGGACAGCGCGCTGGACCAGATCGCGGCACGCCTGACCAGCATCGCCGCGCGCAACCCCGAGGCGGTTGCGCCTTACAGCTATGCCGGCACCATGGGCCTGGTGCAGGCCGAAGGCATGGCCGCGCGCTTTTTCAACAAGCTGGGCGCCTCGCTGCTGGAGCGCACCATTTGTTCGGCCGCCGGCACCGAGGCCCTGACCCAGACCCTGGGCGGCAAGGTCGGCATGAAGGTCGAGTTTTTTGCCGAAGCGAAACTCATCATCATCTGGGGCAGCAACTCGATTGCCAGCAACCTGCATTTCTGGCGCCATGTGCAGGAGGCCAAGCGCCAGGGCGCACGCATCGTCTGCATCGACCCGCGCAAGACCGAAACCGCCGACAAGTGCCACGAACACATCGCGCTGCGGCCCGGCACCGACGCCGCGCTGGCGCTGGCGCTGATGCACGAGCTGATCGTCCATGACTGGCTGGACCACGATTACATCGCCCAACACACTGTCGGCTGGGACCAGCTCAAGGCGCGCGCGCTGCTGTGGCCGCCCGCACGCGCCGCCGAGGTCTGCGGTGTGCCGGTGGCGCAGATCACCGCGCTGGCACGCGACTACGGCACGACTCAGCCGGCAGCGATCCGCCTGAACTACGGCATGCAGCGCGTGCGCGGCGGCGGCAATGCGGCGCGCGCCATCGCCTGCCTGCCGGCGCTGACCGGCGCCTGGCGCCAGCGCGCCGGCGGCCTGCTGCTGTCGAGCTCGGGCATGTTCCCGATCAACAAGGCGGCGCTGCAGCGCCCCGACCTCCTGGCCGGGCGCTGGCCGCGCACGCTCAACATGAGCACCATCGGCGACGACCTGGCACGGGACAGTTCGCCGGACTTCGGCCCCAGGATCGAGGCGCTGATCGTCTACAACAGCAACCCGGTCGCGGTCGCGCCCGAGTCCGGCAAAGTGGTGCAGGGCTTCGAACGCGAGGACTTGTTCACCGTGGTGCTGGAGCATTTCCAGACCGACACCGCCGATTACGCCGACTTCATCCTGCCCGCCACCACCCAGCTCGAACACTGGGACATCCATGCGTCCTACGGCCACACCGACGTGTTGCTGAACCGGCCGGCGATCGCACCTGTCGGCCAGGCGCGGCCCAACAGCGAGATCTTCCGTGCGCTGGCCGCGCGTATGGGTTTCACCGAGCCCTGCTTTCAGGACGACGACGAAACCCTGTGCCGCGCGGCTTTCAGCGACCCCGGCGGTGACAAGGTGGATTTCGACGAGCTGCTGGACAAGGGTTTTGCCACCTTGCCGATTCCCGACGCACCGTTTGCCGACGGTGGGTTTCCCACGCCCTCGGGCAAGTGCGAGTTTTTCAGTGCGCGGCTGGTCGCCCAGGGCCTGGACGGCCTGCCCGACCAGCTGGACAACCACGAGACCGCCGGCAGCTCGGCCGAGTTTCCGCTGGCCATGATTTCGCCGCCGGCGCGCAATTTCCTCAACTCGACCTTTGTCAACGTCAAAAGCCTGCGCGACATCGAAGGCGAACCGCTGCTGGAAATCCATGCCGACGACGCGACCGCGCGCGGCATCCCCGACGGCGCGGTGGTGCGCGTCTTCAACCAGCGCGGAACCTATCGCTGCAAGGCCGAGATCTCGAAGCGCGCGCGGCCCGGCGTGGTCAACGGCCTGGGTGTCTGGTGGCGCAAGCTCGGGCTGGACGGCACCAACGTGAACCAGCTCACCAGCCAGCAGCTGACCGACCTGGGGCGCGGCCCGGTGTTTTACGACTGCCTGGTGGAAGTGCAACTTGACGAGGCAAGTTAACTCCAACAAGCTGTGCGCTTCAAAAAACCCGCCCTCGCCGTCCTCGCCATCGCTGTGCTGGGCGTGTCCGGCTGCAGCACCATGGCGTATTACTGGCAGTCGGTCAGCGGCCACCTGGAATTGATGAACGCGGCGCGGCCGCTGCCCGAATGGTTGCAGGACAGCCAGACACCGGAGAAGCTCAGGGCCAGACTTGAACTCGCCCAGCGCATACGCCGCTTTGCGGTCAGCGAGCTGCACCTGCCCGACAACGCGAGTTACCAGCGTTACGCCGATTTGCAGCGCAAGGCGGTGGTCTGGAACGTCACGGCTGCGCCGGCGCTGTCGCTCAAACCCGAGACCTGGTGTTTCCCGGTGGCCGGTTGTGTCGGCTACCGCGGCTACTTCGACGAGAACGAGGCCCGCGCCGAAGCCGAACGCCTGCAGGCCAGAGGCCTGGACGTGCATGTGTATGGCGTACCCGCCTATTCGACATTGGGCTGGATGAACTGGGCCGGTGGCGACCCGCTGCTCAGCACCTTTGTGAGCTACCCGGAAGGCGACCTGGCGCGCCTGATTTTTCATGAACTGGCGCACCAGGTGCTGTATGTGCAGGACGACACGCCGTTCAACGAGTCTTTTGCCACCGCCGTCGAGCGCCTGGGCGTGGCGCGCTGGCTGGCGGCTTCCGGCTCGGACAAGGCCAGGGCCGACTACGCCGCGCTGGAGCAGCAGCGACTGCAGTTTCGCGCGCTGACGCGCGACACGCGCCGCGCCCTGACCGCGATTTATGAATCAAAATCGGCTCCGGCGCCCAGCCGGCAAGCGCAGCTAGCTATGAAAAAAGTAGCAATGGAGAACTTCCGGGCCAGCTACGCCGAGCTCAAAAAAACATGGTCGCCACCGGCCGGCACCATCGCCGCTTATGACCGCTGGGTGGCGCAGGCCAACAACGCCTCCTTCGGCGCGCAGGCCGCCTATGACGAGCTGGTGCCCGGTTTCGAAGCGCTGTTTGCGCGCAGCGGCGGCAACTGGCCGGTCTTTTATGATGAGGTCCGGCAACTGGCGAGCCAGCCCAAGGCCGAACGCCAGAAGATCCTGGCGGCGCGCTGAAGACATACACGGAGACACACACATGGCAGAGATCCACATCGAACGCAAACACAGCCTGGGCCTGCCCGAGGCGCGCAAGGTCGCCTTCCAGTGGGCCGAGATGGCCGAGGAAAAGTTCGACATGGAATGCACCTACGAAGAGGGCAAGACCGAAGACCTGGTGAGCTTCACCCGCTCGGGCGTCAGCGGCGAACTCAAGGTCACCGCCGACCTGCTGGCGCTGGACGCCAAGCTCGGCTTTCTGCTCGGCGCCTTCAAGGACAAGATAGAGGGCGAGATCGTGAAAAACCTCGACACCCTGCTGGCCAAAAAGTCGGCGGCCGCCAAAAAAGAGCCGGCCGCCAAAAAGAAACCCGCCGCCAAATGACCATCGCGGCCCCCACCGGCCCGCTGGCGGGCCTCAAGGTGGTGGAGCTGGGCCAGCTCATCGCTGGACCCTTTGCCGCCAAGACGCTGGGCGACTTCGGCGCCGACGTCATCAAGATCGAAGCACCCCACAGCGGAGACCCGCTGCGCCAATGGCGGCTGCTGAAAGACGGCACCTCGGTCTGGTGGCAGGTGCAGTCGCGCAACAAACGCTCCGTCGCGCTGGACCTGCGCCAGGCCGAAGCCCAGGACATCGTGCGCAAGCTCGCACAGGACGCCGACGTGCTGATCGAGAACTTCCGGCCCGGCGCCATGGAAGGCTGGGGCCTGGGGCCGGACGACCTGCTCAAGCTCAACCCGCGCCTCATCATGCTGCGCATCAGCGGCTACGGCCAGACCGGCCCTTACCGCGACCGGCCCGGTTTTGGCGTGGTCGCCGAAGCCATGAGCGGCCTGCGGCATCTGAGCGGCGAGCCCGGCCGCGTGCCGGTGCGTGTCGGTGTCAGCATAGGCGACACATTGGCCGCGCTGCACGGCGTCATCGGCATCCTGATGGCGCTGCAGCACCGCCATGTATCCGGCAAAGGCCAGGTCATCGATGTGGCGCTGTACGAAGCCGTCTTCAACTGCATGGAAAGCCTGCTGCCCGAATACAGCGCTTTCGGCGCCGTGCGTGGCCCGGCCGGCAGCGCCCTGCCCGGCATCGCGCCCAGCAACGCCTACCTGTGCGGTGACGGTGGCTACGCACTGATTGCCGGCAATGGCGACAGCATCTTCAAACGGCTGATGCTGTGCATCAAACGGCCTGACCTGGCGGCCGATCCCGCGCTGGCCGACAACACCGGCCGCGTCGCACGTGTGCAGGAGATCGACACCGCGATCGGCCAGTGGACCGCCGGCCTGACGGTGGACGAGGTGCTGGCCGCGCTGGAGACCGCCGACGTGCCCGCCGGGAAAATTTACACCGTCGCCGACATCGCCGCCGACCCGCACTACGCCGCGCGCGGCATGTTGCAAAAAGTGCTGATGGACGACGGCTCCGAACTCGCCGTGCCCGGTTTTATTCCCAAACTCTCGGCGACACCCGGCAGCCAGCGGCGCAATGCGCCGGCGCTGGGCCAGGACACCGATGCGGTGCTGCGTGAAGTGGGGTTGACGGAGATGCAGATTGCGGCGTTGCGTGAACGTGGGGTGGTGGGGTGAGCGGCGGGATGCTATTTTATTGATAGCTGGTGGCGCTTGCGGGATATGGGCGGGAGGCCGATTTGGCTACAAGGCCCTGCCGCTCCTGGAATCATACGGTGTGCGGTTTAACTACAGGACAGGGAGCATCCATGCATAAAAACTTCTGGTGCGACAAGGACTTGGCGGCAAATGCGCGGGCCGGCTCATACCGCAGAGGCAAAGTTATTCCGCAGCCTGCGCGGCTTACATTACGTTAAAGCTCATGGGACCACTGGGTTTTCTCGCGCTGGCTGTCTTCTTCGGATACCTAGCGTTTGACGCGCGCCAATTTCAGCGAACCTCGCGTCATCGAGTGTGGGCCGTTCCGCCTGACTCTGGTCGTGCAGTGGGCGTTGACCCTTTGTCGCTGTCCTCTCAGGCGGGGGCGCAAGCGAACAAGTACACGGCAATCGGAGGCATCCCAGGCTTGTATTGGGTGTTTGTCGTCTTATCGTTAGGTTGCCTTGGTGTGGCACTTTGGAAATGGCTGGGGTAGTACGTGACGCAAATGAGCTTTAACAGCTTCTTCGACACGGACGCACAGTTGCGCCCGTCCGCTTCGCGCACTCGCCTCTTGTGCGCCGGTCAAGTCGAGCGTTAGGTGTTATGTAGTCAGCCCCCCCATCCAACATGCGCTTGCCCATTCCTCCCGAGCGGCCCCACGCCGGCCCCATGAAACCCGTGGCTTCTGCGCAGACAACGCAGGCCATCCTGCCCAGCGGTCAGCTGGAGCTCACGATCACGCACGACACCGTGCGCGGCGTCACGCCGGCCATGCTGTGCTGGTGGTTCGAGAACCTCGGCGAGACCATGGCGTATCAAGGACAAACCTGGCTGCGTTACCTGCTGTGGCATCCCCGCGACCACATCCACTGGGAGCTGGCCGAAAAGTCACCCAGCGGTGGCAACGGACAAGGCGCACACTTCCGCATCGTCGAAGCCTTCGCCGCCAATCCTGCGTACTACGTGGACTCGACAGAGTGGGTCGAAAAACTCGATGACGAGGGCATCGCGCTGGTGCGGCGCATCGCCGGCGTGGAGGTGTTCCGGCTGGAGCATCGTTTTGGGCAGGCAGCGGGCGGCGCGAGCTACCGGTCCCGCATGACGGTAGGCGTGGCGTCTGGCCTGGCGCGGCTACCCTTCAACCACTTCGTCCGGCCCAAGGTGTTTTCAGATGCGATGGGTACGGCCTGGCTCACCCACAACGTCGAGGAAGTCAGCATGCTCGAGAACATTCTTCCCGCGTTGTATGCGGCGCGGTGAGATCCGGAGCGATAACCGAACAAACGTGGGCCAGCGCCGACGCCTTGTGCAACTGTCAAGTTGAACGCCACAACGACTGCCATGCTCATTCGTTTCACGGTTCTCGCCAATGACCCGGACTCTGGCCGGGCCAGCGGCGTGTTTGTCGCTGCGCACACGCTCCGAGACGAGGGAGATCTGTCGGTTGACGAGCATCGCGAGCTTCGGCTTGCGTTGTCCTGGTTCAACGAAAATCTAAGTGTTCCCGCGGTCCTCAAGCGCATCGAGCACCGGCGCGCCATCTCCTGGTTCAAGCCAGCGGCTGCTGTAGCCATTCAGCGCATGTGGCAACTTAAGGGATTGCTTGATGTCCATGGCTACCATGTGGAGGTGCTTCGGACCACGGACCCGGGCAATGTTGTTTATGAGGACGACTGGCAAGTCGTTGCCAAGCCCCACAAAGGGCAACGCTTCTGAGTTGATTACACCTGTCAGCCGCGCGGGCGACAGTCGGCTCACAACAAGCGGGCCGAGCGCCGGGCGGAACCGATCAGCTCAGCGACTCGATCAAATCAATATACTGCTGCATCGCATCTTCCTGCGAGGTGCCCTTGAGCTTGTTCCAGGCGTCCCACTTGGCGCGCGCCACCATGTCGCTGAAGCCGGGCTTTTTGTCGTTGTTGTCGCCGCTGCTGCCCTGTTTGTACAGCGCGTAGATCTGCAGCAGGGTGGCGTTGTCGGGACGCTCGCTCAGGTTCTTGGAATCGGCCATGGCCTTGTCGAAAGCGGCTTTGAGGTCTGACATGAAGGTGCTCCGTGGTGGATGGAACCCCATGAATTGGGGTAACTGCCCGGTATCTTAGCCACACCGTTACCCCCAGAATAGACCTTTGCCCCCACGCTTGTCACTGCGTGTACTGCGCTGCCCCCCGAGGGGGCGCATTTTTCTTGGGGCGGCCCTGCGAAAAATGGCCTCAGCGCCTTTGATTTTTATCTGGAGTTTTCATGGTCACACGCGTTTCGGCCCAGGCAGCGGGCAAAAAAGTCGCGAAAAATGTACAAAAAAACGTGACGCGCGCGGTTTCGGGCACCTTGGGCCTGTCGGGCGAACGCATGAGCAAGGTGGACACCGCCTGGCTGCGCATGGACACCCCGTCCAACCTGATGATGATCGTCGGCGTCTGGCAGCTCACGCCGGGTGTCAGCCACGCCGCGGTGTGTGAACGCATGGAGTCCAGCCTGCTCAAGTACGCGCGTTTTCGCCAGCGCGTGATGGAAGACGCCGCCGGCGCGACCTGGGTCAACGACCGCTATTTCGACGTGAAAAACCACGTCATCGCCGAAAAGCTGCCCAAGTCCGCCAAAGGCAAGGAGCAGGAAGTGCTGCAGGACCGCGTCGCCGAGCTCGCGATGCAGCCGCTGGACCGCAAACGCCCGCTGTGGCAGATCCACCTGGTCGAGGACTACACCGGACCGGACGGCGTCAAGGGCAGCGCCATGATTGTGCGCATCCACCACTGCATCGCCGACGGCATCGCGCTGATTTCAGTGACCATGTCGCTGGTCGATGGCGGCGCCGCGCCGCCCGAGCGGCGCAAGAAGGAAACCGGTGGCGGCGCCGAGGACTGGATTGCCGACGCCCTGCTCAAGCCGTTTACCGACCTGACGGTCAAGGCGCTGGGAGCGGCCGGCGAAGGCGCGGTGCGTTCGCTGCACCTGCTCAGCGATCCGCAAAAAGGCATGGCCGGCTCCATGGACATGGCCAAGGTGATGTTGCAGGTGCTCAAGGACGGCGCCGCGCTGGCCCTGATGCCCGACGATTCAAAGACGCGCCTGAAAGGCAAACCGGGCACGACCAAAAAAGTCGCCTGGTGCCAGCCGATCCCGCTGGACGAGGTGAAAGCCATCGGCAAGGCGCTGAACTGCTCGATCAACGACGTGCTGCTCAGTTGCGTGGCCGGCGCCATCGGCGAATACCTCAAATCGCACGGCGACGACGTGAAGGGCCAGGAGATCCGCGCCATGGTGCCGGTGAACCTGCGGCCCATGGAGCAGGCCTACAAGCTGGGCAACCGCTTCGGCCTGGTGCCGCTGGTGCTGCCCATCGGCGTCGACAACCCGATCGAACGCGTTTACGAAGTGCGGCGCCGCATGGCCGCGCTCAAGGGCAGCTACCAGCCGCTGCTGGCCTTCAGCCTGCTGGCGATCGCCGGCCTGCTGATCAAGCCGGCGCAGGACGCGATGCTCAACCTGTTCTCCAAAAAAACCACGGCGGTGATGACCAACGTGCCGGGTCCGCGCGAAAAGCTCAATTTCTGCGGATCCACGCTGGAGCAAAGCATGTTCTGGGTGCCGCAGTCCGGCGACGTCGGCCTGGGCGTGTCCATCCTGAGCTACGGAGGCGGCGTGCAGTTCGGCGTGATCACCGACAGCACGCTATGCCCGGAGCCGCAGCGCATCATCGACGAGTTCCTTCCGGAGTTCGCCAAGCTGTCCATCGTCACTTTGATGCTCCCCTGGGGAGAGTGATTCGGGGTTTGCAATGTTTTCGGGCTCCAGCCCTTGGTGGACGAGGGTGGGCAGCTATCGAGTTCATAGCGACGGCTGGTCATCCTGGACTTGATCCGGCGTCCATTCTTCTTCGTATCTGAAGGTATGCCTGCAAGCCGGGTCTCGCCCCGGCGGGCGAGGCACTTTTCTTTGCGTCGCCAAAGAAAAGTACCCAAAAGAAAGGCGACCCGATGGTCTGGGTCCCCTGCGCTTCGCTACGGGGCAACCTGCGGTGCTCGCCGAAAACGGGGTCGAGCTCGAACTCGCCTTCGGCTCAAACAATCGCTCGCCCTGATCCGTTTTCGGCTGTGCTCCTCGGCCCAGCCCGACGGGTGGCGGAAGCAAATGCGCGTGCAGGGAGGCGAGGACGCGCAAAGCGCGTCCTCGCCGGAGCCCGAACCCGAATCCGTTCCCGCCCCCACCACCCTTCTGTATGCGCCGAGGAGCGCAGGGCCAGACGGATCAGGACGGGCGATTGTCTGAGCGCAGCGAGTTCGAGCCCGGCCCCGGCTGGACCGAGCACCGCAGGTTGCCCTCCGTAGCGTCAGCGAAGGAGGGACGCAGACAGCAGGGTCGCCTTTTCTTTGCTTACTTTCTTTTGGCGAAGCAAAAGAAAGTGAGTTGCCGCCGGGCAACCCCCGGCTTGTTGGCAAACCCACACGATACGAGTCATCCAACATGGATCCCGGATCCAGTCCGGGATGACAGCCTCAGGACAGGCGCGGGACAAGCCAGACTCGGCCCAACCGGCCTCGAGGATCAGCTCTCGAGGTTCAGACCTCGACCGGAAACCGCCGCGACGCAATTTCCAGCAAACCATCAAAAATCAGCCCTTCCACGAGTTCGAAGCGAACCGACATGCTCGGTCCCATCTTCCAGCCGGCGCCGCCGGTCATGATGCATTCGGGCGCCTCGCCGCAGTGGCGGGTGGTGTTCTCGACCATGCGCTGCACCGCACCGGCAATGGCAAACGTGCCGCCGCTGGTCAGGGCGTCGCTGGTGTTGGTCGGGAAGTCCTTCACGTCACCGGTCGGCACATGCAGGCCGGCGGTGCCGGACTCGAGGGCGCGCAGCATGATGCCGTGGCCCGGCAGGATGATGCCGCCCAGGAACTTGCCGCTAGCGTCGATGGCCTCGACAGTCACCGCCGTGCCCACCATCACCACCACGCAGGGCTTTTTGATGCCGCGCGCCAGCAGCCGCTGCCGCGCGCCTATCATCGCGACCCAGCGATCCGCGCCCAGGCGCGCCGGGTGGTCATAACCATTGGTCACGCCGGCTTCCTGGGCACTCGGAATCACCCAGCGCGGGGCGACGTCCCAGATCTCCATCTGTTCGATCACGCGGCGCTTGACCGCGTCGCCGGCCACGATGCAGCCGAGGATGCGCGTGGGCGCGGGCAGCTCGTTCCACTCCTCGTCGGCGAGTTTGTCGATGTTCTCGAGAAACACCGCGCCATGGGCCAGCACCCGCGCTCCCGCAACCGGGGCCTCGTACTGGGCCCACTTCAGGCGGGTGTTGCCCACGTCAAGTGCTAAAAAAGTCATGTGACAGGATTATGAACACTTATCCATCCCTGTCGGCGGGAGGCGATCAGCGGGGCAGCGTGACCGGCCGGCTGAAGTCCACATTGCCGCCACGCGCCGCCTCGTAGGCGCGCGAGGCGCGCAGCACCAGCGCATCACCGAACATCGGGCCGACAAACTGCAGGCCGATCGGCAAGCCGCCCGTGGTCAGGCCGCAGGGCACGGTGCTGGCGGGCTGCTGGGTCAGGTTGAAGGGATAGGAAAACGGTGTCCAGCCCAGCATGGCGACCGGGTCCATGGGCGTGTGGCCGGCCGGCCGCGCCTCGAAGGCCGGCACCGCGACGCTGGGCGTGACCAGCAGGTCGAAACGCTGCATGAACTGGCGCATCTGCGAGCCCAGCGCGCCGCGCTGCAGATGCAGGCGCTGGATATCGAGCAGGCTGAGTTTTTCACCGAGCAAGGCCTCGGCGCGAAAATCCGGGTCGGTCAGTGCCTGCTGCGCCGGGCTCAAGGTGTTCCAGACCGTCCAGGCGCCGGCAAACCACAGGCCGGTGGTGATTTCGAGCGGATCGTCGAAGCCGGGGTCGATCTGCTCGACATGCGCGCCCAGTTCGGACAGCTGCGCCACGGCCTCAGCGACCGAACGCGCCACCTCCGGATCCACGTTTTTGGCATAACCCAGGGTGGGCGACCAGGCGATGCGCAGGCCGCGGATGCCGTCTTCCAGCCCCTGCAGGTAATCGCTGCTGTCCGGGGGCAGCGAGGTCCAGTCGCGCGCGTCAGGCTTTTTGAGCACGTTCATCATCAGCGCGGCATCCGGCACGCTGCGGCTGTGCGGCCCCAGGTGGGCCACCGAACCAAACGGCGACAGCGGGTAGGCCGGCACCCGGCCGAAACTCGGCTTGAGGCCGAAGTTGCCGCAGAAGGCCGCCGGGATGCGCACCGAGCCGGCGCCGTCCGTGCCCACGGCCAGCGGCCCCATGCCGGAAGCAACGGCGGCCGCCGCGCCACCGGAGGAACCGCCCGGCGTTTTCGACAGGTCCCAGGGATTGCGCGTGATGCCGGTGCGCGGTGAGTTGGTTTCGCCCTTGCAGCCGAACTCCGGCGTGCTGGTCTTGCCGAGGATGACCGCGCCGGCTTCGCGCAAGCGGGCCGTAACCGGCGCGTCCACGTCCCAGGGCTGGTTCACATCCACCGTGTGGCTGCCACGCAGCGTGGGCATGCCGCGCGTCAGGATCAGGTCCTTGATGGAGACCGGCACGCCGTCGAGTTCACCGCAGTGCGGCCCTCCCCTGAGAAATTTCTGCCAGCGGGCTTCGCTGTCCCTGGCGGCCTGCAAGGCAGACGCCTCAGCCACCAGGCAGAAGGCCTTGAGTTGCGGATTCAGCGCATGGATGCGGTCCAGCACGGCGCGCGTGGCTTCCACCGGTGAGGCCTCACCGCTTTGGTAAAGCCGCAGCAGCTCGGTGGCGGTGCAATCGGCAAGGTCGGTGCGAGGGGCGGATCGTGGCATCGGCTACTCCAGCAATCAGGGCCGGCGGCGCATGGCGTCCGGCAGGTTTTTCCATGGCAGGTCGGCCGGGTCGGCCGCCATCGGTCCTGCGGCCTTGGCCACGAGGATGTCGGTTCCGGCATCGGCCACCAGCGGCGTGAAGTCCGCGCGGAAGTGGTTGGAGCTTTTGACCACGATGATTTTCATGGCTTCCGGCTCGATCCCGACCATGCGGAACAGTTCGCGGTCCAGCATCTGCATCTGCCCGCTGGCCACGGCCACCAGCACACCGTCGAGCTCCAGGCAGGCGCAGGGCCCCAGCGTCGCAGCCATGCCGGTCATCATCGGGCCCTTGAGCGTCACCGCGCCATCACTCACAGCACGCACCTTGAACCGGCCCTGCACCGGCGGGTCGCTGTGCTGGCCGGTGAAGGTAGCCACCGCCTGGCCGAGGCCGAGCGACACACTGGCGCCCACACCGGCAGCCAGCGCGGCCTGCGCAGCAGCCGGGTCAAACATCAGCCCCAGCGCCACCTGGCCCGGGAACTGCCGGCCCGCACCCTGCGCAAGCAGCGCATGCAGCAAGCCCGTCGTGTTACTGCTGCCGCCGGCGCCGGGGTTGTCCTGGGTGTCGGCGATCACCAGCGGTGTCGACAGCCCCGGAGCGCGCGCCAGCACGTGCGCGACCGCGTCCTGCGCCGGCAGAAAATCCAGCGTCCATTGCGTGGGTTCGGCGACGCGAGCATACAGATGAGCCAGCGCCTCTTGCGCACGTTCGCCATACGCCCAGACCATGGGGCCGCATTCGCCGAAGTCCGAGGCCGGGAAACCCATGCAAAAACTCAGGTGCACGCCGAACTGCACATCGGCGGCCGCGAGTGCTCCGTAAAGCCCCTGCGCGGGCGCCATCCAGGTGCTTTGGGCGTTCAGCGGGATCAGGAAAGGCAGGCGCCGGAAGGCCAGCGCCTCCTTGCGCCCCCGTGCCATGCGGCGCGCCAGCAGCTCGGCCGCCAGTTCACCGGTGGACGCCATGTCGATGTGCGGGTAGGTGCGGTAGGCAACCAGCGCGTCGGCCTGCGCCAGCATGGCTTCGGTCACATTGGCGTGCAGGTCCAGGCTGGCCACGATAGGCAGGTCCGGCCCCACCAGGGCGCGGATGCGGGTGATCAGTTCGCCCTCGGTATCGGCCACATGTTCCGCCACGCCGGCGCCATGCAGGTCCAGGTAAACGGCGTCGAAGCCGCCTTTGGCCACGTCGGCCAGCACCGCACTGCTGATGCGTTCAAAAGCATCCTGGGTCACATACGACGACGGCGAGGCGCCGCACCAGCTGCCGGGCAACACCTGCCAGCCGCGCGCCTGGGCCGCGGCGATAAAACCGCCGGCCGGCAGGTTCACGCCGGCGAGCTGGTCCAGCATGGCCTGGCCCTGCATGAAGGCCGGAAACACATCGCCGCGGGTGAAGGCGGCCCAGTCGGCTTTCAGGGGCGCAAAGGTATTGGTTTCGTGCTGGTAACCGGCGACAAGGATTTTCAAAAAGCAGCTCCGGGCGCGGCGGCCAGCAGCCGGCGCGTGTAATCGTGTTGGGGGTGGGCATACAGCCGGGCGGTCGGCCCTTCTTCGACAATTTTTCCCTGGTGCATCACGATGACCCGGTCGCACAACTGGGCGGCCACACGCAGGTCATGGGTGATGAACAGCAGGCCCAGGCCCAGCTCGGCCTGGATCTCGCGCAGCAACGCGAGGATCTGCGCCTGCACGCTGACGTCGAGCGCGCTGACCGCCTCGTCGGCGACCAGCACGCGCGGCCGGCAGGCCAGCGCCCGGGCGATGGCGATGCGCTGCCGCTGGCCGCCCGAGAACTGGCTGGGGTAACGCTGCAGGCCTTCGGCCGGCAACCGGACCTTGTCCATCAAATGAGCTGCAAGCGCCGTCGCTTCAGCGTGGGTAGCTCCGAAATTGATAGCGCCTTCGATGATGGAATCGCCGACCTTGCGGCGCGGGTTGAGCGAGCGGTTCGGGTCCTGGAACACCACCTGCACCTGGCTGCGCAAGGGCCGGAGCTTGCCTTCGCTGAAACCGGCGACATCGACCAGCGCGCCGTCCGCCTCCTGGCCGGGCGGGCGCCACAACACCTGGCCGGCGCTCGGGTCGATCAGGCGGATCAGGCAACGCGCCAGCGTCGATTTGCCGGAACCGGACTCACCGACCACGCCGACGGTTTCGCCGGCCGACACCGCCACCGACGCGGATTGCAAGGCGTGGGTCAGGCGCTGGCGGCCCAGCCAGTCGCGCGCGACATAAGTCTTGCTGACGTCCTGGCCGCGCAGCAGCGGCTGGCCCTGCGGCGCCGGCCGCGCCGGCGGCGGCGTCATGCCGGGCACCGCGGCGAGCAGCATCTTGGTGTAATCGGCCTGGGGGTTGCGCAGCACCTCGTCCCGCGTGCCGTATTCGACGGCCCGGCCCTGGTTCATCACCAGCACCTCGTCGGCAATGTCGGCCACCACCCCCATGTCGTGCGTGATGAACAAGACGGCGCAGCGGTGGCCGCCCGACAGGTCGGCCTGCAATTCCTCGATCAGCTTGAGGATTTCCTTTTGTGTGGTGACATCCAGCGCCGTGGTCGGCTCGTCGCAGATCAGCAGGGCCGGCTGCAGGATCACCGCCATCGCAATCACGATGCGCTGGCGCTGGCCGCCCGAAAGCTGGTGCGGAAAGCTGCGCATCATGCGTTCGGGCTCGGGCAGCTTGACGCGCTGCAGGATGTTCAGCACCGCTTCGCTGCGCCGCTTCGCGCCCCAGTCGGTGTGCTGCCTGAGCAACTCGTCGATCTGCTCGCCGCAACTCATCACCGGGTTCAGCGCCGTCATCGGCTCCTGGAACACCATGCCCATGGCCTGGCCGCGCAAGGCGCGCAGGCGCTGCGTGCTGGCATCGAGCAGCGATTCCCCCTGCAGCAGGATGCGGCCCGGTCCGGGCTGGAGTTCGCGTGCCAGCAAGCCCATCACCGCCGTGGCCATGACCGATTTTCCGGAACCGGATTCACCGACCACACACAGGGTCTGGCCGGCATGGATGCGCAGGCTGATGTCCTCCACTGCGAAGGCACGGTCGCTGCCGGGCGGCAGCGCCACATGCAGCTTGTCGATGACAAGGACGGGGTCGGTGCTCATGGGCTGCGCTTTGAAAACTTCGGGTCGAGCACGTCGCGCAAGCCGTCGCCCAGCAGGTTGATGGCCAGCACGGTGGGCACCAGGAACAGCGCCGGGAACAACACATTGCCCGGGTACTGGGTGAACTGCACCCGGCCCTCGGCCATGATGTTGCCCCAGGTCGGGATGTCGGCCGGCAGCCCGAGGCCGAGGAAGCTCAGGATGGCTTCGGTCAGCACCGCCGATGCCGCGACAAACGTGCCCTGCACAATCAGCGGTGCCATGGCGTTGGGCAGGATGTGCCGCCACAGAATCACCGGGGTCGGGGTCGCCAGCGCACGCGCGGCCTCCACGAAGGGTTCCTCGCGCAGCGTCAGCACCATGGAGCGCACCAGACGGGTGACGCGCGGGATTTCCGGGATCGCGATGGCCACCACCACCGTCCACAGTTGCGCGCCCAGCGCGGCCACCAGCGCAATCGCCAGCAGGATGGCCGGGATCGCCATCAGCCCGTCCATGAAACGCATCAGCACCGCATCGACGATTCGGAAGTAACCCGCCAGCATGCCCAGCAAGGCGCCGGCGCCTATGGCCACCACGGCGGTGAAAGCCGCCACCAGCAGCGAGGTGCGCGTGCCGTACAACACGCGGCTGTAGATGTCGCGGCCGAAGTTGTCGGCGCCCATCCAGAAGGTGTGTTGGACCGCCGTGCCATCAAGCTGCGCAAACTCGCCGCGCATGCCGGCCGCGGTATTGATGTGCGCCGAGTCCATGGCCGCCGGGTCCACCGTGCCCATCACCGGGGCCAGCGCGGCCAGCAGCAGCAACAGACCGATCACGCCCGCGCCGAAACGGAACGCGGTGTTGGCCCAGAGCCTGCGCCAGAGAAGTCGGCCGGCCCCCATCAGTAACGGATCCTCGGGTCCAGAAACAGGTAACTCACGTCGACCAGCAGGTTGACGCCCACATACAACAGGCTGAAAAACAGCACCAGGCCCTGGATCACCGGAAAGTCACGGTTCAGCACCGCATCGACCGTCAGCGAACCGAGGCCGGGAATCGAATACACCGTCTCGGTCACCACCACGCCGCCGATCAGCAAAGCCACACCGATGCCGATCACGGTGACGATGGGCACCGCCGCGTTGGCCAGCGCGTGGCGCATCAGCACCGCGGATTCGGCCAGGCCCTTGGCGCGCGCGGTGCGGATGTAGTCCTCGGTCAGTGCTTCGGACACGCTGGCGCGCGTCACGCGCGCGATCAGCGCCACGTAAATCATGGCCAGGGTGACCCAGGGCAGCACCAGCTGGCGCGCCCAGGCCCAGATGCCGTTGCCATCGCTGCCGAACAGGCGCCGGTAACCCTGCACCGGAAACCAGTCGAGCTGCACGGCAAACACGTAGATCAGCAGGTAGCCGGTGACAAACACCGGAATCGAAAACCCGGCCACAGAAAACCCCGACAGCAGGCGGTCCAGCCAGCCCCCCATGCGCCAGGCGGCGATGGTGCCCAGCGGCACCGCCACCAGCACCGCCAGCACCAGGGTGCCGGCCGCCAGGCTCAAGGTCGGCTCCAGCCGCTGCGCGATCAGTTCGGTGACAGGCCGGTTCAGGTAAAAGGAATAACCGAGGTCGCCCTGCACCACGCCGCTGATCCAGATCCAGAACTGGACCAGCAGCGGCTTGCTCAGGCCCAGGGTCTCCCGGATTTTTTCGATGTCTTCGTTGGTCGAGTTGTTGCCGGCAATCACCGCCGCCGGGTCACCCGGCGTCAGGCGCAGGATCAGGAAGACCACGATGGCCACCACCAGCAGCACCGGAATGGTCGCCAGCAGGCGTTGCAGCAGGAATCTCAGCATGCGGATTTGTCGCCGGACTGCACCTTGATGGTCATGCCGGACCCCGGATCCAGCCCGGGGCAGGCTTTGATCCGGCATCCATGACGCGCAAGCCTGGACTGCGGGTCAAGCCCGCAATGACAATGCAACCAAACCACAGGCTTAGTTTTTCTTGATGTTCCAGTACACCTGCGCGCCGCCGGGCACCAGGCCGGAGATGTTGCTGCGCAGCGCCGCCGGGTTGTTGTACTGGCCCAGGTGCACGTGCGAGGCGGTTTCAATCGCGCGCAACTGCAGTTGTTCGGCGAGTTTCTTCTTCTCGGCCTCGGTGCCGGCCTGCGCGAACTTGACCTTGAGTTCCTCGATGACCTTGTCGTCCTGCCAGCCGAACCAGCCCTTGTCGCCGGTGGCATTGAGCATGGCCATGGTCAGCGGGTTCTGGATGTCGCCGGCGGTCCAGGCCGTCATAAAGGCATTCCAGCCGCCCTTGTCCGGTGCATCCTTCTTGGCGCGGCGGGCCAGCAGCGTGGACCAGTCCGACTGCTGCATGTCGACCTTGAAGCCGGCGGCTTCGAGCTGCTGCTTGGCCACCAGTGGCAGTTTGGCGATCGAGGCCAGGTCGGTCGGCCGCATCAGCACCACCGGCTCGCCCTTGTAACCGGCCTCGGCCAGCATCTGCTTGGCCTTGGCCGGATTGGCCATGCCGGTGTAAATGCCGGCGTTGTCGCTCGCGTAAGGCGTGCCGCAGGGGAAGATGCTCTTGCAGAACTTGTACATGCCGGGCGCACCGACCTGGGTTTTCAGGAAGGCTTCCTGGCCCATGGCGACCATGGCCGCCTGGCGGATCTTCACGTTGTCAAACGGTGCGTGCAGGTGGTTGAAGCGGAAGATGTACTGCAGGCCGGCGGGCTGGGCGTCCACGATTTGCACATCCTTGGCCGCCTTGAGCGAGGCGTACTGCTCGAAAGCCGGCTGCTCGACGATGTCCACCTCGCCGGCGATCAGCGCATTGAACTGGGTCTGCGGATCGCGGATGATGATCCACTCGACGCGGTCCAGGTAAACGTTTTTGCCGCCGGTGGTGCCATTGGGCGCTTCACTGCGCGGCTTGTACTTGTCGTTCTTGACATACACCAGCTTCTCGCCGGGCTTGTATTCCGCCGTGACGAACTTGTAGGGACCCGAGCCGATGTTCTCCTTGATCTGCTCGCTGCCCGGGGTGGCGGCGATGCGCGCCGGCATGATGAAAGGCACGTTGGACGACGGTTTGCCGAGCGCCTCCAGCATCACGCCAAAAGGCTGGTTGAACTTGATGATGAAGGTTTTCGCATTCGGCGTTTCATAACTCGCCAGGCTCTTGGCCATGACGCCGCCGAAACTGTCGCGGCTGGCCCAGCGCTTGAGCGAGGCCACCACGTCCTCGCTGGTGACCGGTTTGCCGTCATGGAACTCCAGGCCATCACGCAGGGTGAAGGTCCAGACCTTGTTGTCCTTGGACGCCGAATAGGTGTCCACCATCTGCGGCTTGACCTTGCCTTCCAGGTCGGTGCCGAACAGGGTGTCGTAAATCATGTAGCCGTGGTTGCGCGTCACGAAGGCCGTGGTCCAGACCGGGTCCAGGATGGTGATGTTGGAGTGCGGCACCACTTTCAGGGTTTTGGCCTGGGCCTGGGCGGCGGCAGGCAGCATCAATGAGGACACCAGCGCGGCGGAAGTGGCCAGGGCGACAAGAGAGCGACGTTTCATGACGAGTTTTCCTTAGGAACAAGGGTTGAAACAGCCGGGCCGGGATCTCCCGGGCTGTTTGCGTAATGTAACCATAGTTGTAATGCAATATTCACGCCACAGGGAAACACTGGATACCCAAGGCGCCGGGAAGCGCTGGACAGGTCCCTGCGGATGTGCGGCAGCCGGATCGGGATGGGATGCAAGGCGGATTTCGCAGCCAATCGTTGACTATTGGCAAGAAGTTCAACGCAGCAGACCGCCCGAGCCCGGATGATCGCGCGCCGCAGCGGGCTTGGTCAGCGCTTCCCTAGATCACACCGAGCCAGCAGGCCCGCTGGATCGCCGACATCTTGTTGTCCACCCTGAGCTTGGCCATGGCATTGGCCATGTGGTAATTGACGGTGCGTTCGGTGCAGCGCAGGCGCTCGCCGGTCTGGCGCGCCGTGAGCCCCTCGAAGGCCAGCGCCAGGCATTCGCTTTCTCGCGGACTCAGCGGGCTGCCGGCGGCCGCCATGGTGCGTTTGAACAGCGGCCAGATGTTCAGCGCCGACCAGACCAGCGCCGCAGCCTCGGCGCGGTCATGAAACTGGCGCGGACTGAACATGAAACATTCAAAGGCGCGGCCGGACGGCAGGGGGAACTCGACCCGGACCACACTCTGGAAACCGTGGGCCAGCCACAACAGTCGCCAGCGGTCGCCACCAGCGTCCGAGTTGGCAATGTGCTGCCAGGCCACCAGCGGCGCGTCGGATTCGCGCCACGGCGCACCAAAATCCTGGCTTTCGGCCAGCGCCGAGGCAGGTTCGCGCAGGCGCGGGGGGTGAACCGCTGCGACCACCCGGTCCTGGCGCTGCCCGAAGGGGTCGGGGCCGAGCACCACCACCGCCTCGACCGCATATTCACGCAAGGCGGAAATCCAGTCTGCCAGCATGCTGTCCAGCGTAATACTGTCAAAGTTGACAGGTGATGGCATATTCGGTTTTTCTCCAGAACTGTGACAATGTGTCGAGCGATGTTCCAAGATCTATTCATGACCTCCGGAGTACCTGCCAGGATCAAGCGGATGATTGGCGCGGCCTGGCGTTACTCGGGCCTGTCGGGTCGCCTGTCGGCGCGGATCAGGGCCGAACTGCAGGAGCAGATGGTGCTTATTTTGCACCCATCGCCCTGGCGTTTGCGCTGGCTCGGGCTGTTCACGCTGGTGGGCCATCCGCTGTTCGGCTGGATCTGGGGCCACTGGTTGCCCCAGCCCTACGAGCACCCCGGCCTGCGCGCGGTGATGGGCGCCCTGGGCCTGCTGCTGATCTCCGAGAGCATCGCCAACGACCCATCCAGCAAACTCTCGGCCCGCGTCTTCACCCTGGTGACCTGGCTGCAGTTGCCCTTGTTTTTCAGCTGGATGTATCTCTGCAACAGCGGCAACACGGTCTGGCTCGCCAGCTTTTGCGCGATGCTGCTGATTTATTACCACCTGACCGACTGGCGGGTCGCCACGCTGGGCTCGGTCACCGGCGTGTTGCTGGCTGGAACACTGTTCCATCTGTTCGGGCCGACGGTGGCCCCCATGGACCCGCAGCAATGGACCATCAACGCGGTGGTCATCACTTTCTGCTGGTCCAGTGCCCTGCTTCTGGGCCTGTCGTCGGCCAACCTGCGGCGCGAGCACCTGCAGTACACGCTGACCACCATGGGAATCATGGCCCACGAATTGCGTACCCCGCTGGCCACCATCTCGCTGATCGGCGACGCCCTGCGCAACGAGAACCAGGCCGGCAGGGAAGCCGATGGCGCGCAGCGGCTGGACCAGTTGGTGGTGCGTCTGCACGGCCTGGTGCGCAACATGAACCAGCAAATCGACACGCAGATCGCCAATGCCAGCCTGCTGCGCCTGCCGATGCACCGGGAGACCGTGTCGGCGGCCGCGCTGCTGCGCAACGTGGTCAAGGACTACCCCTACCGCAACTCGCGCGAGCGCGAGAGTGTCACCCTGGTGCTGCGCAAGGATTTTTCCTTCGAGTCGTCCTACCGGCTGTTTGCCCAGGTGATCAACAACCTGCTGAAAAACGCCTTCCGTTCGCTGGCAGCCGTCAGTTCGGCGCCCAAACCCGGGGACCTGCGCATCGAAGTGGGCGTGCTCAACGGCGCCGGGCGCATCGTGGTCACCGACCAGGGTGTCGGCATCCCGCCCGAACTGCAGGCCCGCATCTTCGAGCCCTTTTTCTCCACCGACCACGGCACCGGTCACGGCCTGGGGCTGGCCTTTTGCCAGCAGGTGGTGCAGGGGGCCGGCGGAACCATACGCGTGAAGTCCGAACCCGGCCGCGGCGCCGTCTTCATCATCGAACTGGCGCCTGTCCACGAGGGCCTGTTCAGGCCCTGACCAACCCGTCCATTGCCCATGAGCTTTCCACTGTTTCACCGCCCCGGCGCCATCGTTTTTCTCGATGATGATCCCGACTATCTCGAAATGCTGGCCATGGTGTTGCCGCGGCAATGGCACATCAAGCTCTACCTGCGGCCCCAGACCTGCATCAACCAGTTGCAGCAGGAGCCGCCCCTGTGGGAGGCCGATGCCTGGGCCCAGCAGGAGATCATCGACAACTGGCGCGCGGGCAGCCCGCTGATTCCGCAAATCCTGCAGTACTGGGCCGCGCAGGACCAGCGTTACGACCTCAGCCAGGTCTGCGTTTTCGACTATGCGATGCCCGGCATGGACGGCCTGCAGGCCCTGTCCGAACTCACGGACTGGCCGGGCGGGCGGATTCTGCTCACCGGGCAGGCCGACGAACATGTGGCGGTCAGCGCCTTCAACCGGGGGCTGATCGACCAGTTCATCGCCAAACAGACGCCCGACATCTCGCAGCACCTGGTGTCGGTGGTGCAGCGCATGCTGGACCGGCCGCAGCTGCGGCATTCGCAGACCTGGCGTGCCGCGCTGACCCAACCGCAACATGCGCTGCTGCAGGTGCCGTCGGTGGCCCGGCAACTGAGCGCCTTGGCCGACAGTCACTGGGTGGAACATGTGGTGATCGGGCAACCCTTCGGTGTCCTCGGCATGGACGCCGACGGCGGGGTCAGCTGGCTGCAACTGGAGCCTGCCGCCGGCCTGACCGAGCTGGCCGAACTGGCCGAGACGCAAGGCGTCGATCCGGCGGCGGCGGCCGGTATCCGGGAGGGCCGCCACCTGGTGGACCTGGAGCTGCAGCAGGCGCTCGGCCACAGCACGCCGCCCCGGCTGCTGCCGGCGTTTTCCGTGGGCCATGATGGGTCGGTGCTGGCAGCCCTCTTCCCCCTGGAGCTTGCGCCCAGCGAGCGGGGATGGACCGGCTACAAACACTGGCTTAAAAAGGTCGGACCGCGCAAGGTGCAGGACTAGGCCTGGGCGGCGTGCGCGGCGCGCGCGCGCCGGGCGATCGGCCAGTCCCAGGGTTTGACCAGCGGCGCGACCTCGCGCGCCACCGCCTCCACATGGTTCAGCTCTGCGTCGGTCAGCGCTGCATGCAAGGTCAGCCGCACCATGGCGCGGTTGCGGCTGGTGGCGGGCGCACAAAACACCGCGCCGAACACGCCCCGTTCTTCCAGATGGTCGCGCAGCACCATGGTGTCGGGTTCGGTGCCGGCCTCCAGCGAAATGATCTGCTCCGTGCCCTGATGGATGGGATAACCCATGTCGGACAGGCTGGCGCGCAGCCGCCGGGTGTGGCTGCGCAGGCGCTCGCGCTGCGCATCGCGCTGGCCGATCACCGCCAGCGTGGCGCCCAGTCCGGCAATTTCGTGCGGCAACAGGCAGGAGCTGAAGATGTTGGGAAAGCTGGAGCTCAGGATGTAGTAACGCAACTCCGCTGGCGCCGTGAAAAACCCGCCGCGTCCGGCAAAGGCCTTGGCCAGGCTGGCCGTGATGAAGTGCACCCGGTCGGTGACCCCGAGCTCCGCGCACAGGCCGCGCCCCCCGGGACCGTGCGTCCCCAGCGAATGGGACTCGTCCACCACCACCATGCAGCCGTGCCGCTCGGCGACATCCAGCAACTCGCGCAGCGGGCACAGCGCGCCGGTGGTGCTGTAGACCGAATCCACCACCACCACCCCCTGGCCGTGACGCGCCAGCATGCGCTCGAGGTTGGCCGGATCGTTGTGCCGGAAGGCGTGGGCAGGCGCCCGCGCCGCGTGGGCGCCTTCCCACAGCGAGGTGTGCGCGAGTGTGTCCAGGTACACCGGGGTCTGCGCGTCGGCAATCGACTGCAGCAGGCCGACATTGGCAGCGTAGCCGGACTGGCAGACAAATCCGTCTTCCTTGCCGACCCATCGGGCCAGCGAATTTTCAAGCACGCGGGTCGGGTGTTCGCCGTGCACAAACACCCCTGACTGGATCACGAACTCCCGGTCGTGCCGCAGGGCCGCGACCTGGGCACCGACGATGTCCGGATGGCCGGTCACGCTGAGGTAATCGTTGCCGTCCAGGCGCACCGCATCCGGACCCGGGGTTCGGCCATGCAGGATGAAGCGCCCTCCGACCTGTTGCTCCCAACGCGGCAGGAACTCGCGGCGTATGCGTTCCCGCAGATGACTGGAGAGTGCGGGATTAACTGCGGTTTTTGTAACGGTTTGCGAAGAAATTCGCTCGGGAAATTCGAGTTGCATGGTGCACCTTGTGAAAAAGTAACACCATTGAAAATGAAATTGACAAATTCACAGGCACGACCCCTGTCAATATTGACAGGGGTGTTTTAGCAAAATATTTCACGCTTGCCCAAAGGCCCCAGAACCAATACCTTTCGTATTACCCCGGCAGTGCTTATGGTCGACTGCCGGTCAGGCTCAACGCCGCCAGCGCCATGATTTTTGCGCTGTCGACCAGTTCCTGGATGCCCACATATTCATCGGGCTGATGCGCCAGATCGAGAATGCCGGGGCCATAGGCGATACAGGCATCGAGCTTGCCGGTGCGCACGATGTGCTTCTGGTCGTAGGTGCCCGGGCTGGAAATGTAGCTGGCCTCGCGGCCCAGCACGCGGGCGATCGCACGCGCGGTGGCCAGCACCACCGGCGCGTCCCTGGGTGTGGCCGTCGGCACAAAACTCATGATGTCGCGCACGCCGTAGTCGAAGCCCGGGCGGCTGCGCTTGAGCTCGTCGAGCATGGCCACGATTTCTGCCTTGACCGCCTCGAGGTTTTCCTCGGCGATGAAGCGCCGGTCCAGCACCGCGCGGCAGGAATGCGCCACCACCGGCGAAGGCAGGTCGCCGGTCGGCCGGTTCAGCGCATCCATGGAGAACATCTGCTCGACCTGGCCGCCATGCAGGCTGTTGATGTTCAGCGTGCTGACCCGCGCGCCGGGCGGCTCCACCGGTTCGGCCGTGTGGCGCTGCGACAGGCGCGGCTGCAGCTGTGTTTCCAGCAGGTGAATGAAGGCGCTCATGTGGTTGATCGCGCTGTCGCCCAGAAAGGGCATGGAGCCATGGGCGATGCGGCCCCGGGTTTCGACTTCGCCCCACCAGACGCCGCGGTGGCCCAGGCAGATGCGGTCCACGCCCAGCGGCTCCGGGATGATCACATGGTGTACGCGCGGTTTCGTGAAATAGCCGCGCTCGGCGAGGTAGCCCACGCCGGCAAACCCGCCCGACTCCTCGTCCACCGTGCCCGAAATTTCCAGCGCGCCGGCAAACGGCAGGCCTTCCTCGAGAATCGCCTCGCAGGCAATCACGCTGGAGGCCAGCCCGCCTTTCATGTCGCAGGTGCCGCGGCCATACACCTTGCCGTCCCGGACCTCGCCGCCGAAGGGCGCGGTGGTCCAGCCGGAGCCGGCCTCGACCACATCGATGTGGCTGTTGAAATGCACACACTCGCCGCCGGGCTGACCGTCGTAACGCGCCACGACATTGATGCGCGGATGTGAATCGCGGTCGCCCGGCGCGCCGCTGGCGCGTATGTATTCCACCGCAAAGCCGCGTTTTGCCAGCCGCTCGCCCAGCAGGCGGGCACAGGCTTCGTAGGCGTCACCGGGCGGATTGGTCGTCGGGATGCGCACCAGGTCTTGGGTGAGGGCGACCACCTCGTCGCGTTTGGATTCGATGCGTTTGAGCAGGCTGTCGTGGTTCATGACTTCAGTTTATGTGAACCGGGCTTCGCTGTCTCAGGGCACGTCGATGCGCGCTCGGGATTGTATTTTTCAGGCAGGGGCCGCGGCCCCGCAGGCGCAGCGCCGACCCGGGGAGCATCCTTCGACAAGCTCAGGACGAACGGACAAAAAGGAAGCGAACTGGGGGGGCATCTCTTGTCAAGCAGGGGCCGGAAGCGAAGCATCCGGCGAGCGGCGGCCTGCAAGGTGCAGAGAGCGACACGCAGTGCGCGAACGTGGGGGCTCCAGTTTTCCCGCCGGGCCGCCCCAAGGGAAAATGCGCCCCTCGGGGGCAGAGAGCGACACGCAGTGCGCGAACGTGGGGGCTCCAGTTTCCCGCCGGGCCGCCCCAAGGGAAAATGCGCCCCCTCGGGGGGCAGAGAGCGACACGCAGTGCGCGAACGTGGGGGCTCCAGTTTCCCGCCGGGCCGCCCCAAGGGAAAATGCGCCCCCTCGGGGGGCAGAGAGCGACACGCAGTGCGCGAACGTGGGGGCTCTAATTCTGCCGCCACGGCAGCCCGCGAAAGCGCCAGCCGCCGCGCGCGCCGCGGTGCGCCTGGTCGTCCGGGTCACCCTCAAAACCCTCGAGGATGTTGTAGGCCTCCAGGCCCAGCTCGGCCGCGCGTTTTGCCGCGGCAATCGAGCGCACCCCGCTGCGGCACAACATCACAGCCTTGCCACCGGCCGGCACCGCAGCCTTCAGCGCTTCGTCGAACTGCGGATTCAGCGCCATGCCCGGCCATTGTTTCCAGGCCAGCGCGACCGCGCCCGGCACAAAGCCGACCCATTCCCGCTCGGCATCGGTGCGCACGTCGATCAGCACCGCCTCGCCGTCCTGCCACCACTGGTTCGCCAGCTCGGGCGACACATTGCCGGCATAACCCTCGGCAGGCTGGACGTCCAGCAATGTCGCGCCGTCGGCGTCCTGGCGGCCCACACCCAGGCCCGAGTTCTGGTTCGCAGGCAGCGCTTCGTCCATGCGGGCCGGCCGCGGCAACTTGAGCTGGGTCATGGTGGCCACGAACTCCGCCAGGCTTTTGCCGGCAATACGCGTGTTGCCGGCCTTCTCGGCAGCAATCGTGGAATGGGTGCGGCCCTGGTAGTCGTGGCCCGGCCAGACCACGGTGTCATCCGGCAGGCTGAACAGCCGCTGCGTGATGCTGCGATACAGCGCCTCGGCGCTGCCCGACTGGAAATCGGTGCGGCCGCAACCATTGATCAGCAGCGTGTCGCCGGTGAACACGTGCTGGCGCCACAGGTAGCTCACACTGCCCGCGGTGTGGCCGGGCGTATGGATGACGCGGACCTGCTCGCTGCCGAAGCGCAGCACATCACCGTCGCCAAGCTGGCTGGCGGCGGTCATGATGCCGCAGCCTTCCGGCGCGGCACTCCGGGCGCCGGTGTGTTCGACCAGTTGTCCCGCGCTGGTGATGTGGTCGGCATGCGCATGGGTTTCCACGGTCCACACCAGGGTCAGGGCATAGTCGCGAAGCAGCGCCAGGTCACGTTCGAGCTGGCTGTCCACCGGATCGATGAACAGCGCCTCGCGCGTGGCAGCGTCAAACAACAGGTAGCTGTAGGTGCTGGATGCGGGATCAAAAAGTTGCAGCGGTTTCATGACAATTCCAGGTTGGCAGGTGAGACGGGGCGCATGCAATTTTAGGCCGGTGGCAGCGGCAAGCGCGATCGCTTCGCATGCTATCGTTTTTATAGCTGGCTGCGCTTTCCCCCCATGGGCTGGGGGCCAAACATGCCGTAAACCTGCGGGCCACGCAGCGACCGCAGCGGAGTTGCGCGGCGACAGGCGCTGCCGCTGTCAAACCTTGACGAAAAGCTGACAGCCCGGGCGAGCCCACGCCACCGATAAACAGTTTCACCCCAATTAGATGCAATCGCCAGCGCCCCGTTGGTAAAAACCCTCTTTCATGCCAAGCCTCAATGGAGAAAGATAGCTTGCTAACGTTTTTTCACACCAGGAGACAAATCATGACCGATATCAAGACCCCCCGCCGCCGCAGCCTGCTCAAGGGCGCTGCCGTCGCAGCCGGCGCAGGCGCCATGTCCGCCCCGATGCTGGCCACTGCCCAGACTGCCACCACTCTGCGCTTCCAGAGCACCTGGCCATCGAAAGACATCTTTCACGAGTACGCGTCCGATTTCGCGAAAAAAGTCAATGACATGGCGAGCGGCAAGCTGAAAATCGAAGTGCTGCCTGCAGGCGCTGTGGTTCCTGCGTTCCAGCTGCTCGAAGCCGTCAACAAGGGCACGCTGGACGGCGGCCACGGCGTGGTGGCTTACCACTACGGCAAGAATTCGGCGCTCGCGCTGTGGGGCTCCGGCCCGTCCTTCGGCATGGACCCCAACATGCTGCTGGCCTGGCACAACTATGGCGGCGGCAAGGCCCTGCTGGAAGAGATCTACAAGTCGATCAACATGGACGTGGTGTCCTACCTGTATGGCCCCATGCCGACCCAGCCGTTCGGCTGGTTCAAGAAACCCATTTCCAAGGTCGAAGACGTCAAGGGCACAAAGTTCCGTACCGTGGGCCTGGCCGTCGACATGTACACCGACATGGGCGCTGCAGTGAACCCGCTGCCCGGTGGCGAGATCGTGCCGGCACTGGACCGCGGCCTGATCGATGGCGCCGAGTTCAACAACGCTTCCTCGGACCGGTTGCTGGGCTTCCCCGACGTGGTCAAGAACTGCATGCTGCAGAGCTTCCACCAGAGCGGCGAGCAGTTCGAGATCCTGTTCAACAAAGGCAAGCTCAACGCCCTGCCAGCCGAACTCAAGGCCATCATCGACTACGCCGTGCAGGCTGCCAGCGCCGACATGAGCTGGAAGGCCATCGAGCGCAATTCACAAGACTACATCGAGCTCAAAAAGGCCGGCGTCAAGTTTTACAAGACGCCCGACGCCATCCTGCGCGCCCAGCTCGCATCCTGGGACAAGATCATGGTCAAGAAGGGGGGCGAGAACGCACTGTTCAAGAAGGTGCTCGACTCGCAGAAAGCCTTTGCCGCGCGCGCAGGCCAGTGGCAAAACGACTACACCGTGGACTTCAAGATGGCCTATAACCATTACTTTGGCCGGGGCAAAAAAGCCTGAGTGGGGCCACGGCCTCTGAGGGGCACCTGAGGGTGCCCTTTTTGTTTTTTCTGGGACCGCCTGGGCGGCGCAAGGAGTTGGAATGCAATCGTTTTTACTGGCGGTGGACCGCTTTTCCACCTGGATCGGCAAGACCTGCGCCTGGAGCGTGGTGCTGCTGACCGTGCTGATCAGCTGGGAAGTCTTCAGCCGCTATGTGCTCAACAACCCCCATGCCTGGGTGCTGGACGCGCAGATCATGCTGTACGGCCTGCTGTTCATGATGGCGGGCGCCTACACCCTGAGCAAAAACGGCCATGTGCGCGGCGACGTGTTGTACGGCTTTTTGCAACCGCGCACCCAGGCCATCATCGACCTGACGCTGTACATCATTTTCTTTCTGCCAGGCGTTGTTGCGTTGACGTACGCCGGATGGACGTATGCCAACGAATCACTGGCCATCAGGGAGCAGACCTTCAATGCCGATCCCATCCCGGTCTATCCCTTCAAGTTCGTGATCCCGGTGGCGGGTTTTGTGCTGCTGCTGCAGGGCATCGTGGAAATCATCCGCTGCATCCAGTGCATACAGACCGGCGCCTGGCCGGTGCGTGAAAGCGACGTGGAAGAAGTGGACGTGGAAAAACTCAAGGAAATGGTGCACGTGAAAGACGAAGACATGGCCGCGCTCGAGCGCGATTTGGCCCTCAAGGAGAATCAGAAATGAAGATCCGCAAGGAACTGTGGTTCGGCCTGAGCTTCATGGCGCTGGTGGTGATCGGCGCCGCCACGCTGCTGCTGAGCGTTGACAAGATCACCAATGGCCACCTCGGGTTGTTGATGCTGTCGCTGGTCGTGACGGCCATCATGCTGGGCTTTCCGACAGCCTTCACGCTGATGGGCATGGGCATGATTTTCACCTGGCTGGCCTACAACCGGGACACGACCAAAACGCTGGACCTGATGGTGCAGGCGGCCTACAAAACCATGGCCAGCGACGTGCTGATCGCCATACCGCTGTTTGTTTTCATGGGTTACCTGGTCGAACGCGCCAACCTGATTGAAAAACTTTTCAAGAGCCTGCACCTGGCCATGGCGCGGATTCCCGGCTCACTGGCGGTCGCCACCCTGGTGACCTGCGCGATTTTTGCCACCGCCACCGGCATCGTCGGTGCGGTGGTCACGCTGATGGGCCTGCTGGCCTTGCCGGCCATGCTGCGTGCCGGCTACAGCGTGCCGCTGGCGGCCGGTGCCATCACCGCGGGCGGTTGCCTGGGCATCCTGATACCGCCATCGGTACTGTTGATCGTGTACGGCGCCACCGCTGGCGTCTCCGTCGTGCAGCTTTATGCGGGCGCCTTTTTCCCGGGCCTGATGCTGACCGGCCTGTACATCGTGTACGTGATCCTGGTTGCCAAGCTCAAGCCGCAATGGGCTCCGCCGCTGTCGGCCGCCGACCGCGCCGTCACCCTGCCGCCCTTGACGCAGCAACTCACCACCGGCACGGACAAATACGCGCTGACAGGACTCTTCAGCGCCCTCAAGGGAAAGCGCAACGCCGACGTTCCTCTCGGCCACATTCTGCGGCAACTGATGATTGTTGTGCTGCCGGGTTTGCTCTTCCTTCTGGTACTCGTGACCAGCTACCGGGCCGTCACCACCGTTGAAGCCGAAGCGGTGTACGACATCCAGCAGATTGGCGCTTCCAGCTCGTCAGCCGCGTCAGCGGCCGATACCGGCGGTCTGCAGGAACCGCCCCAGGAAGACGGCTTGAAAGAGCCGGTGGCCGAGGGCGGCCTGCAGGAACCTCCGTCCGGCGATGTCCAGGAGCCACCCGGCGCCGATACCCCCGCCGCGCCGCCGGCCGCGAGTGTGGCCGAACCGCCCGCCGCAGCTGCCGCCAGCACCGACAAGGCGCCCGCAGGCGCAAGCACACGCGACGCGCCCACCTGGTGGTGGGTCTGCTTTGCGATTCTCGGCGCGCTGGTCGCCCTGTTCTACCTGTTCCTGAGTTTTGCGCGGCTGGAAATCTTCAAGATGCTCCTGACCTCGTTCTTCCCGCTGATGATTCTCATCATCTCCGTGCTCGGGTCCATCGTGATGGGGCTGGCCACCCCGACCGAAGCGGCCGCGATGGGTGCCCTGGGCGGTTTTCTGCTGGCCGTGGCCTACCGGCGGCTCACCTTGTCGGTACTGCAGGAATCCGTCTTTCTGACGGCCAAAACCTCGGCCATGGTCTGCTGGCTGTTTGTCGGCTCGGCCATCTTCTCGGCAGCGTTTGCCCTGCTGGGCGGGCAGGAACTGGTGGAAAACTGGGTGCTCAGCATGAACCTGAGCAAGACCCAGTTTCTGGTGATGAGCCAGGCCATCATTTTCATCCTGGGCTGGCCGCTGGAGTGGACCGAGATCATCGTGATCTTCATGCCCATCTTCATCCCGCTGCTCGACAACTTTGGCGTGGACCCGCTGTTTTTCGGCCTGCTGGTGGCGCTGAATTTGCAAACGGCATTCCTGAGCCCGCCAGTGGCCATGGCGGCGTTCTACCTCAAGGGTGTGGCACCGAAACATGTGACCCTGAACCAGATTTTCCTGGGCATGCTGCCCTTCATGGGCATCCAGATTCTGGCCATCTTCCTGCTGTACCAGTTCCCGGCGATCGGCCTGTGGTTGCCGCAGTTGCTGTACAAATAAGCAGCCGGACCGGCGGATTTTCACCCCGGGGGCGCGCAAGCGCCCCTTTTTTGTTGGCAAAGGCGCTAAGATTGACGTTTACGTAAACGTCAACAACCCCGGCGCCGACCTGGAGACCACCCATGGCGAAGAAGAGTCCCACCGTTCCGCTCCTTGCCGGCTGGCAAGTGCCTGCGGTCCAACCTGCGGAGGCCTTTTCCCTGGCCGCCCTGGACCCTGGCGCCAAACCCTGGTCCAGCGGTGACAAGGAGGCGGACAAGGCCGCGGTGGACGCACTGGCAAGCGAACTGGACGGCCTGCAGAACCTGTTTTACGCCGACAAGCGCTACAAGCTGCTGGTGCTGCTGCAGGGCACCGATACCTCCGGCAAGGACGGCACGATTCGCGCCGTGTTCAGCCGCACCAGCCCGCTGGGCGTGCACACGGTGGGCTGGAAGGCGCCAAGCGAGGAAGAGCGGGCGCACGACTACCTGTGGCGCATCCACCAGCATGTGCCGGGAGCGGGCGAAACCATGATTTTCAACCGCAGCCACTACGAAGACGTGCTGGTCCCGGTGGTCAAGGGCTGGATCACGCCCGAGCAGACGGCGCAGCGTTTTGCCCACATCAATGACTTCGAACGCCTGCTGGCCGAAACCGGCACGGTGATCCTCAAGTTCATGTTGCACATCAGCTTCAAGGAACAGGGCCAGCGCCTGCAGGAGCGGATCGACGACCCGGCCAAGCGCTGGAAATTCAGCATGGGCGACCTGGACGTGCGCAAGCGCTGGAACGACTACCAGAAGGCCTACGAAGGGCTGCTGCAGGCGACCAGCACGCCCTGGGCACCCTGGACGGTGGTGCCCGCCGACTCCAAGACCCACCGCAACCTGATGGTCGCCACGCTGGTGCGCGACAAGCTGAAGTCACTGGACCTGCGTTACCCGCCTGACGATCCGGCGCTGGCCGGATTGAAGATCGAATAATCATCCCTTTCCAGAGAGCGCCGCCATGACCGACCTGTCCGCCGAATACAAGGCCCTTGCCAGCTACCGCCCCACGCACAAGGTGCGTTTTGTCACCGCCGCCTCGCTGTTCGACGGGCACGACGCCGCCATCAACATCATGCGGCGCATCCTGCAGGGCATGGGCGCCGAGGTCATCCACCTGGGCCACAACCGCAGCGTCGACGAGGTCGTGACCGCAGCGCTGCAGGAAGACGCACAGGGCATCGCCATCAGTTCCTACCAGGGCGGCCATGTCGAGTACTTCAAGTACATGGTGGACCTGCTCAAGAGCCGCGGCGGCGAGCACATCCAGGTCTTCGGCGGCGGCGGCGGCGTGATCGTGCCGCCGGAAATCCGCGAACTGCAGGCCTACGGCGTGACGCGTATCTACAGCCCCGAGGACGGCCAGAAGATGGGCCTGGCCGGCATGATCGGCGAGATGGTCATGCGCTGCGACAAGGACCTGACCGGCTTCGCCCCGGCCGACATCCAGGCCATCCAGGGCCATGGCGAGATGGCCTGGCGCGCGCTGGCGCAACTCATCACCGCACTGGAAAACGGGAAAGCCGACGCAACCCTGGTCGAGACACTGCGCCAGCAGGCGGGCGCGCAACAGGTGCCTGTGCTGGGCATCACCGGCACCGGCGGCGCCGGCAAGTCCTCGCTGACCGACGAGTTGATCCGCCGCCTGCGGCTGGACCAGAACGACCAGTTGCGCGTGGCCATCATCAGCATCGACCCGTCGCGGCGCAAGAGCGGCGGCGCCTTGCTGGGCGACCGCATCCGCATGAATGCGATCAACCCGTGGACAGTGACACAAGCCCCCACGCTTGTCGCTTCGCGTACTGCGCTGCCCCCCGAGGGGGCTGATTTTTCCAAGGGCGGCCCGTCAAAAAATTCCCCGCGCCCAGCCGCCGACAGCGGCCAACGCGTTTTCATGAGGAGCCTGGCCACGCGTGACTTCGGCTCGGAGATCAGCAAAGCCCTGCCCGAGGTGATCGCCGCCTGCAAGGTCGCGGGTTTCGATTTGATCGTGGTCGAGACCTCGGGCATCGGCCAGGGCGACGCGGCCATCGTGCCGCATGTGGATGTGCCCCTGTATGTGATGACGCCCGAGTTCGGCGCCGCCAGCCAGCTCGAAAAAATCGACATGCTGGACTTTGCCGAGTTCATCGCCATCAACAAGTTCGACCGCAAGGGTTCGCTCGACGCCCTGCGCGACGTGGCCAAGCAGGTGCAGCGCAACAAGGAAGCCTGGACCACGCCGGCCGACCAGATGCCGGTGTTCGGCACCATGGCCGCGCGCTTCAACGACGACGGCGTCACCGCGCTGTACCAGGCGCTGAAACCGCGCCTGGCCGGGCTGGGGCTGGCCCTGTCCGAAGGCAGCCTGCCCCGCGCTGAGGTGCGCCACAGCACCAACCAGACCCCGGTGGTGCCGGCGGCGCGCACGCGTTACCTCGCCGAAATCAGCGACACGGTGCGCGGCTACAAGAAGCGCGCCCGCGCCCAGGCCCAGCTTGCGCGCGAGGTGCAGCAGCTCAAGGCCGCGGCGGCCATGCTCAAGATCGACAAACCGGGCCGGGCACCGGCCGCCGAAGCAGCCCTGGACCTGGCGGGCCACCGCAAGGCACGCATGGACGCGGACGCGCGCGCGCTACTGGCGCAGTGGCCGGACATGCAGACCGCCTACGCAGGTGATGAATACGTCGTCAAAATTCGTGACAGGGAAATCCGCACCGCACTGACCACCAAATCGCTGTCAGGCACCACCATCCGCAAGGTCGCGCTGCCGCAGTACGAGGACCACGGCGAGATCCTCAAGTGGCTGATGCTGGACAACGTGCCCGGCAGCTACCCCTACACCGCCGGCACCTTTGCCTTCAAGCGCGAGGGTGAGGACCCGACACGCATGTTTGCCGGCGAGGGCGACGCCTTCCGCACCAACACGCGTTTCAAGCTGCTGTCCGAAGGCATGGCCGCGAAACGCCTGTCCACCGCCTTCGATTCGGTCACGCTCTACGGCAACGACCCGGCGCTGCGGCCCGACATCTACGGCAAGGTCGGCAACTCGGGGGTGTCCATTGCGACTCTCGACGACATGAAGGTGCTCTACGACGGCTTCGACCTGTGCAGCCCGAGCACGTCGGTGTCCATGACGATCAACGGCCCGGCGCCGACGATTCTGGCGATGTTCATGAACACCGCGATCGACCAGAATATAGCCAAGTTCAAGAAAGACAACGGCCGCGACCCGACCCCGACCGAGACGGAAAAAATCCGCGAATGGGTGCAGGAAAACGTGCGCGGCACGGTGCAGGCCGACATCCTCAAGGAAGACCAGGGCCAGAACACCTGCATCTTCTCGACCGAGTTCAGCCTCAAGGTCATGGGCGACATCGCCCAGTACTTCGTGCACCACAAGGTGCGCAACTTCTACAGCGTCTCCATCAGCGGTTACCACATCGCCGAGGCCGGCGCCAATCCGATCTCGCAACTGGCTTTCACGCTGTCCAACGGCTTCACCTTTGTCGAGGCGTATCTGGCGCGCGGCATGCACATCGACGATTTCGCGCCGAACCTGAGCTTTTTCTTTTCCAACGGCATGGACCCCGAATACACCGTGATGGGCCGCGTGGCGCGCCGCATCTGGGCTGTCGCCATGAAGGAAAAATACGGCGCCAACGAACGCAGCCAGAAACTCAAGTACCACATCCAGACCTCGGGGCGCAGCCTGCATGCACAGGAGATCCAGTTCAACGACATCCGCACCACGCTGCAGGCGCTGATTGCGATCTACGACAACTGCAACTCGCTGCACACCAACGCGTTCGATGAAGCCATCACCACGCCGACCGAGGAATCGGTGCGCCGCGCCATGGCGATCCAGCTCATCATCAACCGCGAATGGGGCCTGGCGAAAAACGAAAACCCGTCCCAGGGCGCCTTCATCATCGAGGAGCTGACCGAGCTGCTCGAGGAGGCCGTGCTGCTGGAATTCGAGCGTATCGCCGAGCGCGGCGGCGTGCTGGGCGCGATGGAAACCGGCTACCAGCGCGGCCGCATCCAGGACGAGTCCATGCATTACGAGATGCTCAAACACACCGGCGAGTTGCCCATCATCGGCGTCAACACCTTCCGCAACCCGCATGGCGATGCCGTGCAGGACAAGCTGGAACTGGCACGCTCCACCGACGAGGAAAAGCAAAGCCAGCTCAAGCGCCTGAACGAGTTCCACGCCCGGCACGCCGACCAGTCCCCGGCCATGCTCAAGCGCCTGCAGCAGGCGGTGATAGACAACGCCAATGTGTTCGACGTGCTGATGGACGCGGTGCGCGTCTGCTCGCTGGGGCAAATCACCAATGCCCTGTTCGAGGTTGGGGGGCAGTACCGGCGGAACATGTAGATTTGCTATTTATTTGATAGCTGGTTGCGCTTGCCCGCTATGGGCTGGAACTGAGATGGATTTGTCATCCCGGACTGGATCCGGAGCCATCCCTGGTTATTTCGATGGTTGGTAGTCTGTTCATGCTTGCTGGCCGGGGGTTGCCCGGCGGCAAGTAACTTTCTTTTGCTTCGCCAAAAGAAAGTCACCAAAGAAAAGGCGACCCTGCTGTCTGCGACCCTCCGCTTCGCTACGGGCAACCTGCGGTGCTCGGTCCAGCCGGGGTCGAGCTCGAACTCGCCTTCGGCTCAGACAATCGCTCGCCCTGATCCGTCTGGCCCTGCGCTCCTCGGCGCATACAGAAGGGTGGGAAGAGGAAGACCAATGCGGGGAAAAAATTCCGGAGTGCAGGAAGCGCAAAGCGCTTCCTGCACGGGAATCCCAACGAACGGTCATGTTTGCACGCGAGCGCAGCGCACGCGGCCAAATGAGGCTCCCTTCTCTCGCCCAGCGGGGCGAGGGAAGGGCGGGGGGTTGGGAGTGGGGAGTTGTAACTACTGCCGAGAGCGGACTACAGCCGGAGCGTGATGAAGCAAGGCCGTCGATTTATGAATCAAATCGACCTGTCAAAGGAGCGCCGCCGCCAGCAAAGCCAATCCCGACATCAACAACAAACCATCCAGCACATGCCCATGCGCCGCCGCGCTCATGCGCAGCACCAGCGCCTTGCCGGCAAAGGTGCCCGCCATCAGCGAGGCACCGACGACCAGGCCTTGCAGGATCACCTCGACAGGCAAGGCGCCGAACTCGCGGAAGGTCACGACCTTGGCGATATAGATGAACAGCGAACTGGCCGCTTCCGTCGCGAGGAAGGCGCCCTTGAGCAGGCCGTAAGCCAGGAACACCGGCACACTGAGCGGGCCGGTGGAGAGCACGATGCCGGTGAGAAAGCCGATGACTGCGCCGGCGAGCGCGAGGTGCCATAGCCTGGCCTTCCACTGCAGGCGCGCCAGCAGGTGGCGCACAGGAATCATGGTGAGAAAAAACAGACCCAGCGAAATTTCAATGACGTTCGCGGGCAGGGCCAGCAGCGTGCGTGCGCCCAGGGCCGCGGCCGGCACGCCAGGCAGGGCATAGGCGGCGACCGCCTTCCAGTCCACCTCGCGCCACCAGGCCAGCACCCGCGAAAAATTGGCCATCAGCGCGGCGATGGCCATGATGGGCACCGCCTGTTTGGGCCCAAAGGCATGCACCAGCAAGGGCAGCAGCAGGATGGACGAGCCGGTGCCGATCACGCCGCTCAGGCACCCGCCGGCAAAACCGGCGAGCAGGACAAGCAGATAGGTCGCCATGCCTCAAGCCGGCCCAGGCGGCGCGCAACAAAAAGCCCCGAAGTCCGGGGCTTGTTGCAGATTCACCCCCATCACTGAATCACGATGGAAGCGCAAGGGCCAGGGGGGCTTAACCGCCTTTGTGCGGGCGCTTGCCGGGGTTCTTTTTGCTGCGGGTCCAGGTGCCACGCTCCAGGCTGACCTTCTGGCCACGGCCGGCGGTGCGGGTCATGCCGGGTGCAGGAACGGGTTTGGGGGCGCAAATGTCGGCTTCGACGCGGATTTTTTTGGGCATGGAGGGCTCCGGGTTGGAAAAATGGCAGAACCGGGTATTTTAAGCTACTGAGGCCACCGGTCCCGAGAAGGCGATAAGTCAGTCCTTGATCCAATTTGGCAGCAAAAAAATGTCCCGCCAAACCACCGGCGGCCCCCTGAGCCCCGCGGACTCAGCTTACTTGGGCTGTTTGAGGTGCCTATTTGGCTGTAGCCAACATTTTCCGCTTTACATTGCTGATAGCCGCTGACGTGAGGATAACGACCAAGGGAACCACAAATGACTTCGATCGACCCTAATACAGATCTGCAACCGAAATGGGATGGCGATTTTCTGAACAGGAAGCCTACCGCTGATTTTTTGGCTAAGTATGCAACGAACTCGTGGGAAAAATCATCCGAAGCGGGTATTGGATCTGGCCTTGTAATTGCTCTTGATGCAGGCTGGGGAGCTGGAAAATCTTTTTTTCTGGACCATTGGACCAAGGACTTGGAGCTCAACCATCCGGTCGTCTCATTTGATGCATGGAAAAACGACTTCACCCCAGATCCACTTCTGGGGTTTCTCGCAGAGCTGCGAAAGGACCTTCAACCGCATTTTCAGAAAATGCCTGCCGCCAAGAAAGCTTGGGCTGCCCTCCTCAGGCAAGCCCGCTTGGCCATCAAACCGGCGATGGTCATAGCGGCTGGCACTGCGTTCAAGGTCGGCACAGGTCTGTCACTTGAAGCCATCAAAGAGCACCTCGATTCACCCACGGACAGTTCCAATTCCAGCGCACAAACTACCGTAGAAACGGTTCTCGATTCCAAACAACTCGACAAGCTTTTTGAGGAACTGCTCAAGACCCACGAAAATCGGAAGGATGCTATCGCTGGATTCCGTCAATCTCTTCAGATGCTGGTGGAGCAAATCGTCGAAGATCCCAACTTGCATCTCCCAATGTTTGTGATGGTCGATGAACTCGACCGCTGTCGCCCCACCTATGCGATTGAGTTGCTTGAAGGGATAAAGCATCTATTTGGAGTTCCCCGCGTTTGTTTCGTTGTTGCAACAAATTTAGATCAATTGGCCGAGTCAGCCAAAGCAATTTATGGCAACGGGTTTGACGCCAACCAGTATCTGAAAAAGTTTTTTGATCTGCACTACCAGTTACCCCAGCCCAACGAGCGTGAATTCATCAAACAGCTTTTGGTCACCACTGGGCTGGATGGAGATCCACGACTGGCGCCATGCCTAGACCCCAGAAGCTATCAAGGCATAGACAAGGTGGTGGAACTTTTTTCCCTTCAATCCAAAATGTTTGAATTGACGCTCCGTGATCAACAACAAGTGATGCGTGTCATCGAGGCCACGGCCAACTCCCTTGATGGGGCCAAGATCTTTTGCCCCTATTTATTCTTTCTCGCCATGTTGCGACATCGCTCTTCAACTGACTATGACAACTGGATCTCTGGGTCCGAACAAAAATCTAAAACAACGTTCCAAGACCTCATCAAAAGGCAGGTATTACATCCAGTAAAAGTGAAGTCACTTTCGCGTTCTAGTCATCCTCAAGAACCTCCCACTACTAAAGAAACTGCCATCACGGATGTCATTTGGCTATTTCATAAGGCGTCGTTTGACAATTTGACAGAACTTAAGGATTCAGCTCATGAGATCAGCTCTCTCGACTATCCCAATTCGCTACTACAGCTGGTAGCCGAAGAAGCCCCCCACTCATACAACCCACGCCAGTTCTATGCAAGCACCCTATCGAAATACCCTGGATTAGTTCGTCATGCAGGACAAATCATCGAAAGATGAGTGCGCGACGGAGAGGTAGTTCGGTAGGCTCCTTGGAGAATTAAGCCATGCTCACACGGCCGCGCGCAGCGGCAGGTTGACCAGCAGGTTCTGCGGCTTGATCCTGAGCACGCGGTCGGCATTCATCATCAGGCCGAGGTAAACCGGCTTGCCGGCGACGTCGGCGCGCATCTCCTGCGGATCGTCAAAGTCCAGCCGGAACAGGCTGACCAGGCGCGACATGCGTTCGGCATCGACCTCGCGGCCTTCGTACAAATCATTGAGCAGCGCCGTCGACTCGATGTCCAGCCCCACATGCCAGCGCCAGGCCTCGTCATCGACCTTCTGCAGCGGCCGGATGGCGACGGCCACGCCGAGGAAATGTTTTACCCATTTTTCAAGCACACGCGCCAACGCCTTCAGGCCGGAGCGTGCGCGCGTCATGGTGAACACCAGGCCATGGCTGAGGTCGTTGTTGATTTCGTGCGTCAGGTCCAGCAGGAAGCTGTGGCGCTCGCCGTCCTGCCAGTAAGCGGACGCATTGCTGTCGCCCAGCACCTGCATGTCAATGCTGCGCATCGGCGCCTTGGCCTCGGCCAGGAAGCGGCCGAAGTCGCCGAGACCCCCGTGCTCGTTGAGCATGTCGAGCCGGTCACGGTCGCCAGCCAGCACCTGGCCGTTCTCGGTGGAGATGCGCTGCGGGCGGAACAACATCTCGGCGGCACGCACCTCATAGGCATCGGTCGCGTCGTCCAGCAGGTTGCGCGTGATGGCCTGCGCCAGCAGGTCGACAAACAGCGGCGGGATGGCGATGCTGCCGGCGCGGAACAGGCCGAGGTAATACGCCTCCAGTGTGCCGGCGTCCAGCAGGCCGTCGCGAAAACGCAGGAACAGGCCGTAACTCTCACGCGCGTCCCCGTCCTGCACCGCCTGTAGCTCTGCCTCGCTCACCGGCCGCGATGGCGCGGCCTGCAGGGCTGCATGCAGGGCCTGTTCGTTCGCACACGATTCCGCCACCAGGGCCAGTTCGGGCCGCGCCAGAAACAGGCGTAAATAATCGTCGGTGGGCAGCAGCCAGCCACGCGGGTTGCGCTGGAGCCGGGTAAAACCGCTGGAGGGCCAGAAATCTTGCATGGGGACAATCCTCTCACATTGCCGGGCCGGCCTGTTTGCTCCTGTTTTGATAGCTGTCTACGCAAGCCGCACAAGCGCCAGAGGCCGATTTGATGCATAAAACCAGCACACATCACCGCAGCGGGAAAATCGACCTGCGGCCAGTGTTTTTCACTTTGCGTACAGTGGGACCCCACGCGCTGTGCCGCGCCAGATGGAGACCTGCCATGCGCCCTGCCCTGAAACCCGACCGCCGGACTTTTCCCGCCCTGCTGCTCGCCGGCCTGTGTGCAGGCGCGCTGCTGCCGGCCCATGCGCAGTTGCCCACCGTCACCACACGCACCGAAATCTGGAGCGGCAACGGCCAGCCTGTCGACAGGGACGCGCAGGACAGGGCGCAGTGGCACTACTGGCAGATGCAGCGCGAACAGCAGCGCCGCCAGCTCGAACTGACGCGCCAGCAGGACGCGCAGTTGCGGGAAAGCCAGGAATCGATAGGCCAGCGCGCCCTGCGCGAGCAGGCCCAGCGCAATGGCACGTATGCGCCCCCACCGCCCGGCCTCAGCGACCAGGAGCGCGTCTGGCGCGACCAGCAGCAGATGCAGCGTGAGCAGTGGCGCCAGCAGCGCGAGCAGACCCGCCAGGACGACCAGCGCATACGCCAGGAGAGCGAATCCCCGGGCCAGCGCGCGCTGCGTGAACAGGCCCAGAACCGGCGCGAGCAGGGCCGCATGGCCGTCCCCCGCTGAGGAAGCGCTGAATAGGTCCTAGCGGATGCCCGGCTGATGGCGCGCCGCAGGGGGCTTGTTCAGCGCTTCCCCAATTCAACCGGCAGGCGCGGCGCTCCGGTAGCGCAGCGCCTCTTCCTCCAGCCAGGCGCGAAACAGCGCCAGCACCGTGTTGTCGGACTTCTGCTCGGGGTAGATGAAGTAATAACGCCGGTCGCTGACAAAGTCATGTTTCACCAGTTCGACCAGCCGCCCCTGCTTCAAGTCATCCTCGATCAGGAAACGCGGGATCAGCGCCAGGCCCTGGCCGTGGATGGCCGCTTCGGTGGTGATGGAAAACAGCTCCATACGTGCGCCGGCCAGGTCGCCCTCCACGACCAGCCCCAGCGAGGCGAACCACTGGCGCCAGGCATAGGGCCGGGTGCTCATCTGCAGCAGCGGCAGGCCATCCAGGTCGCTGGCTTTCAGCGTGCGCTTCGGTTGAACCAGCGCCGGGCTGCCGACGGCGACGATGCTTTCGTCCATCAGGAAACAGGACTCGGTGCCGGGCCAGCCGGCCTCCACAGCACAAATCGCTGCATCCAGCGCCGTATCGGCAAACAAAAAAGGCCGGGTGCGCGAGGACAGGTGCACGGTGATGTCGGGGTGCAACTTGTGAAACCGCGCCAGCCGCGGTACCAGCCAGCGCGCGGCAAAGGTCGGCACCACCCCGAGCTCCAGCGTGCCGCCGGCGCCGCCCCGGGCCATCATGTCCAGCGTGTCGCGCTCCACATCGTCGAGCCGCGAGCGCACATTGCGCGCATAACTGGCGCCGGCCTCGGTCAGCAACACGCCGCGTTTGGTGCGCCGGAACAGCTTGACGCTGAGGAAGTCTTCCAGCCCGGCAATCTGGCGGCAGACCGCGCTTTGCGTGACCGAATGCTCCTCGGCGGCCTGGGTGAAGCTCTGGTGGCGCGCGGCGGATTCGAACAGCGCGAGCGCGGTGGTGGAAGGAATATTGCGGCGCATCTCGGCTCCTGCCTGTTTCGGAGTTCTTTTTTGGCACAGATATGTGACAAAACATGGTTTGCGCAGGCGGCCCGCACATCGTATGCTCAAGGATACCGTCAAATTTCCGCCCGCCTGAGTTGCGATTTTCGCACACAGAGGCTCTTTCCTCACCTGGAGACCTTCATGAGCACTGCCACCAAAAAAGCCAGCTTCCACTGGGCCGACCCCTTGCTGCTGGACCAGCAACTGAGCGACGACGAACGCATGGTGCGCGAATCGGCGCGCGCCTACTGCCAGGACAAGCTGGCGCCACGTGTGCTCGAAGCCTTCCGCCATGAAAAAACCGATGTGGCGATTTTTCGCGAGATGGGCGCGCTCGGCCTGCTCGGGGCCACCATCCCTGAAGCCTACGGCGGCGCCGGCCTGAACTACGTCTGTTACGGCCTGGTGGCGCGCGAGGTCGAACGTGTCGACTCCGGCTACCGCTCCATGATGAGCGTGCAGTCCTCGCTGGTGATGGTGCCCATCAACGAGTTCGGCAACGAAGCCACCAAACAGAAATACCTGCCCAAACTCGCCAGCGGCGAATGGATTGGCTGCTTCGGCCTGACCGAACCCAACCACGGCTCGGACCCGGCCGGCATGCTGACACGCGCACGCAAGGTGGCCGGCGGTTATTCCCTGACGGGCAACAAGATGTGGATCACCAACAGCCCGATCGCCGACGTGTTTGTGGTTTGGGCCAAGGACGACGAAGGCGCGATCCGCGGCTTTGTGCTCGACAAGGGCAGCAAGGGCCTGAGCACCCCGGCGATCCACAGCAAGGTCGGCCTGCGTGCCTCGATCACCGGCGAAATTGTCATGGACGAGGTGTTCTGCCCTGAAGAGAACGCCTTTCCCGAGGTGCGTGGCCTCAAGGGCCCGTTCACCTGTTTGAACTCTGCGCGTTACGGCATCGCCTGGGGCGCGCTGGGCGCGGCCGAGGACTGCTTCGACAAGGCGCGCCAGTACACCATGGACCGCAAGCAGTTCGGCCGCCCGCTGGCCGCGAACCAGCTGATCCAGAAAAAACTCGCCGACATGCAGACCGAAATCGCACTGGGCCTGCAGGGCTGTTTGCGCCTGGGCCGCATGAAGGACGAAGGCACGGCGGCGGTGGAGATCACCTCGATCATGAAACGCAACTCCTGCGGCAAGGCACTGGACATTGCACGCATGGCCCGCGACATGCTGGGCGGCAACGGCATCAGCGACGAGTTCGGCGTGGCGCGCCACCTGGTGAACCTCGAAGTCGTCAACACCTACGAAGGCACGCACGATGTGCATGCGCTGATCCTGGGCCGCGGCATCACCGGCATCTCGGCCTTCTTCTGAAGTCATGAGCAGTGCCGAGCTGCGCCCGCCGCCCCTGACCGGCGTGCGGGTGCTGGATCTGTCGCGTGTGCTCGCCGGTCCCTGGGCCGGCCAGTTGCTGGCCGACCTGGGCGCCGATGTGGTCAAGGTCGAAAAACCCGGCGCCGGCGACGACACCCGCGCCTGGGGCCCGCCCTATCTGAAGGACGCCGGGGGCCGCGACACCACGGAAGCCACTTACTTCCTCTGCGCCAACCGCAACAAGCGTTCGGTCGCCATCGACATCGCCACGCCCGAGGGCCAGGCGCAGGTACGCGCACTCGCGCAGCAGGCCGATGTGCTGCTGGAAAACTTCAAGGTCGGCGGGCTCAAGCGTTACGGCCTCGACTACGCGAGCCTCAAAGCAGCCAACCCGCGCCTGGTCTACTGCTCGATCACCGGTTTCGGCCAGACCGGGCCGTATGCGGCGCGCGCCGGTTATGACTTTTTGATCCAGGGCATGGGCGGGCTGATGAGTGTGACCGGCCAGCCCGATGGCGAACCCGGCGCCGGGCCGCAAAAAGTCGGCGTGGCCCTGACCGACATCATGACCGGGTTGTACGCCACGATTGCGGTGCAGGCGGCGCTGGCTGAACGCGCAACATCCGGCCTGGGCCAACACATCGACCTGGCGCTGCTGGACGTGCAGGTCGCCTGCCTGGCGAACCAGGCCTCCAACTACCTGGCCGGTGGCCTGGTGCCGCGCCGCATGGGCAACGCGCACCCCAACATCGTGCCCTACCAGGCCTTTCCCACGGCCGACGGCGACATCATCCTGGCGGTCGGCAACGACGGCCAGTTCGCCAAGTTTTGCGTCGTGGCCGGCCATCCCGAGTGGTCCAGCGATGGACGTTTTGCCAGCAATGCCCAGCGGGTGGCGAACCGCGCGATGCTGGTGCCGCTGCTGCGCCAGGCGACGGTGATGCGCACCTCCGCCGAATGGATAGACGCGCTGGAAGCCGCCGGCGTGCCCTGCGGACCGATCAACCGTATCGATGAGGTGTTTGCCGACCCGCAAGTGGTCGCGCGTGGCCTGCAGATCGCTTTGCCGCATGCACTGGCGGGCAGCGTGCCGCTGGTGGCCAACCCGATCCGCCTGTCCGGCTCGCCGGTGGCCTACCAGCGCCCGCCGCCGCTGCTCGGTGAACACACCGAAGAAGTGCTGGAGCAGTGGCTGGGGGCGGCAACCGCGGCCTGATTGCCCTGCATCACCCCGCACCGTTCGGGCTGAGCTCGTCGAAGCCTGCTGCTCATCATCAAGCCCTTCAACAGGCTCAGGTCGAAGGGTCAAAGCCGGTGAAAGCTTGCAGGCTTGTTGCGCTTCGAGCGAGCCGGGTCTCGCCCCGGCGGGCGAGGCACTTTTCTTTGCGTCGCCAAAGAAAAGTACCCAAAAGAAAGGCGACCCGATGGTCTGGGTCCCTTCGCTTCGCTACGGGCAACCTGCGGTGCTCGCCGAAAACGGGGTCGAGCTCGAACTCGCCTTCGGCTCAGACAATCGCTCGCCCTGATCCGTTTTCGGCTCCGCTCCTCGGCCCAGCCCGACGGGTGGGTAAGAGAATGCGGATGCGGGGAGGCGGGGACGCGCAAAGCGCGTCCCCGCCGGAGCCCGATCCCGTACCCGAACCCGCTCCCGATTTCATCTCCACACCCTTCTGTATGCGCCGAGGAGCGGAGGGCCAGACGGATCAGGGATCGCGATTGTCTGAGCCGAAGGCGAGTTCGAGCGAGACCCCGGCTGGACCGAGCACCGCAGGTTGCCCTCCGCAGCGTCAGCGAAGGAGGGTCGCAGACAGCAGGGTCGCCTTTCTTTTGCTTACTTTTCTTTGGCGAGACAAAGAAAAGTGAGTTGCCGCCGGGCAACCCCCGGCCAGCAGGCCCAGGCAAGTCGCCAAGACTGAAAATACCAAGAAGCTTAGACCCTCCGACCTCAGAGCGATCGGAAATGAGTAGTTATGAATTTTAAGAAAAAAGGCCTCCAACACATAGCTGGCGTGCGTAAGCAGCTATTTATTTAATAGCATCCTGGCGCAGGCGCGAGACTGCCGCCGGCAACTCATCCCAAGCCGGGCGGCCCGGCGCATACCGGCTGCGCATGTAAGCCGCCAGTTCGGCGATCTGTGTATCGCTCAGGCTGTGGCGGAAGGCCGGCATGAAACCGATGGCGGGTGAAGCCGGTTCGCGGATGCCGTCCAGGATCACCCGCACGAGGTTGTCCGGCCGCGCGCTGTGTAGCTTGCTGTTGAGCGCCAGCGGCACATTGGCCCCCAGCAGGGTCGGACCGTCGCCGTCGTGGTGGCAGGACGCGCAGGCGCCGCTGAACAGGCGCTGGCCGGCGCCCGGCAGGGCCAGCGTGGTCTGCTGCGCGGCCAGCACGGCCTGGCTGGCGCGCAAGGCACTTTCCGGCCCGGTCAGCGGCTGGTTGTAAGACGCCAGGTAGGCCGCCATGGCGCGGATGTCAGCATCCGGCAGCGCGGCCAGTTCCCTGATCACAGGCGCCATCGGCCCGGCAGCGGTGCCATGCTGCGGCGAATGGCCGGTGCGCAAATAGCTGTAGAGCTGCTCACTCGTCCACGGCACCGGCGCGCGCGACAGCGCGGTCAGCGCCGGCGCCTCCCAGCCATCGATCATCGCGCCGCTCAAAAAGGCCTTTCCGCTGCGTTCGGCGCCGAAAGCATTGCGCGGCGTGTGGCAGGCGCCGCAATGCCCCAGGCCGTTGACCAGGTAGGCGCCCCGGTTCCATTCGACGGTCTGCGTCGGGTCGGGCTGGAACGGCGCGGGATCATGGAACAGCGCGTTCCAGCCAACCATCAGCGGCCGCACGCTGAACGGAAAGGCCAGTTGCGTGGCGGGCGCTTCGGCACGCACTGCCGGTTGCGCCATCAAATACGCATACAGCGCAGTCAGGTCCTCATCGCTGGTTTTGGCAAACGCGGTGTACGGGAAGGCCGGGTACAAATGGTGGCCGTCGCGCGAGATGCCTTCACGCATGGCGCGCTGGAAAGCGCTAAAGGACCACAGGCCGATGCCGGTCTCCGCGTCGGGTGTGATGTTGGTGGTCACTACCTTGCCGAAGGGCGTGTCCATGGCGAGTCCACCAGCGTTCGCAAGCCCGCCGGGCGCCGTGTGGCAGACCACGCAGTCGCCCGCAGCGGCGAGCTGGCGGCCGCGTTCAATGGTGGCGGCGGTGTAAATGCCCGCGCCGCTGGCGGCGGCCACAGGCGCGATGGCCGGGCGCCAGCCGAGCAGCGCCGCGGCGATGCCGAACACGCTGGCAAAAACGGCTCCACCGCGCGCCCAGGCTTTGCGTCTTCGCGGCCAGACCGCGGTATCGGGCAGCGGATTGCTCGCGGGTTCCGGGACCGGCTGCAAGCGCGCGGGTTCGCTGTCTGGCGCCGGGTTCAGCGCCGCGCGAATCACTTCGGGCGTGAACGGCGGCTGGCGGAAACGCACGCCGGTCGCATCAAAAATCGCATTGGCAATCGCCGCCGTGCCGGGCACCGAGGCCGACTCGCCGGCGCCCAGCGGCGGCTCGCCGGGCCGCGCCATGGTCACGACCTCGATCACCGGCACATCGCGGAAGTTCAGGATGGGGTAGCTGCCCCATTCGAGGCTGGCCACGGTGTTGTTGACCGGGTTCAGCGCCACCTGCTCGGTCAGCGCGCGGCTGGTGGTCTGCACCACATTGCCATGGATCTGGTGCTGCACGCCCGCCGGGTTGATCAGCGTGCCGGCGTCATGGCCCACCACCACGCGCCGCACATGGACCTCGCCGGTCTTGCGATTCACTTCCACATCCGCCACCCAGGCGGCCCAGGCCGCGCCGAAGCCGGGCCACTTGCTGTGCACATAACGCGCATACGCCACGCCCTGGCCCAGCACGATGTCTGACGCACCTTGCGTGTCCGGCGTCTGCTGCGGCTGCGTGTGGGCTTTCCAGCCGGCGCGTTCTGCCGTCGCGCGCACCAGCTCGGCGGCGCGCGGCTCGCTGAGGTAGCGCAGGCGGAACTCGACCGGATCGACACCGGCCGCGGTCGCCAGTTCGTCGATGTAGGACTCGTGTGCAAAGGAGTTGGGCAGGGCCGACACACCACGCAGCCAGGACGCGCGCAGCATCGGCGCCATGTCGTTGACACTGATGCGCAGGTTGTCGTAATCGTAAGGCGGCCGCGCGCTGCGGTCGCCCATCTCGAAGGCCTGCGCCACCGGTTCGATGGTGCGCGTCAGCAGCAGCGCCAGCGTCGGCGAGCCGTTGGACGGGTAGGAGGTCTGGAAGTCATAGGCGGCGACCGAGCCGTCGGCATTGAGGCCCCCGCGCACCTGCATCAGCTGCGCTGCGCCCTTGGGCTCCCACGCATGCTCCTGCTCGCGCGTGAGCTGCACCCGCACCGGCGCGCCGACGGCGCGCGACAGCAGGGCCGCGTCAGCCGCCACATCGTCGGCGCAGTTGCGGCCGTAACAACCCGCCGCTTCCATGCGGATCACGTTGATGGCCAGGTCAGGCAAACCCATCAGCCGGGACAGGTCGGCGCGCAACACATGCGGGTTTTGCGTGCCGGCCCAGACGGTCAGGGATTCGCCCTGCAAGTAGGCTAACGCGCAGGACGGGCCGATCGAGCCGTGCATCTGGTAAGGCCAGACATAGTTGCGCGCCATGGCTTGGGCTGCGCCGGCAATCGCGACATCCACGTCGCCTTCATCGACCAGCCGGCGCTGCGTCGAGGGGTTGCCCTTGATCGCCTGCTCCAGGTCGTCCAGCTTCTGCAGGCCGGGCCAGTCCTTCCAGCTCACCTTGAGTTCGCGCAGCGCCTGCTCGGCAAACTCTTCGCGTTCGGCGACGATGCCGACAAAATCGCGGATCACCACCACCGCGCGTATGCCGGGGATGTGCGCGATCGAGGACTCGTCGACCGCCTGCAGGGTGTTGCCGATGAAGTCGCCATGATCCGCGCCCGCATAAGGCGGGCGCACGACGCGGCCGTGCAGCATGCCGGGCACCCGCATGTCATGCACAAAGGTCAATTCACCCGTGGCCTTGGCCGGGATGTCGACACGCGGCTGGGGGGTACCGACGAGGCGGTAGTCTTGCGGCGACTTGAGCGCGACGTCCGGTGCAAGCGTCAATTCGACATGCTGGCCTTCGAGCAGCGCGCCATAGGCCAGCGACCGGGCTGCGGCATCGCTAACCACGCCGTCACCCACACTCAATGCTGCGGGATCGGTCCCCAGTTGCTCAGCCCCGCGCGCCAACAACCAGGCGCGTGCCTGCGCCGCCGCTGCGCGCAGCGGTGCGGCATGGATCTGGATCGAGGTGCTGGCAATCGTGGCACCCTGGTTCGGCACGCTGGCCGTGTGGCCCAGCACCACATGCACGCGGTCCAGCGCCACGTCGAGTTCTTCGGCCACGATCTGGCCCAGCGCCGTGCGTATGCCGGTACCCAGGTCCACGTGGCCGTTCAGCGCCGTGACACTGCCGTCGTCCCAGACCGCCAGCAGGATCTCCACGCCCTCTAGCGGGTTCGCCGACACCAGTGCCGGCTGGCCGGGCGCAGGCGGCGGCGCCGGCGGCGGCTCACGCGTGACCAGCAGCACGCCGGTTGCCGCGCGCAAGCCCGCGCGTGTCAGCGGAATGTCCGCGCGACGTGTCATGAGGAAATGCCGCCCGCGTCGCGCATCAACCCGGCAGCGCGCCTGACGGCCTTGAGGATTTCCAGATGGGTTCCGCAGCGGCACAGGTTGCCCGACAACTCGCGGCGTATCTCCTCATCGGTCGGATCGGGTGTGCGCGCCAGCAGCGCCACGGTCATCAGCATCATGCCGTTCAGGCAGTAGCCGCACTGCGCTGCCTGCTCGTCGATGAAGGCCTGCTGCACCGGATGCAGCCGACCCGCAGCGCCCAGCCCTTCCAGCGTGGTGATGGCCCGGCCGCCCGCGTGGACCGCCGGGATCACGCAGGAACGTGCCGCCACGCCATCGACCAGCACCGTGCAGGCGCCGCATTCACCGAGACCGCAACCGTACTTGGGACTGTTCAGGCACAGGTCATTGCGCAACACATGGAGCAGGCTGGCCTGCGCCGCCACGGGCAGCTCCCGCCCCACTCCGTTGACGTGCAAGGTGACGACCTGCCAGCTCATGGATACACGTGCAAGCCGGGTCCTGCAAGGCCTCAGGCCAGGTCGGCCGACTGGATGCGTTTGACGCCACGCGCGCCCATCTGCTTCCAGGCAGCGGCCAGCGAGCCGTTCAGGTCGATCGCGCGGGTGGCGTCCTCGATCACATAGACCTCGAAGCCGGCCTTGCGCGCGTCCATGGCGGTCCATGCGACGCAGAAGTCGGTGGCCAGGCCGGTCACAAACACACGCTTGATGCCGCGCTGCTTGAGGTAGCCGCCCAGCCCGGTCGGCGTCTTGCCGTCGGCTTCGGTAAACGCCGAATAACTGTCCACCTCCTGGTGGTAGCCCTTGCGCACAATCACCTGCGCGGTCGGCAGGGCCAGGTCCTTGTGCAGGGCCGCGTCCTCGGTGCCCTGCACGCAGTGATCCGGCCACAGCACCTGGTTGCCGTAGGCGAGTTTTTTGGTTTCGAAGGGCTTTTTGCCGGCGTGGGTGCTGGCGAAGGAGGCATGGCCCTTGGTGTGCCAGTCCTGGGTGACGACGATGTTCTCGAAGGCGGCAGCCAGCTTGTTGATCACCGGCACCACCTCTTCACCGCCCTTGACCGGCAGCGTGCCGCCGGTCACGAAACAGTTCTGCACGTCGACCACGATCAGCGCGCTTTTGCCGTCGGGCTTGACCTTGCCCGCGGCAAAGGACAGGGAGGCGGTCGCCGCCACCAGGCCGGCGCCGTACAGGGCTTTCAACAGGGTTCTGCGATGGGCTGTCTGCATGATGCGATCTCCTGAAGTGAGTGAAAAACACACGAACAAACTTACACACTGAGATAGGCGCGCCTGACCTCTTCATTGGCCGACAGTTCGGCCATGGAGCCTTCATAACGGATCTGGCCTTTTTCGAGCACATAGGCCCGGTCCGAGACCAGCTCCGCAAAATGCATGTTCTGCTCGGACAGCAGGATGCTGACGCCCTGCGACTTGAGCTCGAGGATCATCAGCGCCATCTGCTCGACGATCACCGGCGCCACCCCTTCCGAGGGTTCGTCCAGCAGCACCAGGTAAGGGTTGCCCATCAGGGTGCGGGCCACCGTCAGCATCTGCTGTTCGCCCCCGCTCATGCGGCCGCCGGGCCGGTCCGGCATTTCGCCGAGGTTGGGGAACAGCTTGAACAGCCGCTCCGGCGTCCACACCGGCGCAGCGGCGCCGTCGGGCCAGTGCCGCGCCGGCTGCTTGCCGACCTCGAGGTTTTCCAGCACCGTGAGGTCGGTGAACACGCGCCTGTCCTCCGGCACAAAACCCAGGCCCAGCCGCGCCGCCACATGCGGCTCGCTGCGCGAGATGTCCTTGCCCAGGAAGCTCACCGCGCCTTTGCGCTTGGCCAGCATGCCGATCAGGGTCTTGAGCGTGGTGGACTTGCCCGCGCCGTTACGGCCCATCAAGGCCACCACTTCACCGCGCCGAACCTGCAGGTCCACGTCATAGAGAATCTGGGCCGCGCCGTACCAGGCACACAGGGCTTTGGCATCCAGCAGGATATCGGCGCTCATGAGGCGTCTCCGGTGACATCCGCCACCACGGCGGCTTTCTGGGCGATCTTTTCGAAGGTCTTGCCGCTGCCGAAATACACCTCCTGCACTTTCGGGTCATCGCGAATCTCCAGCGGCTTGCCCTGGGCGATCAGCCTGCCGCGCGCCAGAACGATCATGCGGTCGGCATAGGCAAACACCACGTCCATGCTGTGTTCGGTGAACAGCACCGCCATGCCGCGGTCCACCACCAGCTGCTTGGTCAGCGCCATCAGCGCATTGCGCTCGCGCGGCGCCATGCCGGCCGTGGGTTCGTCCATCAGCAGCAGCTTGGGGCTGTTGGCCATGGCAATTGCCAGTTCGACCCGCTTGACATCGCCGTAAGCCAGCTCGCTGCAGGGCCGGTCGGCCTGCGGCGCCATGCCGACCTGCTCCAGCAGGGACAGCGCTTCACCGCGCTTGTAGCCGGCCGCGCTGCGCCACATCGAGAACAACTTGCCGTCGTGCGACAGCAAGGCCATTTGCACGTTCTCGACCACCGTCAGCGAAGCAAAGGTCTCGGCGATCTGGAAGGTGCGGCCGACGCCGAGGCGCCAGATCGCACGCGGTTTGCGGCCGATCAGCTCCTGGCCGTCGAGCAGGATGGAGCCCTGGCCGGCCGGCAACTGGCCGTTGACCATGTTGAAGGTGGTGGTCTTGCCGGCGCCGTTGGGGCCGATCAGCGCCAGCAGCTCGCCGGCATGCAGGTCAAAGCTGATGCCGTCCACCGCCTTGACACCGCCGAAGGACTTGCCGAGTTCGCGCACCTGAAGCAAAGGCGCGCTCATGCTTTCACCTCACCGGTTTTTGCGTCGGGGGCCTTGTTGCGAAGCCGGTCAAACAGCAGTTTCGCCGAGCCGGCAATGCCTTGCGGAAACAGCAGCACCAGCAGCAGGATGATGGCGCCCAGCATGGCGCGCCAGTAATCGGTGTTGCGCGCCACCGTGTCGTGCAGCCAGGTGAAAGTCACCGCGCCCACCACCGGGCCGGCCAGCGTCTGGATGCCCCCCAGCAGCACCATGACCAGGCCATCCACTGATTTGCCCACACTCAGGCTCTCGGGCGAAATGCTGCCCTTGGAAAACGCATAAAGCGATCCGGCCAGGCCGGCGGCAGCGCCGGCGATGACAAAGGCGGTCCACTGCATGCGCTTGACATCGATGCCGATGGCGTCGGCGCGCAGCACTGAATCACGCCCGGCACGCAAGGCATAACCGAAAGGCGAAAACAGCACACGGCGCAGCCACAACACGGCCCCGGCCACCAGCACCAGCGTGAGCCAGTAATACATGCGTTTGTCCGACAGCCACTCCGAGGGCCAGACACCGGTGAGGCCATTGCTGCCGCCGGTGAAGGAGTCCCACTGGTAGGTGACGGCCCAGGTGATCTGCGCGAAGGCCAATGTCAGCATCGCCAGGTAGACACCCGACAGGCGCACCGCGAACCAGCCGTAAATAAAGGCCCCCAGGGCCGCCACCAGCGGCGCCACCAGCAGTGCGAGTTCCATGGGCATCCCGCTGCTGCGCACCAGCAGGGCCGCGCCGTAAGCGCCCAGGCCGAAGTAGGCGGCGTGGCCGAAGGAATGCATGCCGGCCGGTCCCATGATGAAGTGCAGGCTGGCGGCAAACAAGGCGGCAATCAGCAGGTCAATCATCAGCACGGTGGTGTAAGGTGAATTCACCGTGAACAGCGGCATGGCGGCGAGCACCAGGCCCAGCACCGCCGCCGCGACCAGATAGGCGCGGCTGCCCTTGCGCAGCGGCTCTTCCTGCATGCCGACATACCGGCTGGGCGCCTGCGGCCGGCCGAACAGGCCCCAGGGCCGCCACACCAGCACGATGGCCATGACCAGGAAGTCGGCAACCAGCGTGAGTTTGGAAAAGGAGATGCTGTAGCCGAAAATGTCGACCACACCGAGCCAGATGCAGATGGCCTTGATTTCGGAAATCAGCAGCGCGGCAGCGTAGGCGCCGGGGATGGAACCCATGCCGCCGACCACCACCACCACGAAGGCCGAGCCTATGGTGTTGAGGTCCATCTCCAGCGTGGCCGGTTCGCGCGGAAGTTGCAGCGCGCCCCCCAGGCCGGCCAGCATGGCGCCCAGCGCAAACACCGCGGTGAACAACCAGGCCTGGTTGACCCCCAGCGCGCTGACCATCTCGCGGTCCTGCGTGGCCGCACGCACCAGCGTGCCCCAGCGTGTGCGGGTCAGCAGCAGCCAGAGCAGGCCCAATACCAGCGGACCCACCACGATCAGGAACAGGTCGTAACTCGGAAACTGGCGGCCCAGGATTTCGACGGCCCCCGTCAGGCCGGGCGCCCGCGGGCCCAGCAACTCGTCAGGGCCCCACAGATAGAGAACCAGGTCCTTGATTACCAGCACCAGCGCGAAGGTGGCCAGCAGCTGGAACAGCTCCGGCGCCTTGTAGATGCGACGCAGCAGCACCATTTCGATCAGCGCACCGATGATGCCGGTCGCCACGGCGGCCAGCAACAGCGCCGGCCAGAAGCCCAGGCCGCCGCCGAATTTTTCGACCAGGGTGTAGGCGATATAGATGCCGACCATGAAAAACGAGCCGTGCGCGAAATTGACGATGCGTGTGACGCCGAAAATCAGCGACAGCCCCGCGGCGACGAGAAACAGCGACGATGCGCCCGCCAGCCCATTGAGCAACTGAACGATGAAGCCTGAAAAACTCATTCAATAATCCTCGGGAGCCCGGCAGGGCGCACCACGCCGCGATGCGACGCAGTGCGTTGCAGGACAGTTGCTCAGTCTGCGGCGCGCGACTTCTTCACGTCGGCGGCAGGCGGCTGGAACTTGGCGCCGTCAAAGTAGGTGTAGTCCACCATGATGCCCTTGCCGTTGTCGTTTTTGGTCTTGCCGACAAACGCGCCCATGGTCGACTGGTGGTCTTCCGGGCGGTAAGTGATCTTGCCGAAAGGCGTGTCCACCTGAAGGCCCTTGAAGGCCGCAACCATCTTTGCCGACTCGGTGCTTTTTGCCTTGGCGGCGCCGGCGGCCACCGACTTGATCATGGCGTAACCGACCACCGAACCCAGGCGCGGATAGTCCTTGTAGCGGGCGTGGTAAGCCAGGAAGAAGGCCTTGTGCTCAGGCGTCTGGACGCCGTACCAGGGGTAACCGGTGACGATCCAGCCATTGGGCGTTTCTTCCTTGAGCGGGTCCAGGTACTCGGGTTCGCCGGTCAGCACGCTGACCACGGTGCGGTCCTTGAACAGGCCGCGCGTATTGCCCTCACGCACAAACCTCGACAGGTCGGCACCGAACAACACGTTGAAGATGGCGTCGGGTTTGGAATCGGCCAGCGCCTGCACCACGCTGCCGGCATCGACCCGGCCCAGCGGCGTCGCCTGCTCGGCAACAAACTCCACATCGGGCTGCGCTGCCTTGAGCAACTGCTTGAAGGCCGCCACCGCCGACTGGCCGTACTCGTAATTGGGATACACCACGGCCCAGCGCTTTTTCTTGAGCTTGGCCGCCTCGGGCACCAGCATCGCGGCCTGCATGTAGGTGCCCGGGCGCAGGCGGAAGGTGTACTGGTTGCCGCCCTGCCAGGTCATCTTGTCGGTCAGCGGCTCACCGGCCAGGAAGAAAAACTTTTTCTGTTTGGCAAAGTCGGCCACGGCCAGACCGGTGTTGGACAGGAAGGTGCCTGTCAGCACGTCGATTTTCTCGCGCGAGATCAACTCTTCAGCCACGCGCACGGCGTCGCCCGGATTGGCGTTGTCGTCACGCGTGATCAGTTCGATCTTCTTGCCGTTGACACCGCCGGCCGCGTTGATTTCCTCAACCGCCAGTTCCATGCCTTTTTTGTAGGGCTCGAGAAACGCCGGTTGCGCCTTGTAGCTGTTGACCTCGCCGATCTTGATCACGCCTTGCGCCTGCGCTGTCACCAGCGAAGCCAGCAGACCCAGATAAGTCATGGTGCCGAGCACCCTGTATTGCATTTTCATAAAAACTCCTGTCGTGGATCGATTAGCTGAAAAAACCCCGGGTTAACGGAGCCCGTCTTCGCCCCTGATTTCGTGGATCTGCAGTCCGCCCACGCGCGGTAGTGGTCGGCCACTGTCTGTCACGACGACAGCGACCACAATTTCGTTGGCACGCGGCGCATCCGCCACACGCGCCTCCATCGCATCAAAATGGCTGCGTACAAACGCCGCATCCTTGTGCCCCAGCGGCACGTCGATCGCGGTGCCGAGGCCGCCGCGCTTTTTGCTGGAAGGCACCAGCGCCGCGCCTTTTTCGACCGCCAGGCGCAGGGGTGCGCCCAGCTTGGGGTGCAGGATGGCCGCGGCGTGTTCGAGTTCACCGGCCTCGCCGACGATGGCCGCCTTGCCGTAACTCTGCGCCTGGCCCGGCGAGATGCCCAGCGCGTCCACACATTTCTTTCCGAGCAGCGCGCCCAGCTCTTCACCGATGGCGACCAGCTCGTCGAGGTTTTCCTGGTAGCGGCCGGCATACGGGTTGGCGATCACCGCCATGGCCAGCGCGCGGCGTGTTGGCGGGTTCACGGGCCGGCCCATCTCGATATGGACCTCATCGACCTGGACAATGATTTTGCGGATGCTGGCTGTCATGTGGTTTCCTTGTGCTGTTGCGGTGATGGCGCGCTTCAGCGCAGCCCATCCCATTTGCTGATCGCGCCTGCCGCGAGGCCGCCGACACGCGCATGGATGCGCGGGCCGGTGCTCATCGCCAGGATAAAAACGATTTCATCGGCCAGCGGCGCCCCCGGGACACGCACCTCGATGGCGTCAAAATGGCTGCGCACATAAGCCGCATTGATGTGCGTCATCGGGACATCCAGCGCCGCGCCTGGCCCACCCACCTTTTTGGTCGAAGGCACGATGGACAGGGCATTGCCGGGCCGCCCGGTTTTTTCTTCACCCTGGCCCTTGGCATAGGCCGCCGCATCGCCCTTCCAGCCCAGCAATTCGCGCATGGCGTAGCCGCCTGGCACATGCCACAAGGCGCCGTGTTCGAGTTCACCGGACGCACCGACGATGGCGCCCTTGCCATAACCCTCGATGCGTTCCGCAGGAACCTCCATGGCCCCCAGCAGCTTGCGCGCCATCTCCAGTCCCACCGGGTCCAGCGCCGCCATCATCGGCAGGATGTCGGGCTCATAGCGCCCGGCAAAGGGATTGGTCAGCACCACGCCAATCGCGCCGCGCAACAGCGGCACCGGAGCCACCGGCCCGAATTCGTGCCGGATCTGCTCCACGTGCGTAAAGATGCGTCGTATTTCAATCATCGCTGTGCGTCCATCTGTTTCATTAAGCAAATACCGAACCAACTTGCTGGCTGCCGCGACGGTTGTCGATGCTTCCCATGGCCGCAGTATCGGTGCTGGCGACCTGATTCTGACAAATCAGCGCGGCTGACCAGATCAGGCCGGCTGCGCGCAGGGCCTGCGCACGCCTGAGCCCCGCGCGCAAAGCCTGCTGTACCAGCGCCGGTTCCAGCGGCGGCACATCCACGGTGACCGGCAGGTCCCCCAGGTCGGAGTCGTCTTTGAGCTCACACGCCGGACGGCGCTGGATGCGGGGATCTGCCAGGTTGACGGCATTGGCAATGACCGTGGCGGCAGCATCGGCTTCGGACGCGCTGCGCGCCAGCACCGTCACGCTGTCGGCAATACCCAGTGAGAAACTCCTGCCGCGCCAGCCGCTGGTGGCGACACCGCGCACCGGCAACAGGCTGGAAATTTCGAACTCGCCGTCGGTGCGGATACCGCCGCGCAGCTCGTTCAGGTCCAGATGCGCCAGGTCTGCGTACAGGCCGATGCGCACCGATTGCGAAGGTGCCAGGTGTAAGGCGATGTCGCCGCCGTTGTTGACCCAGGCCCGCGCGATGCCGCCGGCCGAATAACAGGCAATCAGCTCCTGCGCCACGGAACCCGCCACCGCCGCCATTGGCGTGATGAAGCTGTTTTTGTAAGGCTGGCAGGCCTCCCACATGCGCCGCGCAACCGGGCCCCGCAAGGGGCAGGCGCCCTGTACCGGGCGCCGCAGCAGCGGAAGTTCTTCCACCAGTTCCCCCAGAATGCCGCGAAAGCGCAGCCACGCATCCTCATGGGCGCTGTCCACCGCTGCAGGATCACCACTGGCGCCGATCACGACATCGATGGGGCCGTGCTGGAAATGCCAGCGGCCATCGGGCAAACGTGTGCGCTGCGCGTTCATCGTGGGGCCGGTCCTGCTCACCCCAGCAGCGGCGGGCGCGCCAGCGGCCAGGGATTGGCGGCCGGCAAGGCCGTCCATTCCAGCGACGATGGCGCACCGTCGTTGTGCCAGGCACCGCGGGACAGCACCTGTTCCAGCGTGCGAACATGGTCCATGTGGCCACCCAGCGCGCGGTAGTCATCCAGCTTCATGCTGAACTCGATGGGCGCGACGATGGCCGGCGTGGGTACGGTGCCAAAACTGTTATCTGGCATGCGCATGACATCGGCCATCACGGTGATGCCGCCGCCCGGCCACACATAGGCCGGCGCGCCGCCGCAGGTGACATTGACCAGCGCATTCTTGATGGCCCGTGTCAGCAGCACCGGGTTCTCGGTCACCCCGGCGCGCAGGCTGCCGCCGGCGCCACCGAGAAACAGCACGGTGGACAGCGAAGGCTCGCAGTTTTCGCCGATGCGCTCCACGACCAGGCGCACCTCGGACGGCATGTCCTGCTCGACCGGCACCAGGTCTTCATTGAGCACATACCAGCCCGCATGCTCCCCGGTGGTAGAGGTCATCAGCAGGCGCAGGCCGGGCCAGGCCACGCCGCTGTCCCAGCTTTCGATGATGGACAGCGGCTCCGCGATGTCGGTGCCGCCCCAGCCGGTGCCCGGGTTGGCCACCTGGAAGTAGCGGCCCGGCGTCGATTTGCGCCCGCGCATCCTGATGCCGGAGGCCCGCATGTCCAGGCAGCGGCCCGCCTGGTGTTCGGTCAGCACACCCGTGATGTGGTCATCCACCACCACCACCTCGTCGACCTTGCCGAACAGCTGCTTCGCAAAAATGCCTATGGTGGCCGAGCCGCAACCGACACGCATGCGTTGCTCCTCGACGCCGTTGACGATCGGCGCACGCCCGGCCTGGATCACGATTTGGGAGCCACCGTCGATGGTGAACTCCACCGCCTTCTTGTTGCCCAGCGACTGCATCATGTCCATGGTCACGCGGCCTTCCTTCTTGCTGCCGCCGGTCAGATGGTGCACGCCGCCCAGCGACAGCATCTGCGAGCCGTACTCCGCCGTCGTCACATGGCCGACCACCTCGCCCTTGCAGCGCACATTGGCCTGCTCGGCACCCAGAAAGCGGTCGGTGTCTATCTTCACCTTGAGACTGCAGTAGCTGAAGATGCCCTCGGTGACCACCGTGACCATGTCCACGCCATCCACCTGCGAGGAAACAATGAAGGGCGCGGGCTTGTAGTCGGGGTAGGTGGTCGACGAGCCGACACCGGTCACAAACACCTCGTCGGCCAGCAGCAGGTCGCCACTCCACGATGCGGGCGCCGCCAGCGTTCCCGGCGCATCCGCAGGCGCCACGCGGCCGGCGAATGCCACCAGCTTTGTTTCGGCGTCCGGCAGGGTGCGGCGCAACAGCAACACCGGATCGACACGGATCAGGGTACCGCCACGGTTGGCATACCGGTCGCAGGCGCCGCTGCGCCCGTCGGAAATCTGGCACAACACCGGACAGGCGTTGCACTCGATTTTTTCGCTGTTCATGCGTTCATTGCGCGGCCTGGCCTTTTCCAGCACCTGGGCAAAGGCCGGCGCATCCATGCCCGGCAAGCCGTCCGTCTTGGTGTGTTCCGTCATCGTGTTCGCCTCTTGTCGCATCCGACCGCCATCGTGGTGCATCCACACCAATGTAGTGCACGCTTAATTTGCATGTTGCATTTACTACATTTAAAATCAATGTACCGCATGGGAATTTGCAACGCAACAGTATTTGCACCCCGGGCTGAAATTTATTTCAACAATGTTGCAATCACTTAAATTTCATGTTGCGTTCGCTACATCAATGTGGCACAGTGGCATATATCCGGACATTTTTCAAGCCGGCCGCGCCGCCCAAGGACCTTCGTGACCCACATCGTGACTGCCCGCTGCATCCCCTACGGGCACACTGATTGTGCCGAGTCCGGCGCCTTCCCGGAACGTCAGGCCCGGCTGTTGCGCTTGTGGCGCGCGATTTCCGCGCGCGTGGCCCCAGCGCCGGAGGCGGCACAATGGCGGGGTATAGCCGGCGAGCTGGCGGACCTGGTTCCCGCGCTGCTGGCGCATCCCAACTGATCACCAACTTCCCAACCTTCATCACCATGAGCGCTTTCAACGAAGAAACAGTTTTGTCCGTCCACCACTGGACCGACAAGTTGTTCACGTTCACCACGACCCGCGACACCTCGCTGCGGTTCAGCAATGGCCACTTCACCATGATCGGCCTGCGCGTCAACGACAAGCCCCTGCTGCGCGCCTACAGCATCGTGAGCCCGAACCACGAGGAACACCTGGAATTCCTGAGCATCAAGGTGCCGGACGGCCCGCTGACCTCGCGCCTGCAACACGTGAAGGTGGGCGACAAGATCATCGTCGGGCGCAAACCGACCGGCACGCTGGTGATCGACTACCTGCTGCCCGGCAAACGCCTGTACCTGCTGTCCACCGGCACCGGCCTGGCGCCTTTCATGAGCATCATCCGCGACCCGGAAACCTATGAGCGTTTCGAGCAGGTGGTGCTGGTGCACGGCGTGCGCCAGGCCGACGAACTGGCCTACCACGACCTGCTGGTCGAGCATCTCCCCCACCACGAGTTTCTTGGCGAACTGATTTCCAAGCAGCTGCTTTATTACCCGACGGTCACGCGCGAAAGCTACCGCAACATGGGCCGGGTCACGGACCTGATGGAAAGCGGCAAGATGTTTGAAGACCTGAAGCTGCCGCCGCTGGACCCGGCCAGCGACCGCGTGATGATTTGCGGCAGCCCGGCCATGCTCAAGGACCTGAAACACATGCTGGAGCAAAAGGGCTTCAACGAGGGCAATACCTCCAAGCCCGGCGATTTCGTGATTGAACGCGCCTTCGCAGATCAGTGACGCCAGGCCTTGTCGCCCCCCTGACCACGCCATGAGCCCCAAGACCGCCAAACCTGCCGTAGCCGGCCCCGCCAAAACCGCCAGGGCCGCGCGAAGCCGCACGCCCGCCGCACGCCTGGCGTCGGCAAAACGGCCCGGGGTGCGGGAGCAGGCGGCGCAGACCACGCGTGACAACATCCTGCGGGCCGCGACCAAGGTGTTTGCGCGTTACGGTTACGACGGCGGCAGCGTGGAGAAAATTTCCCAGTCGGCCAGGTCCTTCGACCGGATGATCTATTACTACTTCGGCAGCAAGGAAGGCCTGTTCATCGAGGTGCTGGAAGACATGTACCGGCGCATGAACGATGCCGAGCTGGAACTGACGCTGGACCTGGAGCAGCCGGTGGACTCGCTCAAGGACGTGATCAATTTTGTCGTCAGCTACTACAGCAAAAATCCCGAGTTCATCACACTGCTGAACACCGAGAACCTGCACCGCGGCAAGCACATTTCCAAATCGGCCCGGGCCCGGGAATACTCGTCGCCGGCGATCGCCATCATCCGCCAGTTGCTCGAAAGCGGCGTGGCCAAGGGCGTGTTCCGCGCCGATGTTTCCGCGCGCAACGTCTATCTGCTGATCGCGGCAACCGGTTACTTCTACATTTCCAACCGCCACACGCTGTCGGCTTTCCTGGGTGAAGATCTGCAGACACCGGAAGCCCTGGCGCAGTGGCAAGCCTTCATCATCAGCACCGTGCTGCGCACCGTGATGCTGAACCCCTGACCCCCTTCGAAAGTCAATCATGGCAGAAGCAGCGACCAGTGGAAAGTCCGGAAAAGTTGTCATCACCAACATCGGCCTGCTGCTGTCAGGCGATATCGACAACCCCATCCTGGACGCCGACACCATCGTCGTGAACGACGGCCTGATCGTGGCGGTCGGCAAGGCGAAGGACTGCGACCTGGCGCATGCCCGGACCACCATCGACGCGCACCAGACCTGTGTCGCGCCCGGCCTGATCGACAGCCATGTGCACCCGGTGTTCGGCGACTGGACGCCGCGGCAAAACCAGATCGGCTGGATCGACTCCACCATGCACGGCGGCGTGACCACCATGATCTCGGCCGGCGAGGTTCACCTGCCCGGACGGCCCAAGGACATCGTCGGCCTGAAGGCGCTGGCCATCACGGCGCAGCGCGCCTTCGACAATTTCCGCCCCGGCGGCGTGAAGGTGCTGGCCGGCGCGCCTGTCATCGAAAAGGGCATGGTCGAGCAGGACTTCAAGGAACTGGCCGAGGCCGGCGTCGGCCTGCTCGGCGAGGTCGGCCTGGGCTCCGTAAAAGCCGGCTACGAGGCCAAAGAGATGGTGGCCTGGGCACGCAAGTACGGCATCCAGAGCACCATCCACACCGGCGGCCCGTCGATTCCCGGCTCCGGCCTGATAGACAAGGATGTGGTGCTGGAGGCCGATGCCGACGTGATCGGCCACATCAACGGCGGCCACACGGCGCTGTCGGAGCAGCATGTCTGCGAACTTTGCGAAAAATCCTCGCGGGCCATCGAGATCGTGCACAACGGCAACGAGAAGGTCGCGATTGCCGCGGCCCAGGCCGCCTTGCAGCTCAAATGCCCGCACCGCGTGATTCTGGGCACCGACGGCCCGGCCGGCTCGGGTGTGCAGCCGCTGGGCATGTTGCGGCTGATCGCGCTGCTGTCCAGCCTGGGCAACATCCCCGCGGAACTGGCCTTCTGTTTTGCCACCGGCAACACGGCGCGCATCCGCAAGCTCAACTGCGGCCTGATCGAGGTCGGCCGCGATGCCGACTTCGTTTTCATGGACCGGGCCCAGCACACCGCCGGCCGCGACCTGCTCGACAGCGTGCAGCGCGGCGACATTCCGGGCGTGGGCATGGTGATGATTGAGGGCATCGTGCGCTGCGGCCGCAGCCGCAACACGCCGCCGGCGACGACCATTCCCAGCGTGGTGGAGCCGGCCTGAGGCGCCATGCCACAGTTCTCCTCACCGACCCGCGATGAACTCGCGCTGCTGGAACCGCTGGAGCGGCTGGGCCTGGCCGACATCGTGCTGGTCGCCACCGCTGCGCAGGCCGACGACGCCTGGAAACGCCTGTCGGGCTGCAGCGCGCTCGGTTTCGACACCGAGTCCAGGCCCACATTTTTTCGCGACCAGGTCTCCGAAGGCCCGCATGTGGTGCAACTGTCCACGCTGGACAGGGCATGGGTGTTCCAGCTTTTCGATGTGCGTTGCCGCGAGATCGTGGCCACCCTGCTCGAGGCCGACCACATCACCAAGGTCGGATTTGGCCTGGCCGGCGACCACACGCAGATTCGCCGGACCCTGGGCGTGGAGCCGCGCAATGTGCTGGACCTGAACGTGGTATTCCGCAAAAAGGGCTATGCGAAAGAGATCGGCGTGCGCGGTGCGGTGGCCGTGCTGTTCAATCGCCGCTTCCTGAAATCGAAAAAAGCCACCACCTCGAACTGGGCCAACCGGCAGCTCAGCGAGAGCCAGCTGGTCTACGCTGCCAACGACGCCTGGGCGGCGATGCGGGTATTCGACGCGCTGGGTTTGCCGCCGGGCCAGCGCGCGTAAACACTGAAACTTGCGCCAGCTGAGCGACAAAGGCCGCCCCAGGCCGTCCTGGACGGCAGTGGGCAGGTACCGGTCAAGGCCTGTGCAGGCAATGCGTGCCCGCTCCCGGGAATGTGGAACGGGCCGTCATGCCGCGATGGGCATGACTGGCCCGGCCATGGCCCTGCTTCAGCCGCCCAGCAGGCCCTGAATGATGTCCACAATCAGGTTGTTTTGCTGCTGCACCAGGACGATGTCGCCATCAATGCGGGCATAGCGATAGCCGTAGGGTGCAGGCGGCAGCTGCGCAATGACGGGCTGGGGCACGGCATAGGTGATGACGCCTCGTGGTATCGGCTGACCCACGGCCCAATTACGTGCTTGACCCGGGGGCATGCAGCCATTGTTCTTCTTGGCCAGGCCCGGAGGGCATTTTTTGCCGTTCGAATAGTTGGTCTCGTAATACTGGCGGACCACCGTACGCTGCTGATCGTTGAAATAGGTGCCGGGTTGAATGTCTTTGCGCTCGCGCTTCGCGGCCTTGCCCTGCTCCTTCGATTCGTGTTTTTGCTGTTTTCCCTCATATTTCTGGGAGTGCTTGCCGTTGCCGTTGCCTTTTCCGCGGTGGTCGTCGTCATTTCCCTTCGACAATGCCGGCCCCGCAAGTAGAAGGGTCGTGATGGCCAGGGTCACGATGCGGGTTTTGGGTGAAAAATAAGTCATGACGTGTTTCCTTTGAACCGTGATTGGCTCATGAAAAAGTGTGTTCCTTTTTCTTACACGGCGACGTAGGATTTTTCACCATGTGGAAGTAGGTCATCCGCTTGCACAGACACCGTGAGCGCAACCAAGCTCGCCAGGCGGAACGTCGGGAAACCGCAGGCTCACTCGCCAGCTTCGGGATCCTGCAGGGACGCCTCGCCGCCGTGTTCCGCATCCAGCGGCCGCGGCCGGTGCGTGCGCCGGCCCTCTTTGGCCAGCAGTTCGAGGTAAAAGCTGTCGGCGCCCTCCCTGGCAGCGGCGTCCACCAGCGGCAGGATGGTGGCGAAATGCACAACAGCTGCTGTGTCCTCGGTGGCGCCGAAGCGGCAATCAAAATCCCAGAAATCCACCCCTTCGGGCAGCGCTACGCGCCGCTGGCGCCTGACGTATTTGCGGATGTCATGTTTGACCGCGTCCAGCACGCGGTCGCGGTTCTTGCCTTCGATGTTGAGCTTGAATGTCTTTTTCACGGATGCCTTAAAAGTCGGTCGGTGCCCGGCCCCTGGAAAGGGCCGCCAGGCCATCTGCCGATTATGCGGCTTGCCCTGCAGCGCGCCCGGGCTGGCGGGCTTAAACTGGACGTTTGCAGGGCCTGTGCGCCCGCGCACCTCACAAAGCCCTGTTCATGTCATTTTCCTCCCTGGGCTTGTCCCCTGCCCTGCTGCGCGCCGTCAGCGCCCGGGCCTATCTGAGCCCCACCGCCATCCAGGCGGCAGCGATTCCGGCCGTGCTGCAGGGCTGCGACGTACTGGCCTCGGCGCAGACCGGCTCGGGTAAAACCGCTGCCTTTGCATTGCCGCTGCTGCAGTTGTTGCAGCAGGCGCCCGGAGAAAAACCGCGCCGCGTGCGCCTGCTGGTGCTGGTACCCACGCGCGAACTGGCCGCACAGGTCGGTCAGGAAATACGCAGCCTGGGCCAGCATTTGCCGCAGGCGCTGAAGGTCGCGATTGTTTTCGGCGGCGTGTCCATCAATCCGCAGATGATGAATTTGCGCGGTGGCGCCGACATCGTGGTCGCCACGCCGGGCCGGCTTCTGGACCTGGCCGGCCACAACGCCGTGATTCTGTCGGGCGTAACGGCGCTGGTGCTCGACGAAGCCGACCGCCTGCTGGACCTCGGCTTTGCCGACGAACTCCACCGCATTCTTGCGCTGCTGCCGGCCAGGCGGCAGAACCTGTTTTTCTCGGCGACCTTCCCCCCGCCGGTCCAGGCGCTGGCCACGCAGTTGCTGCGCGAGCCCGTGCATATCGATGCGCCGGCCGAACCCGAGGGCGAACCCGACATCACGCAGCGGGCGATCGCGGTCGATGCGGGCCGGCGCACGCAACTGTTGCGGCACCTGATCACGCAAAACACCTGGCGCCGGGTACTGGTCTTTGTCGCGACCAAACACGCGGCCGAAATCGTCGCCGACAAATTGCGCAAGGTCAGGATTTATGCCGAACCCTTCCATGGCGAATTGAGCCAGGGCAAACGCACACAGGTGCTGGCCGACTTCAAGGCGTCGCGGCTCAAGGTGGTGGTCGCCACCGACGTGGCCTCGCGCGGCATCGACATCGCGCAACTGCCGGTGGTGGTGAACTACGACCTGCCACGATCGGCCCAGGACTATCTCCACCGCATAGGCCGCACCGGCCGCGCCGGTGAAAGCGGGCTGGCCGTGAGTTTTGTCAGCGCAGACACCGAAGCGCATTTCCGGCTCATCGAAAAGCGCCAGGGCGTGACGCTGGTGCTGGAGCAGGTCGAAGGCTTCGAACCGCAGCAAGCCGCGTCTGGCGCGCCTCCGGGCGACGCCGCGCCTTCCACCGGCGGCATCAAGGGCAAACGGCCCAGCAAAAAAGACAAGCTGCGCGCCGCGGCCGCTGCTGCAGGCGACAACCCGCCCTGAGCGCCTCAGTCGCCGGCGTCTACCCGGGCGTTCACGCTGGTGATGGCATAACCTTTTTCGCCGATCTGCTGCTCCAGCCCGGCAATCGCGTATTTGTCCATCTGTTCGGCCCGGGCGCCGCCTTCCAGTCCGCGCGCCTCGGTCTCCCAATCGGTATTGGTGGCCTCCTCGGGAATCACCCGGCCCTCGGGCACGGCCAGGTAGGTATAACGGTGGCCCGATTCGGCCCGGCGGTAAATATCCACTCGCATGCTTGCTCCTTGACACTTGCTGGACACCCCACCTTAGCGCAGTACCAGGGCAGCGTCTAGGAGAAACCCGCATTCGCGATTTGCAGCGCTTGCAGATCTGCACACCCCGGCACAACCGCTCCTTTTTTGATAGCTGCTTGCGCATGAAGGACGAGGGTTACAGGCGCTTCCTGCCTGAGAATCTGGAGCCGGGGCAGGCACGCGAGCGCCGCAGACACGCAGGTGACCGCCAGCCCCGGCCATCCGCGCTAAGCTGCGCCGCATCGCGCCGGCATCCGGCGTCCACACCAGGAGCACACCCATGAAAGACCTTTTTTCCCTGCAGGGCCGTACCGCCCTGATCACCGGCGGCTCGCGCGGCATAGGCCGCATGATTGCCGCGGGTTTTCTGGCGCAAGGCGCACGGGTCTACATTTCTGCACGAAAAGCTGCGGCTTGCGATCAGACCGCCAAAGAACTCTCCAGCCAGGGCCACTGCGTCTCGCTGCCCGCCGACGTGTCGACGGCCGAAGGCATGGCCGGCCTGGTCGCCGCGTTTTCCAGGCACGAAGACCAGCTCGACATCCTGGTCAACAACGCCGGCGCGGCCTGGGGTGCACCCTTCGACGAGTTCCCGGAAAACGGCTGGGACAAGGTGGTGGACCTGAACCTCAAGACACCCTTTTTCCTGACCCAGGCGCTCGCGCCGCTGCTGCGCAAGGCAGCGGCGCAGCGGCCGGCCAAGGTCATCAACATCGCCTCCATCGACGGCATCTCGGTCAACCCGATGGAGACCTACTCCTACGCGGCCAGCAAGGCGGGCCTGATCCAGCTGACACGCCGCATGGCCCTGCGCCTGATCCAGGACAACATCGTCGTGACGGCCATCGCGCCGGGCGCGTTTGCCTCCGACATGAACAAGGACGCGCGTGATCATGGGGAAGCCGTTGCGGCCCGGGTTCCCGCGGGACGCGTCGGTGAAGACGCCGACATGGCCGGTGCGGCAATTTATCTGGCTTCGCGTGCCGGCGACTATGTGGTCGGCTCCACGCTGGTCGTCGATGGCGGGGTGACACACGCACGCTAGCGGCCGTGGCCACGCGACCAGACAGCAAGCCGCCTGCATCCCTGTTTTTTCTTTTGCCGGGGTTGATGGGTACCGCGCCGGATGGCCGGGGAAAAGCCGCGGCCTGGCCGTCATTTTTACCCTCGGCCGCACGGCACGTAAAACTACCTAAGTCCTAACCCGCTCACGCCAGACAACACGAATCGCTAGCATCCAACTCTCTGTCGCGGGCTTGTCGGCCCGTGACGTCATCGTTTGTAGCCGGAGATCAATTTGTCAGCGGAGTTCATTCTTGAAACGCGGGGTTTGACCAAGGAATTCAAGGGATTCGTGGCCGTCAACCAGGTGGACCTGAAGGTCCAGCGCGGACACATCCACGCGCTGATCGGCCCCAACGGCGCCGGCAAGACCACCTTCTTCAACCTGCTGACGAAATTCCTGCACCCGACCACGGGAACGATTCTTTTCAACGGTACCGACATCACCACCGAACAGCCGGCCCAGACCGCGCGGCGCGGCATCGTGCGCTCCTTCCAGATCTCGGCCGTGTTTCCGCACATGACGGTGCTCGAAAACGTGCGCGCCGCATTGCAGCGCAACCTCGGCACCTCGTTTCATTTCTGGAAAGCCGAAAGCACGCTGTTTCACCTGCACGAACGTGCCCGCCAGTTGCTGGCCGAGGTGGACCTGCAGGACTTTGCCGACGAACTCACCGTCAACCTGCCTTACGGCCGCAAGCGCGCGCTGGAACTGGCGACCACGCTGGCGCTGGAACCCGAGCTGATGCTGCTCGACGAGCCGACCCAGGGCATGGGCCATGAGGACGTGGACCGCGTGACCCAGCTGATCAAGCAGGTGTCCAGCGGACGCACCATCCTGATGGTCGAACACAACATGAATGTGGTGGCCTCGATCGCCGACCGCATCACGGTGCTGCAGCGCGGCGCCATCATCGCCGACGGGCCTTATGCCGAGGTGTCAAAGAACCCACTCGTCATCGAAGCCTACATGGGCAGTGCCAACACCGAGTTGCAGGGAGCGCACTGATGTTGACCCCCACACTTTTCACTGCGTGTAATACGCTGCCCCCCGAGGGGGCCCAGGCCCTCCTTGGGACGGCCCTGCGGAGGCCTGCATGACCAAAGAACTCCTGAAAATCGAAGACCTGCACGCCTGGTACGGTGAGTCGCATGTGCTGCACGGCGTCAACCTGACCGTCCACGAAGGTGAAGTGGTCACGCTGCTGGGCCGCAACGGCGCCGGGCGCACCACCACCATGCGCGCCATCGTCGGCCTGACCGGCACGCGCAAGGGCTCGATCCGCATCCAGGGCGAGGAAACCATCAAGCTGGCGCCGCACAAGGTCGCACGCCTGGGCGTCGGTTATTGCCCGGAAGAACGCGGCATCTTCGCCAGCCTGACGGCCGAGGAAAACCTGATGCTTCCGCCGACCGTGGGTCCCGGCGGCATGAGCCTGGACGAGATCTACGACATGTTCCCCAACCTGAAGGAGCGCGCGTCCAGCCCCGGCACGCGCCTGTCGGGCGGCGAGCAGCAGATGCTGGCCGTGGCGCGCATCCTGCGCACCGGCGCCCGCCTGCTGCTGCTCGACGAGATTTCCGAAGGCCTGGCGCCGGTCATCGTGCAAAAGCTCGGCGAGATGATCCTCACGCTCAAGGCCAAGGGTTACACCATCGTGCTGGTCGAGCAGAACTTCCGCTTCGCCGCGCCGCTGGCCGACCGTTTCTACGTGATGGAGCACGGCACCATCGTCAAGCAGTTTGCCCAGAACGAGTTGACCCAGAACATGGGCATGCTGCAGGAATACCTCGGCGTCTGACAAACGCCTGCATCCACAACCCGCTTTCGACCACAACCCTAGGAGACCCCATGAAACTCAAGACCCTCGTCGCCGCCCTGGCGATCGGATTCGGCGCCGCCGCATCTGCCCAGAACACCGGCCCGGTGAAAATCGGCTTCATCACCGACATGTCCAGCCTGTATGCCGACATCGACGGCCCGGCCGGCGGTGAAATGGTCAAGTGGGCCGCCCAGGATTTCGGTGGCAAGGTCCTGAACCGCCCGATCGAGGTGTTGACCGCCGACCACCAGAACAAGGCCGACGTGGCCAGTTCCAAAGCCCGCGAGTGGATGGACAAGGACAACCTGTCCATGCTGATTGGCGGCACCAACTCCGGCACCGCGCTGGCCATGGCCACGGTTGCCCAGGAAAAGAAGCGCCCCTTCATCGCCATTGGCCCCGGTTCGGCACGCCTGACCAATGAAGCCTGCTCGCCCTACACCGTGCACTACGCCTACGACACCGTGGCCCTGGCCAAGGTGGCCGGCGGCGCGCTGGTGAAATCCGGCGCCAAGAACTGGTACTTCCTGACGGCCGACTATGCGTTCGGCCACTCGCTGGAAGCCGATGCCTCCACCGTGGTCAAGGCCAACGGCGGCACGGTCGCCGGTGCCGTGCGCCATCCGCTGAACGCCTCCGACTTCTCGTCTTTCCTGCTGCAGGCCCAGTCGTCCAAAGCCCAGATCCTGGGACTGGCCAACGCCGGCGGTGACTTCACCAACGCCATGAAGGCTGCCCGGGAATTCGGCATCGGCAAGACCATGAAGGTGGCCGGCCTGCTGGTGTTCATCAATGACGTGCACAGCCTCGGACTGGCCAACACCGAAGGCCTGCAGCTCGCCGACAGCTGGTACTGGAACCAGGACGACGCATCCCGTGCATTCGCCAAGCGTTTCTTCGACAAGTACAAGCGCATGCCTTCGAGCCTGCAGGCTGCCGACTACTCGGCCGCGATGAACTACCTGAAAGCCGTGCAGGCCGCCGGCACGACGGACGGCGACAAGGTCATGGCCACCCTCAAGGGCATGAAGATCGACGACTTCTACAACAAGGGCCAGATCCGCGCCGATGGCCGCATGATCCACGACATGTACCTGTACCAGGTCAAGTCGCCCAAAGAGTCCACCACCCCATGGGACTACTACAAGATGGTCGCCAAGGTTCCGGGTGACCAGGCTTTCACCACGGCCGCCGAGTCCAAGTGCGCGCTGCTCAAGAAGTAAGCTGAGCCCCCGGTGGCCGTCCGCGCAGGCGGGCGGCCACCTTTTACTTTCCCTTTTTGTTTTTCTATTGCATCGCGCGTGAACTGACGGGTCTCCATGGAAATTTTCGGCATTCCCCATCAAGCATTTCTGGGCCAGCTCCTGCTGGGCCTGGTCAATGGCGCTTTTTATGCCATGCTCAGCCTCGGACTGGCCGTCATCTTCGGCCTGCTGGGCGTGGTCAATTTTGCGCACGGCGCACTCTACATGCTGGGCGCGTTTGCCGCCTGGATCATGCTCGACAAGTTCGGCATCAATTACTGGGCGGCGCTGATCCTGGCGCCGCTGGTGGTGGGCGCCCTCGGCGTGGTCATCGAACGCCTGTTCCTCAAACACCTGTACAAGCTGGACCCGCTCTACGGCCTGTTGCTGACCTTTGGCCTGGCGCTGATTTTCGAGGGTGTGTTCCGCGAAATTTATGGCGCATCCGGCCAGTCCTACAACGTCCCGGAGCTGCTGTCGGGCGCGACCAACCTGGGCTTCATGATCCTGCCGAACTACCGCGCCTGGGTGGTGCTGGTGTCGCTGGTGGTCTGCCTGGGCACCTGGTACCTGATTGAACGCACACGCCTTGGCGCCTACCTGCGCGCCGGCACCGAAAACGCCGCACTGGTGCAGGCCTTCGGCATCAACGTGCCCATGATGGTCATGCTGACCTATGGCGCAGGCGCCGCGCTGGCCGCGCTGGCGGGCGTGCTGGCTGCCCCCATCATCCAGGTCAATCCGCTGATGGGCTCCAACCTGATCATCGTGGTGTTTGCCGTGGTGGTGATCGGCGGCATGGGCTCCATCATGGGCTCCATCATGACCGGTCTCGGCCTGGGCGTGGTGGAAGGCCTGACGCGGGTGTTTTATCCCGAAGCCTCCAATATCGTGGTGTTTGTCATCATGGTCATCGTGCTGATGTTCCGGCCTGCGGGTCTCTTCGGCAAGGAGGCCTGAGCCATGGCCAACGCCCTCACCCCTTCCCACGACAACAAGCAGATGTCCCAAGCCGCCAAACTCATCCGGATCACCTATATCGTGCTGCTGGCACTGGCGCTGGTCGCGCCCATGCTGGGCCTGTACCCGGTGTTTGTCATGAAGCTGTTGTGCTTCGCGATTTTTGCCTGTGCCTTCAACCTGCTGCTGGGTTTCACCGGCCTGCTGTCCTTCGGCCATGCGGCGTTTTTCGGTTCGGCGGCCTACATCACCGGCTGGTTCCTCAAGTCGCAGGGCTGGACACCCGAGCTGGGCATCCTCGCCGGCGTGGTGGCCTCCGGCCTGATCGGGCTGGTGGTCGGCGTGGTCGCCATCCGCCGCCAGGGTATTTATTTCGCGATGATCACGCTGGCGATTGCACAGATGGTGTATTTCGTCTGCCTGCAAGCGCCCTTCACGGGTGGTGAGGACGGCCTGCAGGGCGTGCCGCGCGGCGCGCTGTTCGGGCTGCTGTCGCTGGAGTCCGACACCGCCATGTATTACCTGGTGGTCACCGTGTTTGTGGCCTGTTTCCTGGGCATCGCGCGCATCGTGCGTTCACCTTTCGGCCAGGTGCTCAAGATGATTCGCGAGAACGAACCGCGCGCGATTTCGCTGGGCTACAACGTGGACCGCTACAAGCTGCTGGCCTTTGTGCTGTCGGCGGCGCTGGCCGGCCTGGCCGGTTCACTCAAGACCCTGGTCATGGGTTTCGCCACCCTGTCCGACGCCCACTGGTCGATGTCCGGCGAGGTGATTTTGATGACCCTGCTCGGCGGTGTCGGCACCTTCTTCGGCCCGGTGTTCGGCGCAGGCATCGTGATCGCGCTGCAGAACCTGCTGGCCGACAAGGTCGGCTCCTGGGTCAGCGTGATCATCGGCGTGATTTTTGTGATCTGCGTGCTGGCCTTCCGCAAGGGCGTGGTCGGCGAACTGCAGGCTTACATGGAGCGGCGCCGGCGCGCTGCGGCAAACCCCGGCGCCTGAGTCAAGCTTCAGTCTTCGATGCCCGCAGTCGACAGGGCGTCGCTGATGTGTTCGGGCAGCACCAGGTTGCCGCTGTCATCGGGCAAGGCCTCGATGCTGATCACCGGCGCCGAGGAACTCACGCCACCGAACATGGTCGCAAACGCTGCCGACGCGGCATCCCGCCCGGTGGCGAAACGCACAAAACCCATGGGGATCGCGGTGCCCGAGGGGTCAAACATATACCAGCGGTGGCCGACATAGACCTCCACATAGGCATGGAAGTCGGTCGGGCCCAGCGCCGGATCGGCGCCGTAATCGATGCCGCTGACAAACCGCGCCGGGATGTTGACCGCGCGGCACAGCGCAATCATCAGGTGGGCAAAGTCGCGGCAGACGCCGGCTTCGTCGATCAGGGTGTCCACGGCGGTGGTGTAGCCGGTCGAGCTGTTGGAGGTGAAGGTCACGCGCTGCTGGACCCAGTCGCGGATGGCCTGCACCCGGCTGTAACCCTGGCGCAAATTGCCGAATTCCTTGACCGCCAGCCGGTGCAGGCGGTCCGACTGGCAATACCGGCTGGGATAGAGGTAAGGCAGCACCTGGCCGGGCAATTGCAACACATTGATCTCGGACAGGTTGTCGGGCGACTCGCGGAAGTGAAACACATCGACCGTCGCGGCGTAGTTCACCGTCAGCGGCCCGGGCGTCGCGTGGAAACGCAGGTAGCGGTTGTGGCTCACCGCGTCGGTATGGATGTCGGACTGCAGCACCTGGCTGATGCCCAGGGTTTCGTACACCACGGTCTGCTGGCGCGTTTGCGCCGCGTGAATGTTGAACACGAAGTCGCAGCCGGCGTCGGCCACCTGGTATGCGAGTTCGATTGAAAATTTGAGCCTGACCATGGATGGATCCTGATTGGGAGCGCAGCCGGCGGTTGCGGGCTGCAGGAACTGAAAAACCGGAAGAAAAAACAGCGCGGAAAGTGCAGCGGTGTACACCGCAAGCCGGGCATCACCCGCCATGGTGGATTGTGATGACATCCAGAGACCCTGCCGGCAACTCGCGGCTGCGCCCCATACCGGGCCGCCCCCGCGCCTGACGCACGTGCAGCACATCCGCCTACAGTCGCGCCGGAATCACTATCATTTTTATAGCTGCTCACGCAATCCCGGAAAGGGCTGCAGGCACACTGGATTGAATGCCTAAAAAGGCAGCGTCTGGCCCCGGTAGTCCACCAGGGCGCCGCTATCAGCCGGCCCCAGATCGGCCAGCACAGCCAGCAGCTCGCGGGCAGCTTGCTGCGGCGGGCGCACGGTGAGCCCGGTTTTGGCAAAGGGCTGGCTCAGCGGCGTGTCCACCGTGCCCGGGTGCAGCGCCACACACAGGCTGTCACGGTTGCTGCGCCTGAGTTCGATGGCAGCCGTCTTGACCAGCTGGTTGAGCGCGGCCTTCGATGCCCGGTAGCCGTACCAGCCACCCAGCGCGTTGTCGCCGATGCTGCCGACTTTGGCCGAGACAAATCCGGCCACGCAGCGCCCCTGCCGGGGCAGCAGCGGAAAAAAATGCTTGATCAGCAGCGCCGGGCCGAAGGTGTTGACCAGGAAGACCTGCTGCAAGTAGCCGGCATCGAGATGCCGCCAGCCGCGTTCAGGCTGGCCTTGGGCTCCATGCAGAAAACCGGTCGCCACCAGCAGCAGGCGCAAGGCCAGCCCGGACTGGTCGCAGAGGCCGGCGACAGCCTGGGCGGCAGCGGCGATGCTGGCCTCATCCGCATAGTCGATGCGGACCTCGCCCGCGCGCCCCAGACCCAGCACGCGGCCGTAATGCCCCTCTTGCTGCAGCTGTGCCAGCAGGGCTGCGCCCAGCGCGCCGCCGGCACCCACCACCACGGCCAGCCCCGATGCGCCCGGCGTATTGGCTGTCACAGCGCTGCCACTCAGGCCTCATCCATGAAACGCACCTTGACGCTTTTGCCCTTGACGCCGCCATTGGCGAGTTTTTGCTGCGCCCGGCTGGCCAGCGCGCGCTCCACCGCGACATAGGTGGAGAACTCGTTGACATTGATCTTGCCGACCTGCTCGCGCGTGAAGGGCGGGATATTGCCGGCGTCCCCGGTCAGCGCGCCCAGCACGTCGCCGGCGCGGATTTTTTCCTTGCGGCCGCCGACAATCTGCAGCGTGACCATGGGCGGAAGCAGTGGCTCGTTGCTGGCCGGCGTCAACTCGCTGAGCTTGTGCCACTCGGACTCGGCTTTCTGCAGCACCTCGATTTTGCCGACATAGCCCATCTCGTCCATGCTGGCCAGACTGATGGCCCAGCCCCCTTCGTCGGCACGGCCGGTGCGGCCGATGCGGTGGATGTGCACCTCGGCGTCCGGCGTCACATCGACGTTGATGACCATGGCCAGTTGCGCAATGTCCAGGCCGCGTGCCGCCACGTCGGTGGCCACCAGCACCGAACAGCTGCGGTTGGCAAACTGCACCAGCACCTGGTCGCGCTCGCGTTGCTCGAGCTCGCCGAACAGGGCCAGCGCGCTGAAGCCCTGCGCCTTCAGGTAAGTCACCAGCGCGCGGCACTGCGACTTGGTATTGCAAAACGCCAGCGTGCTGGCCGGGCGGAAGTGGCGCAGCACCTGGGCCACGGCGCCGAGCCGGGCTTCGTCATGGTCGCTGTCGGGCACCTGGTACCAGCGCTGCTGGATCTTGGTTTTTTCATGCTGCGCCTGCACGGTGATGGTGTGCGGCGTTTTCATGAACTGCTGGCTGAGTTTGGCGATGCCTTCCGGGTAGGTGGCCGAAAACAGCAGGGTCTGGCGCTCTTTCGGGCATTGTTTCGCGACGGTGACGATATCTTCGAAAAAGCCCATGTCCAGCATGCGGTCGGCCTCGTCCAGCACCAGGGTGTTCATGGCTTCCAGCGTCAGGTGGCCGCGCGCCAGGTGGTCCATGATGCGGCCGGGCGTGCCGACCACGATGTGGGCGCCGTTTTCCAGGCTGGCGGCCTGGTTGCGCAGCGGCACGCCACCGCAGAGCACCACCACCTTGATGTTTTCCTCGGCGCGCGCGAGCCGGCGGATTTCGGTGGCCACCTGGTCGGCCAGTTCGCGTGTCGGGCACAGCACCATGGCCTGCACCGCAAACCGCCGCGCATTCAGGTTGGCCAACAGCGGGATCGCAAAAGCGGCGGTCTTGCCGCTGCCGGTTTTGGCCTGCGCGATGATGTCCTTGCCGGCCAGCGCCAGCGGCAGGCTGGCCGCCTGGATGGGCGTCATGGCCAGGTAGCCTAGCGTCTGCAGATTGGCCTGCATCGCAGGGTTCAGCGGCAGCGAACTGAAGTCAGTGCTTGCTGCGCCGGAAGTGGGAGGGGAGGAAGTCATCTACCGATTATCGGCGCTGGGTCCTTTTCGCCACCCCGATGGCCGCCGGGAGACCTTGTTCGGCGCCAGCAGCGGGCTCCCGCATCCTGCCCCGATGACAGATCAAATCGGCCTCCAGCCCATATCCGACAAGCGTAAGCAGCTATTTAATTGATAGCACCGAAGCGCCGATGCGCCCTTGCGGCGCGCATACAGGTCGGGCCAGCGCGCGCAGGCCTTAAGCTTGGTGCGCAGGCTGATCGCCACCTTCGCCCCGCCCCTTTACAGATTCCTCATGCCCGACAACGCCTTCCCCGCAGCGCTGGTCCAGACCCTGGGCGCCCACGCCCTGCCGCTGTTTGCACTGTTGCTGGCTGCGCTGCTGCCGCTGGCCGCCGCGTTGTGGTGGCTGTTCCAGCGTTATGCGCTGCCGCGCGACACCAGCACCCTGCGCCCCGGTGTTTACCTGCTGATCCGCCTGGCCGCAGGTTTTGCGGCGCTGGTGGCCGGCGCCGCCCTGTTTGCCGGCATCGCCGAGGAGCTCGGCGACGGTGAACGCGCCGGCCAGCTCGACCAGTTGTTCTCTGACGCGGTGCGTGAACATGCGCCGGCCTGGGCGCTGCAGGCCTTTGCGGGGATCACCCGCCTCGGTGACACCGCCACCCTGAGCGTGCTGGCCGTCGTGGTGGCTGCCGCCCTGCTGCTGCGTGGCCGGCGCTGGCTGGCGCTGGCCTGGCTGATGGCGGTTGGCGGCAACGCGCTGCTCAACACCACACTCAAGGCGGTATTCGCCCGGACCCGGCCCTTGCACGAGGATGGCCTGATCCAGGCCGGGGGCTGGAGCTTTCCGAGCGGCCACAGCTCGGGCGCCGTTGTGGTCTACGGCATGCTGGCCTATGTGCTGATACGCAGCCTGCCCCCGGCGCTGGCCCGGCGCGCCAGCTTGCCGCTGGTGTTGCTGGCCACGGCCACCGCCTTCAGCGTGGGCTGCAGCCGGATCTTCCTGCAGGTGCATTTCGCCACCGATGTGCTGGCCGGCTTTGCTTCAGGCTCGGCCTGGCTGGCGGTCTGTGTGGCCAGCGTCGAATGGGCCAGGCACTACCGTCCGTCCGGTCCCAGATAAGGCGACAGCTCGGCCGGCCCCCAGCGCAGCGGCAAGCCGCCCTCGACGCGCCGCATCAAGCTCACCTGCATGCGCAGCAGGCGCTGGGCGCCTTCGAAGCCCCGCAGTTCGGGGCCATCCCAAATGATGCTCGCCGCCACCGCGAGATACAGCAGGTCGCCCCTGTCAAAATCGATGAACAGCAGGCCGGCACGCGGATTCACCGCGATATTGCCCAGGGTGTTGAAGAAATAGTTGCCGAGGTAGTCCGGCACGGTCAGACCGCCGTCCCCGTCCAGCCGCACAAAACCGGGCCTGCCGCCGCGGTGCGACACGTCGACCCCGCCGGCATGACCGGCCCCTGCGCTGTCCCCGGCGTAGGCCGTGGCGATAAAAAAAGTGTCTGCGCTGGTGATGAGGCGGCGCGCCGCCGCGTCCAGTTGCAGCGACGCGTGCACCACCGGCGCCGCGCCGGCGCCCTGCTCCAGATACACCGGCTCACGCGCCTGGATGTACTTGGGGCAGTTGCCGAAGCTCTGGCTGACGTCCACCGAAAACCCGGAATCCTTCACCGCATGCACGATGCCGTTCATGCGGTTGCGCCGCCGCGTGTGTGGCTCCAGCCCCAGCAGGCCGATGGCGGCGCCGTCGCTCAGCGTGTTCTCCAGCGGATCACCCGGCGAGGGCCGCGCGCCGACCTCGAGTTGCCGCGGATGCGGCGAGTGCAGGAAGCCCGGCGGTCCCACCAGCACCGAGGCCCAGGGCTGGCCCAGGGCGTCCAGCGTGCCGGTGATCACAAACGGCAGCTGCCCGAAAAACTCGCGGTGCTGCTCCGGCATGAAGTCGCGGATCACGCGCGGGCCGAGCTGGGCCATGCGCTGCGCCACGCCGGCACGCGCCTGCAGCGCGCGTTCACCTTCGTGGAAGGCTGGCGCGTTCATGCCGCAGGCGCCAGCAGCCCGACGGGACTTTGAAGCATGGGCACAAAACCCGGCAGGGCCTCGATACGTGCCAGCCAGGCGCGCAGCTGGGGATAAGGCTCCAGCGACACCCGGCCTTCCGGTGCGCGCGCGACATAGCTGTAGTTGGCGATGTCGGCCAGGGTTGGCGTGTTGCCCGCCAGGAAGGCGGACGATGCCAGGTGCTGCTCCATCACCACAAACAGCGCATGTGAACGGTTGACCGCTTCCTGATTGGCCGGCCGCTTGAACAGTTCGGTCACCCGCGCCAGCGAGGGCCCGAAAGCGAGCTGCCCGGCCGCCACCGACAACCAGCGCTGAACGCGGGCAGCGGCGAGCGGATCGCGCGGCAGCCAGTTGTCCGGCTCGGGCGCATACCGGCCGGCCAGGTACACCAGGATGGCATTGGAGTCGGCCTGCACGGTGTCGCCGTCGGCGATCACCGGTACCTGGCCGAAAGGATTCATCGCGAGGAAGCCGGGCGTCTTGTGCTCCTTCGTCACCAGGTCGATGTCGACCATCTCGAAGGGAAGGTCCAGCATCGAAAGAAACAAAACCACGCGGTGGCAATGGCCCGAGATGGCGGCGCCGTACAGCTTGATGGCTTGCGCGGGAAAAGCAGCGGGGAGGGTTCCTGAGTTCATGCAGAGGCTTTCGAAGTTGTGCAGAAGCCCTGAATTCTGTTTGATTCGATATCCTGAATAAATACCCATCAATGGATTTGACTGCTCCGTTTAATGGATGAATCGGTTTACCATGCGACCATGGACAAACTACGCGCCATGCAGGCCTTCATCCACATTGCCGACGAAGGCAGCCTGACTGCCGCGGCCCGCGTCATGGAATCGTCGCTGCCGGCCATGGTGCGCACCCTGGCGAGCTACGAGGCACTGCTGGGTGTGCGCCTGTTCAACCGCACCACCCGCCGCATCTCGCTGACCGACGAGGGCCGCCGGCACCTGGACAGTTGCCGGCAGATCCTGGCCGCGCTCGATGACGCGGAATCGGCCCTCTCAGCAGATGCCGCGGAGCCTGCAGGCCATCTCACCATCACCGCACCGGTGCTGTTCGGGCAAATGCATGTGGCGCCTGCCGTCACACGGTTTGTGCAGCACCACGAAAAAATGCGCTGCAGCATGGTACTGGCGGACCGCGTGGTCAACCTGCTCGAAGAAGGCATCGATGTCGGCATACGCATAGGCGCGCTCGACGACTCCTCCCTGGTGGCCCAGCCCGTCGGCGAAATCCGCCGGGTGGTGGTGGCCAGCCCCGCCTGGTTGCGCCGGCACGGCACGCCGCGCCATCCCAAAGACCTGCTCAAGGCCAACTGCGTGCGCGTGACCGACCATGCCCCCACCTGGGGACCCTTTAACGACAAGGGCCGCCCCCTGCGGCTGGCCGTCGATGGCAATCTCGCTTTCAACCAGATCGCGCCGGCGGTGCAAGCCTGTGCGGCAGGCGTGGGCCCGGGCAGCTTCTTTTCCTACCAGGTGGCGCCTTTTGTGAAAAACAAGCAGCTGCGCATCGTTCTCGAAGACTTCGAGCCGCCGTCCCGCCCCATCAGCGTCGTTTACCCGCATGCCCGCCTGCTTCCCATGCGCACCCGGGTCTTCATCGACTGGATCAGGCAGGAGCTCCGGGAATTCCGGGCCTGAAGCTGCCCCGACTCAGGGCAAGCTCATGGTCTCCAGCACTTGCATCAGGGGCGCGGCGATTTCTTGCAAAAAACCGGTCTCATGCTCGGGGACTGCGACCGCGCCGGGACTGGCGTGGGCCAGCCAGCAGTAGTGCCGCCCATCGGCGTGAAACAGCTGGATGCCGCAAAACCCCCGAAAGTGCGACCGGGCGGGGTGCCGGCAACTGCGTTCATCCAGCAAGCCATCGGCGGTCGCGAAGGCCGGCTCGCTCAACATGAACTCGAAAAAGGTCTGCGTCACCGGCACCCGATCACGGCTCGAGATGTACAGCGACTCCCGGTCATGGACCATGATGCGCCGGGCAAACGGCGGTTCGGACTTGTAAATAAAGGTGAGGCGGTAGTCTGTGCGCGTGTTCAGGAAGTCCAGGGCCGCGCCCAGGCCGCCGACGAGCAGCACCTCGCTGAACGAATCGAGTTCAGCGGCACCTGCAGGGAAGGAGGCAGAAACAGAAGTCATGGTCATGGATAACTCATGTCCCAGTCTGGGGCTTTTCCGGCCGAAAACAAACGGTAGTTGCCCGCCCCGGCGGCTCCGCCACCCGCCTGAGCCAGCGATCAGCCCCACGGCCCGATGTGGCTGGCGCTTTCAGCTATCCTTTTGAGACCGAAGTTCCTGCAGCGTGCAGCTTCACGTCGCTGCAGGCATGCTGCAGCCTTCCGAACCGGGCCAACCAGACCTTTTTATGAAAAATTTTGATTTCGACCTGTTTGTCATCGGCGGCGGCAGCGGGGGCGTGCGGGCCGCCCGCATGGCGGCACAACGCGGCGCGCGGGTGGCGCTGGCCGAGGTGGCGGCCATGGGCGGCACCTGTGTCAACGTCGGCTGCATCCCGAAGAAGCTCTACAGCTATGCCGCCCACTATGCCGAATCCTTCGAGGAGTCGCACGGTTTCGGCTGGGCCGGCGAAGCACCGGTCTTTGACTGGGAAGTCCTGAAGGCCAACCGCGCGCGCGAGATCACGCGCCTGAACGGCATCTACCAGGGCCTGCTGTCTGGCGCCGGCGTGACCATCATCACCGGCTGGGCCACGCTGGTGGACGGCCACACCGTCAAGGTCGAAGACACCTCATTCACCGCCAAAAACATCCTGATCGCCACCGGCGGCACGCCCACCGTGCCCGCCGTGAGCGGGCGCGAACACGTGCTGACCTCGGACCAGATGTTCGACCTGACGCCTTTCCCGAAACGCCTGCTGGTGGTCGGCGGCGGCTACATCGCCTGCGAGTTCGCTTCCATCTTCAACGGCCTGGGCGCCGAGGTCATCCTGGTGCACCGCGGTGAGAAACTGCTGACCGGTTTTGACGACGATGTGCGCAGCTTTGTCGCCACCGAGATGACAAAGACCGGTGTCACGCTGGAATTCGGCACCGAAGTGGCCGCCATCGGCAAAACCGACAGCGGGCTGACGGTCGAGTTCAAGGGCGGCGCCGCGGCCTGCGCGGTGGATGCGGTGCTTTACGCCATCGGCCGCGTGCCCAACACCAATGGCCTCGGCCTGGAAACAGCCGGTGTCAAGCTCAATGCGAAAGGCGCCATCGAGGTGAACCGCCACTACCAGACCTCGCTGCCCTCGGTTTACGCCCTGGGCGACGTGACGGCGCGCCTGCAGCTCACACCCGTGGCGCTCGGCGAAGCCATGGTGGTGGTGGACCATTTGCTGGGGGCAGCCGCCGGCAAGAAGCCGCGCAGCATGAGTTACGAGTTTGTGCCGACGGCCGTGTTCACCCACCCGAATATCGGGACGGTCGGTTATTCGGAGGCGGATGCCCGCAAGGAGTTCGGGAGTGTCACGGTCTATCGCGCCGACTTCAAGGCGCTCAAGCACACCCTGAGCGGCAGCGGTGAACGCACGCTGATGAAGCTGCTGGTGGACGATGCGAGCGATCGCGTGGTCGGCCTGCACATGGTGGGCCCGGATGCGGGCGAGATTGTCCAGGGTTTTGCGGTGGCGATGAAGGCCGGCGCCACCAAGGCCCAGTTCGACAGCACCATCGGCATCCACCCGACGGTGGCCGAAGAGTTTGTCACCATGCGGGAGCCGGTCAAGGCTGCGCCGGCAGCTTCTCAGTAAGGGGCGGTTGCCGAGAGCAGTTCGTCGGACTCGGGCGGCAACACGATGTTGGTGCGCTCGATGGCCGCGTCGAAGGCCGCCAGGTCGGCATCGGCCTGGAAAGCGGCACGCGTGTCCAGCGGGTGAAACACCTGGTGCTGCAAGCGGCGCAGTGAATCTGACTTCTCCATCGCCTCCAGCACCTGCTGGGGTGCCATCATCAGTGCAAACGGGTTGGCGAGGGGGGTGTCGACTCTCATGGCAGCTCCTTGGTATGTGGCACAGGTTGGTTGATGGCTGTGACTGTAGGAGAGCCGGCAAATTTGGGCTAGTCAGCAGGCAGGCAGATCAGCTGTAGGCACCCGGCTGACAGACACAGCGCTTCGTCCGACAGCCAGCAACCCTAAAAGGCCCGCTCGCCCAAGTGCCAGGCGCCGCGCACGATGGGCATGCCGCCGCTCTTGCGCACGCGGATCAGGTCGGCGCGCAGGCCGGGCGCCAGTTCGCCGCGATCGCTCAGGCCGATGGCACGGGCCGGGTTGCGGGTGACGGTGTTGACCGCCTTGGGCAGGCTCCAGCCAGCGGTCTCGCACAGCAGGAAGGCCGATTGCAGCAAACTGGCAGGCACGTAGTCCGACGAGAAGATGTCCAGCAGGTCCAGGCTGGCCAGCTCGGCCGCCGACACATTGCCCGAATGCGAGCCGCCTTTCACCAGATTCGGGCCGCCCATCACGATGGCAATGCCCGCATCCCGTGCCGCCTGCGCCGCAGCCACCGTGGTCGGGAATTCCGAAATCGCGATGTTTTCCGCGCTGGCCTGTTCCACATGCTCGACTTCGGTGTCGTCGTGGCTGGCCAGCGGCACACCGCGCGCATGGCTGGCGGCAATCACGGCGGCGCGGTTCGGGATGGCGTAGCGCAGCTGATGCGCCGTGAGCTCCGCGACCAGCGCCTCGTACTGCGCATCATCGAAGCGCCCGTAACGCTCGGAATAGCGCCGGTATTTGCTCAAATCGCGCCACTGGCGCTGGCCCGGCGTGTGGTCCATCACGCTGACCAGCTCCAGCAGCGAATCGTCGGCATAACGCTCGAAGACCTCGACAATATCGGGCGCCGAAATCTCGCAGCGCAGGTGCAACAGGTGATCGACCCGCAGCAGGCCTTCGCCGCGGCATTCGTGCAGCGCCTGGATCGACACATGCTGGGTCTGGCTGCGGGCGCCGCCACGGTCCATGTCGCCGATCACGATGGAGTCGAGCACCGTGGTGATGCCGGCGGCGGCGCACAGCGCGTCATGCATCACGGTAGCCGAGTGGGCATTCCACAGCACCCCGGGCCGCGGCACCAGGTGTTTCTCGAGGTTGTCGGTGTGCAGTTCGACCAGGCCGGGCAGCAGCCAGTCGCCGGCCCAGTCTTCGGCCGCCGCCACAGCGGTGTCGCCGCGGTCTATGGAACGGATGTGTTGCCCCTCGACCACCAGGCAACCGGTGAATTCCTCGCCGGCGGTGACGATTCTGGCGTTTTTGATGATGCGTTGTGACATGGGGGTTCCGGTTCAGTGGGAGGGACGATGCTGTTCGACGTTGAAGCAGCGGCTGGCCACCGCCTCGCGCACCTCGTCGTCGTGAAAAATGCCGATGATGGCGGCGCCCCGGGCACGCGCGGCCCGGATCAGGTCCACCACCACGGCGCGGTTGTCGGCGTCCAGCGATGCGGTCGGCTCGTCCAGCAGCAGGACCGGCTGGCCGGCGATCAGACCATGGGCGATGTTGACGCGCTGTTGCTCACCGCCGGAGAAGGTCGCCGGTGGCAAATGCCACAGGCGCTCCTGCAGGTTCAGGCGCGCCAGCCACTGCGCCGCTTCCGCGCGCGCATCGTCGGCGGCGACACCGAGGCGGCGCAGCGGTTCCGCCACGATGTCCAGCGTCGAGACGCGCGGGATCACGCGCAGGAACTGCGACACATAACCGAGGGTGCGGCGCCGCACCTCCAGCACCTCCCGAGGTTCGGCATGCGACAGGCGGACCCAGGCCTCATCGTGGCGCACGCGCACCTCGCCGGCACTGGCGCCGTAGTTGCCATACAGGCAGCGCAGCAGTGAGCTTTTGCCGCTGCCGGAGTGGCCGGTCAGCGCCAGGCATTCGCCGGCAAAAACGCTGAGGTCTATGCCGGAGAACACCGGCAGCGCCAGCCCGCCGCGGCCATGCAGGGCGAAGGTTTTGGACAGTTGGGTGGTTTCCAGCAAGGCAGTCATGGGAGCAATCACGTGAGGGATGGGGATGGAGGGTTCAGGGTGTGAGCACCGAGGACACCAGCAACTGCGTGTAGGCATGTTGCGGGTCGTCGAGCACACGGTCGGTCAGCCCCTGCTCGACCACCTGGCCGTCCTTCATGACCAGCATGCGATGCGCCAGCAGGCGGGCGACGGCCAGGTCGTGGGTCACGATCACTGCGGCCAGCTGCAACTGGTCCACCAGTTCGCGCAGCAGGTCCAGCAGGCGCGCCTGCACCGACACATCGAGCCCGGTGGTCGGTTCGTCCATGAAGACCAGCCGCGGGTGCGTGACCAGGTTGCGCGCAATCTGCAAGCGCTGCTGCATGCCACCCGAGTAGGTACCGGGCAGGTCGTCGATGCGGTCCACGTCGAGCTCGACACGTTGCATCCAGTCCAGCGCCTGCCCGCGCAGCTTGCCGTAGTGGCGGCTGCCCAGGGCCATCATGCGTTCCCCGATGTTGGCGCCGCCCGAGACATTCATGCGCAGCCCGTCGCGGGCATGCTGCTCGACAAAGCCCCAGTCGGTGCGGGCCAGCCAGCGCAGGCGGGCTTCGGACAGGTCCGCCAGGTTGACCAGGCCGGCTTGGCTGCGGACCGGCGCGGCGCCGGCGGCACCGGCTTCCTCCCGCACGTCGTAAAACACCGACCCGGCATCGCAGGCCAGGCGCGCAGCCAGCAGGCGCAGCAGGGTGGACTTGCCGGAGCCGGATTCACCGACCACCGCCAGCACCTCGCCGGGATAAAGGTCAAAACTCACATCGCGGCAAGCCCAGCGCAGCCGGCCGGCCTGCATGAACTGCTTGCCCGCACCGCGCACCGAAAGAAGCAGCTCGCCGTTCATCGCGCATCCTCCGCAGCGGCATGCGCCAGCACATCGGGCATCTGCACCGCCTGCTGCGTCCCGGTATGGCCGCTGTCGCGGCGCTCGCTGCAGTAGTCGCTGTCCGAGCACACAAACAGCCGGCTGCCGGCATCGTCCACAATCATTTCATCGAGAAAACTGTCGGCGGCGCCGCACAGCGCGCAGGCATGGTCCCAGCGTTGCACCTCGAAGGGATGGTCCTCGAAATCCAGGCTGCGCACCGCGGTGTAGGGCGGAATTGCGTAAATGCGTTTTTCACGGCCGGCACCGAACAGCTGCAGCGCCGGGTTCATGTGCATTTTGGGGTTATCGAATTTCGGTATCGGCGAGGGCGAGGTCAGGTAACGCCCGTTGACCAGCACAGGGTAGTCGTAAGTCTTGGAGATCGCACCGAGCTGGGCAATGTCCTCGTAGAGCTTCACGTTCATCAGCCCGTATTCGGCCAGCGCATGCATGGTGATGGTTTCGCGCCGGCGCGGCTCGAGGCGAAACAGCGGCTCCGGCATGGGCACCTGGTAAACGATGATCTGGCCTTCCGTCAGCGCCCGCTCGGGAATGCGGTGCCGGGTCTGGATGATGCTGGCGTCCACGGTTTTTTCAGTGGTTTCCACACCCGTGGTGCGCGCAAAAAAGCGCCTGATGTTGACCGCATTGGTGGTGTCGTCGGCGCCCTGGTCGATCACCTTGAGCACATCGTTGCGCCCGATGATGCTGGCAGTGACCTGCACGCCGCCTGTGCCCCAACCGTAGGCAAACGGCATCTCGCGCGAGCCAAAGGGCACCTGGTAGCCGGGAATGGCCACGGCCTTGAGCATGGCGCGGCGGATCATTTTCTTGGTGCGCTCGTCAAGAAAGCCGAAGTTGTAGTTGGCGTCCATCATGCGGCCTTCTGTATCGTTGCGGTCGGCTCACCGGGATGTTCTTCGCCCTGGCCGGCCTGTTTTTCCTGCAAGTGGGCAGCGCGCAACTTGCGCACCAGTTCGAGCTCGGACTGGAAATCGACGTAATGCGGCAGCTTCAGGTGCTGGACAAAACCGGAGGCCTCGAGGCTGTCCGCATGCGACAGCACAAACTCCTCGTCCTGCGCGGGTGAGGTCGCCAGCTCGCCGAGTTCCCTTGCGCGCAGCGACCGGTCCACCAGCGCCATGGCCATGCTTTTGCGCTCGGCACCGCCAAACGCGAGGCCGTAACCCTGGGTGAACTGGGGCGGCTGCTCACGGTTGCCGGCAAACTGGTTGATCATCTGGCACTCGGTCAGCTCGACCTCACCGATGTCGATGGCAAACCCAAGCTCGTCGGGCTGGATTTCCACAGCGACCCTGCCGCGCCGGATTTCGCCGGCAAACGGATGGCTGTTGGCATACCCGCGCTGCGTCGAATATCCGAGCGCCAGCAACCAGCCTTCGTCGCCACGCGCCAGCGCCTGCAGGCGCAGCGGGCGATCCGCCGGGAACATCAGCGGCTCACGCGTCAGGTCGCCGGGCGGCTCCTGCGCGTCGGGCTGGGGGATCTCCATCAGGCCCTCACGCGCCATCAGTTCGTTGATGCGTGGCATGGTTTCCGGCAGCGCTTGCGCGGCTTTCGGCGGTATGGCCTGCGCGTTGTCATCGTCGCCGTCGGCCAGCAGCGCAAAGTCCAGCAGGCGCTGGGTGTAGTCATAGGTCGCGCCCAGCACCTGCCCGCCCGGCACATCCTTGAAGGTCGCCGAGACCCGTCGCGTCAGTGCCATGCGGGCGGTGTCCAGCGGCAGGCTGTAGCCGAAACGCGGCAAGGTGGTGCGGTAGGCGCGCAACAGGAAAATCGCCTCGACCAGGTCGCCGCCGGCCTGCTTGATCGCGAGGGCGGCCAGCTCCGGGTCGTACAGCGACCCTTCCGACATCACCCGGTCCACCGCCAGCGGCAATTGCCCCTGGATCTGCGCCACCGACACCGGCGACAGCGCGGTGTCACCGCGGCGCTGCGCGGCCAGCAGGCGCCAGGAAGCTTCGATGGCGGCGCTGCCGCCCTTGACTGCGACGTACATATCAGATGCCCTCCAGGCGGCGAACCCGCGTTGTGCGCGGCAAACCCAGCACGGCATCGGCGCAGGTAAACACAATGTCCACACCTTGTGGAAAGGCCGCATGGTTGGCCTGCCACCGCGTCCAGAAACTGGCGGGCAGGCCAGCCAGCCGGACTGTCTGCATGTCGCGGATCCCGGGGCCATGCCACTGCACCGCCGGGCCTTCACTCAGCGACTGGAGCTCGATCAACAAGGTGGCTGCATGCTCCGGCGATTCCACGGAACCGGCCGCAAAAGCCTCCAGCGCTGGCAGCGCGGCCGCATCGCCTATCACCGCAAACGCAGCGCCAGCAGGCGCCGCCGCCACAGGGGCGCCGGTATGAAAACGCAGCCACTCCGCCGCGTCACTGCCTTCCTGCTGCCACCAGACCGGCGTGTCGTCATCGGTCAATGCCAGCAGCAGGTGCGCCATCGCCGGGCCCAGTGCCAGACCCTTCACCGGCCGGCCCACCTTGACGCGCTGCCCCGGCCGGGAGAGCGCTTCCAGCACGGCACGGAAGGCCGCCTGGGCGTCATGCACCGGGTCGGCAAAACCCGCGCTCATTGCGTGTTGATTCATGCCTCACCCCGGACAAAGGTAAAAAATTCGACTTTGGAAGTTGCGGCCGAACGGCTGGTGGCCTCGCGCGCTGCTGCCTGCCGCTGCTGCATCGGTTCAATCAACTCCCGCTGCAGCCCCGCCTGCCTTGCCTTGTCCTGCAACAGCGCATCAAACAGCGCCACCAGCTCGGCCTTGCGGCGGTCGCGCCCCAGCGTGTAGCCCACGCCCAGCGCGCCGCTCCCCACACGCAGCGCACAGCGCGTCACGGTGGCTTCGCCGAGATTGAAGGCATCGCCGGTGCCCCCGACCCGGCCGCGCAGCATGACCATGCCCGGCTCGGGCGGCCGCACATGTTCGATGGGCGGCAGGTCGGCAATGGCCATCAGGGCCTGCTCGAGTTCGGTGCGCCCGGCGCGCGACAGCACCCCGAGCCAGCGCTGGCGCGCGGCCTGGTTTTCATGAATCGCCTGGTTTGTCATACAGATGTCTAAATCAGTCACTAGAGTTGAAGTCAGTGCAAAAAACTGCACATCGGATGCAAGAGACAGCTAGTTCAACCGGACAACATGACCAAATGATGACAAGCGAACGCACTTTTTCCGGCGCGCCCGGCAGGCGCAGCGGCGTGGCCGTGTGGAAGCAGATTGCCGACACCCTGGGCACCGAAATCCGCAACCGCGCCTTCACCGCCAGCGGCCGCCTGCCCAGTGAAAGCGAGCTGTCGCAGCGCTTCGGCGTGAACCGCCACACGCTGCGCCAGGCGGTGGCGGCGCTGCAGCTTGACGGGCTGGTGCGCATCGAGCCCGGACGCGGCACCTTTGTGCAGCACGAATTGCTGGACTACGTGTTGTCGCGCCGCACACGCTTCAGCGAAAACCTGCAGCGCCAGGGCTTGCTGCCCAGCAAACAGCTGCTGACGGCCCGTGAAATGCCGGCACCCGAGCGGGCCGCACACGAACTCAGGCTGGACAAGGGGGCCGCGGTGCTGATGGTGGAGATGCTGGACGAAGCCAACAACCAGCCGATGGCACTGGCCACCGCCTATTACCCCGCCGCGCGTTTTGCCGGACTGCTCGAGATGCTGAATGACGGCACACGCACCACCGACATCCTGCGCCATTTCGGGGTCGTTGATTACCTGCGCGCGGAAAGCCGCATCACCACGCAAATGCCCTCCGAGGAAACCGCGCGCCTGCTCAAACAGGCCACCAGCCGGCCGGTGCTGTGCGTCGAATGCCTGGATGTGGACATGGACGGGCGGCCCATCAAATACGGCGAGACGGTGTTTTGCGGCGACCGGGTGCAACTGGTGGTCAGCGCGGGCCAGGATGCCGGGGAAGCGGCATGAGCGCGCGTTTCGCCGTTTATTTTTCGCCGGCCAAATACTCGGCGTGGTGGGCTTTCGGCGCGCACTGGCTGGGCCGCGATGAACACGACCACACGCCGCTGCCCCAGCCCGAGGTCGCCGGTATCGGCCCGGAAGAGCTGCAGGCCATCACGGCAGAGCCGCGCCGCTATGGCTTTCATGCCACACTCAAAGCCCCGTTCCACCTGTCTGCCGGCCACACCGAGGCCGACCTGGTCGCGCGACTGGGGCGTCTGGCGCAGACGCTCAAGCCGGTGCCGCTGGGCCACCTGCACCTGGCCACGCTGGGCAACTTTGTGGCGCTGATTCCCGGGGCGACGCCTGCAGGTTTGCAAAGCCTGGCCGCCGACTGTATGACAGAACTGGATGACCTGCGTGCGCCACTGAGCCAGGCCGACCTCGCACGGCGCCGCAGCGCCGGCCTTGACGCGCGGGAATCCGAATTGCTGGCCTTGCATGGTTACCCGCATGTGCTGGAGCGCTTTCGCTTTCACATGACCCTGACCGGCCCGGTCGACAGCGCCTCGGCGCAACGCGTGTGCCAGGCCCTGGTCGGTCAGGCCGCACGGCTGAACGCGCTGGCGCCGCTGACGCTGGACCGGCTCTGCCTGTTTGTCGAACAGGCCCCGGGCGCGCCGTTTCAGCGCGTCATCGACCTTCGTTTGTCCGCATGAGCACCCTTCAAGAAGGCGGCGCCTGGGTGTTTGTCTGCGGCCCCTCGGGTTCCGGCAAGGACAGCGTCATGGCCTGTGCGCAGCAGGCACTGGCATCGCGTGCCGACATCGTTTTTGCGCGGCGCTTTGTCACCCGGCCGGTGCAGGCCGGCTCGGACCACGACGCGCTCTCGCCTGCGGCCTTTGCCGACCTGCTGCAAACCGGTGGCCTGAGCTGGCACTGGCAGGCCCACGGCTTTGCGTATGGCATCGCCAGCCGCTACGGCGATGCCGTCAGGAGGGGGCAACGGGTGGTGGTCAACGGATCACGCGAACATGTCCACGGCCTGCCGGCTTCGCCCGACACACAGGTGGTTCACATCACCGCGGACCCGGATGCCCTGGCCGCTCGCCTGCGCCAGCGCGGCCGCGACAGCACCGAGGCGGTGGCCCGCCGCCTGGAACGCAATGCGGATTTCGACGACATGCGCGCCGACTGTGTGATCGTGAACAACGGCGAACTGGCCGACGCCGGCCGGCAGCTGGTGGACTACCTGGTGAAAGCCGGTTCCGCGCAGCTGGCGCGCTGAAGTACAGCGGCATAGTGTGTCCAGCCAGGCGTGCTGGCCTGCGGATCCTTGGCGCTGTCATCCCAGCGCCGCAGCGCCACGGCATCGGCCGCAAAAGCCTGCTGCATGAAGGCCAATGCCTCGTCCTCCGAAAAGGGCCCGCCCTGCAGCACCAGGCTGCGTTTGGACGCCGGCGACAGGCCCGCCCAGTAGCTGGGATCCACCCGGCACATATAACGTTTGGCATCCACATGCAAACGTATCGGTGCCAGCACGGCCTCGGGGAACACACCGCGCAAAAACGGCAGCGCCATGAACTGGTGCAGGTCATCTGCGGTTGCGGCGGTTTTTGGCGCCCTTTCAGGAGCGAGCAAATGACCGAGGTCATGCAGCAGCGCCGCCGCGATCAGCGCCGGCGTTGCGCCCGCCTGTTCAGCAAGATGGGCGCACTGCAGCGCATGCTGCTGCTGGGTTACCGCCTCGGCGCCATACTGGACCGCCCCGTTGGCGTGGAACAGTTCGGTGATCTCGTCGAGGGTCAATGCCATGGCTGTTCTCCTAAACGAGGGCTTTCCGGATGCGCGCCGAAATCAGGTCGATGACACTGACAGTGACCACAATGATGATCATCACCGCGCAGGTCTCGGCGTACTGGAAGCCGCGGATGATTTCCCACAACACCACGCCGATGCCGCCGGCGCCCACCATGCCGACCACCGAGGCCGAACGCACATTCGACTCGAAGCGGTACAGCGCGTAGGAGATCCACAGCGGCAGCACCTGGGGAATCACGCCGTAGAGGATTTCTTCCAGTGCATGGGCGCCGGTGGCACGTATGCCCTCGACCGGCTGCGGGTCGATCGACTCCACCGCCTCCGAAAACAGCTTGGCCAGGATGCCCGTGGTGTGGATCCACAGCGCCAGCACGCCGGCAAACGGGCCCAGGCCCACAGCCACGATGAACAACATGGCAAACACCATCTCGTTGATGGCGCGTGCCGCGTCCATCAAACGGCGCACCGGTTGCCGCACCCAGACCGGCGCGATATTGGCGGATGACAGCAGCGCCAGCGGAATGGCGCAAACCACGGCCAGCGCCGTACCCCACAACGCGATCTGCACCGTGATCACCATTTCATGCAGGTAGTTGCGCCACTCGCTGAAGTTGGGCGGGAAAAAGCTGGCAGCGTACTCGGCCATGTTGCCGGAGTCGCGCAGCAGGTCCAGCGGGCGCATGTCGGCGCCCTTCCAGGACAGGGCCAGCAAGGCCAGCAGCACGCCCCAGGCCATCATGCCCAGCAGGCTGGTGCGCGGCATGTCTGGCAGCGCAGGTGGCGTCGGCACCGGCAGGCGCGCAGTGGTACTCACGGCCGGACTCAGTTCTTGGCCAGCTCGGCGAGCTTGCGGTCGATCTCGGCGACCCTGGCCTGCTTTTCAGCGCCGGGCAGGTTGGCATCGGCTTCGAACTTGTTGCGTTCCTTGAACAGCTCGAGCTGGCGGATCGGGATCAGCTGGGCGTTGGTGGAAGGCTTGAAGGCCGACAGCTTGGAGATTTTCACCAGCACGTCTTTTTCATGCTGGCCGCCCTGGCCATACGTGTAGAAAAAGTCCTTGAGTTTTTGCTGTGCAACGGCCGGAAGGTCCTTGCGCATCACCAGCGGGTCCAGCGGGATCAGCGGCGAGGTCCAGACGATGCGGATGTCCTTGTACTTCTCGGGCATGCGGTCCTTGATCTTGTCCATGGTCTCGCTGTTGGTCACCGCCACGTCGACCTGCTTGTTGACCGCGGCCAGCGCATTGGTTTCATGGTTGGCACTGCGTGAGACCCGGAATGCCGTTCTCGCATCAATCTTGTTCTGTGCGAAAACATAGTAGCTGGGCACCAGAAAGCCCGATGTCGAGTTGGGGTCGCCATTGCCGAAGGACAGGCTCTTCGCGTTTTTCAGCACGTCGTCGAGGTTCTTGAGCGGGCTGTCCTTGTGCACCACAAAATGCGAGTAATAGCCCTGGGTGCCGTCGGCATTGACCATCTGCGCGAACACTTCGCCGCCGGCCCGGTCCACCGCCTCCATCGCCGACTTGTTGCCGTACCAGGCCAGGTGCACCTTGCCGAAACGCATGCCTTCGATGATGCCGGCATAGTCGGGCGCAAAAAAGGCATTGACCTTGTAGCCGGTCTTTTTGGCCATGTCTTCGAGCAGCGGTTGCCAGTCGGACTTCAGGTTCTGCGAGGACTCGGTCGAGATGATGCCGAAGTTGATTTCCTTGAGGTCCTGGGCATGGGCGGGGGCCAGCGCGAGCAGTGTGGTGGCGGCCAGCCCGGTCAACAGTTTCTTGAGCATGGTGATTCCTTGAATGGGTTTAATAGGAAGGCGAGGTCAGGCTGCTTGGGCCATGGGCGTCGGCCAGGCCAGGTGCGGAACGGGTTTGAGCTTGTCTTCGAGGCTGGAGATGGCATCGCCCAGGGACAGGATGTCGTCGGCTTCGGCGCCGTAGAGCTCACGCAGCACGGCGGGCGTCAGGCCCACCGAGGGGCCGTCGTAGACCACCTTGCCCTGGTGCAGGGCGATGGTGCGGGCGCAGTACTTCATGGCCACATTGACCTGGTGCAGCGACACCACCACGGTGCAGCGGTCCTCGCGGTTGATGCGCGCCAGGATGTCCATGACCTTGCGCGAGGACTCCGGGTCCAGCGAGGCAATCGGCTCGTCGGCCAGCACCACCTTGGCGCCCTGCACCATGGCCCGTGCGATCGCGGCGCGTTGCTGCTGGCCGCCGGACAGGGTGGACGCGCGCTGGGCAAAACATTCGGCAATCCCGACGCGGCGCAGGGCTTCGATGCCCCTGGCTTTTTCCTCGGGCGTGAACCAGCGGATCAGGCTGCGCCACATCGGCACCCGGTGCAGGGTGCCGGCCAGCACATTGACCAGCACCGGCAGGCGGCCCACCAGGTTGAACTGCTGGAACACAAACCCGATGCCGGAACGCACGGAGCGGATGTTGGCGGCGATTTTGCCGTTGCTCTGCACCGTGCGGCCATGGATCACGATGGAGCCCTGCCCGGCGGAATCACCGGCCATCAGGCCCGCCATGTGGCGCAGCAGCGTGGATTTGCCGGAGCCGGAAGCGCCGATCAGCGCGACCATTTCCCCGGGCGCAATGCTCAGGTCGACCTGCTGCAGGGCCTTGCGGCCGTTGCCAAATGTCTTGCTCAGTGTGTTGATCCGGATGGCAGCTTCCATGGTCTCTCCAGGTGGTGTTGGCATTGAATCTAGGGTCGCAATGTGTCGGTTTCGTGTCAGTGGCGGCCAAAACCCGGCGTTTCGGCCAGCGGGGCACAATGAGAACCTGTCCGAAAGTTCCACGCCCATGCCTTACCTGCCCGCCTTCATCGCGCCCACCCGTTACACCGACCCCGCCGCCGCGCTGGCCCAGGTCCGCCTGATTTACGACCAGCAGATCGCCCACCTGCGCGGCGCCATGCACCGTTATGTGGCGGGCGAGACCCTGCCCGGCCATGTGCGCGCCTGTTATCCCTTTGTGCGGGTGCAGACCGAGACCGTGGCCCGCGCCATCCTTGAGACACCCGACATCGACCAGCTCAGCTACGGTTTTGTCGCCGGCCCGGGCCGCTACGAAACCACGCTGACCCGGCCCGACCTCTACGGCAACTATTACCTCGAGCAGTTCCGGTTGCTGCTGAAAAACCATTCGGTGGAACTGGAAGTGGGCACCAGCACCCAGCCGATTCCGGTGCACTTCTCGTTCGCCGAACACGACCACATCGAAGGCAGCCTGAGCGCCGCGCGCCGCATGCTGATGCGTGACGTGTTCGACCTGCCCGACCTGGCCGCCATGGACGACGGCATTGCCAACGGCACCTACGAGGCCAGCCCGGGCGAACCGCAGCCGCTGTCGCTGTTCACCGCGGCGCGCGTCGACTACTCACTGCAGCGCCTGCGCCACTACACCGGCACTTCGCCGCACTGGTTCCAGAACTTCGTGCTCTACACCAATTACCAGTTCTACATTGACGAATTCGTGCGCCTGGGGCACGAAGAGATGGCCAGACCCGACAGCGAGTACATCGCGTTTGTCGAACCCGGCAACGTGGTGACCCGCCGCGCCGGCCTGCCGCCGGTGGCCGGCGACGAACTCGGCATGGCGCCGCCGCGGCTGCCGCAGATGCCGGCCTACCACCTGATGCGCGCCGACCGCAGCGGCATCACCATGGTCAACATCGGTGTCGGCCCGGCCAATGCCAAGAACATCACCGACCACATCGCGGTGCTGCGCCCGCATGCCTGGATCATGCTGGGCCACTGCGCAGGCCTGCGCAACAGCCAGCAGCTCGGCGACTACGTGCTGGCCCACGGGTATGTGCGCGAGGACCATGTGCTCGACGAGGAGCTGCCGCTGTGGGTGCCGATCCCGGCGCTGGCCGAAATCCAGGTGGCGCTGGAGCGGGCGGTCAAGGACGTGACACGGCTCGAAGGGCCGGACCTCAAGCGCATCATGCGCACCGGCACCGTGGCATCGACCGACAACCGCAACTGGGAACTGCTGCCGGGCAACCAGCCGCAACGCCGCTTCAGCCAGAGCCGCGCGGTGGCGCTGGACATGGAAAGCGCCACCATCGCCGCCAACGGCTTCCGCTTCCGCGTGCCCTACGGCACGCTGCTGTGTGTCAGCGACAAGCCGCTGCACGGCGAGATCAAGCTGCCGGGCATGGCCAACCACTTCTACCGCGAACGTGTGGACCAGCACTTGCGCATCGGCATGCGCGCCATCGAGCTGCTGCGCGAACAGGGCTCGACCCAGTTGCACAGCCGCAAGTTGCGCAGTTTCTCGGAAGTCGCGTTCCAGTGACCGGCGGCCGGAGTTTGCTATCAATAATGTAGCTGATCGCCCATGCCCTTAAAGGGCTGGAGGCCCGAAAGGCTTGTCATTGTCGACACGCCCCAGTTCCGCGCGCAGCAGCGGCAGGTGTTGCGGGTAGTCGCGCTGCATGAAGTCGACCAGGCCTTCGCGAACATGGCAGCGCAGGTCCCAGTTGCGGCCCGAGCTGGCCGATGTCACCAGCAGGCGCAGCTGGATGGACCCTTCACCCGCCTCGGTCACCTGCAGCTTGCACAGGCGCTGGTCCCAGTCCGGCGACGACTCGCACAGGCGCTGCGCTTCGGCGCGCAGCGGCGCGATCGGCATGCGGTAATCCACCCACAGGAAGACGGTGCCTATGATGCTGGAGCTGTTGCGGGTCCAGTTCTGGAACGGGTTTTCGATGAACCACTGCAGCGGGATGATCAGGCGGCGCTCGTCCCAGATCTTGAGCACCACATAGGTCCCCGTGATTTCCTCGACGCGGCCCCACTCGCCCTCGACAACCAGCACATCGTCGATACGGATCGGCTGGGCCAGCGCGATCTGCAGCCCCGCAATCAGGTTGCTGAAGATGGGACGCGCCGCAATGCCGACCACCAGCCCGACCACCCCGGCCGAGGCCAGCAGGCTGGCGCCGAACTGGCGCGCGCCGGGAAAGGTCATCAGCATCAGCGCCAGCCCGGCCAGCAGGATCACAAACATCGCGGTGCGCGCCAGCATGCGGGTCTGGGTGTGGATGCGGCGCGCCTGCAGGTTGTCCTCGACATCGACCGGGTGCCGGTCGGTGACGCCGCGCGCCACGCCGCGCACGGCGCGCAGACCCAGCCAGGTCAGGGCCGTGAGCAGCAACAATCCGTTGGCGTGGCGCACACCGCTGATCAGCGGCAGGGCATCCGGCGCGCCCTGCCAGACGGCCTGCAGGGCGATCAGCGGCAGCAGCAGCTGGGCCGGCGCCTTGCAGTGGCTGACCACCGTCGAAGCCACCGGCATGGCGCGGGTGATGCGCTGCAGCACCGCCGAGCCGATGCGGTGCACCAGCAGGGCCAGCACCACGGCGACAAACGCCACCAGCAGCAGCCGCAGCGAGGAGTCGTCCGCCCAGGCCAGCAATTCCATCAGTTCGGGATAACGCATCCCCTCAGGCCACCCGCGGCTTGACCCGGGACGCGGCGAGCTTGGCCTTGTCCCGTGCGGTCCCTACGTCCGCATCAAAGACCAGTGCCACACCCATGCGGCGTTTGACAAAACTTTCGGGCTTGCCGAACAGGCGGATGTCGCTGTTCGGCACACGCAGGGCGTCGGCCACGCCTTCAAACACAATGCCCTGCGCATCGACGCCGCCGTAAATCACGGCGCTGGCGCCCGGGCTCTTGAGCGCGGTATTGACCGGCAGGCCGAGGATGGCACGGGCATGCAGCTCGAACTCGTTTTGCCACTGCGTGCACATGGTCACCATGCCGGTGTCGTGCGGCCGCGGGCTGACCTCGCTGAACCAGACCTCGTCGCCCTTGACAAACAGCTCCACGCCGAACAGGCCCAGGCCGCCCGGCTGGCCGTCATGGCCGATGCCAAGGTTGTCGGTCACGGCCTTGCAGATGTCGCGGCTTTTCTGCAACGCGGCAGCGGCCATGGGCTGCGGCTGCCAGCTCTCCACATAGTCGCCGCTGACCTGCACATGGCCTATCGGTTCGCAGAAATGGGTTTCGATATTGCCATCCGCACCCATCGCGCGGACCGTGAGCTGGGTGATCTCGTAGTCGAAGTCTATAAAGCCTTCGACAATCACCCGGCCATGGCTGACGCGGCCGCCGGCCATGGCGTGGTCCCAGGCTTTTTTGACATCCTCCGGCCCGGCGATCTTGCTCTGGCCCTTGCCGGACGAGCTCATCACCGGCTTGACCACGCAGGGGTAGCCGATCCTGGTATCAATGGCGGCCTGCAGCTCGTCCAGCGAGTCGCAGAACACATACGGGCTGGTCGGCAGGCCCAGGGTTTCGGCCGCCAGGCGGCGGATGCCTTCTCGGTCCATGGTCAGCCGCGCGGCACGCGCGGTGGGCACCACACGCACCACGCCGGCCGCCTCGAGCTCTTCGAGCATGGGCGTGGCAATCGCCTCGATCTCGGGCACCACCAGCTGCGGCCGCTCTTTTTCGATCAATGCCTTGAGCTGCGCCGGGTCACTCATGGTGATGGTGCGCGCATGGTGGGCGACCTGCTGGCCGGGCGCGTTGTCGTAACGGTCGGTGGCAATGGTTTCCACACCCAGGCGCTGCAAGGCGATCAGCACCTCCTTGCCGAGCTCGCCGGAGCCGAGCAGCATCACTTTGGTTGCGTGGGGGGACAGGGGGGTGCCGAAGGTGGTCATGGGTCTGGTGGGAATAAGGAGGAGGCTTGACGGTGTGGCGCGCAGGGCGCCGGCGCAGCCTGACACTTTACTGCACCCGACAAGCCGCACCGCAGTGCAGCGTCTTTTAGCGGCTTGACCCTACAGCCCGGCGGTTTACCGGTTCTGGATGACAATGATTCTCATCGCCACTTGTTGAAAGCCCTTTTTGACGAACCCCGCTCCCCTGCCCGAAGCCGCACCCGCCCCCCGCAAACGCCGGCCGCCGCGCCGGGTCGAGGTCAGCCGCGTCGAGGTCCTGAGCCCGGGCATGCGCCGCATCACCCTGACCGGTGCCGAGCTGGAGGGCTTTGCGCCGGCCGGGCCGGCCAGCTACATCAAGCTGATTTTTCCGGAGCCGGGGCAGACCGAACCGACACGCCCGCTGCCGGACGGACCGCGCGCCGTCTCCATGCGGACCTACACACCGCTGGCGCTGCGGCCCGAAACGCTGGAAGTGGACGTCGATTTTGTGTTGCACGGTGAAGGCCCGGCTTCCACCTGGGCGGCGCAGGCCAGCGTGGGACAGGTCCTGTTCCTGATGGGGCCCGGCCCCGGCTACGCGGTGGATGCGGACGCCAGGCAGCACCTGCTGATTGCCGACGACAGCGCCTTGCCGGCCGTGGAAACCATACTCGCCGCCTTGCCGGCAAGCGCGCGTGCCCAGGTGCTGCTGGAAGTGATCAGTGAGGCGGAGCAACGCCCGCTGCACAGCGCGGCCGCGCTGGACGTCACTTGGCTGCCGCGCGGCGCGGATCACCGCAGCGCAGGTCAGCCGCTCGAAAAGGCCCTGCGCTCCTTGCCACCCCTGCATCCCGACACACGCATCTACCTGGCCTGTGAAGCCGCAGCCATGCGCCGCCTGCGCCAGCTATTGATCGATGAACTCGGTGTGGAGCGCAGCCGGATTGTGGGACGGGGTTACTGGAAGCTGGATGTGGTCAACCATCCAGACCATGACTATGGCGAGGACAGTTAATCTGGGCGTGATCAACGGACTTAGGCATGCTTTGGGGCGCCAACCCATACCAAATCTGATCCGCCAGCTACCAAATTGATAGCGGTACTTGCATCACGCTGCGCCTGTCGCTCGTTGCGGGCAGTAGTTTCAACTCCCCACTCCCCCCCTAGCCCCTCCCTCGCCCCGCTGGGCGATGGAGGGGGACTTCATGTGGCCGCGTGTGCTGCTACCGCGTGCAAACACGACTGTTCGTTGGGATCCCCGTGCAGGAAGCGCTTTGCGCTTCCTGCACTCCGAACTGGGCCCGGTATTCGGTTTCCTCTCCCCCACCCGTCGGGCTGGGCCGAGGAGCGCAGCAAAAAATGGATCAGGGCGAGCGATTGTCTGAGCCGAAGGCGAGTTCGAGCTCGACCCCATTTTTTGCGAGCACCGCAGGTTGCCCCGAAGCGAAGCGCAGGGGACCCAGACCATCGGGTCGCCTTTTCTTTGGTGGGCGGATTCAAGGACCAAGTGCAACACTTCCAAATCCACAGAGGAGTTGCATGACGAGAACATATCGACATTTGAGCGCCGAAGAGCGGGGAGTGGTGATGGGCATGAAGCACCGGGACTGCAGCATCCGGGAGATTGCAAGGGCGCTGGATCGGTCGCCGAGCACGATCTGCAGGGAACTGCATCGCAATGGCTGGCAAAGTGATGCCGATCAGTGCGTCATAGGGCGCCCGCGCATCGCTGGCGGCTACGATGCGCAGCGTGCCGGCAAGCGCGCCCGGCGCGCCCGGCGCGTTCGGCGTGCCGCTTGGCCGACCCGCAAGCTTGACCGCCAAGGCCCCTTGTGGGCCGAGGTCAAGGCGCTCCTGGCGCTCAAGCTTTCGCCTGAGCAGATTGCTGCCAAACTCCGGGAACGTCATCCCGGGCAGACCCAATTGCAAGCTTCACACGAAACCATCTACACCGCGATCTACGCCATGCCCAAGGGCGACTTGCGCCGGGAGCTGACCACGCTGTTGCGCCAGGGGCGCGCTGCACGCAGGCCGCCAAGGCCAGAGCCGAGTCCGGGTGAAGGCCGGCGCGGCTCGTTGCAGGACATTGTGAGTATTCATGTGCGCCCCCCTGAAGCCAACGACAGGTTGGTGCCTGGCCACTGGGAGGGGGACCTGATCAAGGGCAAGGGCAATGCCTCGGCCGTCGGCACCCTGGTGTGCCGCCACACCCTGTTTGCCATGCTGGTCAAGCTCGACGGCAGCAAGGCCATCGACGTGCTCGAAGGGTTCAGGCAGGCGTTTGCCCCGCTGCCACCCGAAATCCGGCAAACACTGACCTATGACCAGGGCAAGGAGATGGCGCTGCACAAACAGCTGGCCGAAGACACGGGATTGAAGATTTACTTCTGCGATCCCCGTAGCCCCTGGCAGCGCGGCATCAATGAGAATACCAATGGCCTGCTACGCCAGTATCTGCCCAAAGGTACGGACCTGAGCGTGTACTCCCAGCGCGAGCTTGACCTCATGGCGTGGGAGCTCAACATCCGGCCACGCAAGACCCTGGGCTGGAAAAGCCCCGCCGAGGTCTTCTTCAACAACAAGGCCATGGCAGAGGCTGGCCTAATTCCGACTGTTGCACTTGGGGTTTGAATCCGCCGTGACTTTCTTTTGGCGAAGCAAAAGAAAGTTACTTGCCGCCGGGCAACCCCCGGCCAACAGAGGCGCATCAACTGCCTGCCGTCGAAGGAGCCAGAGATGGATCCCGGATCAAGTCCGGGATGACATACCGGGCAATCAGCCGCCGGTGACCTCAAACCGCGCCGTCAACTCCCCCAGATTCAATTCGCCCACCACCTCCCCGAGCCGCTGCTGCGCCTGCCGCGTCTTGACGGCGTTCGGCGTGGCCGGGCGGCTGGCGATGATGAGTTCGTTTTTCATCGAATGTTCCCAGCCCACCAGCTCGGTCACCGTCACCTGGTAGCCGTTGGCCTCGAGCTGAAGGCAGCGCAGCACATTGGTGATCTGGCTGCCGAATTCACGCGTGTGCAGCGGGTGCCGCCAGAGTTCGGCCAGCGGGTTTTTCGACAGGCTCAGCGCCTTGTTCTTGCGCAGCACCCCCGCCACCTCGGCCTGGCAACAGGGCACCAGCACCATGTGCCGCGCATGTTTGGCCAGGCCAAAAGCGATGGCGTCATCGGTGGCGGTGTCGCAGGCGTGCAGCGCGGTCACGATGTCGACCTGCGCCGGCAGCTCGGCCGAGGTCGTGGCCTGTTGCACCGACAGCTTCAAGAACGCCATGTGGGTAAAACCCAGGCGCTGCGCGAGTTCGCGCGACTTGTCCACCAGTTCGGCACGGGTTTCAATGCCGTAAATTTTTCCGGCGGGTGGATCGCCCGCATGCGCGACGTTGAAAAACAGGTCGTACAGGATGAAGCCCAGGTAGGACTTGCCGGCGCCGTGGTCGGCCAGCGTGAAGGCTGTGCCGCCGGCGGAAACCTCTTCGAGCAAAGGCGCGATGAACTGGTACAGGTGGTAGACCTGCTTGAGCTTGCGCCGGGTGTCCTGGTTGAGCTTGCCCTCGCGCGTCAGGATGTGCAGCTCCTTCAGCAGCGCTATCGACTGGCCCGGGCGGATTTCCTCAATCACCTGGGCGGGCTGCTCGGGGCGAGGGGTGCTTTTTCTGTGCATGGCCTGAAGTCTAGCGCCGGGGGTCCATTCCTGAATGGTGGGGGTTTGTTATTTATATTGCACACAATTTAATTGCGAGCTATAATTCAGCCATGCCCAACAAGACCGACGCCATGCTCAAGCTGGACAACCAGCTGTGTTTTGCGCTGTACTCCACCTCGCTGGCCATGACCAGGCTGTACAAGCCGCTGCTGGACGAGCTGGGCCTGACCTACCCGCAGTACCTGGCCATGCTGGTGTTGTGGGAGCAGGACGGCCTGATGGTGTCGGAGATCGGCGAGCGCCTGTACCTCGATTCCGGCACGCTGACGCCGCTGCTCAAGCGGCTGGAGGCCTCGGGCCTGATTGCCCGCATCCGCGCGGTCGAGGATGAACGCCGCGTCCACATCACCCTGACTGCCGCGGGCCGCAAGCTCAAGGGTCGCGCCGCAAAAATTCCCGGTTGCATTCTCGAAGCCAGCCAGTGCTCCATTCCCGAACTGACCACCCTGACCCGCCAAATGCAGACCCTGCGCGAGCGGCTGCTGGCCGCGTAAGCCCGCCTCCTCAAGCTTTTCAACCCGCTTCATCCTGAAGCAATCTCCCAAGGAAAAACCATGACCACACTCGACAAAGTCCTGTACACCGCCAAAGCCCACACCACCGGCGGCCGCGACGGCCAGTCCCAAAGTGATGACGGCCGCCTGAACGTGACGCTGAGCTCGCCTGGCACCGCCGGCACCGGCACCAACCCCGAGCAGCTGTTTGCCGCCGGTTATTCCGCCTGTTTCATCGGCGCGATGAAAGCCGTCGCCGGCAAGATGAAAGTTACGCTGCCTGCCGATCTGGCGATCGACGCCGAAGTGGATCTGGGCCCCATCCCCAACGCCTACGGCATCGCCGCGCGCCTGAACGTCAGCCTGCCAGGCATGGACCGCGCCGCAGCGCAGGGCCTGATCGACGCCGCCCACCAGGTCTGCCCCTACTCGAACGCGACCCGCGGCAACATCGACGTGACCATCACCCTGAAGTAAAGCCCCCACGCTGGTCGCTTCGCGTACTGCGCTGCCCCCCAAGGGGGCCGTGCTTGCTCGGGGCGGCCCTTCGCGGCGCACATCACCCGCGCGCTTTCGCTGCGTGTAAAGCGGTCTTCTTGTGAATGCTGTCGCCAAAGCGGCCCACCGGTGTTGAGCCGGCGGGCTTTTTCGCTTATGTTCGGCCGCATGAGCACCACCACCCTCCTCGTCCGAAAAAACCGGTTGACCGACACGCGCCTGCACAGCGCCGAGGCCAGCCCGCTGGCTGACGGCCAGGTTCGGATACATGTCGATGCCTTTGCGCTGACCTCCAACAACATCACCTACGCGGCGTTTGGCGACGCGATGAACTACTGGCAGTTTTTCCCGACTGCAGAAGCAGGCTGGGGCATCATCCCGGTCTGGGGCTTCGGCACCGTGCGGCAGTCGCTGCACCCCGGTGTCGCGGTCGGTGAAAAAATCTACGGCTACTTCCCGATGGCGTCCGAAGCCGTGCTGAGCCCGGCGCGGCTGGACAGCAACGGCTTTTACGACGCCGCGGTACACCGGCGCGAACTGCACCCGGTCTACAACCAGTACCTGCGCTGCAACACCGACCCTTTCTACAGCGCGTCCACCGAAGCGCTGCAGGCGCTGCAGGCGCTGCTGCGGCCGCTGTACATGACCTCCTTCCTGATCGACGACTTCCTCGCCGACAACGACTTTTTCGGCGCGGCCGGCGGCGCCATGCTGCTGTCCAGCGCGTCGAGCAAGACCGCTTACGGCACGGCTTTCCAGCTGGCGCAACGCCCCGGCATCGAGGTCATTGGCCTGACCTCGCCCGGCAATGTGGCCTTCTGCGAAAGCCTGGGCTGTTACAGCCGGGTGTTGACTTATGACCAGCTGGGGCAGATCGCCGCCGACCGCGCCTGCATCTACATCGACTTCGCCGGCAACGCGAAACTGCGCCACGCCATCCACAGCCGCTTTGTGAACCTGGCATACAGCTGCGCCATAGGCGGCACCCACGTTTCCGAACTCGGCGGCGGCAAGGACCTGCCCGGCCCGCGCGCCACGCTGTTTTTTGCGCCGGCGCAGATCAAGAAGCGCAGCGCCGACTGGGGCAGGGAAGGCCTGGGCCAGCGGCTGGTTCAGGCCTGGCAGGCCTTCAGCACACGCGTCGCGCAAGGCCCCGCACCCTGGCTGCAGGTCCAGCAGCATCGGGGCGAGGCCGCGGTGGCCATGGCTTACCAGCAGGTGCTGGCCGGCAAGGGCGACCCGCGCAGCGGACATATTCTCGGGTTCTGACGGGCGCTCCAGCCGCTATTGTTTTTATAGCTGTCAGCCCTTGTCGGTCATGGGCTGGAGGCCTTTTTTATTCACAGACCTGGCGAGAAGCGGGAACAACGACAATGGGGGCATGATTGACGAGTCCCTGACCGACCTGCCCCCGACGGCCATGCCGCCCGAGGCCCTGCACGCCTACGAAAAGCTCACGCCCGACGTGGTGCTGGACGCGCTGGCCAGCGTGGGCCTGCTCGGCGACGGCCGCCTGATGGCGCTGTCGAGTTACGAAAACCGGGTCTACCAGGTGCACCTCGAAACCCCGGCGGGCACGGGTGATGCAGCCGGCGACATCGTGGTCGTCAAGTTCTACCGTCCCGGACGCTGGACCGACCTGCAGATTGTCGAGGAACATGCGTTTGCGGCCGAGCTGATGGCTGCCGAAATCCCGGTGGTCGGCGCGCTCGTCATCGAGGGCCGCACCCTGCATCATTTCAACGGTTTCAGCTTCAGCGTGTCACCGCGCCGCGGCGGCCGCCGGCCCGAGCTGGAGGATTTCAGCGTGCTCGAATGGATAGGCCGTTTCCTCGCGCGCATCCACACCGTCGGCAGCGCCAAGCCTTTCCAGCACCGCCCCGCGCTGGACCTCCAGACCTTCGGCCACGCCAGCCGCGACCTGCTGCTGGCCGGCAACTACCTGCCGCTGGACATGGCCTCGCGCTGGCTCAAGGCCTTCGAGCAGGCCATGCATGTGGCGCAGGCCGTGTTTGAAAGTGTCGGTGACATCCGCACGCTGCGCCTGCACGGCGACTGCCACCCCGGCAACATCCTGTGGACACCCGAGGGACTGCCCGGCGCAGGCCCGCATTTTGTCGATCTGGACGATGCACGCAGCGGACCGGCGGTGCAGGACCTGTGGATGCTGCTGTCGGGTGACCGGCCACAGTGCCTGCGGCAACTCGGCGCGCTGGTCGACGGTTATGAGGAGTTCCGCGAATTCGACCGCCGCGAGCTGGCCCTGATCGAGCCGCTGCGCACCCTGCGCCTGGTGCACTACAGCGCCTGGCTGGCGCAGCGCTGGCACGACCCGATCTTCCCGATCAACTTCCCGTGGTTCGGCTCCAGCGACTACTGGAAAGGCCAGGTCGACATGCTCGAGGAACAAACCGAAGCCATGCAGGAAGCGCCGCTGGTCGCCTAAATTCGAGCCCATGCCGGAAGCCGCCAGCCCGCCAGCCCGTCCGTTGTGGAAGACCTTTGGTCTGTTCCTCGGCCCGCTGGTGCTGACCAACATGCTGCAGGCGCTGTCAGGCACGCTCAACAACATTTATGTCGGGCAGATGCTGGGGGTCGGTGCCCTCGCCGCCGTCGCGAGTTTTTTCCCGCTGCTGCTGTTTTTCATTTCTTTTGTGATCGGCCTGGGCGCTGGCGCCTCGGTGCTGACCGGTCAGGCCTGGGGCGCGAAAGACACCGGCAAGGTGCGCGCCATCGCCGGCAGCGTCCTGTACGCCGGTCTGCTGCTGGGCGTGGCCATCGGCGGGACCGGCATGGCGCTGGCCGAACCCCTGCTGCTGTTGCTGGGCACGCCGGCCGACGTGCTGCCGCAGGCCGTCGCCTATGCACGTGTGATGTTTGCCGCGCTGCCGCTGATGTTTGTCGCGATGCTGGCGGCGGCTGTGTTGCGTGGGGTTGGCGACACCGTCACACCGCTGCTGTCGCTGGGCGTGTCTTCAGCCATCATCCTGGTGCTGACACCGGCACTGATCCAGGGCTGGGCCGGCCTGCCGCGGCTGGGCATCACCGGCGGCGCCTGGGCCACCCTGGTTGCCAGTGCTGCGTCCCTGCTCTGGCTGGGCGCCTACCTGCGCTGGCGCGGGCGCCCGCTGGCGCCCGACCGGGCTTTCTCGCGCCAGATTCGGCTGTCGCCCGATGTGCTCAAACAGGTGGTGCGCCTGGGCTTTCCCACCGGCCTGTTTTTCATCACCGGCTCACTCGCCGACCTGGCGCTGCTGCGCCTGGTCAACGGCTACGGCTCCCATGCCACGGCGGCCTGGGGCGCGGTCAGCCAGGTCATGGCCTATGTGCAGTTCCCGGCCATGTCGATCGCGATTGCGGCTTCGGTGCTGGCGGCGCAGGCCATAGGCGCCGGCCGCCTGCAGCAGATCGATCAGGTGACACGCATCGGGCTGGGCATGAACATCGTGCTGACAGGCGCACTGGCGGTGGGGGTGCTGGTTTTTTCGCGTGCCATTGTCGGCCTGTTCATCACCGATCCGGCCGTGGTCGCGCTGGCCGCCGGCCTGCTGCACATCACGGTCTGGGCCAGCCTGATCTTTGGCCTGGCCAGCGTGTTCACCGCCGTCATGCGCGCCAGCGGGACCGTGCTGGTGCCGACGGTGATTTCACTGGGCTGCCTGGGCCTGCTGCTGTTTCCGCTGGGCTGGGCCTTCAGCGAAGTGTTCGGGCTGCGCGGCATCTGGGCCAGTTACCCGGCCACCTATGCGGTTGCGCTGCTTCTGCAGGCGGCGTATTTCTACGGCGTCTGGAAAAAGCAACCGATACGCAAGCTGGTCTAGGGCCTGTTCAGCGGACCGGATTTTCCAGCGTGCCGATGCCGTCGATCTCGACCCGCACCACGTCGCCGGACTTCAGGTACTTGGGCGGCTTGAACCCGATGCCGACACCCACCGGCGTGCCGGTGGCGATGATGTCACCAGGGTAGAGCGTGATGCCGGCCGACAGGGTTTCGATCAGTTTGGGGATGTCGAAGATCAGGTCGGTGGTGGAAGCATTCTGGCGCTCCTCGCCGTTGACATAACAGCGCACACCGGTTTTGGTGCCGTCGCACTCGTCGGCGCTGACCAGCCACGGGCCCATGGGGCAGAAGGTGTCAAACGATTTGCCCAGCAGCCACTGCTTGTGGCGGCTTTGCCAGTCGCGCGCGGTCACGTCGTTGATGATGGTGTAACCCCAGACATGGGCCATCGCGTCTTTCGCCGCAATGCCCTTGCCGCCGCGGCCGATGATGACGGTCAGCTCGGCTTCGTAGTCGATGGCGTCCGATGCCGTCGGCATCTCGATGGCGGCGCCGGGGCCGACCACCGACTCGGGCACCTTGGTGAAATAAATCGGGTCCGGCGGAATGTCCTCGCCGGCCTTGGCACTGCTGTCGAAGCCGCTGCCGGCGAACTCGCGTGCATGCGCAAAATAATTTTTTCCGACGCAAAAGATGTTGCGGCGGGGCTTGGGCATCGGCGCGATGAGTTGCACATCACTGAGGGCCACCGCCTTCTGCAGGGCCGGCAAGGTTTCGCCGCGCGCCAGCATCTCGATCACCGGCAGGCCGCCCAGTTCACGCTGTGCTTCGGGCAGGTCAAAGGGCTGAACGGACTGGAGGTCGGCGGAGACCAGGCCAACGCCGGGTTGGCCGTTGTGGCGGAAGGCTGCAATTTTCATGGAGGGCTTTCTTGTCTCGTGGCCCGGCTGCGCGCTGAGGGCCGTTGGGTGGATTAGGGATTGCGATGATCCCCAAAATTCAGGCGGATGTTAGCATGCAAACCATGGGCGAGCCCCTTTCCCGCCCAGTGCCGGAACCTCAAAAACAGGAGACAAAAACATGAAACGCAGATCCGTCCTGCTCGCCAGCCTGCTGCTGTCCAGCGCCACCCTGGTGGCCGCCCAAACCGCCTGGCCGACACGCGCCATCACCATGATCGTGCCTTTCCCGCCGGGCGGCCTGGCCGACCTGGTGGCGCGCCCCGTGGCCGAAGCCATGTCGCGCGAACTGGGCCAGCCGGTGGTGATTGAAAACAAGGCCGGCGCCGGCGGCGGCATCGGCATGGGCCTGACCGCCAAGGCCAAGCCCGACGGCTACACCGTGGTGATGGCCTTGTCCTCGCTGACCGTGATTCCCGAAGCCGACGCGGTGCTGGGCCGCACGCCCATGTTTGCACTGAACGACCTGCGTCCGATCGCGCGTTTCACCGCCGACCCGACCGTGCTGGCGGTGCGCGCCGACTCACCGTGGAAAACCGTCAAGGATTTTGTCGAGGACGCGAAAAAGCGCCCGGGCGCGATCAACTACGGCTCTTCGGGCAACTACGGCACCATGCATGTGCCCATGGAAATCCTGTCGCAAAACGCCGGCATCAAGATGACCCATGTGCCTTTCACCGGCGCCGGCCCGGCTGTGGTGGCCTTGCTGGGCGGGCAGATCGATGCGGTGTCTTCCGGGCCCGCCACCGTGCTGCAGCATGTCAAGGCCGGCAAGATCCGCGTGCTGGGCCACTGGGGCACGGCGCAACTGGGCGCACTGCCCGATGCACCCAGCCTGAAAGATGCCGGCTACAACGCCGAATACGCCCAGTGGTCGGGCCTGTTCATTCCGCGCGACACGCCGGAACCGGTCGCGCAACGCCTGCGCGCCGCCGCCAGGGCCGCCGCCCAGGACGCCAAGGTCAAGGAAGTGATCCTCAACGCCGGCAGCCCGGTGCTGTACCAGGATTCGCCGGATTTCGAAAAATACGTCCAGGCTGATTCGCGGCGCATGATAGAGGTCGTCAAACGCATCGGAAAAGTAGAATAAAAAAATCGGGGCCTGAGGGCCCCGGTTCACTGGAGACAGCCATGGGTTTCAAACATGTGATTGCGCTGGGCCTCGGTCTCGCCGCAGCGGCACTGAGCGCGCCGGCCCTGGCGCAGGCCTGGCCGGCCAAGCCGGTCCGGATCATCGTGCCCTTCGCCGCGGGCGGGCCGGCCGACAACTACGCACGTTTCATCGCGCAGCGCCTGCAGGACGCGATGGGCCAGTCCTTCGTGGTGGACAACCGGCCGGGGGGCGGCTCCATCATCGGCACCGACATGGCGGCCAAGTCCGCGCCAGACGGCTACACCCTGCTGATGATGTCGAACACGCACACCGTCAACGAAACCCTGATTCCCACCAAGCCCTTCCAGCTGATGCGCGACTTTGTCGCGGTGGCGCCCGTCAACTACTCGGACCTGGTGCTGGTGGCGCACCCCGGCCTCGCAGCCGGAAACCTCAAGGAACTGTTGCAGCAGGCCAAAGCCCGCCCCGGCAAGTTCAACTACGCCTCGTCCGGCCCCGGTACGCCTTATCACATGGCCGGTGAACTGTTCAAAAGCATGGCTGGCGTCTACCTGGTGCACATTCCCTACCGCGGCAGTTCGGGCGCGCGCACCGATGTGATCGGCGGCCAGGTCGACGTGATGTTCGACGCCGTCACCACCATGGCCGAGCAGATCAAGGCCGGCAAGGTCAAGGCGCTGGCCACCACCGGCCGCGTGCGCTCCGACGTGTTGCCCGATGTACCGACCATGAACGAAGCCGGTGTGCCGGGCTACGAGGCGACGATCTGGCTGGGTTTGATGGCGCCGCGCGGCACACCCAGGGCCGTGGTCGACAAACTCAATGAGGCCGTGTCAAAAATTGCCGGCCAACCCGAGGTCAGGCAGCTCTGGTCCAGACAGGGTGCCACGCCCATGGTGATGACGCCAGACGCCTTCGACAAATACGCACGCGACGACATCGCCAAGTGGTCGCGTGTGATCAAGACCGCCGGCATCAAGGCCGACTGAAAGACAAGATGCCTACACTTCATTTGCTCAGCGGCGGTGCCGCCAAAGGTCTGGTCACTGCCGTGCAGGACCGTTTTTCCCGGGAAACCGGCATGGCGATCGACGGCCGCTTCGATGCCGTCGGCAAGATGAAAGACCAGTTGCTGGCCGGCGCGCCCTGCGATGTGGTCATCCTGACCAGCGCCCTGATCACCCAGCTGACCGAGAGTTGCGATGTCACCGCCGGCAGCGCGCGGCCGCTGGGTCTGGTCAAGACCGGCATCGCCGTGAAACAGGGCGCCAGCGTCCCGTCGCTGGCCACGGTGGCGGAACTCCGCCAGGCGCTGCTGGGCGCCGGCGCGATTTATTTTCCCGACCCCGAAAAAGCCACGGCCGGCATCCACTTCATGAAAGTGATGCACCTGCTGGGGGTGGACAAGGAAATGGCCGGTCGTTTGCACCCGCACCCGAACGGCGCGGCCGCGATGCAGGCGCTGGCGCAGTCCAGCGAGCCCAAAGCGATTGGCTGCACGCAGGTCACTGAAATCCTTTTTGCGCCGGGTGTCCAGCTCGCCGCCAACCTGCCGACGGAGTTCGAGCTGGCCACGGTCTACACCGCCGCCGTCAGCAGCCGCGCCGGGCAACCCCGCGCCGCCGCGGCGCTGATAGATATGCTCACCAGCGACGAAGCCGCCGGGCTTCGCAGCGCCGGCGGCTTCGAGCCGCTGCCGGAATAAAGACGCCAAGACCGGCTCAAGCAACCCGAGCGTTGGCACGAACCTGCTCCAGCGTCACGAAGAGCTGTTCGACTTGTGCTGAGCTGAAAAGCGCATCCGGTCCCTGCGGTGCGTAAGACGTGAAAGGCGGCTCGTAAAGCAATGCCACGTCCATCACGCCGTTCTCGGTCAGATGCTTGACGATCAAATCGACAAACTCCATCTGGTTGGCGGTCCAGGTCGTGTTGTGCAGAAAACCTGCAAGTGCTGTTGTTGCAGCTTCGCGATCCAGCCCAACCAGGGACCGTACAAATAACCCAAGCCCCTGAGACTCGGTACTGGCCTTTTGCAACTCTTGCGAAGTACCCGTCCCGCTTTCCAGCAACATTCGCTCCAGTTCGGATAGATCGGCTTCTGTCAAAGGCAGATTCCGGCGCAACTTGTGCAGAGCAACATGGCTTTCGTGCGCCCGCAGGAAAACCCGGACTTTGGATCGAAAACGCTCGAAATCACCCGCGCTACCACCAATGGGCAGAGTGATCTCCACAGAATCACCCAGCTCATCTTCAAAATCGGTGTACACCACCTTGCGGCGCGTCTTTTCGATCAGCTTGATCAGAATGCGCAGCTTTCGACGGGCTTGCTCCAGCATGGGAACTGTCACGTCTTGCCACCAGTCTTCCCCCGCAATAGCTTCAATCAACAACATCTGTTCTCTTACCGCGGGAATGCTGCCCAGTTCCAGAAGACCTTCAGCGAGATCACGCACCTGCTTCTTCAACCGGTCGAAACCTGTCTCCGCGTTAAGGATGCTGAGCTGGACACGCAACATCAACAGATCAAACCGCTTGGCTTCTTCGTCGTCGTCCCGCAAAGATGTGGGCAAGCCGGAGAGGTGATCGCTAAGCTCTGCGATCTGTCCAACATCTAGGCCGCCCCAGGCTTCCGGCTTGCTCCATGTTTCAACCCAGCGCCGCTTGGGTCTGACTACGAAGTTATCCAGACTCATACCCGCAACCACGGCATGCAACATATCAGCGGTATCACGCCGAATGCCTCGCTCGGTCAACCTGACATCGCCCGCAGGTGTGGGTTCCTCAGTACCTGTACTCTGGACCAATAGCGATCTATCGAGCGCTGCAATGAGCTCAAGCCGGGCATTGAACAGGCGCTGCCCAAGAGATTGGCCCGTCGCACCTTCGGTTGCCGGAAGGTCTTGACCAAAATATTCGAGGTTCTGGCAAAAGTCGAAGACCAGAAAATTCTGTTTGTCCTGCCCTGGTCCGAACAAGTCTTTGCAAAGTCGTGTACCCCGGCCGATCATTTGCCAGAACTTGGTCTTGGACCGCACAATTTTAAAAAAAACAAGGTTCACCACCTCAGGCACATCGATGCCGGTATCCAGCATGTCCACAGAGATCGCAATATGCGGCGACTTGGTCTTCACCGAAAAGTCATCGATCAAGCTCTGCGCATATTCCGTCTTGAAGGTGATCACCCTGGAAAACAACCCGGCGTAGTGCGGATAACTGATGTTGAAGCGCTGCGCAATAAATTCCGCATGGTCGTTGTTCTTGGCGAAGACGATGGTCTTGCCCAGTCTGTCGCCACCCGCCACCTTGTGCCCCTGCTTCATCAAGGTTTCCAGGACCTTGTCCACCGTGTCAGCATTAAACAGCCACTTGTTCACAGCCTCGGCGTTGACTTCGTCGGGCGTGCTGCCCTCATCGTCCCAATCCAGCTCTTCCCATTGCAATTGTTCATCCGGGGACAGCGCGTCATAACGGATGCCCTGCCGCTGAAACTTCAGGGGTACTGACACGGCTTTGGGCGGAACAAGATAACCTTCGGAAATTGCGTCGTCCAGGCCGTAAGCGTCAGTCGGCACCCCGCTTTCCAGATCGAACAGGCTGTAGGTATTGCGGTCGATTTCGTCCTTGGGCGTGGCAGTCAGCCCCACCAGCAAAGCGTCAAAGTACGAAAAGATGGCGCGGTACTTCTGATAAATCGACCGGTGCGCCTCATCCACGATGATGAGGTCGAAGTGACCGATGCCGAAGCGGCGCTGTCCGTTCTGTGCTTCATTGATCAACCCCATCATGGTGGGATAGGTGGAGACGTACACGCGCCCCTCCCCGTTCTTCTCCGTCACGAGGTTGACTGGTGAGCCGTCCGGCAAATGCGCTTTGAAAGCATTCACCGCCTGATTCACCAGCGCCACGCGGTCTGCCAGAAACAGTATGCGTTTGGCCCAGTTGCCACGCATCAACAAGTCGGCTAGCGCAATCACGGTGCGTGTCTTGCCAGCACCGGTGGCCATCACCACCAATGCCTTGCGCTGCATGTCCCGTTCAAAAGTTTCAGCAATGCGGCGGATCGCGCGATGCTGGTAGTGGCGTTCGACAATCACGCCGTCAATCGTGAGGCCGGCCAGCGCCTTGCGCGACTCGCGCCGCTGCACCAGCAGTTGCAGCTCGTCTTTCTTGTGGAAACCCTGAACCGGCCGGGGCGGGTGCTGGGAATCGTCCCAGAACCAGTGCTCATAACCATTGGTGTAATAAATCAGCGGCCGCTGCCCAAACTGCGTTTGCAGGCAGTCTGCATAAAGTTTGGCCTGTTGCTGCCCCACCCGCGAATCGCGCCGCGTGCGTTTCGCTTCCACCACCGCCAGGGGCTTGCCGTCGTCACCCCACAACACATAGTCCACATAACCACGCCCCTGGTTGTTGGGCATGCCTGACACTTCAAACTCACGGTCGCGCGTTTGGTCCAGCGCCCAACCGGCTTCCTTGAGAAGCAGATCGATGTACAGATCCCGGGTCTGCTCTTCGTTGTAGTCGTGAGCATCGGGCAGGGCGTTGTTGATCGCTTTGGCCGCAGCAACTTCAGCCCGTAACCTGAGCAGCTCTTCATCCAGCGACGCCGATTTTTGCTGCGCGGACAACAAGGCAGCATCTTTGGCCGCCAGGTCGTCTGCCAGCTTTTTCAACGCCTCCTGGCTTTGCGCTGATGCCGCCTTTGCCTCTGGCCTTTCGGGGCGCTGAAGGAGCTCTGCACGGAACTGAAGGCCCGCATCGGGCCGTTGGGCGACATTGCGGCCGTAGTGCCGCGCCAGCCAGAAAGCCACTTGGAACAGCTCCCGCAACACCGCGAGGGCATCCTGCGCGCTGACGGGCCGGGTGCTGTGCACAGCGTTATTACCCTGCTTGCGAATCAGGTCCATCTTCGCGTGAAGAGCCGGCCCCACCAGCACCTTGAAACTGGGCTCAAACAGAAAGGCCGACAAGTCAGGCTTGTAGGGCATTTTTAAGGCCCCGCCACGACCGCCTTCCGCTTCGAACAGCCAGATCACCGCCAGCTCCAGCGTCCTGCGCGCATAAAAGCAGGAAGTACGTGCATCATTCAACGCGGCGTGTTCGGCCTTGCCGGCTTCGGCAAACAAGGCAGGCCATTGCGTCTGCAAGAACGAAAAATTGGAGCTTGTCATGTTTTATGCCGTCTCTTTCGTTCTTGTATGGCAGGCGCTCAGGCGTCCGTCATGGATAGCGCATGCGCGCTGTGCATCTCAAACACGGCGGTCATTTTGTCAAGCAACTCAAGCTCACTTGCAGTTGGCGCCAGCTTCTCGATGATGACCGCCTTTGTCTTTTCCCATGCGGGCAACAGGTCTTGCGCCATCTTGCGCAATCCCTTCAATGTTTCAGGCAGGCGAAAGCCGCAGTCCTTGCACAAGGCCTCCCAGGAATGGGCGCCCACCGCATCAAAAGTCTCCTCGTCGCCGATGTACAGCGCCAGACCCGTGTCGCCATAGGCCCGTACGCACAACAGGTCGTAAAACGGCGCCAGGCTGAAACCCTTGCCATCCACCAGCACCGACAAATTTTTGGCATGCGCGTCCGCATTGCCAATCAGGTAATTGAACATGACCCACTGCTGCAGCTTCAGCAAATCGCTGCCGCGGACGGGCAAGGCGCGCAAGGCGGCCACCAGTTTGGGCACACTCACCAAGCCTCCCTGGCGCTCATATTTCCACCCGGAGCCGTGGCCCAGCAACTGACAGCCGTCAAACTGATGCAGGCCCACGATATTTCCCGCCACGTCGCGGCGGTCATAACGCTCGACGATGTACACCGATTCAGGGACGCGCAAGAACCACACGTCATTGACCGGCAGCTTCAACGCCTTCGCCAGTTTCATGCACGCGTATTCATTGAGCGCGCTGGGTTGGTAGCGCACCTGGCGCGTATCCGGCTTGAGGATGTGCGTGGTCGGCGATGTGCCCACGCTTTCAGAGAGCTGGCTGGTGCGTTTGTCAAAACGCAGCCCCATTTTTTCCTGTGCGCCAGCCAGCGACATGGTGGCCTGCTCGTTCGACACCAGCAGCGGTGTCTGGCTGCGGATGCGTTCGCTCAATGTCTCATAGGGAAGCGCGCGGTACTGCTGTTGCAAAGTGGGCTGAGCCCCTTCGGGGAGCAGCGACAAAACACCCGGAAGCTCCTTGCCCAGCAGGCCCAGCAGCTCAAACGGAGAAGGGTCACGCAGCGCCAGTGCCGCGATCACGTCTTCCAGCGCCGTTCCCTCGGGCAACAGGTTCTCGAAGAAGCTGCGGACCAGCGGGCCGGTGTAGCGGGTGCCGACCAGCGCGAATTGAGGCGCCAGCACGTAGCCTCCGGGCTGCTCCAGCCATTGCCGGTCGTATTCAAAAAAATACTCGCCGGCTTCATGACCAAACCAGCCCATGGGCCTGACGCTGGCCCAGACGCGCAAGCGGATCATGACGAAGTCGCTTTTGAAGCTTGGTGATTGGCTTCCGTCTCAACAACGGTTTGCCAGTCCGACAAGGTCATCGTCAAGCCCAAACCCTCCGTGAGCTGCAACAGTTTGATCAGCGAACAGCGGCCTGGATCGCTCTCGGCATCACGAATGAAGGACTCACTCACGTTGCAGACGGCGGCGGCCTGCTCCCGGGACAGGCCCTGAAGCTTGCGCTCGCCCATCAGTGCATCAGCCAGCGCTGGCAGACTCTGAACCTTAACTTGCATTTGACCTCATAAGGTCACTTTACGGCAAATTCTGCGATTTGTCATGTATTTTGACCTCATAAGAACAGTATCTGATTGCCAAGGAGATTCTGTTAGCTAACAGAAGCCGTTAGCAGACAGAAAACTGTTCCTAAGAGAACAGAATATCCCTTGACACACACAATATGACCGAATTTGTTCTTATAAGGTCAACTATGAGTTAAATCTTTTAACTCAGGCACATTCCACGGCAGCCGTGGAATGTGTTGCCTGTCAGTCAAAGAAGCGCCTTTTTGCCGCCTCAGGAAGCATTTCAACAATGTGCTCCAACTGGATGGGCTGATTGCGCGGTGTGCGTTCATAGGCCGAATCGTGCGAAGCCGTCTTGACCTGGTCAAAACTCATGGGTGCCAGGTAACGGATGGCCCAGTCCAGGCTTGCGCGTTCTTCAGCGCTGAGTTTTGCCGGGTCGGCATCCCGCAGCGGAATCAACTCCTTCTCCGTGCGTCGCAACGAAGCACGCAAGGCCTCGTCGTCAAATGCGCTGACCAGCAACTCGCCACTCAACACCTTGGCAGCGTCATAAGCGGCTTGCGGCACCGGCCCCATGGGCAGCGCGCAATGGGTTTCACCGTAAATCAGGCGCCCCTGGTGCTCAAGCTGGTGCTTGTCTGCAAAGTACAGCGCCTTGAGCGATTTGTAGAAATGATGTTCGGGCATGCGCCTGGCCACATAAATCAATGCCTCAAGACCTTTGTCAGCATCCAATTTGCACAGCTCGCTGAAGTCACGCGCCTTGGTGTGAGCGACCTGAACCGGGGAGGTAGATTGGGTCAACTCCCCACTGAACGCCCGCTGCTGCAGGGAGGCAAAGAGTGCATCCAGCTCGGCCAGGGCGGCGCGGTGCGTGGCTTTGAGGGCTTCGATGGCCTGGATGCGGGTGGTGAAGGTTTGTTGGAGGGGAAGCGGAAACACCGGAACTGGGATCGCGCCCAATCCTTCCGTATTGATGTTGTATTGCCCCGCCGATGTCTTGCAACGAGCGCGCAACGCGCGCCGCCCCTCCCCTTCCGACAAGTAATGCTGCAACACTAGTGGCAACAAATTGCCGCCCTTCAATCGAGCACGAATCAAGTACGACGCGTAGATGAACTCAGTCTGCGCGAACGCCGTACTAGCAACTAAGGCCGGCTCGAAAACTGCGCAGCGACCAACATAGTCAGGGTTGCCGTTGGTCCGCACAAAAAGAATGTCGCCAGATAGCAGTCGTAATCGATCAAATTCCGCTGCGTCGACAGCGACCGTCTTCAGCTCATTCAGGTCCAGCGAACCACTTGCGACATTTGGAATCCGCAATGCGGGAAAGCCTGAAGCTCCAGATTTCTCGGAAGTTCCGTAGCGAAACTCGCTGACAAGTTCACCCATCGCGACTCTATTCGCGCTCGTCAAAGCATCGCCAAACATATCGAGAAAGATGGACCGGGTGAGACTGTCGAGTTGGGTCAATGCGGCGCGACGTTGGGCCCGGAGAGTTTCGGCTTGGTCCAGGATGGTGGCAATGCGGCGCTGCGCCTCGATCGGAGGTAATGGGACTTCAATTTCCCGTATCTGCTTCGCAGACAAATGCTTGACTGTCACGAACGAAGTTACATCTTCAATCGACTTCAATGCTGCTGGCAAAAAGTGAAGCAGGTATTCCTCTGAAAGGCGAGGACTACTGGAGCTAATTCTGCAAACCCGTTGATTCAACAACGCCGGGGCAGATCGCCAACGAGCACGGTTGAACTCGCCATCCATGCCAATCAATATCTCACCGGCATTGATCAAGTATTTCGGGTCGTATTCGCCACGGTAGAAAGTACTTGATTGACCGCGTAGAACATCGCGAATTCTGATCAATGCGACGTCACCCTCATCGGAGAACTTGGTGGAATCAAAAGCAAATCCAGAAAGAATCTCGACCAAATCGCCAAGACGAGCAGTTAACGAAGAATTCACGTCAACATCCCCGTTAGCCTTTTCATCCCCCTTGCAATTTCGTCTTCCAGCTTAGCTAGATCAGCCAATATTTCTTTCGGCTCACGATATTGCACTTGGGCATGCACCACTTCCTTATAGCGGTTAATACTCAGGTCATAGCCGCTTGCAGCAATGTCGGCTTTAGGGACACAGAAGCTTTGTGCCGTGCGCCCCCGCTTAAGCTCTGCGCCATCGCGCTGTCCCCACCGGGCCATAACATCCGGCAGGTTGTTCCTCAGATGCTCTTCTTTTGATAGCTGCTTGCACCCACCCCTTATGGGCTGGAGGCCTAATTTGTCCTCAGACAGCAGCGCCTGGCGTTTGTCGTCCAGGCTCCAGCCATCGGCCAACATGTCGTAAAACCAGACATGATCGGTGCCGCCGCTGTTGGTTTTGGTGAAGAACAGAATTGCCGTGCTCACACCCGCATAGGGCTTGAACACGCCGCCGGGCAGGCTGACGATGCCGTCGAGCTTTTGCTCTTCGACCAACATCTTGCGCAGGGTCTTGTGCGCAGTGCTGCTGCCAAACAGCACACCGTCGGGCACGATGACGGCGGCGCGGCCGCCGGGCTTGAGCAGGCGCAGGAAAAGCGCCAGAAACAGCAGCTCGGTCTTTTTGGTCTTGACGGTTTGCAGCAAGTCCTTGGCGACGTTTTCATAGTCCAGGCTGCCGGCAAACGGTGGATTGGCGAGCACCAAGCTGTAGCGGCCTTCTTCGCCACCATGGTCTTGCGCCAGCGAATCGCGGTAAGTGATGGCCGGGTTCTCCACCCCGTGCAACAACATGTTCATGCTGCCGATGCGCAGCATGGTGTTGTCAAAGTCGTAGCCATGGAACATGCCATGGTTGAAGTGTTTGTTCAGCTTGGCGTCATGGAACAGCGCCTCATGGTTCTCACGCAGATACTCCCCTGCCGCCACGAGGTAGCCACAGGTGCCACTGGCCGGATCGCAAATCACGTCCTGCGGTGTGGGCGCGGTCATTTCGACCATCAGCTGGATGATGTGCCTTGGCGTTCGGAACTGGCCGTTCTGCCCGGCGCTGGCAATTTTGCCCAGCATGTATTCGTACAGGTCGCCCTTGGTGTCGCGGTTGTCCATGGGCACCGCGTCCAGCAGATCCACCACCTTGGCCAGCAGGGCAGGCGTCGGAATGGTGAAGCGCGCGTCCTTCATGTGGTGGGCGTAGGTGGATCCTTCGCCAGACCCGCTGACGCTCAGCGTGCGCAGAAACGGAAACACGTGCTCACCGACGATAACGAACATCTCGGACGGTGCTGCGTTCTTGAAGTGGCTCCAACGGAGGGATTCGAACCCCATGCCACGGGCGTCCTTGCCTTCCGGAAAAACGCGGCGCTCCATAGGCCGCTTGAGGCGGGTGGCCTTGTTTTCTTCGAGGGTGTGCAGATCGTCCAGGCGGCGCAGAAAAAGCAGGTAGGTGATCTGCTCGATCACCTCCAGCGGGTTGGCAATGCCTCCCGACCAGAAGGCATTCCAGATTTGGTCAATTTTTGATTTAAGTTCGCCAGTGAGCATGTCTTGAATTTTGTTGGCTTGTGCGCTGCGTGAGGATAGCCGTGACCAGGCTGACCGGCTAGGGTATCCGGAATTGCGCTGATTTTGGCGCTTGCTGTCTAATCCAGCGAGAACTTAACCGGAAGAGGCCATGGAAAAGATCGATCGCCGTCCTGACCTGGACGCCCCATGCGGCAAAAATTTGACCTACCGCTCATTTATTCAGTGCGGCGAAACACAAGCACGAACAAATCTGGCCAACCTGCCCAAGGAACTTGACAGTTACCTGGCGCTTTCGCGGCTGGCCAGCCGCATCCTGGACCCCGTGTGGGACCGATTCGGGCCGGTCAGGCTGACTTATGGGTTCAGTTCGCATGAACTGATCAAGAAAATACCCGACCGAATTGCCCCAGGGCTGGACCAACACGCGGCGCATGAGCGCAACTCGATCGGCAACTTCATCTGCAAACGGCTGGGTGCGGCTTGTGACTTTCACATCCCGGGCCAAGACATGCAGGAAGTGGCAACATGGGTTTTCAGAAACACACCGGTAGACCGTATCTACTTTTATGGATCAGACAAGCCCATCCACGTCAGCTGCTCAGAACAGCCAGCCCACCAGTTTGTGGACATGTTGGTCAACCCCAAGAACAACCGGAGGACGCCCCGCGTGAGGCGGGTCGTCTGGGACACTCAGGTCGATATACTGCCGCGTATCGGCTCGCCGCGCTGCCTGCGAATCGTCTAAAGAAGCAAGGTATTGACCCGCTTCACATAAGCCGCAGGATCATCGGGCATGCCGCCCTCGGCCAGCAGCGCCTGGTCGAACAGGATGTGGGCCAGGTCGTCGAAATGCGCGCTGCCTTCGAGCTTTTGCACCAGCGGATGCTGGGCATTGACCTCCAGGATGGGTTTGACCTCGGGCGCGGCCTGGCCGGCCTGCTTGAGCATGCGGGCCAGCTGTGTGGACATGTCGCCATCCTGCACCACCAGGCAGGCTGGTGAATCGACCAGGCGCGTGGTGGCGCGCACGTCGGTGGCCTTGTCTTTCAGCGCTTCCTTGAGCCTGTCGAGCACGGGCTTGAACTGGGTCTGCGCTTCTTCCGCGGCCTTTTTCTCGTCCTCGTCCTGCAGTTTGCCGAGATCGACCGCACCCTTGGCCACCGATTGCAGCGGTGTGCCGTCGAACTCGTGCAGGTAGTTCAGCGCCCACTCGTCCACACGGTCGGTCATCAAGAGCACCTCGATGCCCTTCTTGCGGAAGATCTCGAGCTGCGGGCTGTTCTTGCCAGCGGCCTGGGTGTCGGCCGTGATGTAATAAATCGCGTCCTGGCCTTCCTTCATGCGCGCCTTGTAGTCGGCCAAGCCGACGCTGACGGTGTCGGTGGTCGAGCTGGCAAAACGCAGCAGCTTGGCAAGGCGCTCGCGGTTGGCAAAATCTTCGCCCAGGCCTTCCTTGAGCACGGCGCCGAACTCGGCGTAGAAGCTGGCAAACTTTTCCGGCTCGTTGGTTGCCAGGTCCTCGATCATGGACAACACACGTTTGGTGCAGCCTTCACGAATCGCCTTGACGGCACGGCTTTCCTGCAGCAGCTCGCGCGAGACATTGAGCGGCAGGTCGGACGAATCGACCACCCCCTTGACGAAACGCAAATAGACCGGCAGCAGCGCCTGCGCATCGTCCATGATGAAGACGCGCTTGACGTAGAGCTTGACACCTGCGGCCTTGTCGCGGTTGAACAGGTCCATCGGCGCCTTGGCCGGGATGTAGAGCAGCTGGGTGTATTCGGTGGAACCTTCGACGCGGTTGTGGGTGCTGGCCAGCGGCGCCTGACTGTCGTAGCTGATCTGCTTGTAGAACTCGTCGTACTGCTCCTGCGTGATGTCTTTTTTGGCACGCGTCCAGAGCGCCGCCGCCTGGTTCACGGTTTCCCATTCGTCGGTGGTGACCATCTCGCCGGGCTGGTCGTTTTCGCCCTCTTTCCACTCTTCCTTGCGCATCAGGATGGGCAGTGAGATGTGGTCGGAGTACTTGCTGATGATGCTTTTGAGCTTCCAGGTGTTGAGGTACTCGCTGGCGTCGTCCTTGAGGTGCAGGATGACACTGGTGCCGCGTTCGGCACGCTCCATTGTCTCGACCTCGAAATCGCCGGTGCCGGCACTGCTCCAGCGCACGCCCTCCGCGGCCGGCAGGCCGGCGCGGCGGCTTTCCACCGTGATCCTGTCGGCGACGATGAAGCCCGAGTAAAAGCCGACCCCGAACTGGCCGATCAGCTGGGCGTCGTTTTTCTGGTCGCCTGACAGTCTGGACATGAAGTCGCGTGTGCCGCTTTTGGCAATCGTGCCCAGGTGCTCGACGGCCTCCTGCTCCGACAGGCCGATGCCGTTGTCGGTGATGGTGATGGTCCTGGCCGCCTTGTCGAAGCTGACGCGAACCTCGAGGTCGGGGGCGTTTTCGTACAGCGCCGCGTTGTTCAGGCCCTCGAAGCGCAGCTTGTCGCAGGCGTCCGAAGCGTTGGAGACCAGTTCGCGCAGGAAGATGTCGGGGTTGGAGTACAGCGAGTGGGTGACCAGCTTGAGCAGCTGGGCGACTTCGGCCTGGAAAGAAAGGGTTTGCTTGCTCATGGTGATGGTGATGGTTTTCTTGAAATCAGGGGATAAGACAAACGCCCCTTGAGCTAGGGGCGTTGGGCGGCTATTTCAAGCCCTGATTATCGCGCCCGGCCGCGATGGGCGGGACCGGCGGAGCGCAGCGGCAGGCAGCGCCCACAAAAAAGCCCGGGACAGACCCGGGCTTGTCAGGAAGAGGCTGCCCTGCAGCCGGCGTTCAGCCGCGGCCGGGGGCGTTTTCACCCAGCGCTGCCGAACGTGTCTGCACAGCCTCGGCACGCACGTCAGCACGGTTGCGCACGCTCGGAGCAGCGGCGGCCACGGCGGTGCTGCCGTCAACCAGCGCACTGGCGGTGACCGGGCCCTGGCGGACCGTGAGCGCCTCGGCGCGGACATCGGCGCGCGACAGGGTGCTCACAGGGCTGACCTGCGGGGTGGAGATGCCGCCATCGGCGCCGGCGGCGAAAGCGTTGACGGAGGCGAAGCTGGCAGCTGCGATCAGGGCGGAAGCGATAAATTTCGTGTTCATGATGGAGAAGTCCTTGTGCAAAGTTGATAAACATTCCGGGCGGGTCGGGCATCCTTGCCACATCCCTTTGCCGGTCTCGGTGAGTCGTTTATTGATTGCGTCTCATCGATGAATCAACTTTAGGCGCCGCCAATTAGGCGGTCATGAGCGAAGTCTTAGCTGGGGATGAGCAAAGCGCTCAGAGCGTTTCGACCCGCGCGATCAGGCCGCTGCGGTCTTCCCGGTTGCGCAGCGTGATGCGCATGCCGCAACGTTGTGCAGCCGCCTGGGCAATCGCCAGGCCCAGCCCGCTGCCGCGTACGTCGCTGCCCGGAACACGGAAGAAGCGGTCGAACACGCGGCCCAGCAGCTCCGGCGGAATGCCCGGGCCGGTGTCGGCCACCTCGATGGCGAGCTTGCCCTGCTGGCTCAGCACACGCACATCGACCACCCCGCCTTCCGGCGAGTAGCGCAGCGCGTTTTCGATCATGTTGTCGACCACGCTGCGCAGGTCGGCGCTGGAACAGCTCAGCATGGCGGCTTCCACCAGCACGCCGGCGGTTTCCAGTCCCAGGTCGATGCCGCGCTGGTCGGCCAGCGCGATCAGCGTGTTGATGCTCTCGTGCAGCACCTGGTGCACATTGACCGGGCTGCGCGTGGATTCGGGCGCGGACTCCTGGCGCGACAGCCGCAGCAACTGGTCCACCAGCCGCTGGGCCCGCAACACGCCGGCCTCGAGCTGGGCGAAACGCTGGGCCGGCGCACCGGCCGCAAAGTCGCCGCGAAGGTTCTCCAGTTGCAGGCTCACCGCCGTGATCGGTGTGCGCAACTCGTGCGCCGCGTCCTGCACAAAACGGCGCTGCGTGGCAAAGGCATCACGCAAGCGCGTCAGCAGACTGTTGAAGGAATGCACCAGCGGGGCAATTTCGCTCGGCACCCGGTCCAGCGGCAGCTCGGTGATGCTGTGTTCGTCCTGCGCCGAGGCCTGGCGCGCGATGTCGGCGATGGCACGGGACATCATGCCTGCGACGCCCCAGAGAATGAAGGCCGACAGCGGCAACAGCACCAGCACCGGCAGGATGGCGACACCGACCCGCTCGGCCGCCAGGTGCCTGCGAAAGTCTCCGCTTTGCAGCACCTGAACACGGCGCGGCCCGCTCGCCTCATTCGTGCCCGTGGTGTACACGCGCCAGGGCGTACCATCGGCCCGAACACTGTGAAAGCCGGCACCCGGCTGCAGCTGCGCGGGCATATCGGGCCACGAGTTGGAGCGGACCTGGCCGGCGGCATCGAACACCTGCACCACGTAGCTGCCCCACTTGTGCACCCGTTCGCCTGTCAGCGGCGGCAGCATCACGTCCTGGCCCTGCGTCACGATGGATTCGCCCAGCAACTGCATCTGGTCATCCATGAAGGTGTTCACCATGCGGTTGTAGCTCCAGTAGGCGAAGCCGGCTGATGCAGCGCCCACCAGGAGAAACACCGGCAGCAGCCACAGCAGCAGCGCGCGGCGCAGCGAGCACAGGCGGCCTGCGGGAAAAACGTGAATCATCATGTGCCGTCTCCGGTGGAAGATGCGGGTGTTCCCGCAGGGGCCGTGGCGGTAATGCGCCAGCCCAGGCCGCGCACATTGCGGATCACGTCCGCGCCGAGCTTTTTGCGCATGCCGTGGATCAGCACGTCCACCGCATTGCTCATGACTTCCTCGCCCCAGCCGTAGATGCGGTTTTCAAGCTGGTCGCGCGACAGGATGGCGCCGGGCCGCTCCAGCAGCGCATGCAGCAGCGCGTACTCGCGCGCGGACAGCGCCGAGGCTTCGCCGTTGACCAGCACCTCGCGGGTTGTCAGGTCCAGCTTGACCGCCTCGTTGCCGATCACCGAATGCGCGCTGCCGTCACGGCGCCGGATGATGGCGCGCATGCGCGCCAGCAACTCGCCGAATTCATAAGGCTTGACCAGGTAGTCGTCGGCGCCCAGGTCCAGCCCGCCGATGCGGTCCTGCAGACCGTCGCGCGCGGTCAGCACCAGCACCGGCGTCGCGTCGCCGCGGGTTCTCGCCTGGCGCAACACCTCCATGCCGTCACGCTTGGGCAGGCCCAGGTCCAGCAGCACGCAGGCGTAGTTGCCGTCGGCCAGCGCGCTTTGCGCCAGCAGGCCGTCGCGCACCCAGTCCACCGACCAGCCATGGGTTTCCAGCGCCTGCTGCAGGCTGCGGCCAATCATGTCGTCGTCCTCGACCAGCAGCACACGCATCAGACGCTCCGTTGCTGCGGCCGCGAGCCGTCCCAGCGCGCCTGCTGGCGGGCCGCGGCCAGCAGCAGGGCGCCGGCGCAAAGCAGCGCGCTCATGCCGGCAAGGTTCAGGTACAGGGCGGTGCGGGTGCCGAAATCCGGCGTGGCCAGCGCGATGCCGACAAAACCGGCCTGGCTCAGCAGGCCCGCCACCACCACGGCCGGACGTATCCCGCGGAACAGGGCCGCGCCCAGCAAGGCCGCGGCCAGCACGGCGATCAGGAACTGGTGGTGCAGCAGCAAGGCCCCCTCGGCAGGCGGCAAGGCCCACAACACGAGTGCGGCGATCAGGCCGACGGCGAACAAAATGGCGCGGGCAAGGTGTTCAGGCAAGGTGTCCATGGCGGGCAGGGATGAGATGGTGGAAGCTGTATCTTGACCCGGCTCAATTAGCTCCGCGTTAGGAATCAGAGCTGCGCCTGGGCCCGCGTTCAGGCCAGCCAGCGCAGCACTTGCGCCGCCACCTGCGGGCTGTGCATCAGCGCGATATGGCCGGTGTCCGCCGCCATGTATTGCCGCTCGGCGGGAAAGCCCAGGCTGCGCGCCGCATCGGCATGCCGGCCCAGCGCACTGGCCACCGGCACCAGCCCGTCACCCAGCGCCGCATCCAGCCCGGGAACACTGCCAGCGGCAGGCACGGCCCCCAGCGTTGCCGCCACCGCAAAACAGGCCACACCCTGCGGCAGCGGTACCGGCTGCCGTCCGTCGGGGCCGGCGGCAAAGCGGTCGGCGTCCTGCCAGTCGGCGGGCAGCACATGGCCGTAACGCAGGTCGGTGATGCCGGCGCTGCGCAGCTGGCCGATGGCCGCGAAGGGGCGCGTGACCGGGTTGCCGCCGAGCACCGTGTCGACCCAGTTGCCGAGTTTTTCGAGGGGTGCGCCGTGGTGCGGCGTGCCCAGGCACACCAGGTGTTTGAGCTGTTGCGGCCACTTGAGGCCGGTGGAGGCGGCGCTGTGGCAGGCGGCGCGCGCCACCAGCCCGCCCATGCTGTGGGTCAGCAGGCTCAGACTCTCCACCGGCTGCGGCCAGGCCTGAACCAGTTGTTCGAGCAGCGTGGCCAGTTGCCCGCCGTTGACGGAGGTGTGCAGGCCGGTGTTGTAGTGCAGGTAGACCGGGGTGTAGCCCAGCGCCTGCGCCAGCTGTTCGCCGAGGTCAGGGCGGCCCGGCGCGGCGCGCCATTGCAGGTCATTCATGCACAGGCCGTGCACCAGCACGAGGATTTTCCCGGTGGCCGCCGGCAGGCGCTGCGCGAGCGCCGCCCTGTCCATCGGCAGGCTCAGGCCGTCCCGCCGCAAACCCATGGTGATGGCCAGCGGGTTGCCGCTGTCCTCCAGCTGGTCGCCCAGCACCCCGTTCAGTGCCGACAACATGGCTTCACGTTGCGGCGACGAGGCTTTGGCCGCCATGCGCGGCGCGGCGCGCGACAACACCGAGTCCACAGCGCCGCCGGCCAGCCGTGTCACGCCTCGTATGCCGCCGTAGACCAGACCGGTGATGCCGGTTTTGCGCACCCCCGACGCGCCCGCCTCGCGGTCCACAAACTTCTGCCCGGCCTTGCCGAAAGGGGCCGCGACCGCCTTGTAGACATTGCCCTGGACTTTTTCGGCAATGTCCGTCACGCCCAGGGTACCGCGGGTGGCGAGTTGCGCCAGCCCCTGGATGTCGGACAGGTGCAGCCAGCCGGGCAGGCGCAGCCGCGCAGGGGACAGACGGTCGGTGGTGAGCGGTGGTTTCGCAACAGGCATGGGCTGATTGTGGCGCGATTGATGCACCGCAGCGCCGTTTTGCGGCCGTCACCCCGAATTTTGAGTCAAATCGGGCTTCAGCCCATGTCAGACAAGGGCAATCAGCTATGAATTCAATAGCAAACAGCGGCCCGTGGCGGTGTCGGCTAGAAGCGTTCGTGCGGGGCCAGGTAGCGCCATTGCCCCACCGGCAGGTGACCGAGGTTGACCATGCCGATGCGCACGCGCTTGAGCCCGGTCACAAACAGCCCGACCTGCTCGCACATGCGGCGGATCTGGCGCTTTTTGCCTTCTTTCAGCACAAAACGCAGCTGCTCGGGGTTTTGCCACTCGACACGCGCCGGCCGCAGCGGCTCGCCGTCCAGGCTCAGGCCGTGGCACAACAGGGCCAGCTTTTCGGGCGGAAACACCGCCTGCACATTGGCGGTTTCGGCGCCGTAACTGACGCGCACCAGGTATTCCTTCTCGACCTGCGAGTCCTCGCCGATCAGATGCCGCGCCACGCGGCCGTCCTGCGTCAGCACCAGCAGGCCGATCGAGTCGATGTCGAGACGGCCCGCCGGCGCCAGGCCGCGCAGCTGCTCATGGCCCCAGCGCATGCGGCTGTTGCACTCGCGCCAGCGGTTCTGCGGCTGCACCAGCGCCACGGCCGGCTCGTGGCCGTCTTCGGCCTGGCCGCTGACATAACCGACCGGCTTGTTGATCAGGATGGTGACCTGCTGGCGCTGCTGCTGCTCGGCCTCGCGCGCCACCTCGATGCGCGCATTGAGCGCCACCGGCTGGCCCATCACGGCTGGCGCGCCGTTGACACGCACCCAGCCGCGGGCGATCCAGTCGTCGGCCTCGCGGCGCGAACACAGGCCGAGCTCGGCCATGCGTTTGTTCAGGCGCACGGTGCTGCCGGTGGACGGCGCGGCGCCGGCCGAATCGGCGGCGCGGATGCGTGTGGCGGCGGGTTTGGGCGGTGGGGATGAAGGCTGGTCTGGCATGGATTTACTATCTATTTTATAGCGGCTTGTGCCCGCCATTCGTGGGCTGAAGCCCGTTTTTATGCACAAAGACACTGGAGCGCAACGCCGCCAGGTCAAGCACGCGCAGGCCGCCGTATTCGATGCGTATGGTGCCCTGCGCCTGCAGGCTGGCCAGCGCCTCGTTGACGCGCTGGCGCGACAGCCCGACCAGGTAAGCCATCTCCTGCTGGGTGATGCGCAGGATCTCGCCGACGCCCGGATACAGCACCGGGTTGAACAGCGCCGCCAGGCTGCGCGCCACCCGCAGGTCGGGGTTGTTCATGCGGTCGATCTCGCGCGCGGCGATGAACTGGCCGAGCCGCTCGTTGAGCTGGTTCATCACAAAGCGGTTGAAGCCGATGGAGTGATCGAGCAGCCAGTGGAAGGTGTCCACCGGCAGGCCGGCCACCACACTTTTGCGCAGTGCCTGGATGTTGTAACGGTAGGGCTCGCGCTTGAGCGCCGTGCCCTCGCCGAACCAGCCGCCCGGCGGCACGCCGGTGAAGGTCATGGTCATGCCCTGGGCGTTGTCGGCGCTCATCTTGAGCAGGCCTTCGACCACGCCGAACCAGTAGGTGACCGGCTTGCCGACGCGGCAGACATAGTCGCCCGGCAAGGCGTCGCCGACGATCAGGCTGGCCACCGCCTGTTCGCGCTCGGCCGGCAGCAGCAGGCCCAGCCAGGGAATGCCGGCCAGTTCGGCCGCATCGGGGGCACGGCGGCGTTTGTGCAGCGGAGGTTCGGTACTCATGGGCTCAGGACTGGTGAAAACGGGATGCGGGAAAGTCCGGGGAGGGGTGTCCCCTAAATTGTCGTCCAAACGACAACATGACGTCAAACCCGGGCCTAGGATGCATTCATGCAAAGAGGCTTCCTGCCCGATGGAAGTCACCAGATGCTGGAGACAGGTAACGAATGTTGACGACTTTCCCCCGACTGCTGCTCAAACATGCTGCCGAGCGCCCCGAGGCGCCAGCCATGCGCGAAAAGGAATACGGCATCTGGCAGGCGCACAGCTGGGCCGGCATGGCCACGCTGGTGGAACACATTGCCTGCGGCCTGCATCAGGCCGGATTGCGGCGCGGCGAACACATGGTGGTCATAGGCGCGAACCGTCCCCGCCTGTACGCCACCATGCTGGCCGCGCAGTCGCTGGGCGCGATTGCCGTGCCCTTGTACCAGGACGCGGTGGGCGCCGAATGTGTGTTTCCCATCACCAATGCCGAGGTGCGTTTTGCCATGGTCGAGGACCAGGAGCAGGTCGACAAGCTGCTGGAGATCCGCAGCCAGTGCCCGCAACTGGCCCACATCATTTTTGACGACCCACGCGGCCTGCGCAATTACAGCGAGCCCGGCCTGGTCGCGCTGGACGCGCTGATGGCCTCGGGGCAGGCTTTCGCCGGCCAGCAACCGGATTTCTTCCGCGCCGAAATTGAAAAAGCCCAGCCCGACGACGTGGCCGCGATGTTTTTCACCTCCGGCACCACCGGCAACCCCAAGGGCGTGGTGCATACCCACCTGACCCTGCTGGACCGCGCGCAGGCCGGCGCCGAATTCGACAAGCTGACCAGCAGCGAGGAAGTGCTGGCTTACCTGCCGCCGGCCTGGATCGGCCAGAACATCTTTTCGTATGCGCAATGGCTGGCCTGCGGCTACGTGGTCAACTGCCCCGAAAACGCCAGCACGGTCACCATCGACCTCAAGGAGGTCGGCCCGACTTACTACTTCGCACCGCCGCGGGTGTTCGAAGGCCTGCTGACCAGCGTGATGATCCGCATGGAAGACGCGGGCGCGCTCAAGCGGCGGATGTTCCACTTTTTCATGGGCGTGGCCAAACGCGTCGGGCCGGCGCTCATGGACGGCCAGCCGGTGGGCGCCGCAGGCCGCCTGCTCTACGCGCTGGGCCAGGTCATGGCGTACGGCCCGCTGCGCAACAACCTGGGCTTTTCGCGCGTGCGGGTGGCCTACACCGCCGGCGAGGCCATCGGCCCGGACCTGTTCACCTTTTACCGCTCCATCGGCATCAACCTCAAGCAGCTTTACGGCTCGACCGAAACCGCGGTGTTTGTCTGCCTGCAGCCGGACAACCAGGCGCGCGCCGATACCGTCGGCGTGCCGATCAAGGGCGTGCAGATCAAGGTGGCCGACAACGGCGAGATCCTGGTCAAGTCGGCCGGCCTGCTCAAGGGCTATTACAAGAACCCCGAGGCCACGGCCGAGGTGCTGACCGCCGACGGCTGGTACCACACCAGCGATGCCGGCTTCCTCGATGCCGCCGGCCACCTGAAGATCATCGACCGGGTCAAGGACGTGGGCCGCATCCGCGGCGGCGCCAACGACGGCGCGATGTTTGCGCCCAAGTATGTGGAAAACAAGCTCAAGTTTTTCCCGCACATCAAGGAAGTCGTGGCCTACGGCGACGGCCGCGAAAAGGTCTGCGTGATGCTCAACATTGACTTCGACGCCGTCGGCAACTGGGCCGAGCGCCGCAACCTGCCTTATGCCGGCTACACCGACCTGGCGCAAAAGCCGGAGGTGTACCAGCTCATCAAGGAATGTGTGGAAAAGGTCAATGCCGACCTCAGCGCCGATGCACTGCTGGCCGGCTCGCAGATCAGCCGCTTCCTGGTGCTGCACAAGGAACTCGACGCCGACGATGGCGAGCTGACGCGGACCAACAAGGTCAGGCGCGGCTTCATCGCCGACAAATACCAGCCGCTGGTCGATGCACTCTACAGCGACCGCACCGAGCAGTTCATTGAAACCGTGGTCAAGTTCGAGGACGGCCGCAGCGGCAGCGTCAGTGCGACGCTGAAAATTTCCGATGCGCAGACTTTTGCACCTGTGAAGGCGGCAGCATGAACAACAAAATCTCAAACTGCAGCATCGGCCGCCGCGCCGGGCCGCCCCAAGCAAGGCCAGCCCCCTCGGGGGGCAGCGCAGTACGCGTAGCGACAAGCGTGGGGGCCCATTCAGCATGAGCAAGAAGATCGGCGACGTCATCCTCGACGTCAACAACATCAGCCTGAGCTTTGGCGGCGTCAAGGCGCTGGCGGACATTTCCTTCAATGTGAAGGAACACGAAATCCGCGCCATCATCGGCCCCAACGGCGCCGGCAAAAGCTCCATGCTCAACTGCATCAACGGCGTCTACACGCCGCAGCAGGGCTCCATCACCTTCCGCGGCCAGACCTTCAAACACATGAACAGCCACCAGGTGGCGGTCATGGGTGTGGCGCGCACCTTCCAGAACCTCGCGCTGTTCAAGGGCATGAGTGTGCTCGACAACATCATGACGGGCCGCAACCTCAAGATCAAAAGCAATCTGCTGCTGCAGGCGCTGCGCATCGGCCCGGCGCAGAAGGAAGAGTTCCAGCACCGCGAGGCGGTCGAAAAAATCATCGACTTCCTGGAAATCCAGGCTTACCGCAAGACACCGGTCGGCCAGCTGCCCTACGGCCTGCAAAAACGTGTGGACCTGGGCCGTGCGCTGGCCATGGAGCCGCAGGTGCTGCTGCTCGACGAACCCATGGCCGGCATGAACGTCGAGGAAAAACAGGACATGTGCCGCTTTGTGCTCGATGTCAACGACGAGTTCGGCACCACCGTGGTCCTGATCGAACACGACATGGGCGTGGTGATGGATATCTCCGACCGCGTGGTGGTGCTCGACTACGGCAAGAAGATCGGCGATGGCACGCCCGACGAAGTCCGCAACAACCCGGACGTGATCAAGGCGTATCTAGGAACGAGTCACTAATCATGCACAGCGACATTCACACAGAACGGACTTCTTCCAGCGGCCGCGATGGAACCGGCTTTGCCGGGCCGTATGCGGCGTCCCCTGGAAGGGGACAGGCGGCTACGCGCAGCGAGTCCGCAACAGGGGTGAGGTAAATCCATATGGCATTTTTTCTTGAGACACTTCTTGGCGGCCTGATGGTCGGCATGTTGTATTCGCTGGTGGCGCTGGGCTTTGTGCTGATCTTCAAGGCATCCGGCGTCTTCAACTTCGCGCAGGGCGCGATGGTGCTGTTTGCCGCGCTGGCCATGGCACGCCTGGCCGAATGGATTCCGCAATGGACCGGCATCGAGTCGAAATGGCTGGGCAACATCCTGGCTTTTGTGGTCGCCGGCTTCTTGATGTTTGCCGTGGCCTGGCTGATCGAACGCCTGGTGCTGCGGCACCTGGTGAACCAGGAAGCCGCCACGCTGCTGATGGCCACCCTGGGCATCGCCTACTTCCTCGACGGCCTGGGCCAGACCATCTTCGGCAGCAACGTCTACAACCTCGACATCGGCATGCCCAAGGAGCCGATTTTTGTGCTCGACTCGGTGTTCCCCGGCGGCCTGCTGATCAACAAGGAAGACCTGATCGCCGCGGCGATTGCCACCGGGCTGGTGGCGCTGCTGAGCCTGTTCTTCCAGAAAACCGCGACCGGCCGCGCCCTGCGCGCCGTGGCCGACGACCATCAGGCGGCGCAGTCCATCGGCATCCCGCTGAACCGCATCTGGGTCATCGTCTGGTGCGTGGCCGGCGTGGTGGCGCTGGTCGCCGGCATGATCTGGGGCAGCAAGCTTGGCGTGCAGTTTTCACTGACCACCCTCGCACTGCGCGCCCTGCCGGTGGTGATCCTGGGCGGCCTGACCTCGGTGCCCGGCGCCATCATCGGCGGCCTGATCATCGGCGTTGGCGAAAAACTCTCGGAAGTGTTCCTCGGTCCCTATGTCGGCGGTGGCATCGAGATCTGGTTTGCCTATGTGCTGGCCCTGGTGTTCCTGCTGTTCCGTCCACAAGGATTGTTCGGTGAAAAGATCATCGATCGCGTATGAAGTACACGGTCAACACGCTCGCGGGTTCTTCGCCGGATACAGCGAAGGATTATTTTTCGGTGAAGGCTCACTTGCGCAGCAAGTTAAGCGCGGCGTGCCGTCACCAAAAGATCATTGCGACGAAGACTCACTTTGCGCAGCAAAGTTAAGCGCAGCGTGTCGTAGCTAAAAGATCAACGAGATACCTACCAAATGTTCTACAGAGAAAACGGCCAATTCAAGACCAGCTACCGGGCAGATCAGCAGATCTTCCCGATCGTGCAGGACCGTATCGCCATCGCGCTGCTGCTCGCCGTGGCTTTTATCGCCGTGCCGCTGCTGGCCAGCGACTACCTGATGCGCGCCATCCTGATCCCCTTCCTGATCTTTTCGCTGGCGGCGGTCGGCGTGAACATCCTGGTCGGTTACTGCGGGCAGATCTCGCTGGGTTCCGGCGCCTTCATGGCCGTCGGCGCGTACGGCGCCTACAACTTTTTCGTACGCGTCCCGGGCATGCCGCTGATCCCCGCGCTGATCCTGGGGGGCCTGTGCGCCATGGCCTTCGGCATCCTGTTCGGCCTGCCCAGCCTGCGTGTGCGCGGTCTCTACCTCGCGGTGGCCACCCTGGCCGCGCAGTTCTTCTCCGACTGGATGTTCCTGCGCATCAAGTGGTTCACCATGGACACGCCCTCGGGTTCGGTCGCCGTGTCCAACCTGCAGGTCTTCGGCCTGCCGCTCGAAAGTGCCGCCAGCAAGTATCTGTTCTGCCTGGCCATCCTTGCGGTGGTGGCATTGATGGCCAAGAACCTGGTGCGTGGCGCGATCGGGCGCGAATGGATGGCGATCCGCGACATGGATGTGGCGGCGGCCGTGATCGGCATACGCCCGATGTACGCCAAGCTCAGCGCCTTCGCGGTCAGCTCCTTCATCATCGGCGTGGCCGGCGCCTTGTGGGCCTTTGTGTACCTGGGCGCCTGGGAACCTTCGGCCTTCTCGGTGGACTATTCGTTCCGGCTGCTGTTCATGGTGATCATCGGCGGGCTCGGCTCCATCATGGGCGCCTTCTTCGGCGCCGCCTTCATCACCATCCTGCCGATTGCGTTGAACCAGTTTCTGCCGTTTGCAGCCGGCCTGCTGGGCATCAGCATCACCACCACGGCGGTCTCGCATGCCGAGCTGATGGTGTTCGGCGGACTGATCGTCTGGTTCCTGATCGTCGAACCGCACGGCCTGGCCAAGCTGTGGTCCACCGGCAAGCAGAAGATGCGGCTCTGGCCTTTCCCTCACTGATCACAAAAACTCACCTTTGCCCTTCCCTGGACAACAAACACCTTTTTCCGAGCGCTTGAACTTTTAATCACAGGAGACAACCATGAAACTTCGCAAAATTTTTGTTGCAGCCGCGCTGGCCGCTGTGGGCGCCTCGTCGTTCATGACGACCGCCGCCCATGCCCAGGCCAAGGAACAGTACCTGCCGGTGCTGTCCTACCGCACCGGGCCGTATGCGCCCAACGGCACACCGACGGCCAACGGCATCGTCGATTACTACAAACTCGTCAACGCGCGCGGTGGCATCAACGGCGTCAAGCTGATTTTTGAGGAATGCGAGACCGGCTACGACACCGCCCGCAGCGTGGAGTGTTACGAGCGCCTCAAGGGCAAGAACGGCGGCGCCTCGCTGATCCATCCGTGGTCCACCGGCGCCACCTTCGCGCTGACCGAAAAAGCCCCGACCGACAAGATCCCGCTGATCACCACCGGTTATGGCCGCAGCGAAAGTGCGGACGGCACAATTTTCAAATGGAACTTCCCGCTGCTGGGCACCTACTGGGTGGCGGCCGACGCCATCATCCAGGCCATCGGCAAGAAGGAAGGCGGCATGGACAAGCTCAAGGGCAAGAAAATTGCGCTGGTCTACCACGACAGCCCCTTCGGCAAGGAACCCATCCCGCTGCTGCAGGAACGCGCCGCCATGCACGGCTTTTCGCTGCAGCTGCTGCCCGTGACGGCGCCTGGCGTCGAGCAGAAGGCCACCTGGCTGCAGGTGCGCCAGAGCCGGCCCGACTACACGCTGCTGTGGGGCTGGGGCGTGATGAACTCCACCGCGCTCAAGGAAGCGCAGGCCACCGGTTACCCGCGCGAGAAGATGTACGGCGTGTGGTGGTCGGGTGCCGAGCCTGACGTCAAGGACGTGGGCATGGGCGCCAAGGGCTACAACGCCGTGACGCTGCAGCATGGCACCGACAAAAACGCGCCCATCGTCAAGGAGATCCTCGCCAAGCTGCACGACAAGGGCCAGGGCACCGGTCCCAAGGACGAAGTCGGCGAGACCCTGTACCTGCGCGGCGTGGTCAGCGCGGCCATGGGCATCGAGGGCATTCGTGCGGCACAGGAGCGGTTCGGCAAGGGCAAGGTCATGACCGGCGAGCAGGTGCGCTGGGGCCTGGAAAACCTGAACCTGACACAGGCCAAGCTGGATGCGCTGGGCTTCAAGGGCGTGCTGCGCCCGATCAGCACCTCGTGTGCCGACCATGTGGGCGCAGGAGCGGCCCGCATCCACACCTGGGACGGTACCAAATGGGCGTTCACCACCGACTGGCTGGAAGCCGACCAGCAGATCATCCGCCCGCTGGTGAAAACCACGGCCAGCAAATATGCGGCCGAGAAGAAGCTGTCGCCGCGCACCCCGGCGGATTGCCAGTCCTGATCTGAACCCTCCCCTTCCCCGGCAACGGGGAAGGCCGGCGGCTCCGGCGAGCCGCCAATCGACAGGCCTTCGCCACCGCGCAAGGCCTGTCGATTGGCCAAGAGAAACACATGAACACATCCAACATTGTCCTGAACGTCAACGGCATCGAGGTCATCTACAACCACGTGATCCTGGTGCTCAAGGGCGTGTCCCTGCAGGTGCCGGACGGTCGCATCGTGGCCATCCTGGGCGGCAACGGCGCCGGCAAAACCACCACCCTGCGCGCGGTCTCCAACCTGCTGCGCGGCGAGCGCGGCGAGGTCACCAAGGGTTCCATCGAACTGCGCGGCGAACGCATTGAAAACCTGTCGCCGGCCGACCTGGTGCAGCGCGGCGTGGTGCAGGTCATGGAAGGCCGGCACTGTTTTGCGCACCTGACCATTGAAGAAAACCTGGCCGTGGGCGCCTACACGCGCAAGAGCAAGGCCGAAGTGGCGGCCAACCTCGAGAAGGTCTACACCTACTTCCCGCGCCTGAAAACACGCCGGACCTCGCAGGCCGCCTACACCTCTGGCGGCGAGCAGCAGATGTGCGCGATCGGCCGGGCGCTGATGGCCAACCCCAGCATGGTGCTGCTCGACGAGCCGTCCATGGGCCTGGCGCCGCAGATCGTCGAAGAGGTGTTCGAGATCGTCAAGGACCTGAACCAGAAGGAAAAGGTCACGTTTTTGCTGGCCGAGCAGAACACCAACATGGCACTGAAATATGCCGACTATGGCTACATCATGGAAAGCGGGCGGGTCGTGATGGACGGCGCGGCCGCGGACCTGGCCAGCAACGAGGACGTCAAGGAGTTCTATCTCGGCGTGGGCGGCGGCGAGCGCAAGAGTTTCAAGGACGTCAAGAGTTACAAGCGGCGCAAGCGCTGGCTGGCTTAGACCCCCGCGCTCCGAGGGATGCTGCGCGTGCGGCCCGGCAAAGCCGGCTCCGCGGCCCTTGCTGGCCTGGTTTACGGAATTTTGGAAGATTTCACATGACAACACATTACGACGCCCTGGAAACGCGCCCGCCGGCCGAACGCGAGGCTGCCCTGCTGGCCGCGCTGCCGCAGCAGATCGCCCATGCGCGCACCCGCTCGGCCGCCTTCGCCGAACTGCTGGGCCGGGTCGACGCGCTGGCCGTGGACTCGCGGGCGGCGCTGGCCGACCTGCCGGTGATCCGCAAACATGAGCTGCTCGAGCGCCAGAAGGCCGCGCGTGCGGCTGGCGGTGACGTTTTTGGCGGTTTCAGCGCGCTCGGATTCGGTGCGCGCATGCCGCGCGTTTTTGCCAGTCCCGGCACGATTTACGAGCCGGAAGGCGCGCGCAAGGACTACTGGCGCATGGCCCGCGCGATGTTTGCCGCCGGTTTCCGGCCTGGCGAGCTGATCCACAACAGCTTCAGTTACCACTTTGTACCGGCCGGTTCGATGATGGAAACCGGCGCGCACGCGCTGGGCTGCACCGTGTTCCCCGGCGGCACCGGCCAGACCGAGCAACAGGTGCAGGCCATGCTGGAGTTGCAGCCCGCCGGTTACATCGGCACGCCAAGTTTCCTGAAAATCATTGTCGACAAGGCCCAGGAAATGGGTGTCGCCCTGCCCAGCCTGAAAAAGGCCATGTTCGGTGGCGAGGCCTTCCCGCCCAGCGTGCGCGACTGGTTCCTCGGCCGCGGCATCACCGGCTACCAGTGTTACGCCACCGCCGACCTGGGCCTGATCGCCTACGAGACCGAAGCCCGCGAAGGCCTGGTGCTCGATGAAAACGTGCTGGTCGAAATTGTCCGGCCCGGCACCGGCGACCCGGTGGCCGAGGGCGAGGTCGGCGAACTGGTGGTCACCAGCTTCAATCCCGATTACCCGCTGATCCGCTTCGGCACCGGTGACCTGTCGGCCATGTTGCCCGGCCCCTGCCCGACCGGCCGGACCAACCACCGCATCAAGGGCTGGATGGGCCGTGCCGACCAGACCACCAAGATCCGGGGCATGTTTGTCCATCCCGGCCAGGTGGCCGACATCGCCAGGCGGTTCCCGGAGGTGCTCAAGGCCCGCCTGGTGGTCAGCGGCGAGATGGCCAGCGACAGCATGATCCTGCAGGTCGAGGCCGCGTCCGTGCCCCTGGGCCTTGAACGCCGTATCAGCGAGGCCATCCGGGACATCACCAAGCTGCGCGGCGAGGTGGAACTCAAGGCGCCCGGCAGCCTCCCCAACGACGGGAAGGTGATCGAAGACGCGCGCAGTTACAAGTAGGGCCTCCACGTTCGCGCACTGCGTGTCGCTCTCTGCCCCCGAGGGGGCTGCGGGCCGGCGGAGCCGGACGCGCGGCCCCGGCTTGAAAAAAACTTGGCGCAAGTTGGTGACCAGCAAAGCCCCCGCCTGTCGCGCAGCCCTTTCACGTGCTGAGTGCTTGCCCTTACGTAGTTCCCGCGATGGACAGGCCTCGGTGGCTTTGTAAACTGGGCAAGTCACTCAAAGGAGACTTTTTATGAAACGCCTGCTCGTGCTCGCCCTCGCCGCGACATCCCTGTTTGCCCATGCGCAAACCTATCCCGGCTCCAAGCCGATTTCCATCGTTGTTCCATTTGCAGCCGGCGGCCCGACCGACCGCGTGGCACGTGACCTGGCCGAAGCCATGCGCAAGGCCATGGGCGGCAGCGCCAATTTCGTGGTGGAAAACGTCAACGGTGCCGGCGGCACCATAGGCGCCACCAAGGTCGCCAAGGCCAACCCGGACGGCCATACCCTGCTGCTGCACCACATCGGCATGGCGTCGGCGCCTGCCCTGTACCGCAAACTGCAGTACAAACCGCTGGAAGACTTTGAATATCTCGGCATGATCAATGAAGTGCCGATGACCCTGATCGGCAAGCCCCAGCTCCCGGCCAACACCTACCGCGACTTCGAGAACTACATCAAGGCCAACGCCGGCAAGCTCAATATTGCCCATGCCGGTCTCGGTTCCGCCTCGCACCTGTGCGGTCTGATGTGGCAGTCGGCGATCAACGCCAAGGAAGCCATGACCACCATTCCTTTCGGCGGCACCGGCCCGGCGATGAATGCGCTGGTGGGCGGACAGGTTGACCTGATGTGCGACCAGACCACCAACACCACCGGCCAGATCGAGGCCGGACGGGTCAAGGCATTTGCCGTGACCACCGCCAAGCCGCTGTCCAAGCACAAGCTGCTCAAGGACTATCCGTCGCTCCAGGAAATGGGCCTCAAGGGCTTTGACCTGACCATCTGGCACGGCTTGTATGCCCCCAAAGGCACGCCGCCCGCCGTTCTGGCCCAGCTCAACACGGCCCTCAAGGTCGCGCTGAAAGATGCCGACTTCATGAAGAAGCAGGACGGACTGGGCGCCATCGTGGTGACCGACAAACGTGTGGAGCCGGCGGCCCACAAGGCGTTTGTTGCAGGCGAAATCGCCAAGCTCAAGCCGGTGATCGACGCCGCCAAGCAGTTCGCCGACTGACCCGGTTTTGCGTTCCGACAAGCCGCCCCGCGCAAGCCGGGCGGCTTTTTTGTGTCCGTTGCGCGACGCGTGACCGGGATTGCACCGATGGATCAGGCGGTCACCGGGCGCTAAAGTGGTGCATCACCATCCCGTCTTTGCAGAGGAATCCCATGTCTCCCAATTTCAAGCGAAATCGCCGCCTGACCCTTGCCGGTATTGCAGTAGCAGCTATCAGTTTTATAGCGATGCCGGCCAGCGCCCAGAGCGGCTGGCCGAACAAGCCGGTGCGCATCGTGGTGCCGTTTGCACCCGGTGGAACCACCGACATCCTGGCGCGCGCTGTGGCGCCTGAGCTGGCCAAAGCCTTTGGCCAGCCCTTTGTGGTCGACAACCGCGCCGGCGCCGGCGGCAACGTGGGCGCCGACCTGGTGGCCAAGTCGCCAGCCGATGGTTACACCCTGCTGATGGGCACCGTCGGCACGCACGGCATCAACAAGTCCATCTACGCGAAGATGCCCTTCGATCCGCAAAAGGACTTTGCCCCGATCACGCTGGTGGCCGGCGTGCCCAATGTCATGGTCATGAACACCGAGAAGGCCGCCAAACTGGGCATCAACAGCGTGGCGGATTTTGTCAAGTACGCCAAGGCCAATCCCGGCAAACTCAGCATGGCGTCCAGCGGCAACGGCACCTCCATCCACCTGGCCGGCGAGTTGTTCAAGTCGAAAAACGGGATCTTCATGACGCACATCCCCTACCGCGGCTCCGGCCCGGCCCTGCTGGACATGATTGGCGGCAACGTGGACGTGATGTTCGACAACCTGCCGTCGGCCATGCCGCAGATCAAGGGCGGCAAGCTCAAGGCTTTTGCGGTCACCAGCGCCGAGCGTTCAGCCGCCATGCCCGAGCTGCCGACCGTCGAGGAGGCCGGCAAGCTCAAGGGTTTTGAAGCCAGCAGCTGGTTCGGCTTGCTGGCGCCCGCCGGCACACCGCCAGACATCGTCAACCGCATCCAGCAGGAAGTGGCCAAGGCCCTGGCCACGCCAGCCATCAAGGAAAAAATGCTGGCGCAGGGAGCGATCCCCAGCGGCAACACGCCGCAGCAATTTGCCCAGCTGATCGATTCGGAAATCACCAAGTGGGCGCAGGTCGTCAAGGCCTCCGGCGCCAAGGTCGACTAAGCGAACTCCGCGCCACCAGCGCGGCGAGGCAAACTCTTTCAGGCAGGGGTCGCGGATCTGGTTTTGCCACTCCGCAGGCACAGCGGCCCTTGCGGGGCTGGCGCCCGCGGCTCCGACCCTGCTTGAGCAGGTTTGGACAGGCATCAGAAGCAAGGCCTCTGGCGACCTGCCTGCAAGGTGCAGGGAGCTCTACAGTGAGCGACCGTGGGGGTTCTACTCAGACCCCCCAGACCACCTCATGCCCGGCCTTGTGGTTGCGCTCCAGCATGTCGATAAACGGCATCGCTCGCTGGCGCAGTCCCAGGCCCTCGCCGGGGACCGGTGGCTCCGCATCCTGGTCGTGGGACTCTTCCAGGGCAATTGCGGCCTGCAGGGCGGCGATGGCTGCCGGCATCTGCTCGGGCAGGATGATGCCCTTGGGGCCGGCATCCTTGCCGATGACCTCCAGAACGCGGCGGCCATTGGCTTCCAGCATGATCACATCGCCGGCGGCTTTCGATTTGAATTTGTACAGCATGGATAAGCTCCTGTTTGGATAGTCGCTGTGATTATGCGGCGGCCCTGGACGCAAATCTGTAGGCTGCTTTCCCGTCGCGCGCCATCGCGGTGCAAGCCTGACGCAAAATAGCTGCCTATGCTGAATATCCCGACCGCCCCCAAACCCGCCGTGCAGGCGCTCAGCCAGGATGGACTGCGGCTGCTGTCACCCGCGGAGCTGCTTGCCACCTTGCCGCCGGGCTGGGCGCCGGGCTGGGCTGTGCTGACACCCTCCTGGGATCGTTTGCCCCCGGATGCCCATTTGAAAGATGGTGGTCACTACCGCAAACGCCGGCACAGCTGCTTCATCCAGGACCTCGCCGGTGGCCAGCTGGTGCAGACGCCGCATCGCGCCCACTGGCAACCCACCGACTACAACGCGCTACACGGCGGCTTCGAGCGCTGGTTCGAGCCGGTCGAGGCCGGCGTCAGCGCTGCGCCAGCCTGGACAACCTTGCTGACGGATCTCGGCCGGCTGTTTGCGCAGGTGCGGCCGGTGGAACGCTGGTTCATCGAGGCGCACCAGTTCCGCATCGACACCGCAGGCGGCGTGGGCCGGCCCACACCCGAAGGCGCCCACCGCGACGGCGTGGACTTTGTGGTGGTGATGCTGGTGACCCGCCAGGGCGTCAAGGGCGGCGAAACCCGGGTGTTCGATGCCAACGGGCCACAGGGTTTGCGTTTTGTGATGCAGGAGCCGCTGACCACCCTGCTGCTCGACGATGCCCGCGTGATCCACGAAACCACGCCCATCCTGCCGCTGCAAGCCGGCGCGGTGGACGGCCACCGCGACACCCTGGTGCTGACTTATCGCGCGGGCGGCTTCCAGTCGCCCTAGAAACAGGGCCCAGACGCCTGTCGCTTCCCGTATTGCCGCCGGGGGGCGCTGCAGCTGCCAGGCCGCCCCCGTCAGGGCAGCGTTAACCATGAGGCCCCGGTCCGGAAAAGCGCTTGACGAAAATAGTTTAAACCTAAACAATTAAGATTCGATCAATCATCTGAACGGGTCTTATGCACATCCTTTGCCTGGGCGGCGGCCCCGCCGGCCTGTACTTCGCGTTGCTGATGAAGCTGCAGGACCCGGCCAGCCAGATCACGGTGGTGGAACGTAACCGTCCTTTCGACACCTTTGGCTGGGGCGTGGTGCTGTCCGACCAGACCCTGGACAACCTGCGCGCCGCCGACCCGGTCAGCGCGCAGCTGATCGGTGACGCCTTCAACCACTGGGACGATGTCGAGGTGTTTTTCAAGGGCCGCTCGGTACGCTCGGGCGGCCACGGCTTTTGCGGCATAGGCCGCAAACGTCTGCTCAACATCCTGCAGGACCGCTGCCTGGCGCTCGGCGTCGAGCTGGTGTTCGAAACCGATGTGCAGGATGACCAGGCCATCGCCGCCAAATACCAGGCCGACCTCGTGATCGCCAGCGACGGCCTGAACAGCCGCATCCGCAACCGCTACGCCGACACCTTCAAGCCCGACGTGGACCTGCGCGCCTGCCGCTTTGTCTGGCTGGGCACCCACAAGACCTTCGACGCCTTCACCTTTGCCTTCGAGCAGACCGAACACGGCTGGTTTGCCGCACACGCCTACAAGTTCGACGACAACACCTCGACCTTCATCGTCGAGACGCCCGAGGCGGTCTGGAAGGCCCACGGGCTGGACGCCATGAGCCAGGAAGAAGGCATCGCCTTCTGTGAAAAGCTGTTCGCCAAATACCTCGACGGCAACGCGCTGATGAACAACGCCACCCATGTGCGCGGCTCGGCGATCTGGATCCGCTTTCCGCGTGTGGTCTGCGAGCGCTGGGTGCACCACGCCTCCATCGCCGGCAAAGACGTGCCCATCGTGTTGATGGGTGACGCGGCCCACACCGCGCATTTCTCGATCGGCAGCGGTACCAAGCTGGCACTGGAAGACGCGATCGAACTCACCCAGTGTTTCGCGCAGACGCCGGAGCCGGCGAAAGCGCTGGAAACCTATGAGGCGCTGCGCTCGGTGGAAGTGCTGAAGATACAGAACGCGGCGCGCAATTCCACCGAATGGTTTGAAAACGTCCACCGCTACAGCGGCCTCGATGCGGAACAGTTTTTCTATTCGCTGCTGACCCGCTCACAGCGCATCAGCCACGAAAACCTGCGGGTGCGCGATGCGTCCTGGCTGCGGGGTTATGAGCAGTGGCTGGCTGATGTGACCCGCGCCGCGAAGGGCCGCCCCGAGCAAGCGATGGCCCCCTCGGGGGGCAGCGCAGTACAAGCATTGACAAGCGTGGGGGCGACATCTGCACCGCCGCCAATGCTGCTGCCGCTCAAGGTTCGCGAGCTGACGCTGAAGAACCGAATCGTGGTCTCCCCCATGGCGACCTACAGCGCGATCGATGGCCTGCCCCAGGACTTTCACCTGGTGCACCTGGGCGCGCGCGCGCTGGGCGGCGCAGCCATGGTGTTTGCCGAAATGACCGCGCCCTGCCCGGAAGGCCGCATCACGCCGGGCTGCCCGGGCCTGTGGAACGAAGCGCAGATGCTGGCCTGGAAACGCATCGTCGATTTTGCGCACCGCTCCGGCGAGGGTGTGTCCATGGGCATGCAGCTGGGCCATAGCGGCCCCAAAGGCTCGACCCAGGTCGGCTGGGAGTCGCCCGATGAGCCGCTGCCCTCGGGCAACTGGCCCTTGCTGGCCGCCAGCGCCCTGTCTTATGGCCCGACCAACGCGGTGCCGGCGGCGATGACCCGTGAGGACATGGACCGTATCAAGGCGCAGTTTGTGCAGTCGGCGCAGTATGCGGCCGAGGCTGGCTTTGACTGGCTGGAAATACACTGCGCCCACGGCTACCTGCTGTCGAGCTTCATCACGCCGCTGACCAATCTGCGCACCGATGACTACGGCGGCAGCCTGGAAAACCGCTGCCGCTACCCGCTGGAAGTATTCGAGGCGGTGCGGGCTGTCTGGCCGGCGCACCTGCCCATGAGTGTGCGCATCTCGGCGCATGACTGGGCGCCCGGCGGCAACACCGCCGACGATGCGGTGGCCATCGCGCGCCTGTTCAAGGCCGCCGGCTGCGACTTCATCGACGTATCGTCTGGCCAGACCACACGCGCCGCCAAACCGGTGTATGGCCGCATGTACCAGACGCCGTTTGCCGACCGCATACGCAACGAGGTCGGCATCCAGACGATTGCCGTGGGCGCGATCTCCGAGGTCGATCATGTCAACAGCATCATCGCGGCCGGACGCGCCGACCTGTGCGCCATCGCGCGGCCGCACCTGGCCGACCCGGCCTGGACCCTGCATGAGGCGGCCAAGCTGCAGAGCCGGGATGTGGACTGGCCCAAGCCCTACCTCAGCGGCCGGGACCAGATGTATCGCGAACTTTCAAAGCAAAAACAGGCTTGAGCCCTTATCGGACAAGCGCGATCAGCTATTAAAACAGTAGCAAAGGAGACCGTGATGGACATGGAAGCACGAGGACACCGCGAACACCCCGAGGCATTGCGCCTGTGGCTGCGCCTGCTGACCTGCACGCAGCTGATCGAAAAGCAGGTGCGCGCGCAACTGCGCGAGCAATTCGACACCACCTTGCCGCGGTTTGACCTGATGGCCCAGCTCGAGCGCAACCCTGACGGCCTGAAGATGAACGAGCTGTCGCGCCGCATGATGGTCACCGGCGGCAATGTCACCGGCATCACCGACCAGCTGGTGACCGAAGGCCTGGTCGAACGCGTGGACGTCGAAGGCGACCGCCGCGCCTACCGTGTGCGCCTGACCAGCCGCGGCCGCAAGACCTTTGACGACATGGCGCGCCAGCACGAGGACTGGATTGTCCAGGCCTTCGGCGGCCTGTCAACGCGCGAGATCGAGACCCTGCACAAGCTGCTCGGCAAGGTCAAGCAACACCAGACCGACCTGAACCAGGAAATGGAAAACACATGAAACACTACATCGGTCCCAACAACCCCATGCACGCGCAATTCAATGCGCTGGCTGCGTACGAAGCACGCCACTTCGCGTATGCATTCGCAGACGGCGTGGCGACCCTGACCTTGAACCGGCCTGACCGCAAGAACCCGCTGACCTTCGAATCCTATGCCGAGTTGCGCGACCTGTTCCGCGCCCTCAACAGCGCCACCGACGTCAAGGTGATCGTGCTGACCGGCGCCGGCGGCAATTTCTGCTCCGGTGGCGACGTCCATGAAATCATCGGTCCGCTGACCAAAATGAGCATGCCCGAACTGCTGGAGTTCACACGCATGACGGGTGACCTGGTGAAAGCCATGCGCCTGTGCCCGCAACCTATCGTCGCCGCCATCGACGGCATCTGCGCCGGCGCCGGCGCCATGATGGCGCTGGCCGCCGACATGCGCCTGGGCACGGCGCAGGCCAAAACCGCTTTTCTGTTTACACGCGTGGGCCTGGCCGGCGCCGACATGGGCGCCTGCGCCCTGCTGCCGCGCCTGATCGGCCAGGGCCGCGCCTCCGAGTTGCTGTTCACCGGCCGCGCCATGAGCGCGCAGGAAGGCCTGGCATGGGGCTTTTTCAACGCACTGCACGAACCGGCTGAAGTCCTGGCCAAGGCCCAAGCGCTTGCTGCCGACCTGGCCGCCGGCCCGACCTTTGCACACGGCATGACCAAAACCATGCTGCACCAGGAGTGGGCCATGACGCTGGACCAGGCCATCGAGGCCGAAGCCCAGGCGCAGGCCATCTGCATGCAGACCCGGGACTTCAAGCGCGCTTACGAGGCTTTCTCGGGCAAGCAAAAACCGGTGTTCCAGGGGGACTGATATGAAGGCCTCCACCGATCACCTCGCGCTGCCATTTTTTGACGATGCCCACCGGTCGCTGGGCCGGGAACTGGCCGACTGGGCGCCGCAACAGCAGGTCGATGAAAGCGACGACAGACGCGCCTGCAAGCAATGGGTACGCCTGCTTGGGGACGGTGGCTGGCTGCGCTATTGCGTGCCTGGCAGCGCAGGCGGCGCGCTGGACAAACTCGACTCGCGCGCGCTGGTGATCCTGCGCGAAACCCTGGCCTTCCATTCGCCCCTGGCCGACTTTGCCTTTGCGATGCAGGGCCTGGGCAGCGGCGCCATCACACTGGCCGGCACACCGGCGCAGCAGTCCGCCTACCTGCCGGCGGTGGCACGCGGCGACAAGATCGCCGCCTTCGCACTCAGCGAGCCCGACGCAGGATCTGACGCCGGCGCTATGAGCACCAGCGCCGACCCATCAGACAGTGGCTGGGCACTGAACGGCAGCAAAACCTGGATCAGCAACGGCGACATCGCTGACTTCTACGTGACCTTTGCCAAGACAAATCGCGAAGCCGGAACACGTGGCATCACCGCCTTTATCGTGGATGCCGGCACCCCCGGCCTGGACAGCAGCGAACATATTGCGGTAATGGCGCCGCACCCCTTGGCCACGCTGAAGTTTGCAGATTGCAGGCTGGCCGGCGGCGCGCAGCTGGGGGCCCTCAACGGCGGCTTCAAGCTGGCGATGCAAACCCTGGACATCTTCCGCGCCTCGGTGGCCGCCGCAGCGCTGGGCATGGCGCGGCGCGCGCTGTTCGAGGCCGTGCGTTTTTCACGCGAACGCAAGATGTTCGGCCAGACCCTGGCCGACTTCCAGCTGACGCAGGCCAAAATCGGCGAGATGGCGGCGCTGATCGATGCCGCGGCGCTGCTGACCTACCGCGCCGCCTGGCTGCGCGACGACAGCGAAGCCCGCGGCGCCGGCAAACGCATCACCGCCGAGGCTGCGATGGCCAAGATGACCGCCACCGAAAACGCCCAGCGCGTCATCGACATGGCGCTGCAGATGCACGGCGGCTTGGGGGTGAAAGTCGGCACCAAGGTCGAAAGCCTGTACCGCGACATCCGTTCGCTGCGCATCTACGAAGGCGCGACGGAAGTCCAGCAACTGATCATTGGCAAGGCGATGCTGCAATCATGAACTCACCCGCTCCTTCGGTACAAACCGACCGTTTTGTGCACGACCGCCTGCCGCCGCCAGACCGGTGGCCGCAGATGCGTTACGACCTGCCCGAACTGGTGATAGACGCACAGGCCAACCTGGTCGATGTGCTGTTTGATCGCATCGAAGAAAAAGGTCTGTCGGCTCGGCCGTTTTTGCGCTCCGACAAAACCACGCTCAGCTATGCGGATGCGCATGAACGTGTGAAACGCATCGCCCAGGTGCTCACAGATGACCTGAAACTGGTGCCCGGCAACCGCGTCTTGCTGCGCGGCGGCAACACCATCGGCATGGCCCTGGCCTGGCTGGGCGTGGTCAAGGCCGGCCTGGTGGCGGTGGCCACCATGCCGCTGCTGCGCGCCAAGGAGCTCGGTGAGGTCATCACCAAATCGCAGGCCACGGTGGCCCTGTGTGACGTCGGTCTGCTGGCTGAGCTGCGGACGGCGCAAAGCCTGAGCCCGGTGCTGGCGCACATCGTGCCCTTCAATACCAACGAGGCCGGATCGCTGGCCGTGCTGGCGGCGGCCAAAGACGGCAAGTTCACGCCGTGCCGGACCTCGGCCGACGATATCGCGATGATGGCCTTCACCTCAGGCACCACTGGCACACCGAAGGCACCGGTGCATACCCACCGCGACGTGCTGGCCGCCTGCGAAGCCTGGCCGCGCCATGTGCTCAAGGCCAAGCCGGAAGACCTCGTGATGGGCTCGCCGCCGCTCGCCTTTACCTTCGGCCTGGGCGGCATGCTGATTTTCCCGATGTGGGCCGGCGCCTCGGTGTATTACCCCGGCATCGCCTACACGCCGGAAGCCATGGTCAAGCTGATCAACGAGGTCGGCGCCACCATCTGCTACACCGCGCCGACCTTTTACCGCCAGATGGCGGCATTTGCCAAACAGCATGGCGTGCCCACGCTGCGCATCTGTGTCAGCGCCGGCGAGGGCCTGCCCGATGCGACGCGCCAGCTCTGGAAAGAGGCCACCGGCATCGAGATGACCGATGGGATTGGCGCGACCGAGATGTTCCACATCTTCATCTCCGCCGCGCCCGCCGATGTGCGCCGCGGCGCCATCGGCAAGGTGGTGCCCGGCTACACCGCCAAGGTGGTCGACGACGCGGGCCAGGAAGTGCCGCGCGGCACCATCGGCAAGCTGGCAGTGATCGGTCCCACCGGTTGCCGCTACCTCGACGACGAACGCCAGGCCAACTACGTCAAGGATGGGTGGAACTACCCCGGTGATGCCTTTGTGCAGGACGAGGACGGCTACTTCTTTTACCAGGCGCGCGCCGACGACATGATCATCACCTCGGGCTACAACGTCGGCGGGCCGGAGGTGGAAGACGCGCTGCTCAAACACGCGGCAGTGGCCGAATGCGGCGTGGTCGGCGTGCCCGACGACGAGCGCGGCATGGTGGTCAAGGCCTTTGTGGTGCTCAAGCCTGGCCACGCGCCGGATGCGGCCATGTGCAAACAGCTGCAGGACCATGTCAAGGCCATGCTCGCCCCCTTCAAGTATCCGCGCCAGATCGAGTTTGTTGCCAGCCTGCCGCGCACGGAAACCGGCAAGCTGCAGCGCTTCAGGCTGCGCCAGCCATGAGGTTCTCGACGCGCAAGCAGGTTCGCTTCCACCACTGTGACCCGGCCGGCATTGTTTTTTACCCGCAGTACTTCTATCTGCTGCATGAGGCACAGGAAGATTTTCTGGCGCATATCGGCCATCCGGAGCATGGGCTGATTGCCTCGGGCGTGGGCGTGCCCATTGTGGACCTCAAAACCGAATTTCTCGGCATGTGCCGCTACGGCGACGAGATCGACATCAGCCTGGGCCTGACCCGCATCGGCAATGCCAGCATCGGCATGCGCTATGAAATTCATAGCTGCTCGCCCCCAGCTGACGGGGGCCAGGCGCTGAAATTGATTGCAAACACGGTGGTGGTGTGTTCGGAGATACCGCATGGCAAGGTTTTGCCCATTCCGGCTGGATTGCGTGCCGCGCTGCTGCCCTACCTCGACACAACAAAGGAAGACAAACCATGATGAAACTGCTGCAACCTGCCGGTTGGGCCGAGCCCAAAGGCTACGCCAATGGCGTGATGGCACGCGGGACGATGATTTTTGTGGGCGGCCAGATCGGCTGGAACGCGCAGCAGCAGTTCGAAAGCGACGACTTCATTGCGCAGACGCGCCAGGCGCTGCTCAACATCCGTGCGGTGCTGGAGGCTGGCGGCGCGGGGCCCGAACACATGGTCCGCATGACCTGGTACGTGGTGGATCGCGTGGAATACATTGCCCGCCTGAAAGAGCTGGGCGCGGCCTACCGCGAGGTCATGGGCAGGAATTTTCCGGCCATGACCTGTGTGGAGGTCTCGGCGCTGGTCGAGGAGCGGGCGCGCATCGAAATCGAAGTGACTGCGGTCCTTCCGGACTGAAGAGGCGCCGCCGGCGGGCCGCTGGTCGCCCATGCAGGTCGGTTCTTGCACAGCCGGTGAAACCGCCCATGCGGGCCGCCCTGCTTTCTGGCATAAGATGGTTTCCACATCAGCATCTTTCCGGAAACCCTGCACTGGCACCAGACCCGGACAGGCACCGGTCCACACCCTTTGGAGACTCCTGTGAACCCATCCCGACCGCCTCATGTGCAGCTCAGCTTCACAGGATGCACCCATGAGTGAACCGGCCAAAGATTTCCGGCAGGCGTCGCCCGAACCCGAGTTCGGACTCGCTGAAGCCCAGCGGCGCATGCAGCGCCAGTTGATGGCCTCAACAGGCGTGGCCCAGTCTGTTTTCGACCTTGCCAGGCAGGAGCTGCACTGGAACCCTCGTGCCTATGAAGTCTTCGGGGTGGCCGCAGACGCGTCGCTGACCCTGGATTTTGCGATGAGCCTGGTCTATCCCGACGACCTCGACATGCTGATCCGGGCGCGCGAGCAATTGCGGCGGGCCCCGGGCGCCATCGAGCTGGACTACCGCGTCATCCGCCCTGACGGGGACCTGGTGGAGATTTACTCCCTGCTGTTTTCAGAGCTGGATGGTCAGGGCCGGCCCGCGCAGTTCGTTGAGCTCAGCCTGGACGTCACTGAGCGCAAGCGTGTGGAAAATGCCCTGATCCAGTCCGCACGCTTGTGCCGGGTGCTCGACAAGGTGTCCACCGACGTTTACTGGGAACAGGCCGACGATCAGGAGGCAGGCGACACGCACCCCGCACCGCTTGCACCTGCCCAGGCTTCGGCAGAAGGCATGCGCAAGATGCGCGTGCTGTACGTCGAAGACAATATGTACAACCTGATGCTTTTCGACGACGTGATGCGCACCCGCGACGATGTCGAGATGCGCATGGCGCAAAACGGCGCCCAGGGTTTTGAGGTCGCGAACAGCTGGCAACCCGACGTGCTCGTGCTCGACGGTCGCCTGCCGGACATCCATGGCATTGATCTGCTCCAGCGGATGCGTGAGATTCCGGGGCTGGAGCACACGCCCGCCTTCATGTGTTCTGCAGACACTTTGCCTGAGCACAAGATACTTGCCGAGCAGGCCGGCTTTACCGGCTACTGGACCAAACCGGTGGACTTTGACAAGGTATTTGACGAGCTGGACAGGATTGCCGCGAGCAGCGCACCGCGCTGAAACATCTGCCGCAGGCTCTTACTGCCCTGCCGACAGCGGCACCGCCGAGCTCTCCCTGACAATCAGCCAGCGATCCCCAAGCTTCGCCCATTGCAGCGTCTTGGTCACAACATCGCGGTAATTGGCCGACCGATAGGTCTGCTTGAACACCATGGTGGCATGTGTTGCGTCGTCGAGGGTGACGCTCAAGTCCGCAATTTCAACCGTGATGTCAGATGCCCGGGACAGGGCAGTCTTGCGCCTTTCCTTCCACGACTCCCGGTCACCGCCCGTAGGCGGCACAAAGTTGGGCGAATAGGATTGCAGGTAGCCGTCAACATCGCGGCTGGCCCATGCAGAACGCCAGCCTTGCAGAGCCCGCCGCACTTCAGTGTAGTTTGCATCATCAGGCGATGAAGCGGGTGTCGCCGGAACAGGGGCCCTGAGCTGCGCATCGGGCACGGGAGCTGCCGCCGGAGCCGGTGCAGGAACGACAGAGGCCGGCGGCGTCACGGTAGCCGGCACACGTGGGACAACCGCGCTCGCCGGCGGCGTCTGCGGGGACACCGCGGTGCCTGGACCCGGAGCTGCTGGCGACGGTACAGCGGCAGACGGGCTTGCCGTCATTGTTTCCTGCATCGCGCGCTCGCGAGCGTTAAGCAGGGCCGTCTGTTTTTGCAATTCCATTGCGCGGTTGATCAGCTCGGGCTTGTCAATGGCATACAGGGTGACCGGCTCTGCCGGGCAATTTTGCGCCGCGTCTTCGCCCTCTTCCCACTGGTCCAGGCCGGGGACCACGCCGGTCTCGATCTTGGAAAGATCCAGTGCGCCGAGAAGGGTGCCAACAGCGGCATGTGTTCTGGCATAGGCGATATTGAGGTCCTGATCTGCATTGACCTCGGCACGCTTGGCCTGATAGAGCTCGTTTTCGGTGTCCAGCAAATCAAGCAGGGTGCGCTGCCCGATGTCGAACTGCTGGCGGTAGGCATTACGTGCTTTCTCAACCGACACCTTGTTTTGACTGAGGTAGCCAAGCTGCTCGTTCAGCTTGCGGACGTCGTTATAGGCGATCAACAGCACTTGCCGGATATCGCGGCAGGTTTTGTCGCGCAAGTCCCTGGCGACATTGAGTTGTTCGGCAAACTGCCGCTCTCGCGCGCGGTCGCTCATGCCATTGAACAGGTTCCAGCTCATCACCACTTCCGCGACATTCACTTCAGAGCTTCCCGGGACGCCGCTGAGGTTGCTCCCCTTGTCGCGACGCAGGCGCAGGTCAAAGCGCGGCTGGTAGGCGCCGCTACGGGAAGACAGCGCCGCATTGGAAGCCCGCACATTCTCGATGGAAGCACGCAGTGCGCCATTGCGCTGCTGCGCCTGCCGGACGGCGGTGGTCGCATCAGCGGGGATATTCACCTTCAGTTGCTCGGGCAAAGGCATGTCCGCACTCGGCACCTGTCCGACCAGCCGCTGGAAGCGCGCTGTCGTATCGTGGAGATTGGAGGTTTCCGTCAGCAAATTCGCCTCGGCCAACGCCAGTCGGGCGGAGATTTGCTCAAGATCAACCGCCCGGGCAACCTTGGCCCTGACCCGGCGATCAGTCTGGTCAAACACCGAGCGGTGCTGAACGAAATTATCCTCAGCCAGCTGAACTAATTGCCGGTATCGCAGAACGTCGTAGTAAGCACGCACTACCTCCAGCGCGACGCTTTCGGAGGTGTCAAAGAACTCAAACAAACGCACCAGCCTTGCATGATCCAGTCGCTTGATTTCGTTGCGCGTGGCGAAGCCGTCGTACAACAGCTGTGTGATGGTCAAGGAGGAGGAGGTACGGTCGTAGCGGGAACGGGTCGTGGCGTCGCTGCGCCGCTCTGCCCCGGTGCCTGCCAGAAGATCGACCTTGGGTAGCATGGCGCCTGCGCCCACATCCCGCTCGAAATCCGCTGCACGGAGGGTGTGCCATCGCGCCAGCACTTCCGGGTTGCTCAAAACAGCTTTTTGCGCCGCCTCCCGGAGCGTCAGCGGAGCGGTTGCTGGTGCTTGCGCATGGGCCGGGCCCGCCGCGAGCATCCCCAAAGAGCCGCCCAGCATGCTCAGCCACAAGACCGAGAGCGCCAACGGCCTCGCCGGGGGGCTCATCACCTCACGCGCGCGGCCGGCACGCAGAGTGACCAAGCCCTGTTGGGACGGTTGCAGAATACTCATGCAAGCAGCCACTTCGCCGCTACACTGGAAAAACACAATGGTTTTAACCAGCAAGCATTAAGAATCTTCGGGGAGAAGTTGTCGAATGGTTGGTCTTGCATGCCCTGCTCTTGCCCTGTCAGACAGTAACCCAACGGTCCGCGCAACCGTTCACGCGCCTTCAAACCTTGCTAACCAGAGGACTTGAGATCATTCGAAATCAAGTTAACAAAGCACGGGTAGTTACTGTTTTATATAGATATTTTCATATTAACGTACGCCCTTCGGAAGCGCAATTAATATCCGGGCCAATCCTGCAGTTGGGGCAAAAACGACACACTTGAGCCAATTCCAAAAGGCAGTACTGCTGGTTGTGCTGCTTATCGCAGGGTCATGGCGGGCTGCGGCCGTCGACTTCGACCGGATGCAGAACGTCTTGTCCCAGCGCTTTGGCGCACCGGCCGCAGCGTCGTTCACAGACTGGCAAAAACTGTTGCGAGACGGAACCGGTCAGGCGGAAGCCGCCAATCTCAAGCGGGTGAACGACTTCTTCAACCGGCGCATCAGGTTTGACGAAGACCTGACCGTGTGGGCCAAAAGCGACCACTGGGCCACCCCCATGGAAACCCTTGGTCGCGGCGCTGGCGATTGCGAAGACTTTGCCATCGTCAAGTATTACTCCCTGTTGCTCCTGGGCATCCCGGACGAAAAACTCCGGCTGGTGTATGTCCAGGCGCGCCTGGGCGGTGTCCACAGCAGCATCACGCAGGCCCACATGGTCCTGGCTTTTTATCCCAATCCCGGCGCGGAACCACTGATTCTCGACAACCTGATCAACGATCTGCAGCCCGCCTCGCGCCGTCCTGACCTGCAGCCGGTATTCAGCTTCAACAGTCAGGGCCTGTGGCAGGGTGCATCCGGCGCAAGAGGTGCCGGCGGTCCCGGAACATTGTCGCGCTGGGAGGAATTGCTGAGGCGCGCGCGCGCCGAAGGTTTCGACTGAACAAGCTTGTAAAACGCTATAAAGAACTGTCCCGAAGGGAATCCCCATGTCGATGTACCGCCAAATGTGGCTCGCAATTTTCCTCAGCACCCTGCTTGCCCTGATGGGCGGGCTGCTGGCGTCCACGCTGAACGCGCGAACTTATCTGTCCGATCAGCTCAATCTGAAAAACACTGACAACGCGACGGCCCTGGCCCTGGCACTGAGCCAGCAGAACGCCGACGCCGTCATGATCGAGTTGACGGTTGCCGCCCTGTTCGACAGCGGACACTATGAGCTGATACGCGTGGTTGATCCCTTGGGGAAACCCATCGTCGAACGTTCTGCGCCCGGCAACGGACAAATCACACCAGCGTGGTTCGTAAGTCTCCTGCCACTGACCGTGGCCCCCGGACAGGCACAGATCAGCAACGGCTGGAAGCAGATGGGCACCGTGACCCTGGTCAGCACGACGCGTTTTGCCTATCAGTCACTGTGGAAAAGTGTGTTGCAACTGACGCTTGCACTCGGTCTTTCAGGGCTGCTCGGCGGCTTGCTCGGCGCCATGACCTTGCGGCGCCTGCGAGAGCCTTTGCAACGGGTTGTCAACCAGGCAAGCGCCATCCGGGAGCGGCGCTTTGTGACGATTGACCTGCCGGACGTGCCCGAGCTCCGGCAACTGGCCCTGGCAATGAACAGTACCGTGAGCCGGCTCAAGGACATGTTCGCCGAAGAAGCCCAGCGGCTGGAAGTCCTGAGAATCACCGCCAACTACGATCCATTGACCGGCCTGCCCAACCGTACCTTCTTCATGGTTCAGTTGCTTGACCTGCTTGACACGGAGGAAGCCGCGGGCGGTCATCTGCTTCTGGTCCGCGCGTCCGGATTTTCCGGGTTGAGCCGGCACCAGGGGGCACCTGTCGCCAACGAATTGCTCAAGGCTTTTGCACAGGTACTTCACGAGCACATGGTTCAAACCCAGGGGGCCGCCGCACGTATCGGAGATTCTGATTTTGTCCTGTTGCTGCACAGCCAGGTCAGCGCGCAGGATACGGCAGCAAATGTGTTGAAAGACCTGATTGACAAGTGTTCGCCGTGGACCAGCCCTTCCACATCAGTGGCCCATATCGGCATCGCAAGTCTGAGCAGGGGGCAGGATATCGCGAGCCTGCTGGCACAGGCAGCGACTGCGCTGGTTGCCGCCGAATCACACGGCATCAACGCCATTCAAACAAGTGGCGGTTCGGCCAACCACGACATGCCGGGCAGCGAAGAAGAAATTGCCCGTTTGATCGCACGCGCTCTGGAACAGGGCCAGGTGAGACTGGCATCCTTCCCGGTTGTGGACATGAAAGGACAGCTCGTGCATACCGAGTGTCCGCTGGAGTTCATGTTGAACGACGTCGAGGACTGGCAGCCCGTCAACCGTTTCATGCAGGCGGCAGAACACTTCCAGCTCACATCGGCGATTGACATGGCCGCCCTCACGCTGGCCCTTGAAAAACTGTACGGCAATCCCGCGCTGGCCGGCGTGGCGATTACCTTGTCGGCCGCGTCCCTGCGTGAAGAGGGTTTTCGCGCGCGCCTGCTGGAATTGATCAGGAAAAAAGCCACTCTGGCAGGTCGACTCTGGCTGGAAGTGCCGGAGGCCGATGTACTGAAACACACGCTCATCCTTCCGGCTTTCGTGGCGGATGTGCGAAAAGCCGGCGGCCGGATCGGACTGACCCAATTTGGCCGTCATTTCAGCCACTCTGATACCTTGCACGACTTCGGCCTGGACTTCCTGAAAGTCGACTCCAGCTTCGTCCGGGGATTGCAATACAGCACGGACAATCAGACCTTTCTGAAAGGCCTGGCATCCGCTGCGCACAAGATGGATATACGGGTCTACGGTCAAGGCGTGGTCGACCGCGCCGAACTGGCTGCATTGGCAGAAATAGGATTTGACGGGGCGGCCGGACCTGCTGTCAAAGGCGCCCAAATATCTTCTCATGGCAGCTAACCTGCATCTTGCCAAATACGTCGTGACTAGTACAAGCAGCGAATCCTGGCTTGGCGCCAGCAATTTAAGGCAATGACTTGGTCTTTAATCTCGGCGGGACTGACAAGCTCACACTGAAGAACTGGTACAGCGGTACAGCAAATAAGAATGTCGTCACCATGCAGATGATTGCCCAGGACATGCCGGACTTCGACCAAAATGGAACCGCCCCGCTAAAAGATCAGAGAGTCGAGCCGTTTGATTTTGCAGGTCTTGTCAGTGAGTTCGATTCCGCGCGAACAGCAACACCAGGGCCCACCAGTTGGGCGCTGACGAACGCGCTCACCGCGCTCCACCTTTCAGGGAGCGATAGTGTTGCGTTAGGTGGAGACCTTGCCTATGTGTATGGCTTGGGCGCAACTCCGTCATTCGATGGTACAGGTCTGACCAATGCACAGGAAATATTGAGAAGCACCGACTTTGGAACCCAGACACAGTCGTTTGTGCCCATCCTGCCCGCCTGATGTGAAGCTTTTGGCCGCGAAGGTATCGCACGGCTATATAGCTGTGAGCTAAGCCTCCCCACGGTTAACTCCAACTTTTTAAAGCAAAAAAAAGCCGCCGAACTGAAACAGTTCGGCGGCTTTTTCTTTTCCTGCTGCACCAAAAAATTCTAGTCGGTAATCAGCTTGTTATTGTTCAGCAGTTGTTGAATAACCTGCTGGTCGGTACTATTGCTGCCTATCAAATCAACACCCTGAAGAATGATGGTCTGGTCTTCTTTGGTCGCGGTATAGCCACCTCCGAAGCCTCCAGAAGTGCTGATGTGCACCTTGGTGTCGGCCCCTACTTTTTCAAAGTGCATGAAATTGGCCAAGTTACCTGTGCCGCCACCTACAGCCTCGCCTGCGAGCAAATCACGCAGATCAAGAACGTCTCCGCCACTACCAGGCAAGGCAGTGTTGAAGTCAGTGATGGTATCAACTGCCGGTGAACCGTTTGATCCCCGGTCGGCCAGTGTCCATTCAAAAATATCAGCGCCCGCGCCACCCGTAAGCGAATCGTTTCCTGCGCCGCCATTGACAACATCGTCACCGATGCCACCGTTGAGGGTATCGTCGCCCGCACCGCCCTCCAGCCGGTCATTGCCATCACCGCCATTAAGCGTATCGATGCCGTCACCACCGCGCAATACGTCGTTTCCGATACCTCCGTTGAGGATGTCGTTGCCGGCCCCTCCCGCAAGAATGTCATCACCGGCTTCTCCGTTGAGGGTGTCATCCCCATCCCCGCCTTCAATGATGTCATGGCCTGCGCCGCCGCTCAAGCCATCGTTCCCGGCCTGGCCAATGATCCGGTCATTACCCGCTGTACCACTGATCGTGTCCTGCGCGGACGTTCCAAAATAGGTGTTGGTGATGACCTTCAAGGTCAGGTCGGCGCTGGAACTGTCCCCATCGCCATCGGTCAATGTGTAGCCAATGACCTCAGGCGCAACCTCAGCGGCCGACGCATTGTTTTGCATGCCCGAGAAGCTGACTGTTTCGATGCGTGCGTATGCATCCCCCGCAGCCTCGATGATGATCTTGCCAATCCCTGTGAACTGGGCAGGTACCACTACGGTGTTTTCATCATCACTGCTGAACTGGCCGAGGAAGCTACCATCCACAGCGTACACCTTGTAAGTTAACGAAGGATCAGCTCCGTTGCCGGGGGGGCCAAGGTTGCTGCCCCCTGCATTGATGACAAACGAAACATTCATGACGCCAGCCGGATACTTCGCTTGAGCGAAATTGATCACCAGCGACTCCAGGCCATCTACCCTGTCGTTGCCGCCGCCGGTGGCGTTCGTTCCCGTCACGCCAACCCCTGTGGTCGAATACGCGGCAGTCGTGTCCGGGGTCGCACTAGTCGGGCTCATACCTTGCAGGGTGACGCCGCTTGTCGGGCCACCGGTGAAGGTAAAGCCAGCCAAAAAGGCATCTGCGGCGCCATCCCCGGTAATTCTCACAGCACCCACATTGGTGTAGGCGCTCAGATTGATCACGCCTTCAGTGTTGATGTCGTTAAGCGTGCCAATCACCTGGTTGTTGGTATCGTAGATCGTGTAATCTAGGCGACGGGCACCTCCAAGATTGCTGGCCGTGCTGATAGTTACCGAGACATTGTTGACGCCCGTCGGATACCTGGTGCTGTCAAAATTAATCTGCAGCCATTGACCGTTGTCGATACTGTCGTTGTTAGCTCCACCCTGTATGCCTGCTCCGTTTGTACTGTAATTCAAGGTACCGCTACCGGTGAAGTTGAACCCACTGGCGGGTTGCGGGGGCGCGGTAGTAGCAGTCAGATCGATAGTCGTCGCCGTAGTCGCCGCCGCTGTGGTCAGGTCCATGGTTACAACAGCGGAAGTAGATTCATAGCTGACCCCGCCGATGCGAGCAGCCGATGCGCCCACGCCCGTCACCCGAACGCTCCCGACGTTGCTGAAACTTCCCAGATAAACATTGCCTTCGGCTACGCTGCCGGTAATAGTGCCGATGACGGTTCCGCCTGTGTCGCGTATCGTGTAAGTAAGCCGTTGAGCGCCCTCCAAGGTGCTGCTGCCATCAACCAAAACCGACACATTGCTCACACCGTTCGGATGCGTGGTGGTGCTGAAATTGATTTGTAGCCACTCAGTGTTGTCAAGCGTGGCGTTATTGGTGCCGCCGTTGACGCTGGCACCCACCCCGGAGGAGTAGTTGACGGTGTTGCTGCCAGTCAATGTCACACCTGATGCGGCAATAGGCGCCGAGTAGAAATCGATGCTGGAGACTCCGCCTGATGCCGCCGGATCGGGAATAGCGATAGTCGGCGGCGTGTATTTGTAGTAACCCGTCGAATCAAACTCCAATGCCGACCCGGTGGTCGCATTCGCCCAGGTCAACCGGCCAATTCCGCTAGGCGCGTCATAAGCTACTGTGTAATTCCCGCCTCCGACAGAACCTGAACTCGCGGCAGTCAAGGAAATCGACAATCCCTTGAAGAGAATTGATGACACATCAGCACCGTCAACAATCTGATCGACCCCTGCACCCTCTACTGCAAATGGTGTAACTTGACCATTTAAGGACCCACCTGAATCAGTGCCGACCCCCGAAATCACGTTGCCTTCCAGAGACGTAGACCCTGCGTACAAAGTGTCGGTATCCGAGTTGGCAACAGGTTTGCCATCAACCACCGTGATGGTTTGGACCGAACTGGCCGTGTCGCCATCGTTGTCCGACACCACGGCAGTCAATGTAAATGCGGTACCGGCAACTGCGGCGTCGCCAGTGAAATAAGTGTAATTTCCGTTTGTGAAGCTGAACACCATCGTGCCGTAGATGAAGCCTTTGCTTTCATCCAAAGTCAACGAAGAGCCTGCCGGAAGCGCGCCCACGAATCCAGCACTTGAGGATATCTGGCCCGTTCCGGGGTCGTAGGTAAAAGTCACCGTCGTATCCGCAGACCCATTTCCATCGCTGTCAAGCGCAAGGGTCAAGGTCTTGACATAGCCACCATCGGCACCGAAGCTGACCGATTGGGCGCCGCCGCCTGCAACCACGTTACCACCGAACCCTTGCGGCACCGTCGAGATCAGTTGCTGATCAAGCTCATTGAGATCGGGCACCACAATGGCGCCATCAATCGTACCATCGCCCAGACTATCCACGTTGTGGATGGCATTGAGCTGCGTGAGATCGGCAATACCAGTGCCTATGCCCACTGAATAAGAGTTGATTCCATTGCTTGAAGCAAAATTGACGTAGCTTTGTCCCGTGGTCGGATAAACCGCAGTCGCAGGGTTGGCCACATTCCCCTCAGACGGCGTTCCATCTGAAAGAAAGTAGACGTAATTTTCCTTGTCCGGATCAATCGCACCAAAATTGGATTGGACAGAATTCAGTGCGGCCTCATAGTTAGTGCCGCCGGTCCCGCTGATCCCGTTGATGGCGCTCAGGGCTGAAGCCAAGCTTGTGTAGTTCCCCAAGTAGTTCGCGCCGGTGGAAAAGGTAATCAGCCTGATTTCTACATCGGGCGACTGGTTGAAATACTCGGTAACCAAGGCAGCCAAGGCTGCTTTTGCCATGATCAGTCGGTCTGTTTGCGTGATGGAGCCATCTGCATTCAGTTGGCGTACAGCGCCATAAGGGGGAGCCATGCTACCTGACACATCCAGAACCAACATTATTTTGAATGCTGGCACAGGGCTTTCGGGCACCACAACTGTCGCATTGACGGCAGTAGGACTGTCATCGACTATGGTGACTTTTAACGAGGAGTCGGTACCGTTGGCGTCGTAATTGATGGTTTCAGTCACGCTTGCATTGTTAGCCGTTAAGGTATTGTCAGCCCTCGCATTTAACGTGTAAATGTAGTCACCTGCACCAGCTCCGGTAATGTCAACGACAGCATTGCCGCTCGAAGTATTTATGCCTATATAGCCGGTACGGGCATCCGTATCGGCTGCACTACCGTCAGTTACCCATGCGCCACCGTTGAAGTTCAATTGGGTGATGCTTGTGTTGGTACCACCATCGTTGGCGAATAAATTTCCTGTTGCAATCGTCGTACCACCGCCTGTTCCTGAAGGTAACGCGGACTCTTGAACCGTTGCAAGATCCACGTTGGCGCTAGCCACATTCAAAGTGACAGTTCCATTGCTGAATTCACCTTGATCGTCCTCAATTCGATAAGTGAATGTTGGCGTCCCTGGTACTGCCCCTGGTGTATATGTCAGTGTTCCGTCGCCGTTGTCTACCAAAGTCCCGCTGGTCGGCGCTGTGAATGAAACGAATGCCGCTCTGTCCGGCAAACTGTCATTGGCCAGGAGTGCCGCCTTGCTGATAATGATCGGTGTCCCGACAGCGACGTTATAGCTATCCGCCGTCGCTAGCGGAGCGCCATCGTTGACCGGCGTAACCGTAATTGTTTTGGTCGCACTTCCAGAGGCTGCGCCATTATTGTCCGTAGCGCTAAAGTTGAACGAAGTGGAACCATTCCAATCTGATAGCGGTTTGAAGTAGAGCGTCAAGCTATTGCCTGTGGCAGCCAGCGCAGTTCCAGTGGGCACCATTTGCGTCATGGCGGCATCCAAGTACAGCGATCCATTTGGAGGCAAACTGGAAAGCGAAAAGCTGGACACAACGCCATCCACATCAGTTCCAGTCAAAGTCACTGCAATCGGTGAAGCAGGATCTTCTGACCCAGTTGATGTTGAAGAGGTTACAACCGGAGCATCGTTTGTGCCTGTCACAGTTATTACCAGTGTTGTAGCACTAGTCGCGCCCGCTGTATCTCTCACGGTATAGGTAAAAGTGTCCGTTCCGGTCTGTCCAGCGCCAAGCACTTGTGCAGCTGGGCGATTCGCCACATAGTTGTAGCTTCCGTCAGCATTCAGCGTCAGCGCCCCATACGTACCATTTAGCGGGCTACCCACCGTGCCCCCCGCAATGGCACTAACTACCTTGGTATCACCAGTGTCGATATCGATATCGTTAGCTAGCACCCCGCTGGCTGCATTGACCGTCAATGTTGCATCCTCATTAACTGCGCCTACGTTGGCTACTGCCACCGGCGCATCGTTGGCGCCCTGGATCGTGATCACCAGCGTGCTGCTGCTCGTCGCCCCGGCCGTGTCGGCCATCGTGTATGTGAACGTCTCCGTCAGCGTCTGCGCCGCCGTCCTGAGCGCATTGACCGCCGCGTTGGCGTTGTTCACGGCGTAGCTGTACGTGCCGTCAGCGTTCAGCGTCAACGTCCCGTAGGCGCCCACCAGGCCCGTGCCCACCGTCCCGCCCGTGATCGCCGACACCGTCTTGGTGTCGCCCGTATCCACATCGGTGTCGTTCGTCAGAACGTTGCCCGTGGCGTTGCTGCCCCCAGCCGTCCCCGCCTCCACCGCCGTGCCCACATCAGCGACTGCCACCGGCCCGTCGTTGCTGCCCTGGATCGTGATCACCAGGTTGGTCGTGCTGGTCAGCCCGGCCGTGTCGCGCATCGTGTACGCAAATGTCTCTGTCAGCGTGTTCGCCGCCGTCCTCAATGCATTGACCGCCCCGTTGGCATTGTTTACAGCGTAGCTGTACGTGCCGTTGGCGTTCAGCGTCAACGTCCCGTAGGTGCCCACCAACGCGTTGCCCACGTTGCCGGCCACCCCGGCCACTGCGCTGACCGTCTTGGTGTCGCCCGTATCCACATCGGTGTCGTTCGTGAGCACGTTGCCCGTGGCGTTGCTGCCCGCAGCCGTCCCCGCCTCCACCGCCGTGCCGCTATCGACCACCGCCACCGGGGTGTCGTTGGTGCCGGTCACCGTCACCGTCAGGGTCTGCGTCGAGGTCGCCCCTGCCGCATCCGTCACCGTCGCCGTGAACACGTCGGTCGGGTTGGAGCCGAGCTGCAGGGCGTTGACCGCCGCCGCGTTGACCACATAGGTGTACACACCCGTCGTCGCGTTCAGCGTCAAGGTCCCGTACGTGCCCACCTGGCTCGTGCCGCCTCCTACGCTCCAGGTCTTGGTCTCGCCTGTCACGTCCACATCGGTCGCGGTGAAGGTGCCCGTCAGACTGCTGAACGTGTCGGCCGCAGCCGTGTCCGTCACCGCCCCGCCTATCGCCCCGCTGGCCACCGGCGCATCGTTGGCGCCCTGGATCGTGATCACCAGCGTGCTGCTGCTCGTCGCCCCGGCCGTGTCGGCCATCGTGTATGTGAACGTCTCCGTCAGCGTCTGCGCCGCCGTCCTGAGCGCATTGACCGCCGCGTTGGCGTTGTTCACGGCGTAGCTGTACGTGCCGTCAGCGTTCAGCGTCAACGTCCCGTAGGCGCCCACCAGGCCCGTGCCCACCGTCCCGCCCGTGATCGCCGACACCGTCTTGGTGTCGCCCGTATCCACATCGGTGTCGTTCGTCAGAACGTTGCCCGTGGCGTTGCTGCCCCCAGCCGTCCCCGCCTCCACCGCCGTGCCCACATCAGCGACTGCCACCGGCCCGTGATTGTTATCCACAATACCAGTGGTAACGCTGCCCGAACCACCGACCACCAGGCTCTCAAAGTTGCCACCCGTCGCCGAGGCTACGGTCACGATAATGCTCTCTGCGCCTTCGGCAAGAAAGTCATCTATCGTTGAAATATCAAAGTTGGCCAAGCTGCTGCCCACCGGAATCGTGACAGTCGCCACCCCCGTGAAATCACTGCCATCCGCAGCCGTTCCGCTATAGGTCAGGTTTACCGTTACCGCAGTGGTTTGGGCTGGGCTGCTCAGAGTCACTGTATAGCTGGCCGTACCTCCCTCAGTCACCGATGCACTGCCCGTCAAGGTCACCGTCGTCGTGTCGGTGTCGTCCACCACCGTGTTGGCCACCGTCCCGGTGGTCGCCACCGCTTCAAAGTTGCCACCCGTGGGCGTGCCGCTTATCGTCACCGACAGGTTGTCTGCTGCGCCAACGTACGCGTCGTCCGCGCGCACCGTGTACACCACGCTGCCCGTGCTGGCGTTCACCGGGATCGTGATCGTCTGACCGTTGCTCAGCGTGATCACCAGCGGCGTGCCGGTCACCGGCGCGCCTACCGTGGCCGTGTACGTGATCGAGCCGCCTTCGGTGATCGCCGTGCCCGCCGTCGCCGAGCTCAAGGTCACCGTCGTCGTGTCGGTGTCGTCCACCACCGTGTTGGCCACCGTCCCGGTGGTCGCCACCGCTTCAAAGTTGCCACCCGTGGG